>VFQR01000712.1_pt1 | contig 36405 bp, 23 predicted proteins | sample 3512321 | NCBI WGS metagenome assembly VFQR01 (sample SAMN10412374, study PRJNA504923) | tailings metagenome | isolation source: Relicate 3 Philex TSF1 revegetated site | place: Philippines: Tuba, Benguet | collected 2017-08-29 | reverse complement strand
CCTTCTTCAAGGCGCTGCTGTTCCTCGGCGCCGGCTCGGTGATCCATGCCATGCATCACGAGCAGGACATGCGGAACATGGGCGGGTTGAAGAACAAGATCCCGCTCACCTACTGGGCGATGATCATCGGCACGCTGGCGCTCACCGGCGTAGGTATTCCGGGCACCCCCATCGGCTTTGCCGGCTTCTTCTCCAAGGACGGCATCATCGAGACGGCTTATGCGGCCGGTGAATCGACGGGCTACATCATCTTCTGGATGCTGGTCGTGGCCGCGATGTTCACGAGCTTCTACTCGTGGCGGCTGATCCACCTGACCTTCCACGGCAGCCCGCGCGACGCGCAGCACAGCCACACCGCGCATCCGGACCCGGCGCATGCCGCCGCCGAGACGCACCACGAGCCGATCGACGACGACAATGCCGACGATCACGGCCATGCGCACCACCATGGCAGCCCGCACGACAATGCCCATGAGAGCCCGCCGGTGATGCTGATCCCGCTCGCCGTGCTTTCGGTGGGGGCGGTGCTGGCCGGCGTGGTGTTCTACGATCAGTTCTTCGGCCATGCCGAGCATGTCGAGCACTTCTTCCAGGGCTCGCTGATCGTCTCGGAGGCGCGTATCGACGCCGCGCACTACGTGCCGCTCTGGGTCAAGTGGTCGGCGACGATCGCCATGCTGCTCGGCTTCGTTGCCGCCTGGTGGATGTATATCCGCGACCCGGCCATGCCGCGCCGCATGGCCGAGGCCAATCGCGGGCTCTACAAGTTCCTGCTCAACAAGTGGTATTTCGACGAGCTCTACGACCGCATCTTCGTCAAGCCGTCGCTGTGGCTGGGCAATGTGCTGTGGAAGGCCTTCGACGACCTGTTGGTCGACCGCACCATCACCGAGGGCCTAGGCGCCCGTGTGCGTGATGTGACCACGCGGGTGGTCAAGCTGCAGTCCGGCTACCTCTACCACTACGCTTTCGCCATGCTCATCGGCATCGCGGCGCTGCTCACCTGGGTCATAGCCGCCGGGGGACTTCTCTGATGATCTTCAGCGACCATCTTCTGACGGTCATCACCTTTGTGCCGGTGGTGGGCGCGCTGCTGCTGTTCTTCACCGGCCGCAGCGCGGCGGGCGAGGATCTTGCGCGCTGGATCGCGCTGGCGACGACCGTGGTGACTGCCGCGCTGAGCCTCTGGCTGTGGTACCTCTACGACCCCTCCAATCCGGGCTTCCAGTTCGTCGAGAACTACGACTGGATCGGCGACTCCATCGGCTGGCGCATGGGCGTCGACGGCATCTCGGTGCTGTTCATCCCGCTGACCGCGGTGCTGATGCCCGCCGTGATCCTCACCAGCTGGGGCTCGATCCACAAGCGGGTGCGCGAGTACCTGATCGTCTTCCTCATCCTCGAGACCTTCATGATCGGCGCCTTCGCGACGCTCGATCTGGCGATCTTCTACGTGTTCTTCGAGGGCACGCTGATCCCGATGTTCCTGATCATCGGCATCTGGGGCGGGGCGCGGCGCATCCAGGCGACCTACAAGTTCTTCTTCTACAGCTTCACCGGCACCGTGCTGATGCTGCTGGCCATCATGTTCATGTACTGGCAGGCCGGCACGCTCGACATCCAGCGGCTGCTCGCCTTCGAGTTCCCGCCGGAAGTGCAGACCTGGCTGTGGATCGCCTTCTTCGCCTCGTTCGCCGTGAAGATGCCGATGTGGCCGTTCCATCGCTGGCTGCCGGAGGCCCACGTCGAGGCTCCGACCGGCGGCTCGGTGATCCTGGCCGCCATCCTGCTCAAGCTCGGCGGCTACGGCTTCATCCGCTTCTCGCTCTCGATGCTTCCCGATGCCTCGGCGCAGTTCTCGAATTTCGTGTTCGTGCTCTCGATCGCGGCGATCATCATCACCTCGCTGATCGCGCTGGTGCAGACCGACATCAAGAAGCTGATCGCCTACTCGTCCGTGGCCCATATGGGTTTCGTGACCATGGGCATCTTCTCGGGCAACGTCTACGGCATCCACGGCGCGATCTTCCAGATGATCTCGCACGGCATAGTGTCCGCTGCGCTGTTCCTCTGCGTGGGCGTGGTCTACGACCGGCTGCACACCCGCGAGATTTCCGCCTATGGCGGCCTCGTCGAGCGCATGCCGCGTTATGCCTTCGCCTTCATGGTGTTCACCATGGCCAATGTCGGCCTGCCGGGCACCTCGGGTTTCGTGGGCGAATTCCTCACCATGTTCGCCGCCTTCCAGGTCAACACCTGGGTGGCGTTCTTCGCGGCCTTCGGCGTCATCCTCTCGGCGGCTTATGCGCTGTGGCTCTACCGGCGCGTCATCTTCGGTGCGCTGACCAAGGAGTCGCTGAAGGGCATGATGGACCTCGATGCCCGCGAAGCCGTGGTGCTGGTGCCGCTCATCATCCTCACCATCCTCTTCGGCTTCTATCCGGCGCCGATCCTCGATGCGACCGCCGCATCGGTGAACCTGGTCGCTGAAAACTTCGCCAACGCCATCGGCGCCGCCCCCACGGCGGTCGCCGCGGCCGTCGGCCACTAGGAGACGGGCATGCAGTCCGACATCACCAGTTTCGCTTCGCTGGCACCGGCCTATCCGGAACTCGTCCTCGCCATCGGCGCGGTCGTGCTGCTGCTGGTTTCCCTGTTCGTCAAAGGGAACCGGTCCGGCGCGGTGGCGATCGCCGCGATCGTCCTGCTCGTGATCGTGCTGGGGCTCGTGGTGATCGAGCCGCAGAGCGTGGTCATGTTCAACGGGCTGCTCGTCGTCGACAGCTTCGCGCGCTACATGAAGACGCTGGTGCTCGGCGGCGCGGCGCTGACCGTGCTGATCTCGCTCAATTCGAGCAAGGCGCACGGCATCGACAAGTTCGAATACTCCGTGCTCGTGCTGCTGGCGACGCTCGGCATGATGGTGATGGTGTCGGCCAACGACCTGATCAGCCTCTATGTCGGCCTTGAACTGCAGAGCCTTGCGCTCTATGTCGTGGCCGCCATGAAGCGCGACGACGGGCGCGCCAGCGAAGCGGGCCTCAAATATTTCGTCCTGGGCGCGCTCAGCTCCGGCATGCTGCTCTATGGCGCCTCGCTGGTCTACGGCTTCACCGGCACGACGCAGCTCGACCTGATCGTCGAGGCCATCGCGCTCGAGTCTACCCGCTCGATCGGGCTGGTGTTCGGCATGGTGTTCCTGCTCGCCGGCATCGCCTTCAAGATCTCGGCTGTGCCGTTCCACATGTGGACGCCGGACGTCTATGAGGGTGCGCCGACCCCGGTCACCGCCTTCTTCGCTGCCGCCCCCAAGGTGGCCGCGATGGCGCTGCTGGTGCGAATCACCACGGTCAGCTTCTCCGGCATCACGCAGGACTGGCAGCAGATCATCATCTTCCTGTCGATCGCCTCCATGGTGCTCGCCGCTTTCGCGGCCATCGGGCAGAACAATCTGAAGCGGCTGCTGGCCTATTCCTCGATCGGCCATGTCGGCTTCGCGCTGGTCGGGCTCAGCGCCGGCACCATGTTCGGCGTCGAGGGCGTGGCCGTCTACATGGCGATCTATATCGCCATGACGGTCGGCATCTTCACCTGCATCCTGTCGCTGAAGACCGAAGACGGCACTCCCGTCGAAACCATCACCGAACTGGCTGGCCTGTCGCAGAAGCGGCCCTTCGTGGCCGCGGTGCTGGCCATCCTGATGTTCTCGCTGATCGGCTTGCCGCCGCTCGCCGGGTTCTTCGCCAAGTGGCAGGTGTTCCTTGCCGCCATGGAAGCCCAGCTGTTCGTCCTCGCCGTGATCGGCGTGCTGGCGAGCGCGGTGAGCGCCTATTATTACCTGCGCATCATCAAGACGATGTATTTCGACGAACCGGTGCGCGAGTTCGCCGCCGTGCCGGCGGAACTGAACGTGGTGATGGCCGGGATCGGCTTCCTGCTCGTCACCTATTTCGTCACCGTCGGCGCTCCGCTCAGCCAGGCCGCGCGGGTCGCCGCGGGAAGCCTGTTCTAGTGGCGTCATTCCGGCTGGGCCCCCTCGCGACGAGCCGCGGCTATCGGCTGCACGGCTACGACAGCGTGGGGTCCACCAGCAGCGCGGCACTGGCGGCCGCCGATGCGGGCGATGTGGGCGAAGTGTGGTTCTGCGCCCTTGAGCAGACCGCCGGCCGTGGCCGGCGCGGCCGCCCCTGGCAGACCATCCACGGCAATCTCGCGGCCAGCCTGGTGTTGCGCCCGACCGCCCCGCAGCATCGCGCGGCGGGGCTGGGCTTCGTTGCCGGCGTGGCGCTGCACCAGGCGCTGGCCGAGACCGCGCCGCAGCTGGCGCTGAAGGTGGGCATGGACGGCGCGGCGGGGCAGGGGAGCCGTGTGGCGCTCAAATGGCCCAACGACGTCCTTGCTGATGGCGCCAAGCTCGCCGGTATTCTGCTCGAAGCGCATGCGCGGCCCGAAGGCTACGCCGTGGTGATCGGGATCGGCGTCAATGTCGTGGCGGCGCCCGACGATCTGCCCTATCCGGCGACCTCGCTGGCGGCGCTCGGTGTGCCGGTGGCGGCCGAGACGCTGTTCACCGCGTTGGCCGATGCCTTCGTCCACTGCTATGAATTGTGGAATAATGGCGAGGGGCTCGATGCCGTCCTCGCCCTCTGGCGCGCTTCGGCCGCCGGGCTCGGCGCGGAGGTCGCGGTTGCGCGCGACGGCGAGGTGGTGCGGGGCATTTTCGAGACGATTGACAGGGATGGCCGCCTGATCGTGCGGTCCGGCGACGGCCAGCGCGTGGCCATCAGCGCCGGCGACGTGCATTTCGGCGCCACCGCAAGCATAAGGAACTGAACATGGCCAAGCTCGATCGCGACGAACTTGTCTTCGTGCCGCTGGGCGGCGTGGGCGAAATCGGCATGAACATGGGGGCCTATGGCTTCGGCCCGCCGCAGCGGCGCAAATGGATCGTCGTCGATTGCGGCATCACCTTTGGCGGCCCGGCCCAGCCGGGCATCGAACTGATCCTGCCCGATCCGTCTTTTCTCGAGGACAATGCCGACGACGTGCTGGCCCTTGTGCTGACGCACAGCCATGAGGACCATTATGGCGCCGTGCTCGATCTGTGGCCGGCCTTCGACCGGCCGGTCTACGCGACGGCGTTCACCGCCGCGATGCTGACGGCCAAGCGCGCGACCGAGGCGATCGCCGAGACCGTCGAGATCATCCAGATGTGGACCGGCCGTCCCTTCACGCTCGGCCCCTTCACCATCGAAGCCATAAACATGGCCCACTCGATCCCCGAGAGCTGCGCGCTGCTGATCAGCACGCCCGCCGGCCGGGTGGTGCATACCGGTGACTGGAAGCTCGATCCCGATCCGGTCGGCGGCGCGCCGACCGACGTCGCCCGCATGGCGGAGATCGGCGCCGACCGCTCCTCGCCGCTGGCGCTGGTCTGCGATTCGACCAATGCCATGAAGGACGGCCAGAGCCCCTCGGAAGAGGAAGTGTCGCGCAATCTCGAAGCGCTGATCGCCGAGGCGCCGCACCGGGTGGCGATCACGACGTTTGCATCGAATGTGGGCCGGGTCATCGCCGTCGCGCGGGCTGCGCAGAAGGCCGGCCGCAAGGTGGTGATGTCGGGCCGGGCGCTGCATCGCATCACCGGCATTGCCCGCGAACTGGGCCTGATGGAGGGTATCGAGCCCTTCCTCGACCAGAACGCCTTCCGCGAATTGCCGCGCGCCAAGATGGTGCTGCTGTGCACCGGCAGCCAGGGCGAGGCGCGCGCCGCCATTGCCCGCATCGCGCGCGAGGAGCACCCCGAGATTTCGCTCAATGCCGGCGACCGGGTGATCTTCTCGTCCTGGGCGATCCCCGGCAATGAGCGCGAGGTCATCGACATCCAGAACCTGCTGATCGACCGCGGCATCGACGTCATCACCCAGAACCAGGCGCTGGTGCACACCACCGGCCATCCGCGGCGCGAGGAACTGAAGCGCCTCTACGATCTGCTGCGGCCCGACGTGCTGGTGCCCGTGCATGGCGAGGCGGCGCATCTGGAGGCGCATGCGACGCTGGGCCGGCAGCACGGCATCGAGACCGTGGTGCATGCCCGCAACGGCGACATGGTGCGCCTGAGCCCCGAACCGCTGCATTTCCCGGGTGAAGTGCGCGTGGGAGAGCTGTATCTCGACGGCAACATCCTCTGCACGCCCGAAGAAAGCGGCGTGAAGGAGCGGCGCCGGCTGTCCTTCGGCGGGCACATCGTCGTCAGCCTCTGCGTCAACAGCAGCGGCCAGGTGGTGGCGGGCCCCGATCTGGTGATGGAAGGCCTGCCCGATGTAGTGGACGACGACGATTCGCTGCGCGACATCGTCAAGCGCACGCTGACCGGCACGCTGAAATCGGTGCCGCCGAAGCGCCGCAACGATCCGGAACTGGTGACCACTGCGCTCACTCGTGCCATCCGCGGCGAAGTGGCAGCTTTCTGGGGCCGCAAACCCAATGTAACGGTGTTCGTCCACCGGATCTGACGACGGCCCTCGCATGCAAATCGCCACCTATTTCGCCATCTACTTCATCGTGTGGTGGCTTTGCCTGTTCATCGTCCTGCCGTTCCGCGTGCGGAACCAGGTCGATGCGGGCAGCTGGCAGGCCGGCACGGAACGCGGCGCACCGGTGCTGTTCCGGCTCTGGCCGAAGCTGCTCGCCACCAGCCTGCTGGCGCTCGTCGTCACGGGGCTGCTGCTCTGGGGCCTGACCAATGAGTGGCTGCAGGAATACTGGCGGTAGGGGCTGCTCGGGACGCCGGTTCAAAGCGGTGCAGCAGCGGGTCAACCAAGACCGTAGCGCACTCCGTTCTGGTCTACTACGAATGTTCCTGGGTTCGATCTCAGCAGTTTGCTGGGCTGCGATTGTGGTGGCTTCGACATGGACAACATCTCCGGCAAGAGCACTGGAGGCGTGTTCGGCACGCTTGCCAGATTGGTAGCTGCCCTGTCGCTTGCAGCGACCATTGGCGTGGCGGGCTACATTGTTCTAAACTACCGTGACAGGGTGGACGAGACCGAGCGACGCGTCGCAACGCTCGAAGGCGCACTCCGGCCGTACATTCAGTCCGGGCAGTTCACACTGGCTGCCGTGCAGGGGCCGCGGGGGGAACCGGGAGAGCCTGGGCCGGTGGGGCCTGCGGGAGATGCCGGACCAGCCGGGCCAGCCGGTATCGACGGCGCGCATGGACAGAACATCGAACTGCGCGCCTCAACATCTCACATCCAGTGGCGTCGAATGGGCGACGATGCCTGGATAGATCTGGTTAGTCTTGAGACCCTGCGCGGACCTCCGGGTGCGACTGGTGCAGCTGCTGCATTGCTAACGAATGACAGCAGCCAGTCTCCATCTGCTGCATTGCCTGCAACTGCACTTGGCACCGGCGTCTACGTCCTCGAGAAGGGACGTGCAGTGCTGGTGGGGCCGGACAGTCTTCCCGTGGTGCTGTTGGGCGAGACGCAAAACGGGATGCGATTTCTAGTCGACGGCGCCGACAAGCGTCCTTCACCGGGTAACGTTGTCGTCGTAGGGGGAGGCCCCTGTTCGATGACGTTCATGGGCAAGGCCGACAGCAAAGGCAACGAGGCGCAGGTCAGGTTCGCCCAATGTGATTAGGCTCATCATCAGTCACTTCTCATCGATAGTGGTCCTGATGGGCCATGCACATGGGGTTAGCCTGGGCAGCTCGCGACGCCACCGTCATCCCAACTTCATGCAGCAATGAAAAAAGCAGGGCCAGAGGCCCTGCTTTGATGAGTTTTTCGACAATACACTGGTCTTAGGCACACGATGAGTGGCGGCCAGCGCTCCTCCCTTGACGTTGTCGACGCCCGGCAGCTTGCGGCTGCCTGTATTCTTATGGCCCGGACCCTAACAACTGAATCCGGGGCTGCCAAGCGGATTCTGCATGGCAGCCATCGCATTTTCTCATAGTATTTGCGGCGGCCGGGCAGTCGCCTACCAGATGGGCAAAACCTCAGCCGCGCCCGCGTGTTGCCCAAGAATCGCGCGCTTTTGCGGGCTTCACTTTCGCCACCGTTCGGATATGGGTTGCCCACCGAATCCGGGGATATCCACCGGCACCACGCACAAGGAGTTTCCATGCGCCTCAGCCGCTACTTCCTGCCGCTGCTCAAGGAGACGCCGAAGGAAGCCGAGATCGTTTCGCACCAGTTGATGCTGCGCGCCGGCATGATCAAGCAGCAGGCGGCGGGGAGCTATTCCTGGCTGCCGCTCGGCTTCAAGGTGCTGAACAAGGTGGTCCGCATCATCGAGGAGGAGCAGAACCGCTCGGGCGCGATCCAGTTGCTGATGCCGACCGTGCAGTCCGCCGACCTCTGGCGCGAGAGCGGCCGCTACGACGCCTATGGCAAGGAGATGCTCCGCCTGCAGGACCGGCACGAGCGCGACATGCTGTACGGGCCGACCAATGAGGAGATGATCACCGACATCTTCCGCACCTATGTGAAGTCGTACAAGGACCTGCCGCTCAACCTCTACCACATCCAGTGGAAGTTCCGCGACGAGGTGCGCCCGCGCTTCGGCACCATGCGCAGCCGCGAATTCCTGATGAAGGATGCCTATTCGTTCGATCTCGACGAGGCGGGCGCCGTGAGGGCCTTCCAGCGCATGTTCGTCGCCTACCTCCGCACCTTCTACCGCATGGGCCTCACCGGCATTCCGATGCGCGCCGATACCGGCCCCATCGGCGGCGATTTGAGCTACGAGTTCCACGTCCTCGCCGAGACCGGCGAAAGCGCGGTGTTCCTCGACAGCGACCTGCTGGACAAGCCGATTCCGCCGATCGACACCGATTTCCGCGGCGACCTCGAGCCCGTCTTCAAGGACTGGACCTCGCTGTTCGCCGCCACCGACGAGATGACCGACGAGGCGACCTTCCGCGCCTCGGTCTCGGGCAACAAGCAGCTCGCCGCGCGCGGCATCGAAGTCGGCCACATCTTCTTTTTCGGCACCAAGTACTCCAAGCCCATGGGCGCGACCGTCACCGGCCCCGACGGCAAGGAGATCGAGGTGCAGATGGGCAGCTACGGCATCGGGCCGACCCGTCTCGTGCCGGCGATCATCGAGGCGAGCCACGACGAAAACGGCATCGTCTGGCCGGTCTCCGTCGCGCCCTTCGAGGCCGTGGTGATCAACCTCAAGGTCGGCGACGCCGCGAGCGACGCGGCCGCCGAGCGCTTCTATGCCGAGCTCACGGCCGAAGGCGTCGACGTGCTGTACGACGATCGCGACATGGGCGCCGGCGGCAAGTTCGCGACCGCTGATCTCATCGGTATTCCCTATCAGCTGATCGTCGGGCCGCGGGGTCTGAAGGAGGGGCAGGTCGAGATCAAGCATCGCAAGAGCGGGGAACGCGAGACGCTGCCGCTCGATGCAGCGGTCGCCCGGCTCAAGGGCCTGATCGTGCCGCAGCGGCGGGACACGGTTTGACCGACCTTCCGGAGACGGCGGGCCGGCCGCCCGGACCGTTTTCGCGGTTCGAGCTGACGGTGGCGGGGCGCTACCTGCGCGCCCGCCGCAAGGAGCGTTTCGTCTCCGTCATCGCCGTGCTCACGCTGGTGGGCGTGGCACTCGGCGTTGCGACCCTCATCACCGTGATGTCGGTGATGAATGGCTTCCGCACCGAATTGCTGGGCAAGATCCTCGGCATCAACGGGCACTTCGTCGTGCAGACGGCGGGTCGCGGCTTCGAGGATTACGAGGACGCCGTCACCCGGCTCGAGCAGGTGGCCGGCGTCCGCTACGCCATTCCCTTCGTCGAGGGGCAGGCGCTGGCCTCGGGCGATGCCGAATCCACCGGCGTGCGGCTGCGTGGCATCGACAGTACCTCGATCACCAAGCTGTCGCTGTTGCGCGACGCCATCTTCCTCGGCGGCTGGGACCAGTGGGACGACGGCACGGGCGTCGCCATCGGCAACCGCCTCGCCGAGCGGCTCGTGGTCTCGATCGGCGATCCGGTGACGGTGGTCAATCCGAACGGCACGATGACCCCGTTCGGCAAGACGCTCGCCATCCGCACCTACCCGGCCAATGTGCTGTTCAGCCTCGGCATGCCGGAGTTCGACGGCTTCTTCGTCTACATGCCGCTGCAGGAAGCGCAGGTCTATTTCAAGCTCTACGAGGACCGGCTGCGGGCCGGGGCCCAGATGCCGGACGTCATGGCAACCGACGAGGAGATCGACGCCGCCTATGAGCGCGTCTATCAGGTCTCCGGCGTCGAGGTGTTCGTCGACGATCCGGACGACATCGCGGGGATGCGCACGCGGCTCACGGCGGCGCTCGGCGAGGGCTATGTGCTCACCGACTGGCAGCAGCGCAATGCGACGTTCTTTTCCGCCCTGCAGGTGGAGCGGGTGGTGATGTTCGTGATCCTCAGCCTCATCATCCTCGTCGCTGCCTTCAACATCATCGCCAGCCTCGTCATGCTGGTGCAGGACAAGGGCCGCGATATCGCGGTGCTGCGCACCATGGGCGCGACGCGCGGCGCGATCCTCCGCATTTTCTCGATGACGGGCTTTGCCATCGGGCTGTCCGGCACCTTCATCGGGCTGGTGCTGGGGCTGGTCGTCGCCGCCAATGCCGAAGCACTGCGGGCCTTCATTTCCGGCGTGTTCAACATTCCGATCTTCCCGCCCGAACTGTTCCTCCTGTCGGCGCTCCCCTCGCGGATCGACACCGGGGAGGTGGTGCTGGTGGTGCTGCTGTCGCTCGGGCTGACCTTTCTGGCGACGCTCTATCCCGCCTGGCGCGCCGCCCGGCTCGATCCGGTGGAGGGCCTGAGGCAATGACCGACGCGGCCAAGGCTGATCCGGCGGAGCTTGATCCGGCAAAGGGCGATCCCGGCCCGTTTTCGCGCTTCGAATTCATGGTCGCCTGGCGCTATCTGCGCTCGCGGCGCCGCGACCGCTTCGTGTCGGTGATCGCCGGGCTGACGCTGACCGGCATCGCGCTCGGCGTGGCGGCGCTGATCGTCGTCACCTCGGTCATGAACGGCTTCAACACCGAGATCGTGAGCAAGCTCCTCGGCGTCAACGGGCACTTTTCCGCCTATCCCATCGAGGCCCGCTTCACCGACTATGACGAGGTGGCGAGCGACCTCGAGGCCGTCGACGGGGTCGTCGCCGCCATGCCCTATGTCGAGGGGCAGGCGCTTGCCTCCAGCGCACGCAGCGACGCGACTGGCGTCCTTGTCCGCGGCATGACGCTCGCCTCCATCGAGAAGCTGCAATTGCTCTACGACAACCGCCTGCTCGGGCATTGGGACGGCTGGGACGAGGGCGAAGGCGTCGCCATCGGCCGGCGGCTGGCGGAGCGGCTGGGGATCAATGTCGGCGAGATGATCACGCTGGTGACCCCGAATGGCCGCGACACCGAGGCGGGGCGCGCGCCGCAGCAGCGCTCCTACCGCGTCGCGGTGATCTTCGAGCTCGGGATGACCGAGTTCGACGCGCTTTATCTCTACATGCCGCTGCGGCCGGCGCAGGACTATTTCACCATGTTCGACCGGGTGCTGCCGCCCGGCGCCGCGCCGCCCCCGGCCTCGGCCACCGACGAGGAGCGCGAGGCGGCCTATGACCGCATCTATCGTGTCTCGGCGGTGGAGGTGTTCATCGCCAACCCCAACGCGGTCTCGCAGATGCGGCTGCGCATCGGGCAATCGCTGGAGCGGCCGCTGGTGCTGTCGGACTGGCAGCAACAGCACCAGAACTTCTTCGAGGCGCTGCAGACGCAGGGCTCGGTGATGTTCTTCATCCTCTCGATGATCGTGCTCGTTGCCGCCATCAACATCATCTCGAGCCTCATCATGCTGGTGAAGGAGAAGGGCACCGACATCGCCGTGCTGCGCACCATGGGCGCGACACGCGGCGCGATCATGCGCATCTTCGCGATCGCGGGCGTCGGGATCGGCGTCGGCGGCACGCTGCTCGGCCTCGTCCTGGGCGTGGTGATCGCCATCAATGCCGAACCGATCCGCGCCTTCCTCTCGGGGCTGCTCGGGGTCACCATCTTCCCCCCCGAGATTTTCTATCTCTCCTCGCTGCCCTCGCGAACCGACCCCTCGGAAGTGGGGGCGATCGTTGCGGTGGCGCTGGGGCTCAGTTTCCTCGCCACGCTCTATCCGGCCTGGCGCGCCGCCCAGTACGACCCCGTGGAGGCCCTGCGCTATGAGTGACGTCTATCTCCGTCTGGCCGGGGTGCATCGCCACTATGGCGACGGTGCCACCCAGGTGCGGGTGCTAGAGGCCGCCGATCTCGAATTGCGGGCAGGCGAACTGGTCGCCATCGTCGCGCCGTCGGGGGCGGGCAAGTCGACGCTGCTGCACATTTCGGGACTGCTCGAGAGGCCGCAGGCCGGTGAGGTGGAGATCGTCGGCACGCCGACCAGCCGCCTCAGCGAGCGCGGCCGCACGCTCCTGCGCCGCAACACCATCGGCTATGTCTACCAGTTCCACCATCTGCTGCCCGAGTTCTCGGCGCTGGAGAACGTGGTGCTGCCGCAGATGATTGCCGGCGTCGAGCGCAAGCGGGCGGAGAGCCGGGCGCACGCGCTGCTGGAGATGCTGGGGATCGGTCCGCGGGCCGAGCACCGACCGGCCGAGCTCTCGGGCGGCGAGCAGCAGCGCGTCGCCATCGCCCGCGCCGCCGCCAACCGCCCGCGCGTGGTTCTTGCGGACGAGCCGACCGGCAATCTCGACCCGGCGACCAGCGACATCGTGTTCGAGGCGCTGACGGGCCTGCTCAAGGACGAGGGTGCCGCAGCCTTGATCGCCACCCACAATTTCGAACTCGCCCGCCGCGCCCACCGTATCGTCACCCTGCGCGACGGCCGCATCGAACAGACGACGGTGTAGGCAGAGGGCAGGGGACAGGACGTCCCCGTCGCGCCGGCCGTCAAGCCAGAGCCTTCTCGTCGCGCCACCGGATCCGGCCCAGCCGACCGCCGACGCGGCAGCGGCCCAGCACCACGGCCGGCTGAAGTGTCCACCATTTGGCGGACGCCGCTTTCTGCGCCGCTCGCTACGTTCTGCCGGTTTGCAAAGGGTCCGGCCTTCGGGCTGGCCACTCAACCGGTGGACGGCATGCAAGGAAAGCTTCCGGCACTAGACCCACTGCGCCGCGCTGTCGGCCGGTATGTCCTCTTGCGGCTGCTCCAGATGCTCGCCAGCGCGATCGTGTTCGCCGCAGTGCCGATGGCCGGCCGGGCGGACGAGGCGGTCCAGCCCACCGTTTTCGTCGTTGATTCCTCGGGGAGCATGGCGGCCCGCGAAGCGGACGGGCGCGTAAGGCTCGACGCGGCACGGCAGACCATTGTCGAGGCGCTGGGCGACTGGCCCGCGGACACTGAGCTGGGCATGATCGCCTATGGGCACAGGCGCGTTGGCGATTGCGCTGACATAGAGACGATCGTGCCGCTCGGCCCGCTGTCGACCGCAACCGTCGCCAGCCGCCTCGCTGACCTGCGGGCGCGCGGCAAGACGCCGCTCTCAGGCTCGTTGATAGAGGCTGCCGCGCTGCTGCCGGCGTCGGGCGGCGACATCGTGCTCGTCAGTGATGGCCTCGAAACCTGCGGGGCCGATCCGTGCGCCGTCGCCGACAGCCTCAGACGCGCCCGGGCGAACGTTGCAATTCACGTCGTCGGCTTTGCGGTCACCAAGGATGAGCAGGAGCAGTTGCGGTGCATCGCCGAGGACGGCGGTGGGCAGTATTTCGAGGCCATGGACGCCCGCGCACTTTCCGCTGCGCTGGGTGAGGTAGCGGCGGTCATCGCCACGGCGCCAATGGCACAGGAGCCGGTGACAGAGCCGGTTGCCCCGCCCACACCGAAGCCCGTTTCTCTGGTGGCGACCGCCGGGGGCCTCGGAGAGATCGTCGATGCGCCCGTCAGCTGGGTCGTGACGGCGGGGAGTGGAGAGGTGGTCTACCAGGGCGAAAGCCGAGCGCTCATGTTGTCACTGCTCCCCGGATCCTACCAAGTGGTCGCCAGTGCCGCCAACGCGTCGGGTCGCGCCGAGATCGACGTGCCCGAGGACGATGCCAACGGCGACTACGAGGTTGCGGTTGTCGCCGGCCGACTCGATCTCAGCCTCGCCGCCAACGCCGCGGCGGCCCCCTATGGCGATCAGCAGGCACAAGGCATCGCCTGGACGCTGGAGCCGCTTGATGGGCAGCGGCCGGCAGACATCCCGCCAATCGCGGGCCCGTCGCTGCTTCTGGCGCCCGGCACCTACCGCGTCGTTGCGCGATTGCAGGATATGGTCGCCGAGGGAGTTGCCGAGGTTGCTCCCGGCGCTCCGAGCGCGCTGAAGCTCAACTTCCAGATCGGCACGCTCGTCCTCGAGGCTGCGCTGTCTGATGAGCACGCGCCACTCGCAGACGACCGTGCTTTCGCCTGGCGGATCGGCGACGGGGGGACAGCCACCGCAATCGAGGGCCAGTCGCGTCCGCGCCTCACGCTGCCGGCCGGCCGCTACCCCATCGAACTGACCATCGGCGGCCTGCAGATGACCGCCGAGGCCAATGTGGTGGCCGGCGAGGAGAGGGTTGAGCGCCTCCTGGTCAAGACCGGAGAACTTGCGCTATCGGCGCGACTGGGGCCCGGAGCCGCGCTGCTGGACGGTTGGCGAGACACCACCTGGCATGTCTATGCCGTTTCGGCCCTCGGGGTGGAGCCGGGTGCTTCGGGCACCGAGGGCGCACTGCTCGAAGCCATGCCACGGCTGACTTTGCTGCCAGGCAGCTGGCGTGTGGTCCTCGAGAGCGGCGTCGCCACCGTCGAGCGGGAAGTCGTGGTCAGGCCAGAAGCGGTCACCGAGCTCGTCGTCGACATTGGCGCGGCTCGGCTGACCATGAACGCGACACCGTCGGCCGGCGAGCCGCCCACAAACATCGTCTACCGCGTATTTGCCGTGGATGCGGAGGGAAGCGTGGCCGAGTACCCGGTGTTCTCCGCCGGATCGCCTGACATCGCCTCACTGATCGTGCCGGCTGGCCGTTGGCGGATTGCCGCGTTCGACGAGTTTGACCGCAGCGCCGAGGCCGACGCGGACCTAGGCGCCGGCGACGAAATCGAGCTCAGGTTGAGCCTCGAATAGTCGGCACGCAGATGGCCTGAGGGAGAATGGCAATGTCTGAATGGAGCTCCAGGCGCTTTGCGGTGCTGGCGGTTTTCGCCACCGGCGCCGCTGTGGGAATGGCTCTCGTCCCGACGGCAGCCATCACCGCCGACGGCGATGAGCTGGCGACGGTGCGCGACTTTGCTTCGGCGCTCGAGGGACGGGTGGCTGCGCTCGAGGACCTATTGCTCACCCATATCGGCGCCGATAGTCAGCAGCCACCGCAGCAGGGCGGCGTGGTTCTGAAGGCGCCCTTCAACATCGTCGATGCGTCCAACCGGCCGATCTTCAGCGTCGTCGAAGAGGCTGGCGGCGCAACCGTGCAGGTCGTGGGCTCGGGCAGCGGATCGGTCATCCGGCTCGAGGGTGCGCGCGATCGCATCGCCTTGTCGGGCGAGGGAGGCAGCGTCGGTCTCGGCAAGGGGAGTGCCGGCGACTGGGGCATTGATATCGAGGACGGTTCAGGCCAGCTGGTCGCCAACCTGACCAACCGCGAGAGCACCGCGCTCCGCATCTACAGCAATGGCTCGCCATCGGTGCAGATGGGCACGACCCCCGGCGCCGGAGGCGGTCTGCTCAGGCTGTTTGCGGCCGGCGGCGACAAGCTGGCCGTGGCCCTCGACAGCAACGCCGACGGCACCGGGCTGATCCGGGTCACCGGCAAGCTCGGCGAAGATGTCGGCGGCGTGTGGCTCGACGGTAAGTTGGAGCAGGTCATGCTCAAGGGCGAGAAGGGGGGCGCCGTGCTAGGCAGCGACTCGGGAGCCTTCGGTCTCATCCTCAATGACAGCGGCGGCAGCAAGCAGCTCAGCCTCAACGATCCCGGTGGCGGCATGGGTCTGCGCATCTATGAGCGCGGCACGGAGGTCGTCGGGCTGGGCAACCGCCCGGGCCGCGGCGGCACGGTCAACGTCTACTCGACCGCGTCGCCGACAGCCGGCGCCTCGATGTTCGTCGAGCCCGACGGCAGCGGCGTCGTTCAGGCGGCCGAAGGCGACCAGGGTGTCAGGCTCGACGGCAAGAAGCGGCTCGTCCTGATCGAAAGCGATGACGGTACGGCCGAACTCGGCGGCGGCCGCAAAGGGTGGGGGCTGATGATCGGCGACGACAGCGGCCAATCCCTGGCTGAACTGTCTCAGACCAACCAGAGTGTCGCCCTGCGCATCTTCAACGATGGCGCCAACGCCGCCCAGATCGGCACTGCGCCCGGCTCGGGCGGTGGGCTGGTCCGGCTGTTCGCGTCCGGTGACCGCCTCGCCGTGGGGCTCGACAGCAATGATGACGGAACCGGCAAGGTGCAGATCGCCGGCAAGAAGGGGGAGGACTCGGGCATCATCCTCGACGGCAAGGAAGAGGTTGTTCGTCTCGACACGGCCCAGGGCGTATCGGAATGGGGCATGACCCCCGATGGCTGGGGTCTGGTGCTGGGCGATGCGGCTGGCAGCCCGACCGCCGCGCTGACCCAGCCAGACGGCAGAGGCATGGCGTTGCGCATCTACGAGGGCGGCGAACAGGCCGCGGCGATCGGCGTCTTCCCGGGACAAGGTGGCCAGCTGCGTCTGCTTGGTGGCGGCAATGTCGGAGTCTCCGCCGGCGCGGCGCAGGGCAATGGGGTGGTGGAGGTCTTCAAGGGCGGCGTTCCAACCGCCGGCATGCTGGGCGAAAAGAGCCAGGTTGCGGTGTTCAGCGAATCAGGGAGTCCGGTGGCGCTGTTGCGGCGATCCCAGACTGGGGGCGGCGGCACGGTGGAGGCGACCGACTCCGGCGGTGGCTGGGTTTTTCGTGGCGGCCTCGTTCCGGATGGGCCCGGGTACGCTTGCGTCGTCAACGATGGCGTGAAATGCCTGGGCATAGGCCTGACCGGGATGGAGGGTTTCCGATGATGTCCCGGCGCGCTCGGCATCGGGTGGGTCGACGCGCTGTCGTGCTTGGCGCTGCAGCAAGTGCGTTCTCCGTGCTGATGGCCCGAACTGTCCTGGCCGACGAGGGCGAGGACGAAGCTCCGCGCGACGCGCTGACGCCGGTGCGCAACCGCTACGCGTCGCTCACAAGCTACGCCGACAGGGGAAGCGTTCTGGTCGAGCAGAGCTGGGATGGCGGCGGGCTGCGTGAAAGCGGCACCTTCACGACCTTCTACCGCGCGCCGCGCCAATTCTTCTTTGAGTTCGTCCAGGATGGCGCCTCTGGAAGCGATCGCTTCGTCATCTGGTGCGATGGTGGCGACTTCCAGTCCTGGTGGGCCACCACCGGCGAGCATGAGATCTACGATGGCGGCCGGGGCGCCAGTGCCTTTTTCAACGGCGAGTACCCCACCTACGGCACGGCCATGGCGGTGCCGGGTCTCCTGTTCGCCCGCGCCGAACTGGGTGGCCCGGTGGCCGGACTGACCGATATCCGGCAGGCGGGCGAAGAAATGCTCGAGGGCCGTGGCTTCGACCGTATCGCAGCCGACACCCTGGTCGCCGGCGGCGTCGTGCGTGCGCACCCCACGACGCTGCTCGTCGACCGCGAGACGCTGCTCGTCCATCGCCTCGTCGAGGACACGCCACCCGGCGTTGCGGGTCTCCAGCGCCGAACCATGACCTTCGCGCCACAGGCCGATATCGAGGTGGACGAAGCGCGGTTCAGCTTCGTTGTGCCGGGTTAGGCGAGGGGGCTATACCGGGGCCGTCATCTGCGCGGCGAGCCTGACGAGATCCACCTGTCGGCTGCAGCCGGTCTTCTGGAACAGCCGCAGCAGATGGGTTTTCACCGTGCTGGTCGCGATCCCCAGTTCTTGCGCGACGGCGCTCTGCGGCCGGCCGTGTGCTATCAGTTCGAGTACCCGCGTTTCGGCCGGCGTGAGATCGTAGATCAGGGCCATCGCGTCGGAGGGCAGACGCGCACCGAGCGTGCCGGGCGCGATGAAAAGCGCTGCGACGGCGCGAGCTCCGATCGCGCTCCCCAGGTTGCCGATGCCGAGCGGCAGCACATTGACGAGCTGGGCCGGTCGGGTCTCGTCTCCCGGCACCGGCAGGCCGATGCCCTTCACCCCGAGTGCGAGATGGTCCTTGGCCGCCGCAGCAACCGATCGCAGCAGGGCGTCATGCGCTGTGGTGTCCGGCAACAGCAGGCCGCCCGTCGCTGACCGCGTCACCCTGCCGCTTGCAAGCAGTTGCCGCCCCGCATCATTGGCGTGCACGATCGAGAGATTGGCGGCGACGAGGTAAACCGGCACCGTCAGCGCGTCGAGCGTTGCCGCGAGGGTCGCCTTTTCGAGCGCCTTCATCTCGAAGATGTTGCTGATCGTTACAGCACGGCGGAAATGCGGCCCCAGCAGACGCAGTCCGTCGAGTTCGCTCGTGCCGATGGGGCCAACCCGCCCCAGCCGTCCGAACGCGATATTGCCGATCATCGCACTGTCCCGCACGATGCCGACCGCTGCTGCGTCGATCAGGCCCTGCGGCTCCGCCCATTCGCGGAAATAGCGGCTCCGCTTCATCTCCTCGCCCACCACCTGGGACCAGATCACCGGCTCGTCGATCGGCAATTGCCGGATTCGTTCCGGTCCGCCCCATGCCGCGAGAACTTCAGGGCCGAGTTCTTCGGCCAGCGCCATCGCGGCCTGGTCCACGCCCGTCGCAGCGGCGAGCAGGGGCTCGCCGGTACCGAAGCGCAGCACCGACATGACCGAGTTGGCGAAGGCGAATTCTTCGGCCACGGCGGCGAGCGCGCGGTTCCAGTGCGCGGGGTCGAGAATGCAGTTGTAAATGGCGCCGATGAGTTCAGAGAGGCGCTCATGCGTCGGCGCAGACCGTCCCGTCATGACCTGCACCATCGTTGTCCCCCACTAACAGCAGCGCCCCCCTGCGCAACGACTATAATCGGCTACGGAACTTGCCGCCAGCCGGGCGTTTCGGGCTTGAGCCCGCCACATCCGCCTTTTGGTGGACGCGCGGCACAGACGGCCCGCCTATCGTTGCGTCCGGGGCCTGCTCTGGAGGGATTGTCCATGCGCGCGATACACGGAATGAAGGGTGCTCACTGGCCGTTCCGGCTGGCTGCAATCGGGCTGGTGACGTTGCTGGGTACGCCTGTCGCCCTCGCCGATGCATCGAGCTTGTGTCAGCGGTTGGCCTCGGCGGCGACACAGGTCTCCCAGGCCGCGCAAAGTTTGGGCTGCGATTTCGACTTCACCAGCGAGCAGTGGAATCCGGCCGCGCAGTTTGGCGTGTGTATGTCGATGTTCAGCAATCTCGGCACCGGACCTGTTGCGGAAGCTCTGGTGGAGGCGCAATGGACACAGATGCAGGCCCAGCGCGCCGCGGCATTGCAGCAATGCAGTCAGCAACAGGCCGCGACCCCGCTGCCGGCCGAAGACCCGCCGGCCCCGCCACCTCCGGCCGCGCCGGCGCCCGCGGGCGGCATGAATGCGAGCACCTGCAGCCTGCCGAGCGGGGTCGCGACGGTGGTGATCAAGGATCCCAAGGTCACCCGTCTGAATGTGCGGGACCGGCCGGCGGGGAACATCGTCGGCGGTGTGGCCGAGGGCACCCAGGTCACAGTGCTGGGCGCCTGCGGCGTGAATCTGCAAGCGGGGATCGTCGCCAATCCGCAGGGCAACAAGCCACCGGTTCCCGGCTGGTGCGCGATTGCCGAGCCCGTTGGCTGCGTCGCCGAACAGTTTCTCGTGCCCGGGGTCGTGCCGACACAACAGGGCGAAGCCACGCCCCAGAATACGCCAGGCACGCAGGTCGTGGTGACGATCCCCCAGGGCGGCAATCTGGCGCGCCTCACTAGCAGCAAGGGGGGACAGGCCACTGTTCTCACCTCGCTTCCCAAAGGCTCCGATGTCAACGTGCTCGGCTGCGAGCGGGGCTGGTGCCGCATCGCGCATCCCCGCTACCCTACGGCCTGGCTGTTTCAGGACTTCCTGCAGTTCGAGGGGCCGGGGGCGGGTCCGGCGCCGATCGAGGTGACCGTCAACACCGGCGGTGGAGCGGCCACGGGCGGGGGCGGACCGGCCGCAGGCTTGGTGGCGACACCGGCGCCAGGGACCGCTGCGGCGAGCTTCACCGGCAACTGGTATGCCGTCGCGCAGGGCTCGGACTACGACATGCAGCTGAGCCAGTCCGGCAGTGCCGTCACCGGCAACTATCGCGGCGCCGACGGCAGCGTCGGCCAGATCGAGGGTAGCGTGGACGGGAACGTCCTGCGCTTCAGGTGGCGACAGATCGATGGGCTCAGCGGGGCCGGCAAGTTTGCCCTCGCCAAGGACGGGCGGGCCTTCTCCGGCAGCTTCACCCTCGGAACCGACCCTGATGTCGCCGAAGGGAGCTGGAACGGCACCAGGCGCTGAGGAGGCTTGCATGCAGCCCGGTCATCTCGCGGTACTGCTGGCGGTAGCCATGTCCCTCACGCAGCAGGCTGTCGCCGCGGGGCCGCGAGTCGGCGACTGCCCCGTCTTTCCCGCCGACAACATCTGGAACGCGCCGGTGGACCGGCTCGAGGTCCATCCACGCTCCGCCGACTATGTCGCGAACATTGGCGATGATCTGCCGCTCAAGGCCGACTTCGGCTCCGGAACCTGGGACGGTGGGCCGATCGGCATCCCCTTCATCGTGGTGCCGGCGGACCAGCCTCTGGTGCCGATCCGCTTTGCCGGACTTGGCGACGAGCTCGAGGCGTATGCCGATGAGAGCGATCCGGGCCCATACCCCATCCCGAGCGCTGCGCCAATAGAGGGCGGGCCGCAGGCCACGGGGGACCGGCACGTCCTCGTCGTGCAGTCCGGCGAATGTCTGCTCTATGAACTCTACAAGGCCGCCCCGAACGCCGACGGAAGCTGGAATGCGGTTTCCGCGGCCCGTTTCGACCTCGAGGACAATGCACTCCGGCCTCTCGGCTGGACCAGCAGCGATGCCGCCGGCCTGCCGATCCTGCCGGGCCTTGTCCGCTACGAGGAAGTCGCCGCCGGCGAGATCCTGCACGCGCTACGCTTCACGGCGCCACGAACAGCGCGGGCCTATGTCTGGCCCGCTCGCCACTACGCCTCGCGCGATACCGATCCGGCCCTGCCGCCGATGGGCATGCGCTTCCGGTTGAAGGCCGATGTCGACATCACGGGCTATTCGCCGCAGACGCAGGTCATCCTGCGTGCACTGCAGACCTATGGCATGATCCTGGCGGATAATGGATCGCCCTGGTTCCTCAGCGGCGCCCCGCACCCCGACTGGGATAACGAGACCCTCAACCGCGAACTGCGCCGCCTGCGTGGGGCGGACTTCGAAGCGGTCGACACGTCGCCACTGCTGGTCCACCCGGATTCAGGCGCGATGCGTGCGCCGTAGCCACCGACATGGCGAACCCGGTCTGAAGGAAGCCGAGCGCCACCAAGTCTTGAGTCAAGCAAGAGGAATGCCGTGAGGAACATCCCCAGACTGCTCCCGCTTGTCATCCTGTCAGGGGCAATGGGCTTTGCGGCGCTTGCCGCGGACCGGGTGCATGCGCCGTTGCTCAGCCACCCATGGATCTATCACAGTATCGAAGGCGAGCGGACGGAGGTGGTCGGCTGGCTGACGTTCGCGCTCACCCGACCGGATCCAACGGCCTCCGACGCCTGCGAACTGCTCTGGAGCGGCAGCGACGGCGCAACAGGCGGTTGCACCTGGCTGAATGCACAAGGCAGCATCGGCTGCGGGACTCTGAAAGCCACGCTCACGACGGCCGCAGGGCGCCTTTTCCCGCCCAATGTCTCGACGGTTTACACGCGCTGCTCGGATCGCGAGGTGATTGAACGGATCGGCAATGCGGTCTTTCGGACCCGGGCCTACCACGTTGCTGACGGTGTGCTGGAACTCCTCGATGACGAGGGAGCGGCGCTCCTCACACTCAAGGCAGCAGACGCTGACTCTCTGGCCGAAACCGCGCCACCGGACGAGGTGCCAGCCATCAGCCCGTTCTACCCGGCCTGCATGGCTGCGGACTGGTCTGCGCGGGGGCTAGATACAGAGCAGGAGATCACAAATCTCTGCTTCTGCGTCAGGAACAGCATGGCGTCGTTCGGCCTGCCGGAGGAAGAGGTGCCGCTGATCGCTCGTTTTTATGCGGGGACGGCAACCAGCACGGACATTGATGCAAAGGTTCCGGGCGGCTTTGCCGTGCTGGCCACCACCGTCGACTACTGCCTCGCTGGCGCTGCACCCGGTTCGTGACACATCCGGCGCCGCTATCGAGGAATGCGGAAGTCCGTCGACGCCCCCGGGTTGTTGCAGCCAATGCCACGGCCCCGGTCGGCCAGAAACACCGCCATGTGGTTCTCGAAGATGGGCGGTCGCGTGTCCACGATCTGCGTCTCGCCGAAGTTGCGGCCACGGAGATATCTTGTGATGCGCAACGAGTTGTCGTCGTACTGCGTCACCCGCAGATTATCGTACTCGCCGGTATCGTGGATCCGAATCTTGGCATCAAACGTCCAAGTGCCGCGATATTGCGATTTCACCTCGAATGTCGCAGGCGCCCCGCAGAACAATACCCCATAAGTTCCGACCTTCATATCGCCCGGGGCCGCGTGGCCGGAGGACGTCGATAACACCATGGCGGCAATCGCCACTGCAGCCAGTGTTCTCATCGGTTTCCGCTCCTTCGTTTCGAGGGTCACCAGATGCTAGGTCAGCGCCCGCCCAGCCACATCAACCGTTTGGTGGACCAGAGGCGACGGAAACCCCGGGCAGGGGCGGGGCAGGATGATCAGTATCGGGCGGCGAATGACGAGGTGCCGGTACGCGCGGTCTCGGAACGCGATGATCAGGCTCGGAACCAGTACAGCTCACCTGCCTGCGCTGCGAAGCCGCCTGCTGCGCAGCCAAGCGGGCAGGGGGGCGGAGGTACGTCGTGATCTATCCTGCGCTGCCGGAAGCATGCCGGCCAGCCCGGCCACCAGCAGGGCCAGCGCCAAGCGAGTAGTGCGGTTGGCGCCGCCGATCCTGCGACGACACCTCGCGAGACATCGCCCCACTCGTCGGGCAATCGAGCCTGACGAATGCGCAAACCCGCTTACCAGGTGACGTGCATGCCCGCCTGACCCTGATAACTCACGACATCGCCGCTCGTGCCTTCACCATAGGCGCCCTTGACCTGACTCCACACCACTGCGGTGCTCGACAAATCTGCCTGGAAGCCGGTGCCCAGTTCGAGACGCGTTCCACCCATGCCGGTGGTGAAGTCGAACCCGTCCACCGTTGCCGTCTTCACGTCGTTGAAATTGTGCTGGACGCTGAGATCGACATAGGGCTTGAAGGTGCCGATCCGCGCTTCCGCCCGGACGCCGCCGCGGACAAACAGGGAGTCGGCGTCGAAGCCGGCCTCGTCGACCCAGGCGGAATCGAGCCCGTCATACATGGTGCCCTGCCACACGACCTGGCTCCACGGCGTCACACTGGCGTTATCGTCACCCAGCGTGAAGCCGCCCTCGAGCGCCGCGAGCGCCGTGTGCCCGGTGATCTTGAGGTCGCTCGCCGCTGTTGGCGAGAACACCCAGTCGCCGAAACCGTACTGCCCCACGGCATCGAGATAGGCGACGCCATTGTTCCAGGTGGCGTAGCCGCCGCCCGACCAGGTGCTGCCCTGCAGCCGGGCGGTGCCGGTTTCCGTTTCAACGCCGCTGTTCGAGGCCTGATAGGAGCCGAGGACACCCGCCCGGAAGTCGCCGGCCACCATGAGATCGGTGCCGTACTGCGCGAAGGCGAGATCCTGAACGTGGTCGACGCGGTCGTTCACCTCGGTATGGATGCCGCCGGCGCGGCCCCAGGTGGTTTCGAGCGGGCCCGAGCCGCGGCGTTCGAGGAAGTTGCCCAGTGTGTCTAGCCCCGACTGGTGGATGGTGCCGGTGAGCGCCGCTAGCCCATAGGTCTCGTCCTGAACGATCGAGCGCAGGCCATAGACGGTGATGAGGTCGTTCAGGAAGTAGGCATCTTCGGTGGGATCGCCGATACTGCTGGTGCCCGCGACGACCGTGTTGTCCACGGGAACCAGCAGACGCTTGTCGAGCAGCAGTTCGCGGCCGTTCTGCGTGAAGCGCTCCACGAGTTCGACATTGCTGCCGGCGACTTCCTCGCCACCGATCCGCAGCAGTTCGAAATCTTCGAGGTCGACGAGAGGCGTGGAGCGCGTCGAGTTGTAGCGCCTGAGGGTAATCGCCAGTTCGCCGGGCCCGACGCCGCCGGGTCCGGTGAAGTCCTCGGCGACGTTGATCTGCGAATACTGGTTGAACTCGCCAGGCTGCGGGTTTGGCACACCAAAGGTGAGCCAGACGTCGTAATTGCCGAAGTCGCTCACGAAGTCATTGGTGTTGTAGGTACCAGGCGACGATCCGGGAACGGTGAAGCCGTTCGAACGCAGGGTAAGCGTGCCCAGAATGGTCACATTGCCGCTCAGGTCGATTACCGCGCCTTCCATCGCAGTGAGATTGTCGAGCAGGCTGCCGGACAAGAAGTGGGCGGACGAGCCGCCATCGGCGTAGAAGTCGCCGGCGATAGCCTTGCCTCGCCAGTTCACCCCGTTGCCGAGATAGACGTCCGTCGCGCCCATGCCGGGCATGCGGACGGCATCCTCGTCGAGAATGTCGCCGACGATCGTTCCGGCATTGTCGATGACGAGGATGGTGTCGCCGATCAGCGCGTTGGTGGTGCCGTCGCGCTCGACCACCAGCACCGGCCCGTCATTGTCCAGCTGCGTGCCCGCGCCGAACTTGATGTAGGCGGGATTGCCCGTGAGATTGTCGAGCGGGTCGATATCGGCGTTGCTGAAGCTGTCGTCGAACAGCACCGAGACGGTCGGATGAGCCGTACTGGTGACGAGCGTGCTGTTCGTCACCGAGATCACGCCACCATTGATCACCGAGAGCGCGGACTGGTTGCTGTTGGTGGTGTCGATGGTGCCGCCATCGAGCAGCACCCGGCCACCGGTCTGCGCGAAGATCTGTGCGTTGATCTCCTGATCGGTGGGGAAGTCGAGGTTCAGCGTTCCACCCGCCACGCCGAAGGCGCCGGTGCCGGTGATCTCTCCGGAATAGGTCCCGCCCGTCGCGTCGGTGACGGCGAGCACCTTGGTGCCCAGATTGATTTCGCCATCGCCGTAGAGATCGGTGACGGAGGTCTCGTCGGGAGTGATGGCCGAAATGTCGAAGATGCCGGCGACCTCCACCGTCGCACCGGTGATGCTGCCGCCCGCCGCGAGGAACAGGGTGGCATCTTCCTCGATCTTGGCGAGGCCAAGGAAGTTCGGGCTGGCGCCGGTGAGTGTCAGCGTGCCGTCCTCGATGGTCACCCCACTCGCAGTGGTGCCGACGATCGTGCCGGCATAGGAGGAGTCGCCGTCTCCGGTCAGCGTCAGGGTCTGCGACCCGACCTGGATCAGTGCCGTTGGGTCCGTTCCGAGCAGCATGATGATCTCGGCACCGTCGGTTGTGCCGCTGATGTCGAACACGCCGTCCACCGTCACGGACGCGGATTGCGCGATGGCGCCGCTGCCCACGAGGAACAGTTCGCCATCGGGGCCGACAACCGTGGTGCCGGTATAGGTGTTGACATTGGTGAGCGTCTGCCGACCTCCGGTGACGCTGACCCCGCCCTCACCGGAGATTACGCCGGCAAAGCTGGTGCCCACGTCTGTCGCCACGGCATCGAAGGCGTTGGCGTCGGTGATGGTGAGCCGTTCGTCGCCGAGGATGACCTCGGCGCTCGTGATGCCGCCCTCCAGCCCGCGAATCTCGGCGCCGTCATTGGTCTCGGAGATGTCGAGCACGCCCTCGACGACCACCCGAACCGATTCCGCGATGCTGCCATCCGGGGAGAGCGGGTCGAGCGGATCGGACGCAGCCAGCTTCAGCGTCGCGTCGCCCAGCACATAGGTTTCACCCGTGTAGGTGTTGACGCCGGTGAGCGTCTGCTCGCCCTCCATGATCGCCAGATCGCCCGTACCGGAGATCACGCCGGCGAAGGTCGAGGCGGCGTTGTCGACGATCAGCAGCTTGTCGCCCAGGACGACGCTGCCGGTGGCGGCACCGCTCAGATCGTTGATCTTGGTCCCTTCGGGACCGGCCGTGCCGACGCTGGCACTGGTGGTGACGCCGGAGATGTCGAACGTGCCGTCGACCTGCACCGATTCCGAGATGGCGATGCTGCCATTGCCGGCAAGGGCGAGCGTGCTCGGGGTATCGACGATGGTCGGGCCGGCATAGGTGTTGGTGCCGGTCAGGGTGAGCTCGCTGGCCGGGTTCACGGCCCCCGTCGGCGCCGTCAGCGTCAGCCCGCCAGCCCCGATGATCGTGCCGGCGAACTCGGACACGCCACCCTGAGCGATGGTGAGCACGGGCGCGTCGGCGCCAGCTTCCGGTCCGGCATTGACGTCGGCGACGGGGTCGCCGATCAGCACGACGCCGGCTCCGCGGAACTCATCGACGGTGAGCCTGTGTGCGGCATCGGTGTCGTTGGGGTTGGTCGAGACGTAGAGCGTCGCGCCGGCCTCGTTGACGAAGTCGCCGAAGAAATTGCCGACCGGCGCCGAGGTCGGGTTGCCGAGCGTGTCATCCGAGAACGGGAAGCCGGGGCTCAGGTCGATGTCGGCCATCATGGTGACCCAACCACGATTGTCGATGCCGAGGGCCTTGAGGTCCTCGCCCACGGTGAGGGTGCCGGCATTGACGATCAGGCCGAGTTCGAGATCGGCCGCCATGACGGTAAAGGCCGCACCTGGATCGATGTTGACGTCGGTGCCGTCCTTGAGCGCACCGGTGACGGATACGGTGCCGCTCTTCACGGAAATGTCGCCGTCGAATGTGTTCTGCCCGGCAAGGACCAGCGTGCCGTTCCAGAAGGTCGAATTCTCTTCGCCAACGATGAGGTTGCCGGTGCCGGAGATGGCGCCCTGCATGATGGCGTAATCGTCCATCAGCGCGTTGCCATTGTCGGTCACGACGATCTGGCGGGTGCCGTTGTTCAGGTTGATGGGGTTGAGCCAGCGCACCACGGAGTCGCCATGCTCGGACCCGAAGGCCAGCGCGGCGTCGTTGACTGCAGCGCCCACGGAGGTGAAGAAGCCGGGCGTTCCGCCCCAGTTCAGCGTCTGCGGCGTTGCCACATTGCTGTTGGACTGGTTGCCGAGATTGACCACCAGCTCGCCGCCCTTTGCGGCGAAGCCGCCGCTGCCGGTCCACTGCACCTTGGTGCCGTCGGTGCCGAGCTGGCGCGAGAAATAGCCCGAGGTCAGCAGCACGCCGGCATAGGTGTTGTCGAGCAGCGAGGCACCGAGCGAGGGACTGCCGGTGCGACCAGAGCCGTTGAAGTTGAGGTTGCTGCCGGTGTTGAGGCCCCAGCCATCATCGGCGTCGAGCACGCCGCCGGCCATCGTCGTCTGGCCGGTATAGGTGTTGCGGCCGTTGAAGACGGTCAAGCCGGTGCCGATGGTCAGCCCCGCCCCTTGCCCCCGCGCATATTGCGCGCCGATGAAAGTTTCGCGGCTGTCGTCGCCGATCGTGCCGTTGAAGATCACCACATTGTCCACGCCGCCGGTCTTGCCGGGGGTGATGGTGACGATGGAGCCCTTCATCATGAACACATCGGCACCTGCGGCGGGACCACCCGTGCCGCCTTCGCCGGCAGCACCGCCCAGCGCGCCGTTGGAATCGAAGGTGGAGTTGCCGGTGATCGTCAGCGTACCGCCCGAGCGCACGAAGATCGCGCCGCCGAAGCCCGCGCCGCCATTGCCGCCATAGCCGTCGCCATCTGCACCCGTGCCGCCGCCAAAGCCGCCCTTGCCGCCCGCGCCGCCGGCACCATCGTCTATGACGACGCCATCGCCCCCGGCACCGCCGGCGCCGCCCATGCCGCCGCCGCCGCCGAAGCCACCCTGGCCCCCCGCGCCGCCGTCGCCGCCGTCACCGCCATCGCCCTTGCTGGTGTTGCCCGCGTCGCCGCCATTACCGCCGGCACCGCCGACGCCGCCGCCGAAGAAGTCGTCGCCGGCACCGCCAGCTCCGCCATTGCCGCCATTGCCGCCGGCGGCATTGTCACCCATGCCGAATTGCACGTACCATTCGGTGAGCTTGCCGATCTCGAAGCCGAGGTCGACATAGGCCTTGGCGGCCTGCAAGGCTACGGAGACCGATTCAGCCACGTCGGGTGGCACGTTTGCGAGGGCCGACGCCGCCTCCGCTGTCAGGAACCCGGCGTCGATCCCGGCATCGACCAGCGCCTTGATCTGATCCGGGCTCCACTGCAGGGCCGAGCCGCCATTGCCGCCTGTGCCGCCCGTGCCGCCAGCGCCCACATTGCCGTTATCGCCGATGCCGTCGCCATCGCCCTTTCCACCAGCGCCGCCATTCTTGCCGTCCTTGCCTTCACCGTCGCCCCAGAGCACGTTCGTCCAGGGTGCGTTGTTGCCGTTATGCCCGGTGTTGCCGGTGACGGTCTGGCCGATGCTGTTCATCGATCCGCCGAGCGAATTCTGAGACGCAAAGGTCAACAGAGTCGTGTCGGCAGCGATGCCGGTATCGAGCGTCACGGTGCCGTTGACGAGGTCGACGCCGGTGACGGTTGCCGTCGTGCCGTCGGGCATGACCACGAACATGCCGGGCGAGACGCCCTGAACCAGCGACGGATTGGCGAAGCTGACGGTGTTGCCCGACACTCCCGTGATGGCTGAAAAGGTGAGCTGATCGGGCTTGATGTCTTCGCCACCGTCGGTCGGAATGAAGGCATTGCCATTGCCGTCCACCAGAGTGACGGTGCCGGCTGCCGCATTGACCTGCGCAAACACATCGGTGCCGGCGGGAATGCCGGGACCGGTGACCTTCATGCCGTCGACGAGCTTGCTGTTGCTGAGCCGCAGCACGTTGGAGCCGAGCGTCGCCTGCTCGTAATTGGCGACGAACTCGGTCGGCACGGTCGTCAGGGCCGACCCGCCATAATAGACGCGCGTTTCGTCGCTGACGGGATCGTAAACCACGGAGGTGACGGCGCGGCCAGTCTCGTCGAGCTCCGTCGCCGGGTCGTCGTCGTTCAGCACCATTCCGACCCGGAAGAAACCGTTATCCCCGGGAACGGAGATGTAGTTGCCACCAGCGTCCGCGCCGAGCGCCTTGATCTGGCTGATGTCGGCCTTGGTGAGGTTCAGGAACTGCAGCGTCGCAGTCGGTTCGTTGATGTCATCGATTCCGGGATCGTTGGTAATCAGGTCCCACTGGGCCTGGGTGAGGGAACCACTCAGCGTGACCTTGCCCGAACTGGGATCAAAGGTTTTCACGGTGAGGCCGGTATTGACCCCGTTCAGGGTGATGATTGCCCCCGGTTGCAGGTTCTGCACGTTGCTGAAGGTCAGCACGTTGCGTACGGAGGAGTTGTAGTCCTCATTCAATGCCGAAGGCGGCACCCACAGCAGACCGTTGTTGTTCAACGCGACGGGCGCGAAAGTCAGACGCTTATAGTCCGCGGATACGCCCGTAATGGTCACCGGTGTATTGGTGCCGGGCAGCAGAATCCGCATGCCCTCGCGCAGCCCGCGATTGGGGGCGGTCAGGCGCACCTGACTGATGCTGTAGTTGTAGACGCCAGGGCTGGTCTCGGTGCCCACTACGTCGCTCTTGAAATAATAGGCCGAGATCGGCGTGAACGGCAGTTCGATGTCGCCGAGACCAACCTGCACCGCCCCGAGGCTGACCGCCGGATCGCTGCCACCCTGGCCTCCGATCACGGTGTTGCGCGTGAAGTCGGTGTTGGCGACAGTGAGGCTGGCCCCCTGGTCGATGAAGATCACGCCGCCCAAGCCGGCGCCGCCGCCGCTGCCTGTGCCGCCGACGGTGACGAAATTCGTAAAGATCTGATCGGAGATGGTGTAGTTGCCCATCGTGCCGCCGATGATGCCGGCACCTGGCGTCGCCATGTCGGTGACGACCAGCCCGCCCGATCCGAGAATGCCGTCGGTCGCGTCCGCCAGCACATTGTCAAGATCGGCTGCTGCAGGGCCGTTGAGCAGGATCACGCCGCCGCCGCCGGCACCGTTGATAACCGTGCGTGTATCCTGGGCCTGGCTACTGGTGGGCAGCAACGTTGACAGGCTCAGCCCCATCGCAAGCAGCGACACCCCGGCCATCGCCGCATGAACCAGTCTTGGCAGGGTCGACTTAGGGTATGCGGAAACGCCGCGCGTCGCTGCGTCGCGAACTGGCAAAATCGTCATGACAAGCAAGCCCCAAAATATCTCGGTGTCCCAACACCGGAAGTCGAGCCTCCAGACTGCGACGGAGCTTGGCATTAATCAATTATTAACATCTTGCGTCGAATGCAGATGTCGCGGCTCGTCCGAAGTAGGGCAATCGCTAACGTTTCCATGTGTTTATGGAACGATGCCTTGCTTGTTGTTGTGCGCAAATGGCTGTGGCATGGAAGCCACAAAAGCGTCGAAATGCGAACGAAATCGTGACGCTAGCGTGGTTGGCGCCCTTTGCCGCCGATCCTGACGGTTGCTATCGCGCCCCTTCGGAACGAACGGAGGTGTCACAGTCGCAGTAGCAGGCGGCCCGGTCGCGCAGATGAGCGGTGCTTCGGCGGCCGGCTCGGCATCGACCGCTGTGGCAGATCGCGGTCAGAGACTGTCACGCGGCAGCTGCGTCCGCTCGTCCGGAGCCAGGGGATGGGGTGAGGTGAGGGTAGGGCGGCCTATGCTGATGGCGCCGCTTGCGAGCTGAAGCCTTGTGCCTGCCTCGCTCGGACGCTCTGCCGAAAGGCGAAGGTTCAGTCCGGTACGTTCGTCGCGGTCACCAGATCGTATAGCCGCCGTCTATGACGAAGTTCGCGCCGGTGACGTAGCTGGATGCAGGGCTGGCAAGGTAAAGCGCCAGGGGTCCGATTTCCTCGGGGCGGCCTGGCCTGCCCAGCGGAATGCCCTCTGAAAGCTTCTCGATCACCTCGGGGTGGTCGCGCTGCCATCGCTGGTTCGTCTCGGTCATCATGAGGCCGGGCGAGATCGCATTCACATTGATGCGGTGTGGCGCCCAGTCGGACGCCGTCGCACGTGTGAAGTGCAGCACGGCTGCCTTGGCGCTTTCGTAGTGCCGGCCGCCAATGCCCCGGTTGATGATCATCCCGCTCATCGAGGCGATGTTGATGATGCGGCCTCCGGTGCCGCGCCGCACCATCGCGCCGCCGAGTTCGCGGGTGGCGATGAATGTGCTCGTAAGGTTGAAGTCGAACAGCTCGCGCCAGCTCTCGGTGGTCTGGTCCATGATCGGGACGTTGAGCGAGCGGCTGCCGACATTGTTGATCAGGATGTCTGGCGTCCCCAGCGCCTCGAGCACGTCACGGCAGGTCGTCTCGGCACCACCGGGCGTAGCCATGTCGCCCTCGATGCCCCAGGCCCTGACGCCGCGCGCCTCGAGTTCTGCGACAGTGCTTGCAAGCGACTCCCTGGTGCGGCCTGAGATTGCAACGCTTGCACCCGCATCGGCCAGCGCCAGCGCCATGATGCGCCCCAGGCCGCGGCTTGCACCCGAAATGAACGCCGTCTTGCCGTCGAGCCGGAAGAGGTCAAGCGCTGAGGTCATCACACCTTTTCCAGATCGAGGATCTCGGACATCGCCACGAGACGCCGTTCGGCCAGCGCTCCATCACGTGCGGGAACAGGAACCGTTCGGAGCCGGATTTACCACCCGCATAAGCATCTTCGCTACGAAAAAAACCGGGGGAGACCGGCCGGGCTATCGTGACCTTCAGTCTGTGCCAAACCTTCATCGATCGGACCGGATAGCCGAGAGAAGGGGGGCATCAGTCATTCAGCGCAGAACAGGAACTACGGATCACGAGGTGAGGGGCATAGACTTCGCGTTTGCCGCTCGGCCTGCTTCGCCCTGCAATCTGCTCGAGCAGTAGTTCGATGGAGCGCTTCGCCATGGCGTGCAGAGGTGTCTGCACAACTGATAACGGCGGATCGAACAGGTCCGCTCCTTCGAAATCGTCGAAGCCGATCAACGACAGGTCCTGAGGCGCCCGCAGACCAAGGTGGCGCAGGGCGTGCATCGCCGCGACGCTCATCATGTTGGAGAACGAGACCAGTGCCGTTGGGCGCTGCTTGCCTTGCAACGCAGCGACCGTGCTCGCGAAGGCAGTCTCCTGGTCGTAGTCGCCCTTGAGCTCAAGTTGCGGATCCGGCGCAACGCCAGCCGATCGCAATGCGCCGCGATATCCGGCGAGGCGATCCTCGCTGGTTGCCAGCCCCGGAATGCCGGTCAACGCGGCAATTCGGCGATGCCCGAGGCCGATCAGATGCTCGGTGGCCATGCGCGTGCCAAGCACGTTGTCGAGCTTCACGACGTCGTAGCCGAGACCCTCGACATACATGTCAAGCAGCACGGTGGGCACATGGATTTCCTTGCCCAACCGCAACCCGTGTGCGCTGTCGGAACGGGTCGGGATGATGACGAGACCTGCCACACGCTGCTGCCGCAGCATGCGCAGAATCTGGTTCTCGCGATCGGAATCCTGGCCTGTCGAGAACACCATCGACAGATAACCGGCGCTCAAACAGGTATTTTCGATCACGCGGGCCACCGCCGCAAAGTGCGGATTCGTGATGCTCGGCACGATCAGGCCGATCAGCCGCGACTGACCACTGCGGAGGCTTTGCGCCCCGCCATGCGGCACGTAGCCGAGGGCTTCTACCGCCAGGTGCACCTTGGCGAGCACATCCTCGCTCACCGGTGCCGAGCGATTGATGGCGGCCGACGCCGTGGAGATCGCTACCCCGGCGTGCTTCGCAACATCCCTGATCGTGACCAATTTTCCTCCGCCATAGCGTGTCCTTCGAAAGACGGATTGCCTCCCACTTGTCAACGCATCGCCGAAATGCATTATACGAAACGTTTCGTGTCCGCAAATCTGGTGGCGCTGGAGAGAAAACACAATCCAGCAGCGCCGTCTGAACTGGCGGTCGAAACGTTTCGACCGGCTGCGCTATCTCGGTTTCGAGGCGCCGGCCGGTCGAGGGAGAGCAGGGCCATGCCCTTCGGGGCATCAACAGGGTCAACAAGGCACGCGCCGGCGATCAGCGCGGCGCAGGGAGGAAGAGTATGTTCAGGATTTCACGCCGCAACCTTCTGGTGTCGTCGGCAGCGCTCGCGGTCGGCGCGGGAGTGGGCCGTGCATTGGCGCAGTCGGATGTCTCGGCCACGCTGCGTCTGCAGACGTTTGGCGGTGATGCCGAACTCGCGGGCGTCATGAGCGCGATCGGCCGGTTCAACGAACGATACCCCAACGTCAACGTGGAGGTGTCGATCGACCCGATCTCGAGCGGCTGGGGCGATTACGTCACCAAGGTCTTCAGCCAGTTCAGCTCGGGCAGCCAGGCCGATGTCTACGGCACCGCCATCGAGACCTTCCAGGCGTTCTCCTCGCGTAACCTCTGGTTGCCGCTCGACGACTTCGTGGCCGCCAATACGGGCTTCTCGGACTTTGCCCCCAGCCTCTTCGAGCAGGGCTCCTACAACGGGAACATCAACTACATCCCGATTGGCTGGAACAACATCATGGTGAACTACAACCGGGCGCTTTTCGACGCGGCCGGGGTCGCTTATCCGCAGCGCGGCTGGACCTGGGAGCAGTTCCGCGAAGTCGCCAAGGCGCTGACCGTGCGGGATGGCTCGGGAACGGTCACCCAGTTCGGCTACGAGGTGCCAAACCAGAACTTCTTCGTTCAGCCGTGGTTCTTCTCCAACGGAACCGGTGTGCTCAATGCCGACTGGTCGGCGTCGAACATGCTCGATCCCAAGGTGGCAGAGACCCTGCAGTTCCTCTACGACCTCATCCACGTCGATGGTGTCTCGCCGATCCCCGGTTCCGAGACGATGGACAACCAGTTCATGGCAGGGCAGGTCGCGATGATCAGCCGAGGCCAGTGGATCGTGCAGAACGCCCGGGCAAACGGGCTCGACATGGACATCGCAGTGCCGCCGCAGAAGGAAACCGAGGCCACCATCATCGGCTTCGGCGGCTACGCCATTGCGCGGACGGCCTCCAATGTCGAGCTGGCCCAGGAACTCGTGCTGGAACTCACCAGCGAGGAGACGCAGCGCGAGCAGGGCGAGCGCGGCGGAGGGGTGCCGGGCCGTCGCTCTGCGGCCGAGTCCGAGGCCTTCCTCGCCTTCCCGCCGAGCGCGTTTCTCTACTACGAGACGCTGCCCTTCACCGTTCCGGTACCCTCGCCCGCGAACTTCCAGGAGGTCGAGTCGATCTTCATCCGCCACTACATGGCGATGATGTCGGGCAGCGAGTCGATTGCCGACGGATGCCGGGCAGCGGACGCCGAGCTGAACGACTCGTTCGCCCGCCTCCGCCAGCAGATGGGCAACTGATCCCCTAGGTGCCGTCGGGGTCGGCAACTGCCGGCCCCTTCTTCGGTTCGCGCCACCGCACCCGGTTCGGTGGGGCGGTTTCAATACGGCCGTTCACCGGCGAGATCGATCATGACCAGCACGGACGCAGCCAATCGACGACCATCAGACCTCCGTCGGGCTCAGTTCCGCACGGGCTACCTGTTCGTTCTGCCGACCATGGTGCTCTACCTTGCTTTCGTCTTGGTGCCGGTGATCCTGACCGTGGTGCTGAGTTTCGCATTCTTCGATCCGATGATCGGCTCGCGCTGGGTCGGGTTCGACAACTACGTCCGTTTCTTCACCGACCCGCGCTCCTTGCAGATATTCTGGAACACGCTGCGCTTCACCTTCTTTGCAGTGACCTTCAACGTGGCGGTCGGCTTGATCCTCGCCCTGGCGCTCAACCGAGCCATGCCGGGCTGGATGCTCTACTTCTTTCGGCTCGCCTTCTTTCTGCCCGTCATCATCGCGGCAGCGTTCGTGTCCATCGTGTGGAGCTACTTCTTCGGCGACGAACTGGGGGTGATCAACTATTTCCTGCGTCTCGCCGGCCTGCCAGCAGTGCGCTGGTTGACTGACGCTTCCAACGCCATGACCTCGATCATCATCATGGACGTCTGGAAGAACACGGGCTTTTTCATGATCATATTCATTGCCGCCCTCCAAGGAGTGCCGCGTTCGATCATCGAAGCCGCAGTCATGGACGGGACGCCGGCGTGGCGTCGCTTCTTCCGCATCACGCTGCCCTACATCTCGCCGGTGGTGTTCTTCTGCATCGTCTATGCCTCCATCGGTGCCCTGCAGGTCTACGAGTCGATCGTCATCCTCACCAAGGGTGGTCCGGGCGATGCCACGCGCTCACTCTCCATCCTGATCGTGGAGCAGGGCTTCGGCAGCTTCCAGATGGGCTACGCCGCGGCCATCTCGGTGGTGATGACCCTCGTCATCCTGGCGATCACGGCGGTGCAGCAGTTGCTCTCGCGCAAGTGGGTGCAGCAATGAGCAACCCGTTGCAGACCCGCGCGGCGAGCAAGTGGCTCGATGCGGCCATCATCGCCGTCATTGCCGTGCTGGCGATCGGCATGCTGCTGCCCTTCCTGTGGCTGTTTTCCATGTCGTTCAAGCCGGTATCGGAGGCCTACAGGCTGCCGCCCGATTTCCTCCCGTCGAACTTCGACCTCGACAACTATGCCGCCGTGCTCGCCTCGCGGGTGCCGTTCCTGCAGATCTACGGCAACTCGCTGCTGATTGCCGTGCTCGTCACGGTCGGCCAGTTGGTGACCTGCACGCTCGCCGCCTTCGCCTTCTCGCGACTGAAGTTCCGCGGCCGCGACGCCTTGTTCTTCATCCTGCTGATCGGGCTGATGTTCCCGGCGCAGGTCACCATCCTGCCCATTTATCTCGGCTATGCGCGCGTCGGTCTCATCAACCAGCCGGTGGGCCTCGCGCTGATGTATCTCACCTCGAGCTTCGGGGTGTTCCTGATGCGCCAGTTCATGCTGAGCCAGCCGCGGGCGCTGGAGGAGGCCGCCTTGATGGATGGTGCCGGCTACCTCAAGATCTTCTGGCGCATCTCGCTTCCGCAACTGCGGCCGGCGCTCTCTGCACTGGGCATCATCACCTTCACCCAGACCTGGAACTACTATTTCCAGGCGCGGGTGCTGCTGGGTCGGGAGCAATCCATGACTCTGCCGGTGGCCATGGATGTGCTGCGCGGCTACCTCGGCTCCGGCAACCTGTCGCTGGTCATGGCCGCCATGAGCATGTCCATCCTGCCAGTGGTGCTGCTCTTCCTCATCGCCCAGAAATTCGTGATCGAAGGCATCACGATGAGCGGCA
>VFQR01000711.1_pt1 | contig 36410 bp, 33 predicted proteins | sample 3512321 | NCBI WGS metagenome assembly VFQR01 (sample SAMN10412374, study PRJNA504923) | tailings metagenome | isolation source: Relicate 3 Philex TSF1 revegetated site | place: Philippines: Tuba, Benguet | collected 2017-08-29 | reverse complement strand
GACCTTCCCGAATGGCTGCCACATCTGCGAGGTCGAGGTGGACCCCGAGACGGGCGAGGTGCGGCTCGATCGCTACGTCGTGGTGGATGATGTCGGCACGGTGGTGAACCCGCTGCTGCTCAAGGGCCAGATCCATGGCGGCGTCGCGATGGGCGCCGGCCAGGTGCTGAGCGAGGCGATCCGCTACGACGAGGGCGGCCAGATTCTCTCCGCGAGCTTCATGGACTACGCGATACCCCGCGCGGCCGACCTGCCGATGATGGAGGTGCTGAGCAACCCGCAGCCCACGCCCTCCAACCCGATCGGCGCGAAGGGCGCGGGCGAGGCCGGCACGGTCGGCGCGCTGCCGGCGGTGATCGCAGCGGTGTGCGACGCGATCGGCGTGGAGCACATGGACATGCCGGCGACGCCGGAGCGGGTGTGGCGGGCGCTCGCCGCGAAGGCCGCGTGAACGCCGCGCCTCATGCCCATTCCCGCGGATCGTGACCGATCCGCGGGCGCAGGTCACGCTCAGTGGGATTCGGGATCACAGGTCCCGCTGGCCGGGCACCCACTCGCCGCGGTCGGTCGGGCGAAGCGCGGAGAACAGCGCGGTGACCTCGGTGTAGTCGCGGTAGCCGCAGCGCGCGACGGTGCGGGCCTTCAGCATGTCGAAGCGCCCCTCGGTCAGCGCCCATTCGGCGATGTGCACGCCGATGACCTGGGCGGTCACCATCCAGCCCCCGGTCGGCCGCCCTTCGAGGTCGCGCAGCTCCATGTGCTGCAGCACGCGGCATTCCAGGTTGGCCGGGCTCGCCGCGACGCGCGGCGGCTTGACCAGCCGCGAGGGCGCCATCTCCAGCCCGGCCTTGAGGAACTCGTTCTCGCCGACGTCGAAGCTGTCGGCGGTGATGTTCATCGCCTCGAAGAGCGGGCGGGTGACGAGGTTCATCACGAACTCGCCGGTGGCGATGGCGTTGCCGGCGGAATGCTTCAGCCCGTCGCTGCCGAAGACGCAGATGGGCGGGCTGGTCTGCACCATGTTGAAGAAGCTGTAGGGGGCCAGGTTCACGCGCCCGTCGGCATCCAGCGTGGACAGCCAGCCGATCGGCCGCGGCGCCACGATCGCCTTGAGCGGATCATGCGGCAGCCCGGCCGCCTTGTGGGTTCCGACCTCGTAGAACATGCGGCGGCTACATCCCGAGCGCGCGGCGGTAGAGATCGAGCAGCGTCTCCTGCTCCTCCACCTCGGCCGGCTCCTTCTTGCGGATCGAGATGATCTGGCGGATCACCTTCACGTCGAAGCCGGCGGATTTCGCCTCCGCGTAGATGTCCTTGATGTCGCCGGCGAGCGCCTTGCGTTCTTCCTCCAGCCTTTCGATCCGTTCCACGATGGAGCGCAGCCGGTCCGCGGCGATGCCGCCCACTTCGGTATCCTGCTCGGCGGTCTCGCTCACCCGGTCATCCTTTCGCTGGAGGGCGCGGGTGGTGCCAGCTTTCCTTGCCATCTTCAATGCTCGCTCCGCTCGCGGCGGCCGATTCCGACCTTCGGGCCCGCGGCCCTGCGGTCATCGGACGCCTAATGCCCCGGATTGCTCGCGGCGAACGTCGCCTTCTGCTCGGCCGTCGCCTCCTTCTGGTGCTTCGCCTGCCAATCCTTGAAGGGCATGCCGTAGACGATCTCGCGCGCATCCGGGTCGGCGATGGTCAGGCCCTGCTCCGCGGCGGCCTCGCGGTACCAGCGGCTCAGGCAGTTGCGGCAGAAGCCGGCGAGATTCATCAGGTCGATGTTCTGCACGTCGCTGCGCTCGCGCAGATGCTGCACCAGGCGGCGGAAGGCGGCGGCTTCCAGCTCGGTCTGGGTGGCCTTGTCCATCTCGGGCACTGGCATGGGGTTGGTCCTCCTCGGCCCCACAGATGGCCCATCCCGCGCGGCTTCGCCATAGTGGGGCATGGCCTGGACCGATGCCGCCGCCCGCGCCGCCCTGCGGGACCTGTTCGATGCCGCGCTGGCCGCGGCGGACCCGCTGGCCTGCCTGGCGCCGCATCTGCCGGAGCCTCCCAGCAGCGGCCGCGTCGTGGTCGTCGGCTGCGGCAAGGCGGCGGCGAAGATGGCGGCGGCGGTGGAGGCCGCCTGGCCGGATGTCCCGCTCAGCGGCCTCGTCGTCACAACCCATGGCGCCGACCTGCCGGACCCGCCGCCGAACCGCCGCATCGCGATCCGCTTCGGCAGCCATCCCGTCCCTGACGCCAGCGGCGCCGCGGCGGCGGCCGAGATGTTGCGCGCCGTGCGCGGCCTCGCGCCCGACGACCTCGTGCTGTTCCTCGTCTCCGGCGGCGGCTCCTCCCTCTCCACCCTGCCGGCCGAGGGGCTGACGCTCGACGACCTCATCGCGGTGAATCGCGAGTTGCTGCGCTCCGGCGCGCCGATCGGCGAGATGAACTGCATCCGCAAGCATCTCTCCGCCTTCTCCGGCGGGCGTCTCGCGGCGGCGGCGCATCCCGCCCGCGTCGTCACCCTCGCCATCTCCGACGTGCCCGGCGACGACCCCGCGGTGATCGCGAGCGGCCCCACCGTCGCCGATCCCACGACCTTCGAGCAGGCCCGCGCCCTCGTCGCGCACTACGCCATGGCGATGCCGGATCGCGTCACCGCGCATCTCGCGCGCGCCGAGGGCGAGAGCGTCAAGCCCGGCGATCCGCGCCTCGCCCGCGCCGAGCTCCGCATGATCGCGACCCCGCTGATGGCGCTGGAGGCGATGGCCACGCAGGCGCGCGCGCTCGGCCTCGCGCCGATCATCCTCGGCGATGCGCTGGAAGGCGAGGCGAAGGTGCTCGGCACCGCGCTCGCCGGCATCGCGCGCAGCGCCGCCGCGCATGGCCACCCCCTGCGCCCGCCCTGCGTGATCCTCTCGGGCGGCGAGACCACCGTCACCCTTCCGCCAGGCGGTTCAGGCCGCGGCGGCCGCAGCACCGAATGCCTGCTCGGCCTCGCCCTCGCGCTCGACGGCCATCCCGGCATCTGGGCGCTCTGCGCCGACACCGACGGCATTGACGGCAAGTCGGACGCGGCCGGCGCGATCTGCGCCCCCGACACGCTGGCCCGCGCCCGCGCCGCCGGGCTCGATCCGCGCGAGAGGCTCGCCGCGCATGACAGCTACGGCGTTTTCGACGCGCTCGGCGACCTGCTGCGCACGGGGCCGACGCTGACCAACGTCAATGATGTGCGCGCGGTGCTCGTCGCCTGAATGATGCATGCCGGTGCAGCGCCCTGCATCGCGCTGCGCCTGCCGCATCCGCCGCCGCGCCGGCACTTTCGGACCACACGCCGAAAGGAGCCCCCGCCATGCCACCGCTGTTGCGCCAGCTTGTCCTGATCGCCTTGCTGCTGATCCCCGCCGCGGCCGGCGCCTCCCCCACCTTCTACAGCCTCGCCGATTGGCGCGCCGCCTATCCCTTCGCCATCGCCATTGATTTCGAGGGCATCGCGCCGGCCGGCGGCACCGCGCCGTTCAGCACGGTCTCGCGGCAGGGCATCACCGTCTCGGGCGGCAGCTTCGTGATGGACGCGGCCTTCCCGGCGCAGCGCCTCGGCCTGGCGCCGGCGACCGGCGCGGCGGTGCTCTCCGAGGTCGGCGGCGGCATCACCGTCACCTTCGAGGATGCCCGCGGCTTCGCGCTGGAATACGCGACCAGGCTGCCCGGTGGCATGGCGCGCGAAGCGGCGGTGCTGGTGCTCATCGGCGGGCAGGAGGCCGGCGGCGGCAACCTGCCGTCGAGCCACCTCGGCGATCCCGCCTTCTTCGGCTATGCCGACATCGCCTGGCCGTTCAGCGGCTTCCGCCTCCAGGCCATGGCGCCGAACGAGGTCGTGGCGCTCACCCGGGTCTGGATGATGCCGAGCGGGACGGAGCCGCAGCCCCTGCCGCCGAGCCTCTCCGTGACGCTGCCGCCGCGCGACGGCGGCCTGGGCGGCGTCTCGCCGGTGCCGGTCTTCGACCCGATCCGCCCGCTCGGCGAGGTGCTGGCGCTTGCCGCGCTGGCCACGCCGGTCGCGGTTCCGGCGCCGGGCGGTTTGGCGCTGTTCGGCCTCGGGCTCGGCGCGCTCGGCCTGGCGCGGCGCCGCCGCGCGGGCTGACAACCAGGCGAGTTGTCGCCGGATTTTACAACCTTGCCGGCCATCCTGGGCCGCGGCCTGCAACCCCTTGAAACAACGCACGTCCTTGTTGCGGAACGGAACTTGCTTCGCTCCCTGCGGACACCGACGAACCCGCAGGCCAGCGGGCGCGGGGACGAAAGGATGCGTCGAATGCTGAAGCGGACACTGATGGTCCTCGGGCTGCTCGTGGCCCTCGCTGGCCATGCGCAGGCCAGCCTGCTTGGCGTGCAGGTGAACGGCAGCCTCACCTTCGGCGGCGGTGGGACGAACTTCTTCAATCCCGCCGCTGGCGCGGTGCCACCAGGCTATGGCAACAGCGGCGGCCAGCCGGTGACCATCGCCGACCCGCTCGTCGAGTTCGGTGCCGTGACGGTCTTCGCGGACGGGTACTTCGTGGATTTCACGGCGACCCAGATGACCTTCACCTTCACCTCGGGCATCGCCGGGGGCTTCGGGGGCCTGACGATCGTGCTGACCGCGCTGACCGCCGGCGCCTTCGAGGAGCTGACGCTGGTCTCCTCCACCGTGCCGGGCCTCGCGGCCTCGCTCACCGGCGATGCCATCACGCTGTCCATCGACTCGACGACCACCGCGGTGACCACCTACAGCGCCACCTACACGCTGGTCACACCGGAGACGCAGGTGCCCGCGCCGCCCGCGCTTGCCCTCTTCGCGGTCGCGCTGGCTGGCCTCGTCGCGGCACGGCGCCGGGCGTGACTTACCAAAGGTAAGCAACGCTGGATTCACTCGACTTCGTACTTAATTGCGCTAGGGTCGCGCCATGCGCGACCCAGCCCTCGAAGCCCTTCTTGCCATGCGCGGCGCGGTCACCCGCATCGCGACCGCGCTCGGCATCTCCACCGCCGCCGTCTCCCAATGGAAGCGCGTGCCGGATGACCGCGTCGCGGAGGTCGCGAGGGCGCTCGGCGTGACGCCGGAGCAGGTGCGGCCCGACCTGGCCGAGCCGCCACCGCCGGCGCGGCGCGAGATCATTCCGGCGCGTACGCTCAACCGCACGCCGCTACGCCGGCGGCGGCGGACCAAGATCATCGCCACCCTCGGCCCCGCCTCCTCCACCACCGAGGTGATCGAGCGGCTGTTCCGCGCCGGGGCGGACGTGTTCCGGCTGAACTTCTCGCACGGCTCGCATGCCGACCATGCCGAGCGCATCGCCATGATCCGCGACATCGAGCGCCGGCTGGAACGGCCCATCGGCATCCTCGCAGACGTGCAGGGCCCCAAGCTGCGCGTGGGAAAGTTCCAGGCCGGGCGCGTGCAGTTGCAGACCGGGCAGAATTTCCGGCTCGACCTCTCGGCGACCCCCGGCGACGTCCGCCGCGTGCAGCTGCCCCACCCCGAGATCATCCAGGCCGCCGCGATCGGCACGACCCTGCTGCTCGACGATGGCAAGCTGCGCCTGCGCGTCGTGCGCCGGCGCGACGACCATCTGGAGACGGAGGTGCTGGTCGGCGGCCAGCTCTCGGACCGCAAGGGCGTGAACGTCCCCGACGTGATCCTGCCGATCCCCGCGCTGACCGAGAAGGACCGCGCGGACATGGCCTTCGTGCTGGAGCAGGGCGTCGAATACATCGGCCTCAGCTTCGTCCAGCGGCCGGAGGACGTGGCGGAGGCGCGGGAGATCGCGGCGGGGCGCGCCTGGATCATGGTGAAGCTCGAGAAGCCGCAGGCGATCGAGAACCTCGCCGCCATCGTGAAGCTCGCCGATTGCGTGATGGTGGCGCGCGGCGATCTCGGCGTGGAATGCCCCCCCGAGGAGGTGCCGCTGATCCAGAAGCGCATCGTCCGCACCGCGCGCGCGGCGGGCAAGCCGGTGGTGGTGGCGACCCAGATGCTCGAAAGCATGATCGCCTCGCCCTCCCCCACGCGGGCCGAGGCCTCCGATGTCGCGACCGCGGTGTTCGACGGGGCGGATGCGGTCATGCTCTCGGCCGAGACCGCGGCCGGGCAATTCCCCTTCGAGGCGGTGAACATCATGGACCGCATCGTCGCGCGGGTGGAGCAGGACCCGGGCTGGCGCACCATCACCGATGCCGATCGCCCTGCGCCGGAGCGGAGCTCCGCCGGCGCCATCGCCGCCGCCGCGCGCCAGGTCGCCAGCACGATCGACGCGCAGGCGATCGCCACCTTCAGCGCCACCGGCACCACCACGCTGCGCGTCGCGCGGGAGCGGCCGGATTGCCCGATCCTGGGTCTCACCGCCAGCGAGCAGACCGCCCGGCGCTGCGCGGTGATCTGGGGCGTGCATCCGCTGGTGACGCCGGAGCTGCATTCGATGACGGACATGGTCGCCAAGGCGATCCGCGCCGCCGTGCAGGAAGGCTTCGCGAAGGGCGGCGAGGAGGTGGTGGTGACCGCCGGCGTGCCCTTCGGCACGCCCGGCACGACCAATGCGCTGCGCGTGGCGGTCGTGAAGTAGCCTGGCGGGTTGACGCGCCGGGCGCGCGCGCCTTCCTTGCGGCCGCCGGAGGAGAGACCCGCATGCGCCGACTCGCCCTGACCCTTGCCCTGCTGCTGTTCGCGACGCCGGCCCTGGCGCAGCGCGACGGCGTCTATGAGGTGAGCGGCACGAATCTCGACGGCAGCACCTATACGGGCCTCGCGCAGATCCGGGCGGTGGGGCTGAACTCCTTCAACATCGTCTGGCGGCTCGGCAACGACCTGATCGAGGGCGTCGGCATGGCCTCGGGGCGCACCATCGCGGTCACCTACGGCCAGGCGCAGCGGCCGGGGATGGGCATCTACACGCTGAACCCGGACGGCTCGATGGACGGGGAATGGACCCTCATCGGCGCGCCCGCGATCGGGCGGGAACGGCTGGTGCCGAGGGCGGCACCGGCGGCGCCGGGTTCAGCGCCGGCCACGACGCCACCGGCCGCGCCGGAGGCACCGGCGGCGCCGCGGCAGTAGGCGCCAGGGCGGCCTATCCCCGCGCCCGGCGCTCCCCCGCCAGCAGCGCCGCCTTGCGCGGCACGCCCCAGCGGTAGCCCGTGAGGTCCCCATCCGCCCCCACCACCCGGTGGCAGGGCACCGCGAGCGAGACCGGGTTCCGCGCGCAGGCCCGCGCCACCGCGCGCACCGCCGCCGGCTTGCCCATCTCCGCCGCCAGCCCGCCATAGGTCCGGGTCTCGCCGAGCGGAATCCGCGTCAGCGCCTCCCACACCTGGCGCTGGAACGCCGTGCCGCGCAGGTCGAGCGGGAGCACCAGCGCGGCGGCGGGCTCGGCGATGAAGGCGGCGACCTGCCGCACCACGCTGGCGAGCGCCTGATCCGCCGGCTCGATCCGTGCCTTCGGGAAGCGCGCGCGGAGATCGCCCTCCAGCGCCTCGGGTGGCTCGGCGAAGCCGATGAAGCAGACGCCCTTGGCGGTCGCACCCACCAGCAGCGGGCCCATCGCGCTCTCGGCATGCGCGATGCGGATCGTCTCGCCCTCGCCGCCCCGGCGCGCGGCGCCCGGCGTCATGCCGAGATGCCGCCCGGTATCCTCGTAGACCCGGCTCTCGCTGCCGAAGCCCGCGCCGGCCACCGCCTCCGCCACGCGCTCCCCGGCGGCGAGCGATTGCTGCAGCCGCCGCGCGCGCACGCCTTCCGCATAGGACCGCGGCGTGACGCCGGTGATCTCGCGGAACAGCCGCAGGAAATGGTGCCGCGCATAGCCGGCGCGGTCGGCGAGCGCGGCGAGGCCCGGCATGGTCTCGGCCGCCTCGATCATCGCGCAGGCGGCGCGCACGGCCTCGGCATGCAGCGCGGCGCGCTCGCCCTTGGGGTCGCAGCGCTTGCAGGCGCGGAAGCCGGCGGCCTCGGCCGAGGGCACATCGGCGAAGAAGCGCGTGTTGCGCCGCAGCGGCGGGCGGGAGGGGCAGCCGGGGCGGCAATACACCCCCTGCGTCGTCACCGCGTAGAGGAAGGGCGAGGCCGCCAGCGCGGGGTCGCGCGCCAGCACGGCCTGCCAGCGGAGCGTGTCGGGGTCGGGGGAGAGGGCGTCGGGCATGGCGGGAGGATGCGCGGGCCTGCCCGCGCCCGCCATCCGCGCGTTGCGCCGGCTCACTCCATCGCCCTCAGGCGCGGCGTGCCGAAGGCACGCCCCGGACTGCCGGCGGGCCGCGTACGCGGCCTCGGCCACCTCCGGTGGCCGCCCTGTCCGTTCCGGCGGTGCTGGCTCACCCGCCCTGGATCCGCACCACCCGGAACGGCCGGTTGGCGCCGGTGCCGCGGATCACCTGGACATCGCGGCGCAGCCAGGCGCCCGTCGCGATGTCCCACCAATAGGTCTCCTGCGAGACATGGGGGTTGCCGAACTCGCCCCGCCGCTCCCGCCGGATCACCAGCGTGGCGCGCGGGCCGCTCTCCAGCTCCATCGTCTCGCGGCGCAGCACCTCCCAGGTGTCGCGCAGGCTGGCGGACCCGCCGCCGGCGGGCACCACGTAGATGAAGGTGCTGCTCCGCCCCGGCGCGGCGGGGAAGATGGCACGCATCCCATCGCGCCGGCGCCGCTCATCGTCGATCGGCTGGCTGATCAGGCCGAACAGGGCGCGCAGCGGATTCGCGGCGTTGCCGTAGAGGCAGACCTCGGGATCGTCCGGCGCGGTGCCCCGGAAGTTGCGCGTCGGGCCATCCTCCATCACCAGGCGCATCCCCGCCGGCGGGCAGCGGAACGGCACCGGCCCGGCCGGCACGGCGGGGGGCGAGGGCGCGGGCGCGACGGCGGGCGGCGCGGGCCGGGCCACGACCGGCGCGGGGGTGGTCGGGGCGGCGGGCGGCGCGGGCGGCGGCGCGAGCGCGGCCAGCGCGGCGCGGCGCCGCTCGGCCGAGGGCACCGGCCCGCGCAGCCGCTCCAGCGTGCCGAGGGTGAACTCCGTCGAGGCCGGCAGATCCGCCGCGAGCGCGAAGGCCTCGAGCGCCTCGCGCGAGCGCGGGCCGATCACGCCATCCGGCGGCCCGGCGTCGAAGCCCATGCCGGAGAGCAGCCGCTGCGCCTCCTGCGCCTCGGCGCGCGTGAGCGGCCGGTTCGGATCGGGGGGCGGCTCGGCGGGGCGCGGGGCGGGCAGCGCCGCGATCTGCGGCGCGGGCTGGGGCGCCGGCGCCGGCGGCGGCGCCGCCTGGGGCGCCGTGACGATGCCGCGCTCCGGCGGGCCGCGCAGCTCGGCCAAGCGGTTCCGGGCGAAGGGGGCGAAGACGCTGTTCGGGAACTGCTCGAGGAAGCTGTCGAAATCCGCCGGGTTGCGGCTGTTCATCACATACTGCCAGGCGAGCACGTCGTTGCCCGGCGCGGCGGGCGCCTGCGGCAGCACGAAGACGGGCACGGGGGCTGGCGCCGCGGCCTGCGGCGGTGGAGGTGGCGGCGCGGGCGGTGCCGCGGCGCGGAAATAGAAGCTGCCCTCCAGCGAGCTTTCCTCCCACGGCACCTGCGCGCCGCCGGTCGCCTCCCGCACGCTGCGCCGCACCTCCGCGAAGAGCGGCCGCACCTCCAGCCCCGGCGTCGGCAGGTGGCGGAGCAGGGCGGTGGTGAACGGGCTGTTGCGGCCGCGCCCATCCTCGGCGACCGCCCCCGGCGCCGTCGAGAACACGACGAGCGTGCCGACGGCGGGCGAGATCCGCGCCAGCCCCTGCCCCGCCGCGCTGCGGCTGGCCGAGGGCCAGCGCTGGCGGAACGGATTGTCGCGGCAGGCATCCAGGATGATCAGGCTGAAGCGGGCGACCTGCTGGATCTGCTCCGTCACCGCCTCCAGCTCCAGCGCCTGGAAGCGGAGCTGCTGCGGCGTGCGCAGTTCCGCCGAGACCGGGATGATCCAGTTGCGGCCCTGCACCTCGATGGCGTGGCCCGCATAGAAGAACAGCGCCGCCTCCGCCCCGCGCGCCGCGATGCCGAAGCGCTCGACCGCCTGTTCCATCGCGGCGCGGTCCGGGTCGATCACCAGATCCACCCGGAAGCCGAGGTCGCGCAGCGTGGCCGCGAGGTCCGAGGCGTCGTTGGTCGCATTGGGCAGCGGTGGCGCATGCCGGTAGGCGCCGGCGCCGATCACCAGCGCGACGCGTTCCGCCATGGCCGGCGCGGCGGCGCAGGCCAGCAGCAGCAGGACGGCGAGGCGGATCAGCCCGCGCATGGAGCGGAGTTAAGCACGACCCGGCCTGATCGCGAAACCGCGAAGCCGTGGCGCAACGCACGACATTCGCGCGCGAAGCGGCGAAGCAACCGCAACGACATGTCGCGCCATCGCCGCGCAACCGGTGCCGGCGAGCTTGCGCGCCAGGACGCGGCGCCCCTGCCGTGCGACACCAGGAACCGGACAGAATGAGCGGCTTCATCATCGGGACCAACGGCGCGGACACGCTGCTGGGCGAGAGCGCCAACGACACCATCATCGGCGGCGCCGGCGCGGATTCGCTGGTCGGCGACCCCTTCGACGACGAGTTCAGCAGCGACAGCAATTCGCGCGACCTGATCTACGGCGGCGAGGGGAACGACACGCTCGTCGGCGGCGTCGGGCGCGACACGCTCTACGGGGAGGCCGGCGACGACCTCCTCCAGGGCGGCAACTACAACGTCGTCGGCGGCGCCGACTGGCTCGATGGCGGCGCGGGCGCCGATACGCTGATCGCCGGCGCCGCGACGCTGCGCGGCGGGGACGGCAATGACAGCCTCAGCGCCGATGGCGACCTGCATGGTGGCGCCGGGCATGACACGCTGTTCGGCGGCGGCAAGCTCAATGGCGGGCTCGGCAACGACTACCTCTACGGCGCGCGCGGCGGCGACCTGCTGATCGGCGGCGATGGCGCCGACACGCTGAATGGCGGCGGCGGCGTGCACGACCACTACGGCGCCGGCGACACGCTGGATGGCGGCACCGGCAACGACCTGCTGGTGGCCGATGACCATCTCGCCGCCAATGACGACGTGCTGATCGGCGGCGAAGGCCACGACACGCTGGACGGCTTCAACGGCTTCGACACGATGATCGGCGGCGCCGGCAACGACACCTATCGCGTCTACTCGATCTATTCCGACGAGGCCGGCAGCATCGTCGAGCAGGCCGGCGGCGGCGTTGACACGGTGGAGTACCGCGCCGGCGGCGGCATCCATCGCCTGCGCGACCACCTCGAGAATGCGCGCTTCGTGCCCGCCGATGCGTCCTGGGGCACCAACCTCTGGGGCAACACGCTCGACAACCGGCTGGAAGGCAATGGCGGCGCCGACAAGCTGTTCGGCGAGGCGGGCCACGACACGCTGGTCGGCGGCGACGGCGCCGATACGCTGAACGGCGGCGCCGGCAACGACATCGTGCAGGGCGGCGACGGCGCCGATTCGCTGCTCGGCGAGGCCGGCAACGACACGCTCCAGGCCAGCCAGGGCGCCGACACGCTGAATGGCGGCGCGGGACATGACGTGCTCGATGGCGGCAGCGGCAATGACCGCATGCTCGGCGGGATCGGCGACGACACCTACTGGGTGGACTCCGCCGCCGATCTCGTGGTGGAGGCGGCCGGCGGCGGCGTGGACCTGGTGCTCGGCCAGGTCGCCGGGCTGACGCTCGCCGCCGAGGTCGAGAACTACCTGCATGTCGGCTACGGCGCGAACCTGGATGCCGCGGCGACCGGCAATGCGCTGGCCAATGCGATGACGGGCCAGGAGGGCAACGACCTGCTCTCCGGGCTCGGCGGCCATGATTCGCTCGATGGCCGCGCCGGCGCGGATACACTGAACGGTGGCGAGGGCGCCGACAGCCTGCTCGGCGGCGAGGGCCACGACCGCCTCGCCGGCGATGCCGGCGCCGACACGCTGCATGGCGGGAACGGCAACGACCTGATGCTGGGCGGGCTCGACGCCGACCGCCTCGATGGCGGCGGCGGCGCGGACACGCTGGATGGCGGCGCGGGCCATGACCGGCTCTATGGCCGGTCGGGCAACGACCGCATGCTGGGCGATGCCGGCAACGACCTGCTGTATGGCGAGGCCGGCCACGACACCCTCTTCGGCGGCGAGGGCGGCGACACCATCCAAGGCGGCAGCGGCGCGGACCTGCTCTGGGGCGGCAACGGCATGGACCGCTTCGTCTTCGCGACCTTCGACAGCCCCGCCGCCGCGCGCGACACGGTCGCCGACTTCCAGCGCGCGCTGGTGGCCGGCAGCCTCGCGATCCCCGGCGACGTGCTGGACCTCTCGGCGATCGACGCCAATGCCAACCTGGCGGACAACCAGGCCTTCACCTTCCTCGCCGGCGGCCAGGCGGGCGGCTACGCGGTGTGGGTGCGCCCGCACGCGCAATTCGCGGATCGCGTGACGCTGTTCGCGGACTGGACGGGCGACGCGGTGGCCGACCTGGCGGTGGATGTCGCCTTCGCCGCCGGCCATGCGCCGGGGCTGACGGCGTGGGACATCGTGCTGTGACGGCGTGACGGGCCGGGCAGGCGCGCGCCTACAGCTCGTCGCCCTCGGCCTTCCGCCGCAGCTCGCGCCGGCGCGGCTCGGCGCCGGCGAGATGCGGATGCAGCGCCAGCGCCGCGTCGAAGGCGCGCAGCGCGCCCTGCGCGTCGCCCGCCTCGTCCAGCATCTCCGAAAGCTGGAGCAGCGCGCCGAAATGCCGCGGCTCCAGCCGCAGCGCCTCCTGGATGTCGCGGGCGGCCGCGGCGCGGTCGCCGAGGCGGGCGAGCGCGCGGGCGCGCATCAGCCAGACATCCGGCGCGTTGGGCTCCAGCACGAGCGCGGCGTCGAAATCCTCGAGCGCCTCGGCGGCCTCGCTGGCATTGAGGTTGCGCACGCCGCGCCGCAGCAGCAGCCCGGCGGCGGGCGAGATGCCCTGGCTCCACACCGCGCGGATGCGCGCCTCCACCATGCGCGCGCCGGAGGCGTCGGGCGCGTCCTTCAGCGCGTCGAACAGCCGGTCGAGCTCGGCGCGGCGCTGGGCGGCGACGTCGGGCCTGCCAGGGGGTCCAGGGGGAGACGCACCGGGCGGCGCACCCTGCGCCGCGGCAAGGGCCGGCATCAACAGCAGCGGCAGCAGCAGGAGCAGGCGGCGCATGTCAGCCAAGGTTGGCAGCGACCGGCGCTTTGGCAAGCGCCAGCGCCGCGGCGACCTGGGGCGGCTCCGGCCCGCCGGCCATCCAGTCCAGCAGCTCCACCGTATGCACCGTCGGCATCGCGCCGCCGGCGAGTTGCGTCAGGCAGCCGATATTGCCGGCCGCGATCAGGTCGGCCTTCGTGCGGTCGAGGTTCGCCAGCTTCCGCTCCCGCAGCCGTGTCGCGATCTGCGGCTGCATCAGGTTGTAGGTGCCGGCCGAGCCGCAGCAGAGATGCGCCTCGGCCGGCTCCTTCACCGCGAAGCCGGCGCGCTTCAGCAGCGCCTTGGGCGCCTCGGTGATCTTCTGCCCGTGCTGGAGGCTGCAGGCCGCGTGATAGGCGACGGTCAGGCCCGGCGCCTCGCGGGTCGGCGCGTAGCCGAATCTCTGGAGCACCTCCGAGATGTCGAGCGCGCGCGAGGCGACCGCCTCGGCCTTCGCCGGCCAGTCGCCGGGCTCCGCGCGGAACATGAAGCCATAGTCCTTCACCGTCGTCCCGCAGCCCGAGGCGTTGATGACGATCGCGTCCAGCCCCTCGCCCGCGATCTCCGCATGCCAGGCCGCGATGTTGCGCCGCGCCAGCCGCATCGCCGGGTCGTGGTGGCCCATGTGATGATCGAGCGCGCCGCAGCAGCCCTGCCCGCGCGTCACCACCACCTCGATCCCCATGCGCGTCAGCAGCCGGATCGTCGCCTCGTTGATCGAGGGGGCCAGCACCTGCTGCGCGCAGCCCGCGAGCAGCGCGACGCGGCCGCGCTTCCCGCCGATCGCGCGGTGCACGCCGGGCCGGTCCAGCGCGCTCGGCCCCGGCACGGAGGCAGGGGCGAGGCGCAGCATGGCGCGCAGCCGCTCGGCCATCATCCCCTCGCCCGGCACCAGCCGCGCCATCGGGCGCGCCAGCGCGCTGCCGAGCAGCGCCAGGCGGAACCGCGTCGGATAGGGCAGCAGGAAGGAGAGCAGCCTGCGCAGCCAGCGCTCGCCGCGCGGGCGCTCATAGGTCTCCTCGATATGGCGCCGCGCATGGTCCACGAGATGCATGTAGTGGACGCCCGAGGGGCAGGTGGTCATGCAGGAGAGGCAGGACAGGCAGCGATCCACATGCTTCACGACCTCCGCCGTCGCCGGCCGGTCGTTCTCCAGCATGTCCTTGATCAGGTAGATGCGCCCGCGCGGCGAATCGAGCTCGTCGCCCAGCAGCACGAAGGTCGGGCAGGTCGCGGTGCAGAAGCCGCAATGGACGCAGGTGCGGAGGATCCGGTTGCTCTCGGCAACGTCCGGATCGCGGAGGCGTTCCGCGGAGAAGCTGGTCTGCATCGTCGCGGGAGTGTAACCCGCGCCGGGCCTGGGGCGAAACAGGGGAAGCGCGCGCCACGATCCTGCCGCGCCGCCTTCACGAAGGCTTCGCGAATCGCGGTCTATAAGCCGCGCACCCGTTACCCGGCCGCCACGCGGCTGCCGGACATGCCGCCGGGGGAGAGGGGCCCTGCTCCCTCCTCCGGCGGCATCGCCTTTCAGCCTCGCCAGCTCCGGTAACCGAGCCAGATCGCGAGGATGAGCCCGCCGACGATCCCGGCCACCGGCATCATGGCGGCGACGCCCATCGCGAATGCGCCCTCGAATTGCGAGACCTGCAGCGCGGCGCCGATCGCGAAGGCGGCGATGCCCGCCGCGATCCCGATGGCCGTGCCGCCAAGCAGGAAGGCGGCGAGCGCCACCAGGATCGCGCGGCCCGGCCGGCGCCGCGCGCGGCGCTCGGCATCCAGCCGGTCGCGCAGCGCGGCGAGGCGGTGGAACAGCGCATCCGGGTCGCGCGGCGTGCCGTCATCGTTCCAGGGCCAGGTCTCGATGATGTCCTGCACCTCGCCCATGCGTTCGGGCGGCAGGCGCGCGGTGATCTCGCGCACCAGCTCGTCGCAGGCGGGGCCGAAGGTCTCGATGCGGTGGTGCACGATGTCGTGGTGCCGGCTGTCGCCCGGCCGGCCATTGGGCATCAGGCGCCCGCCCGCATCCGCCCCGGGTTGAACACCCCCGCGGGGTCGAGCGCCGCCTTCACCCGCGCCCCGATCGCCGCCAGCGCCGGCGGTTCCTCCGGGATCACCGCGACCGCGGCGCGCAGCGGCTCCGGCGCGCGGAACAGGGTGAAGCTGCCCGCGCCGGCAGCGGCGACCACGGCCGCATGCATCGCCCCGGTCGCCGGCCCGGCGATCCAGACAAGCCCGCCGCCCCAGTCGAGCAGGCAGCGCGCCCCGGCCTGGCGCATCGCCTCGGCCACCGCCGCGCCGGCCGAGGGGCGGACGGAGACGCGCCACACGGCTTCCTCGGGCGCCGCGCCGAGCGGGTCCGCATCGCGGATGCCCCGCCAGAGCGCCTCGGATTCCTCCGCCTCCAGCACCCGCACATCCCCGAACCGCGCGAGATCGTCGCGCAGCCTGCCGGCGCGGTAGGCGACGGATTCCGAAAAATCCTCGAGGCGGAGGAAGGCGACATGGTTGGCCGGCCCGTCCGGCCCGCAGAAGGCCGGAATCAGCGCCGCGCCGGTCACGCCGAAGGGGCTGCCGAGGCCGGCGGACAGGGCGCGCACCCCCGTCGCGATATCCGGGACCCGGATGCCGATGCTCGCGGACTTCTCGCCGACGGGCAGGACCTTCAGCGTCACCTCCGTCAGCACGCCGAGCGTGCCGTGGCTGCCCGCCAGCAGCTTGCAGAGATCGAGCCCCGTCACGTTCTTCAGCACGCGCCCGCCGGAGCGCACCACCTCGCCCGCGCCGTTGACGAAGCGGATGCCGAGCAGGTGGTCGCGGATCGCGCCGGCGGTGATGCGCCGTGGCCCCGAGAGATTCGCGGCCACGATGCCGCCGATCGTCGCCGGTTGGTCCGTCCCGAACAGCGCGCGCGTGTCGGGCGGCTCGGGCGCCAGCATCTGGCCCTTCTCGGCGAGCGTGGCTTCGATCTCCGGCAGCGTCGTGCCGGCGCGGGCGCCGATCACCAGCTCCGTCGGCCGATACAGCGTGATGCCCGTCAGGTTGCGCGTGGTGAGCGTGCGCGCCGCCTGCACCGGGCGCAGCAGCGCGCGCTTGGTGCCGTTGCCCTCGATGGCGAGCGGCTCGCGGGACGCCACCGCTTGCGTGACGGCGGCGGCGACCGCGGCTTCGTCGGCAGGTGCCAGGATCACCGCGCCGGGTTCTCCAGCGGGAACACCTTGTGCGGGTTCAGCAGCCAGGCGGGGTCGAAGGCGGTCTTGATGCGGCGCTGCTGGTCGAGCTCGTGCGGGTGGAACTGCACGCCCATCAGGTCCCGCTTCTCGACGCCGACGCCATGCTCCCCGGTGAGGCAGCCGCCGACCTCGACGCAGAGCTTGAGAATGTCGGCGCCGAACGCCTCGGCCTTGCGGAAGCTCTCGGCGCTGTTGGCGTCGAACATGATCAGCGGATGCAGGTTGCCGTCGCCGGCGTGGAAGACGTTCGCCACCTGCAACCCGTACTGCGTGCTCATCTCGCCGATGCGCTTGAGCACGAAGGGAAGCTCGCCGGTGGGGATCGTGCCATCCATGCAGAGATAGTCCGGCGAGATGCGCCCCACCGCGCCGAAGGCGCCCTTCCGCCCCTTCCAGATCGCCGCCGATTCCTCCGGCGTGGTCGCGACCTTCAGGCTGATCGGGTCGAACCGGGCGCAGATCTCCTTGATCTTCGACAGAAGAGAATCCTGCTCGGCGAGGCTGCCCTCGACCTCGATGATCAGCATCGCCTCGGCGTCGAGCGGATAGCCGGCATGGGCGAAGGCCTCGCAGGCATGGATGCAGGGCTTGTCCATGAATTCGAGCGCGACCGGGATGATCCCCGAGCCGATGATCGCATCCACCGCCGCGCCCGCGATCTCCGTCCCCTTGAACGCGGCGAGCATGGCGCGCGCGCCCTCGGGCCCGCGCAGGATGCGCACGGTGACTTCCGTGACGATGCCGAGCATCCCCTCGCTGCCCGTCAGCAGGCCGAGCCAGTCATAGCCGGCGTGATCGAGATGCGCGCCGCCGACCTCGACGATGTCGCCGGTGGGCGTGACGAGTTTCAGGCCGAGCAGGTTGTTCGCGGTGACGCCGTACTTCAGGCAATGCGCGCCGCCCGAGTTCATGTTGACGTTGCCGCCGATCATGCAGGCGAGCTGCGAGGATGGATCGGGCGCGTAGAAGAACCCCTCGCCCTCCACCGCCCTGGTGATCCCGAGATTCGTGACGCCCGCCTCCACCACCGCGAGCCGGTCGTCGAGATCGATCTCCAGGATGCGGTTCATCCGCATCAGGCCGATGACCACCGCATCCTCGAGCGGCAGCGCCCCGCCCGAGAGGCTGGTCCCCGCGCCGCGCGGCACCACGCGGATGCCGTTCTCGTGGCAGTAGCGCATGACGGCGGCCACCTGCTCCGTCGTCTCCGGCAGCACGACGGCCAGCGGCGGCTGGCGATAGGCCGAGAGCCCGTCCGTCTCATAGGGCCTGAGGCGAATCGGCTCGCTGATCGTCCCCTCGCCCGGGCAAAGTCTTGCCAGGGCGGCGACGATCGCATCGCGGCGGGCAAGGATCTCGGGCTTGGGCGGCGGCAGGGCGATCATCGCCGGAAGATGAGCGCCCGCGCGGTGATGGGCAAGTTGCCCGCCTGCCGGGCCGGAAAACAACGAAAACCGCGCCGGAGACCCCCCCGGCGCGGCGCGCAACCCCTCGAAGCCGGGCGGCAGGCCCGGCCGCCGAACCTCAGCCCTGGCGGGCCTTCAGCCGGGGGTTCTTCTTGTTCAGCACATAGACCCGCCCCCGGCGACGCACCAGGAAGCAGTTCTTGTCGCGGGTCTTGGCGGTCTTGAGCGAGTTGCGGATTTTCATGGGAAGAGTGCCCTTTCGAGCCGCGCGAGATAGGGGGGGTGGGCGGGCCTGTCAACCGCGCGGGGGCGGCCCCAGTGTCCCAGCTTGGCCGCAGGCGTCGCGGGCTTCCGCGGCAGTCAAGGCCGGGCTGAGACGCGACCCGGGCGGCAGGAAGGCCCGCGGCGGCCCGCCATGCGCGCGGCGGAAGGCGCGGACGAAGGAACTGGGGTCGGCGTAGCCGAGGCTGCCGGCGATCTCCTTCACCGGCCCGGAACCCGCTTCGATCAGCTCCCGCGCGCGGGCCAGCCGCACGGCGCGGCAATAGCCCATGGGCGTCTCGCCCGTGGCGGTCCGAAAACGGCGGATCAGCGTCCGCCGTTCCAGCCGCGCGGCGGCGGCCAGGGCCGCGAGCGAAATGCCCTGCCCGTCGCGGAGATGGATCAGCTCCTGCGCGCGCAGCACCGCCGCGTCCTCATGCCCCTGGCGTGGCGCGAAGCCGGCAGGGTGCAGCGCGGTGTCCCGGCTTCGCGGATCATGGCCGATGAAGCGCGCGGTCTCCTGCCGGGCGGCCTTGCCGAGCAGCCGCTCGACCAGGATCAGGCCGACATCCAACCACGCCATGAAGCCGCCCGCCGTGAGGATGTCGGCGTGGTCCAGGATCCGCGCATCCCCGTCCACCGCGATGCGCGGGAAGCGCTCGGCCAGCGCCTCCGCGCAACGGCGATGCGTCGAGACGCGGCGGCCGTCGAGCAGCCCCGTCCGGGCGACCAGGAAGGCGCCAGAGCACACCGCGATCAGCAGGGCGCCGCCCGCATGCCGGCCGCGCAGCCAGGCCGCGATCCGGTCGCAGACCGCCTCGTCGGGCAGGTCGGCGAGCGTCGGCGGCACGATCAGGATCGCGGGCGCCGGCGCGCCGCGCGGATCGCTGTCATGCACGCAGGCGAGCCCCTGCCCGCGATCGGCCGCCGGGCTCCAATGCGTGATCCGCAGCGCGGGGCGCGGCTGCCCCGCCGCATCCGCGGCGAACTGGCCGGCGATGGTGAACAGGTCGGTCAGGCCATGCACGGCGGCCATCTGCACGCCCGGATAGAGCACGATGCCGATCACCGCGGATCGTTCCCGGGAGGGCCGCATTGTCACTTCCGGTCAAGGCATTGACGCTCCCTGCCATATCAGAGGCCGCCGCGCGCAGCTACCACGATGGGAAGGCGAAGGAGCGATGACGATGCAGGAAGCCGACTTCACCAGCGCGGGTGGCGTGCGGATTCACACCCATGCCTGGCTGCCCGAGGGCTCGCCCCGCGCGGTCGTGGTGATCTGCCACGGCGTGAACTCCCATGGCGGGCAGTATCGCTGGACCGGCGAGCAGCTCGCTTCCCGTGGCTTCGCTGCCTACGCGCTCGACCTGCGCGGCCGCGGCAAGTCGGACGGCGAGCGCTTCTATGTGGAGGACGTCGCCGACTACGTGGCCGATCTGCGCGGGCTGGTCCAGATCGCGAAGCAGCGTCATCCCGGGCTGCCCACCTATGTGCTCGGCCACAGCGCCGGCGGCGTCGTCGCCTGCACCTACACGCTCGACCACCAGGCGGAGATCGACGGGCTGATCTGCGAGAGCTTCGCCTTCCAGGTGCCGGCGCCGGGCTTCGTGCTCGCGGCGATCAAGGGCATCAGCCATGTCGCGCCGCGCCTCGGCGTGCTGACTCTGCACATGAAGGATTTCACGCGCGACCCGGCCGCGCTCGCCGCGCTGGACGCCGACCCGCTGACCAAGGGCGAGACGCAGCCGGCCGCGACCGTCGCCGCGCTGGTCCGCGCCGATGAGCGCCTGCACGATTCCTTCGGCCAGATCACGCTCCCCGTGCTGATCATGCACGGCACGGCGGACAAGGCGACGGTCTGCAAGGGCAGCGAGTATTTCCACGCCCATGCCGGCTCCGCCGACAAGACGCTGAGGCTCTACGAGGGCCACTACCACGACCTGCTGAACGACCTCGGCAAGGAGGGCGTGCTGCAGGACATCGTCGGCTGGATCGAGGCGCGGCTGCCGCGCCAGTAGAAGCGAGGCGTCAGGCGGCGGCGAGCTTCCCCGCCGCACTCTCCTCCGCGATCAGCTTCATCCACCCGTCCCGCGTCTGCGGCAGTTTCCGGCCGAGAATCTGCTCGGCGACCTGGTTGCGCAGCACCTGTGCCGTGCCGCCGGCGATCGCGAACATCCGCGCGTCGCGCAGGTAGCGCTCCACCGGATTGTCCTTCGAATAGCCCTCGGCACCCCAGACCTGGAGCGCGGCGTTGGTGACGCGGATCGCCATCTCGCTGGCGAAGACCTTCGCCTGGGCCGCGGCCAGCCGGTCCGGGAAGCCGGCGGGTCCGGCGGAGCGCGCGGCGCGGTGGATCAGGGCGCGCGCCGCCTCCACCTCGATGGACATGTCGGCCAGCATCCAGCCGAGGCCCTGGAACTCGGCGATCGGGCGGCCGAACTGCTTGCGCGTCTGCGCCCTGGCGAGCGCATGGTCCAGCGCACCGGCGGCCAGCCCCATCGCCACCGTCGCGGCACCCACGCGCTGGCCGTTATAGGCATCGATCAGCCGCCCGAAGCCGCGGGAAAACCCGCCGGGCGCGCGCAGCACCATCGCGTCGGGGACGTCGAGGTCGCGGAACTCCAGCGCCGCCTCCGGCATGCCGCAGAGGCCGAGGGAGGGGATGCGCCGCGCCACGACCAGCCCGGCCGGATCGCCCTCCCCGTTCCGCACGACGATGAAGCCGCCGATGCCCTTGAACTGCCCATCCTCGATCGCGCGCGCGAAGATCAGATGCAGGCGGGAGACGCCGCCGCCGGTGATCCAGGTCTTTCGGCCGTTGATCACCCATCGGTCGCCCTTCCGCACCGCCGTGGTGGTCATCTCGGTCGCGGCCGAGCCGGCCTCGGGTTCCGTGATGCAGATCGCGGGCTTGTCACCTTCCAGCACCAGCCCCGCGGCCAGCCTCTTCTGGGCCTCCGTGCCATAGGCCATGATCGCGCCGACGGCGCCCATATTGGCCTCGACCGCCACGCGGCCGCAGACGGCGCAGGCCCGCGAAAGCTCCTCGACCACCAGGGCGGCATCGAGCACCGAGCCGCCCGGCCCGCCCCAGTCGCGCGGGATGGTGAGCCCCATGAACCCGGCCTCCGCCATCCGCGTCACCATCGGCCAGGGATACTGCCCGGACCGGTCCGTCTCCGCCGCCTGCGCCGCGGCCTCCTGCGCCAGCTCGCGCGCCCGGTCGCGCAGGCGGGCCTGCTCCTGGGTCAATCCATCGGTCATGCGAGGCGTTCCTCGATCGCCGCCGCGGCGGCCTTGTCGAGCCGGAGGGCCTTCGCCAGGGCATCGAGCCAGGCGCGTTCCTCGGCGGAGATGGCGCCGGCGCCGGCGACGGCGGCGGCATAGAGACGGGCGCGGAGCATCGGGTCGGTGGCCTCGCGCGCCAGGCCCTCGGGGGTCATGGGGCGGTCGAAATCGGCGAGCACGAAGTCGCGCTCCTCGGCGGAGAGACCGGCGGCGTCAAGCTGGCCGGCGATGGCAGCACGCTCCCCCGCATCCACGCGCCCGTCGGCCTTGGCGGCGGCGATCATGGCACGGACCAGCAGCAGCGCCTCGGCCTCCTCGGCGTCGGGCGCCGCCGGCTCGGGCGCCGGCGGGGGGCTGGGCTGCCGCCAGGGCGTCGCCGGCTGGGTCCGCGGCGCGGCCGGCGCCGGCCGCACATCCACGCTGCGCGCCGGGCGGGGCGGCGGGGCCGCCGGCGCCGGCGTCGAGGAGCTGCGCCGCATCCATTCCGTGATGGCCCCCGCCGCCAGCGCGCCGATCGCCCGCGCCGCGCGCGCCTCCACGCCGCGGCCGCCGAGCACCGAGGGGGCGGCCCGCCGGCGCCGCCTCGGCGGTTGCGCCGCGCCGCCGAGCAGGGCGCCAAGCACGCGGTTCAGGTCCATCCCAAGCCTCCCCCGGACGGCCCAAGAGGTAGTCGAAGCCTCACCGCCCGAACAGGCCACGCAGCAGGTCGGCGGGCTGCGGCTGGCGCGGCCGAGGTGCGGACGGGGCGGGCGCCGGCGCCGCGGCCGGCGCCTCGGCCGGCTCGGCGGCGCGGGTGGCGGGTGCGGGCCCGGCCCGGCCGCCGCGCGCGGCGGCGAGCGAGGTGGCGCAATCCGGCAGCGGCTCCGGCCGCGAGCCCTGGGCGAGCCCGCCAAGCAGCTCCCCCGCCGTGCCGCCGAGCCGGCTGCCGAGGCCGCCGATGATCTCGCCCAGATTCTGCGCCTGCACCCCGCCATAGGCCGGGTTCGCCAGCGTCCCGCCCAGATTGGCCGCGACGCGGATGCTCTGCCCCGCCGCGCGGACATCGTGCAGCAGGCGCAGCGCCAGCGTCTCGTCGCGCAGGTTGACCGTGCCGCTCCCCGCGACCTTGGCGGCGGGCGCATCCACCAGCAGCGTGCCGATGCGCGCCTGGCCCTCGGCGAGTTCGGCGCGGATGGCGACGCATTCCACCGGCAGGCGCTGCGGCAGGGCGGGCAGGATCGGCACGCGCTGGCGCAGCGCCGCGATCACCGGCCCGGTCAGGGCCGGTTCCACCGTCGCATCCACCATCGCGACGCCGACATGGCCCGAGAGGCTGCCCGCCCAGCCGCGCAGCCGCGCGCCGGCCCCGGCCAGGTCGAGATCGAGCTCCCCGCGCCCGGAGACGCGCACCGGCTGGCCGAGCGCCTGCTGGAGCGCGGGCATGTCCATCGCCGGCGCGCGCGCGGCGACGCGCAGCGAGGAGTCTCGCGCATCGGCGGCGATCTCCGCCGTCAGCGGCCCGCCCGGCGTGGTGATGGCGAGCGGAGCGATTCCACCGCGCCCGCCCGAAAACGTCACCGGCGCGCTGATCGCCTGCCAGGTCGCGCCGCCCGCCGTCAGGCTCGCGATGGTCAGCCGCAGATCGGCGTCCACGCCCCGCAGCGCCGCGAAGGGCAGTTCGATGTCCGGGATGACGCGGCCATCCGGCGCGGCCGGCGCCGTGGTCGCCGCCGGGGCGGGCGCGCCGGGGGCCGGGGCCGGCATCGCGCCGCGCAGCGCATCGAGATCGAGCTTCGCCACGGCGAGCGTGCCGGCGATGGCAGGGCGCGGCGTGGTGCCAAGGGTCAGCTCGCCCGCGGCCTCGACCTGCGGCGCGGCGATGGCGATATCGCGCAGGCGCGCGCCCTCGGAAAAACCCGCGCCGCGCTCGGAAAGCCGGAATCCGGCGCGCAGGTCGCGGAGCGGCGGCAGCGCCTGCCCGGCGATGGGCGACAGCGCCGCGAGGTCGGGCACCGTCGCCGCGAAGGCGAGGTCCACGCCCGTCAGCGCGCGCGGATCGGCGATCGCGCCGAGCAGCGTCGTCTCGGCGCCGGCGGCGGCGATGGCAAGGTTCACCGGCAGCGGCCCCGGCGCCTGGCCGGCGAGCTGCTGCGGCGTGCCCGTCTCGCCCGTCACGCGGATGGCGGCATCGCCCTGGGTCGCCTCCGCGCGCAGCGTCACCGGCGCATCGAGCCGCGGCGCGGCCAGCTCCAGGCTCGCCAGCACCAGCCCCGGCCGCAGCGCGCCGAGATCGCTGCGGCCGATGCGGAGGCTGATCGTCTCGGCGGAGGAGAGCCCGGCCTCGTTCCCCGCGAGCTTGGCGGCGAAGGCGATCTCCTTCAGCGGCGGCAGCGGCGCGCCCGGCAGCAGCGCGGCGAAGGCCGCGAGATCCGGCACGCGGCCCTGCGCCTCCAGCGTCCAGGCACGGCCCGCGAGACTGCCCTTGGCGCTCACCTCGCCGCCGCCGACCCCCAGCGTGACCTCGAAGGGCCAGGGCGTCGCGCCGCCGGCGGCGAGCAGCGGGCCGGTGCTGGCCTGGATCGCAAGCTCCTGTCCCCGCGCGCGCAGCGTGCCGCGCGCGGTGGTCGGACCTTCGAGCGGCGCCGCGGCGTCGAGGCGCGGGATTTCGAGCGCCTCCGTCGTGCCGCTGCGCGCGTCCCGCCAGGTGATCCGGGCATCGGTCAGCCGCAGCGCGCCGACGGCGACAGCGAGCCGCTCGCCGGGTGTGGCGGGCGCGGTCTGGCCGGGAAGCGGGGGCGGCTCGGCGGGCGCGGCCTCGGCCCCGAAGGTCCAGTTGCTGCGGCCGTCGGCGTCCACCTCGACCAGGATGTCGGGCGCCTCGATCTCCAGCCGGATCACGTCGATCTTCCGGGAGAGCAGCGGGATCAGCGCGAGCTGCACCTCGGCGCGCCGCGCCGTCAGCATCTGCTCGCGGCTCGCGCCAGCCGGATTGGCGAGCGCGATGTCGGTGAGCGCGAGCGTTGGCCGCAGCGAAAGGCCGAGGCCGATCTCGCCAAGGGTGAACTGCCGGCCGGTCGCCTGCTCCACCGCCGCGACCAGGCGCGGGCGCAGCGCCTCCGGATTGACGAAGACGCGCAGCGCGACGAAGCCCGCGAGCGGGAGGGCGACGAGGATCGCGAGGAGGATCCAGGGCCAGCGGCGGCGGCGTGGTGCGGTGGTCATGTCACGTCTCCCGCCTGGGCTTCGGCGTGCGCGGGGCCTCGAAGCCGAAGAAGGCGAAGGTCTCCCTCATGTGCGGCGGCAGCGGGGCGGCGACCTCCAGCACGCCGCCGGCCGGATGCGGCAGGCGCAGCGCGCGGGCATGCAGGTGCAACAGCCCCGGCAGCCCGTCGAGATGCGCCGCCGCGCCGCCATACTTGCCATCGCCGACGATCGGGCAGCCCAGCGCCTCCGCGCAGTGCACGCGCAGTTGATGCGTGCGCCCCGTGATCGGGTTCAGCTCCAGCCACGCGACCTTGCGCCGCGCCGCGTCCAGCGTGCGGAACTCCGTCACGGCGCGCGCCGCGTCGCGGTCGCCGGGCTCGGCGCCGGTGGTGCGCTCGCCGCGCGGGCCGCCCTGCTTGACCAGCGGCAGGTTGATCGTGCCGGCCTTCGGCGTGGGCTCCCCCACCACCACCGCCCAATAGGTCTTTCGGACGTCGCGGCCGCGAAAAGCCGAGGCCAGCTTCGCGGCCGCCGCGGCGCTGCGGGCCAGCAGCAGGACGCCGGAGGTGTCCTTGTCGAGCCGGTGGACGAGCTTCGGCCGCTCCGCCGCGCCGAAGCGCAGCGCGTCCAGCATGCCATCCAGATGCTTCGCGATGCCGGGGCCGCCCTGCACCGGCAGGCCATGCGGCTTGTCGAGCACCAGCACGTGATCGTCGCGATGGATCACCATGGCTTCCAGCGCGCGCGCCTCCCGCGCATCCACCGGCCTTTGGTCGGCCTTCGGCGCCGGCGCATCCGGCAGCGGCGGGACGCGGATCTCCTGCCCCGGTGCCAGGCGGGTGTTCGCCTCCGCCCGCTTGCCGTCCACGCGGATCTGGCCGGTGCGCAGCATCTTCTGGAGCGCGCCCTGGGTCAGCGCGGGAAAGTGCCGGCGGAACCAGCGGTCGAGCCGGATATCGGATTCCTCGGCGCCGACATGGCGGGACTGGACGGTCATGCGGACGAGGCTAGCACATCAGCGCCGCTTCGCGCGCTGGCGCCGCAGCGCCTCCCACTCGCGCAGCCTTTCGGCGATCGCGGCCTCCGCGCCGCGGTCGGTCGGCGAATAGAAGCGGCGGCGCTCCATGCCCTCGGGCCAGTAGTTGGACCCCGAAAAACCCTCCTCCGTGTCATGGTCGTATTCGTAGCCGGTGCCGTAGCCCAGCTCCTTCATCAGCTTCGTCGGCGCGTTGAGGATGTTCGGCGGCGGCATCAGGCTGCCGGTCTCCTTCGCCGCGCGCATCGCCGCGCCGAAGGCGGCATAGACCGCATTCGATTTCGGCGCCGTCGCGAGATGCACCACGAGCTGCGCGAGCGCCAGCTCGCCCTCCGGCGAGCCCAGGCGTTCGTAGGTCTCCCACGCCGCGATCGCGAGCGGCAGGGCGCGCGGATCGGCCATGCCCACATCCTCGGCCGCGAAGCGCGTGAGGCGGCGCGCGATGTAGCGCGGATCCTCGCCGCCCGTCAGCATGCGCGCGAACCAGTAGAGCGCCGCATCCGGATCGCTGCCGCGCATCGCCTTGTGCAGCGCCGAGATCAGGTTGTAGTGCTCCTCGCGGTCCTTGTCGTAGAGCGCGGCGCGCTTCGCGAGCAGCGCGGCGAGGGAAGCCGGATCGAGCGCCTCGCCGCCCTCCGGCACCGCGAGCAGTTGCTCCGCCATGTTGAGCAGGTAGCGGCCGTCGCCATCGGCCATGGCGCGGAGCGTCGCGCGCGCCTCGGGCGACAGCGGCAACGCGCGGTCCTCGGCCTCTTCCGCGCGCGCGAGCAGGGATTCGAGCGCGGCATCGTCGAGCCGCTTCAGCACCAGCACCTGGCAGCGCGACAGCAGCGCGCCGTTCAGCGCGAAGGACGGATTCTCGGTCGTCGCGCCCACCAGCGTGACCGTGCCGTCCTCCACCACGGGCAGGAAGCCATCCTGCTGGGCGCGGTTGAAGCGGTGGATCTCGTCCACGAAGAGCAGCGTCCCCTTCCCCTTCCGGCGCCGGTCGCGGGCATCGTCGAAGGCGCGCTTGAGATCGGCGACGCCGGAGAACACCGCCGAGAGCGCATGAAAGTGAAGGCCGGCCGCCTCGGCGAGCAGCCGCGCGATGGTGGTCTTGCCCACCCCCGGCGGCCCCCAGAGGATCAGCGAGGCGAGCGAACCCCGCGCCAGCATCAGCGTGAGCGTGCCGCCGGGGCCGAGCAGATGGTCCTGCCCGATGACCTCCTCCAGCGCGCGCGGCCGCAGCCGGTCGGCGAGCGGGCGCGGGCCGGATGGCGGGGCTGTGGAGGGCTCGGGGTCGCCGAACAGGTCGGGGGCGCGGGCCATGGCGGGAGTCTGGTCCCGGGCCGGCGCCGCGCCAAGCCGGCGGGCCCGACAATGCCCTACATATCCAGACGTATCATTTCTAACGGTCGCTCCGCAATTTGAGATACCTCCCGCAACAGAAAGCAACATTGCTCCCACCCGACAGGATGTCCTCAGGAATGCGCGCGACCCTGCTCGCGGCGACCGCCGCCCTCGCCCTCGTCGCCGACGCCGCCAGCGCCAGCACCATCACCATGCAGACGCGCTTCCACAACGGCGCGGCGCTGGGCTCGGCCGAGGCCTACCGGACGCTGGTCGAGGGCCTGCTCGCCCAGCCCGCCACGCGCGGCTATGGCGATACCGCGCCGGCGCAGTTCAGCGGGCTGAACAACGTCTCCGCGCTGGGCGGCCCGAACCGCGACTACGCGGTGAAGTTCACCATCGAGTTCACCCTGGCGCCGGCCCAGGCGGGCACCTGGGACATGCAGTTCGGCGTGGATTTCGGCCGCGGCGGCGCGCTGTTCGTGGATGGTGCCGCGATGGCCTTCAACGCGACCGACATGTGGTGGTCGAACAGCTATGCCAACGCGTCGGAGATCCTCCAGGCGAGCGCGCCGCTCGGCGCCGGCCGCCATGTGGTGGAGATCTACGGCCTCGAGAATTGCTGCGACGGCAAGATGCAGGGCCGCTTCCGCGGGCCGGGCACGCCGGGCTGGACCCTCTTCGCCACCAATGACCCGCTGACGCCGGTGCCCACCCCCGCGAGCCTCACCGTCTTCGCGATGGGGCTGCTCGGCCTGGCCTGGGCGCGGCGCCCCCGGGCCGCCTGAACGCCGCGCCGCGCCGCCGCATTGCGCCAACCCTCCCGCCCGGCGCATCCTCGCCGCGGGAGGACGCCGGCATGGGCTTCACGCTGCGGTCGCTGCACCCGCTCTTCGCGGCGGAGGTCACGGGGATCGACCTGCGCCGAACGCTGCCGCCCGCCGAGCGCGAGGCGGTCGAGGCGGCGATGGACCGCCACGCCGTCCTGGTCTTCCCCGGCCAGGACCTGACCGACGAGCAGCAGATCGCCTTCATCGAGCAGTTCGGCGAGATGGAGGAGGCGCCGGCGACGGTGGATGCCGACAAGCGGCGGCTGAAGCATCACCGCATGAACGACATCTCCAACCTCGACGAGCATGGCAATCTGCTCGCGGCGGATGACCGGCGGCGGATGTTCAACCTGGGCAACCGGCTCTGGCACAGCGACAGCAGCTTCAAGCCGACGCCCGCAAAGTATTCGGCCCTGCACGCGCGCGCCATCCCGCCCGAGGGCGGCGACACCGAATTCGCCGACATGCGCGCCGCCTGGGATGCCCTGCCCGCCGCCGAGCAGGCGCGGCTGATGCCGCTGGTCGCGGAGCATTCGCTGCTGTTCTCGCGCGCCTTGCTCGGCTTCGACGGCTTCACCGAGGAGGAGCGCGCGAAATTCCCGCCGGTGCCGCAGCGGCTGGTGCGGCGCCATCCGGGCTCGGGGCGGCTCAGCCTGTATCTCTCCGCGCATATCGGCCGGATCCAGGGCTGGCTGGTGCCGGAGGCGCTGGAGCTGGTGCGCGACCTCACCGAGCACGCGACGCAGCGGGAATTCGTCTTCCGCCATCGCTGGCGGCGGCTTGACCTCGTGATGTGGGACAATCGCTGCACGATGCACCGCGCGCGGCCCTTCGCGGACACGACGCATGTGCGCGATGTGCGGCGCGTGACGATCAAGGATTCCGCGCCGACGCTGGAACAGGCGATCTAGCCAGCAACAAGACCGGGAGACTCACGCCCATGCGCCGCCGCACGCTGCTCGCCGCCCTCGCGCTGCCCCTGCCCGCCCTCGCGCAGACCTGGTCCCCCACCCGCGCCATCCGCCTGATCGCGCCCTACCCGCCCGGCGGCGGCGTGGACACCACATCGCGGCTGCTCGCGGTGCCGATGGGTGCCTTCCTCGGGCAGCAGATCGTGGTGGAGAACCGGGGCGGCGCCGGCGGCTCGATCGGGGCGGGGGAACTCGCCCGCGCCGCGCCCGATGGCCATACCGTGATGGTGGACGCGATGGCGCATACGGTGAACCCGTCGCTGATCCGCGGCCTGCCCTTCGACTACGCCACCGCCTTCACGCCGATCAGCCAGCTCGTCGTGCTGCCGCAGATCCTCGCGATCAACCCCGCGACACCGGCGCGCACGCTCGCCGAGCTCATCGCCCATGTGAAATCGCGGCCCGGCCAGCTCTCCTACGGCTCCTCGGGCAATGCCACCGCCGCGCATCTCGGCGCCGCGCTCTTCGTCAACCGCGCGGGGCTCGATATCCAGCATGTGCCCTATCGCGGCGGCACGCCGGCGCTGCAGGACCTGCTCGGCGGCAGCATCCTCTTCGTCTTCGGCACCGTCTCCTCCACGCTGCAGCTCGCCCGCGATGGGCGGCTCCGCGCGCTCGCCGTCTCCACCGCGAACCGCATCGCCTCCCTGCCCGATGTGCCCACCATCGCCGAGCAGGGGTTTCCTGGCTTCGAGCTGAACGAGTGGAACGGCTTCTACGCGCCGGCCGGCCTCACCCCGGCGATGACCGAACGCTGGCACGAAGCGGCGACCCATGCGCTGGCGGATGCGACGGTGCGCCAGCGGCTCGACGCGCTCGGCGCCGTGCCGGTCGGCACCGCGCCGGCCGCCTTCGCCCGCTACGTCGCGGAGCAGCGCGCCGCGATGGCGCAACTGGTGCGGGAGGCGCGCATCGAGGCGGGTTGACGCCGAGGCCGGCTGGCCCGATCTGCCCGCCGAATGACCCGGGAGTGACCGCCATGCTGACGCGCCGCCTTGCCCTCGCCGCCCCTGCCCTGCTGCTGCCCGGCCTCGCCCGGGCGCAATCCGCCTGGCCGAGCCGCTCGATCCGGCTCGTCGTGCCCTTCGCCGCCGGCGGCGCCGCCGACAGCGCCGCGCGGGTTCTCACCCCGCGCATGGGCGAAAAGCTCGGCCAGGGCTTCGTGGTGGAGAACCGTACCGGCGCCTCCGGCAGCCTCGGCGGCAACGAGGTGGCGCGCGCGACGGATGGCCATACCTTCCTCTGGGACGCGTCGAGCCACATCGTGAACCCGGCGCTGATCCGCACGCCCTTCGACTACGCCACCGCCTTCGCGCCGATCTCGCTGGTGGTGAACTTCCCCTCGTCCATCGCGGTGAAGAATGATTTCCCGGCCCGCACGCTCCAGGAATTCGTCGCCCAGGCCAAGGCGCGACGCGGCCAGGTGACGGTCGGCACCCAGGGCAATGCGACGGCCGGCCATCTCGGCCTTGCCGCCTTCTCCAAGGCCGCGGGGATCGAGGTGGTGCATGTCCCCTATCGCGGCGGCGCCGCGGCCGCGCAGGATCTCGCCAGCGGCGCGGTGGACGCGGTGTTCACCACGCTGGTCTCGGCCGGGCCGGTGGTGGATGGCGGCCGCGCGCGCTTCCTCGGCGTCGGCACGCTGGAGCGCGTGGAGAGCCGGCCCGACATCCCGACCATCGCCGAGAGCGGCTTCCCGGGCTTCGAATCCAACGAATGGGCCGGGCTGTTCGGCCCAGCCAGCACGCCGCCCGCCGTGGTGACTGCGATGTACGACGCGCTCGCCGAGGCGATCGCCGTGCCGGCGCTCCGCCAGCGCCTGGTGCAGATCGGCTGCGTGCCGGTCGCGTCCCGCCCGGCCGATTTCGTCCGCTTCGTCACCGAGGGCCGCGCCGCGATGGCCGCCCTCGTTCGCGAGGCCAATATCCGCGCGGAGTAGGTCCTACCCGACCCGGATCACCGTCCCATGCCGCGTCTCGGCCGGCAGGCAGAGCGCGGCGAGCGCGGGCGCCACATCGGCGGGCTGCTTCAGCGTTGCCGGGTCAATCCCCGGAAACGCCTGCGCATGCAGCTTGGTGGCGACCGTGCCGGGATCGGCGCAGTTCACGCGAAGGCTGGTCTTCGCGACCTCGCTGGCCCAGGTCAGGACGAGATGCTGCATCCCGGCCTTCGTCGCGCCGTACATGCCCCAGAAGGGCGCGTGCTCCGCGAGCCCGCCGGTCGTCAGGAACAGCGCGCGCCCGGCATCGGAGGCACGCAGCGGCGGATCGCAGGTGCGGATGATGCGCCAGGCGGAGGTCATGTTGACCGCGACCGATTCCGCCCAGTCGCGCGGCTCGATATGCGCGACCGGCGTCAGCTTCATCAGCACGCCCGCCGCATGCACCAGGATGTCGAGGCGCCCGAAGCGCTCGACGATCGAGGGGCCGAGCATGTCCACCTCCTTCTCCTGCTTCTGCAGGTCGAAGGGCAGCAGCGTCGCCTCGCGGCCGGTGGCCTGGCGGATCGCATCGTCCGTCTCCTCGAGGCCGCCCTGGGTGCGCGCCACCAGCACGCAATGCGCGCCCAGCTTCGCGAGTTCGACGGCGACCGCCGCGCCGATCCCGCGCGACGCGCCGGTGACGAGCGCGACGCGCCCGGACAGGGGAGAAGCCATCAACCGTTCGCGGCCTTCAGCAGGGAGATCGGGCGTTCCGCATTGTCCTGCTGGTCGGTCAGCGGGATCGCGTAGTCGCCGGTGAAGCAGGCATCGCAATAGGCGGGCTGCGCCGCATCCCGCGCCGGCCGGCCGAGCGCGCGGTAGAGGCCATCCAGGGAGATGAAGGCCAGGCTGTCGGCGCCGATGATGCGCGCCATCTCCTCCACGTCGTGCTTCGCGGCCAGCAGCTTCGCGCGCTCCGGCGTATCGATGCCGTAGAAGCAGGAATGGGTGGTCGGCGGGGAGGAGATGCGCATGTGCACCTCGGTGGCCCCCGCGGCGCGCACCATCTCGACGATCTTGCGGCTGGTGGTGCCGCGCACGATGCTGTCATCCACCAGCACCACGCGCTTGCCCTCCAGCACCGCGCGGTTGGCGCTGTGCTTCAGCTTCACGCCGAGGTTGCGGATCTGGTCGGTCGGCTCGATGAAGGTGCGGCCGACATAGTGGTTGCGGATGATGCCGAGCTCGAAGGGCAGCGCGGCTTCCTGCGCGTAGCCCATCGCCGCCGGCACGCCCGAATCCGGCACCGGCACCACGATATCCGCCGCGATCCCGCTCTCGCGCGCGAGTTCCGCGCCGATGCGCTTGCGGGTCTCGTAGACGGGCGTGCCCTCCACCAGCGAATCGGGCCGAGCGAAGTAGATGTATTCGAAGATGCAGAACCGGCTCTGCTGCGGCGCGAAGGGCCGCTGGCTGGTCAGCCCGCTGTCGTCGATCACCACGATCTCGCCCGGCTCGACATCGCGGACGAATTCCGCGCCGACGATGTCGAGCGCGCAGGTCTCGGACGTCAGCACGAAGCCGCCGGTCGGCAGCTTGCCGATCACCAGCGGCCGGACGCCGAGCGGATCGCGCGCGCCGATCAGCGCGCCGTCATGCAGCGCGACCAGGCTGTAGGCCCCCTGCACCTGCTTCAGCGCGTCGATCAGCCGGTCCTTCACATTCGCATAGAGGCTGATGGCGATGAGGTGGATGAAGACCTCGGAATCGGTGGTGGACTGGAACAGGCAGCCGCGGCGGACCAGAGCGCGCTTCAGCGTGTGCGCGTTGGTGAGGTTGCCGTTATGCGCCACCGCGAAGCCGCCGAACTCGAAATCGGCATAGAGCGGCTGGACGTTGCGCAGCGCCGTCTCGCCGGTGGTCGCGTAGCGGTTGTGTCCCACCGCGGCGCGCCCCGGCAGCCCCGCGATCACCCGCGCATCCGAGAAATTGTCCCCGACCAGGCCGCGGCCCTTGTGCGAGTGGAACGCCCCGCCCGCCTCCAGCGAGACGATCCCCGCCGCCTCCTGCCCGCGATGCTGGAGCGCGTGCAGCGCGAGCGCCGCGAGCGCCGAGGCATCGGCGCTGCCCCAGATGCCGACGACGCCGCATTCCTCATGCGGGTGGTCGTCATCGGTCTCCAAGCGCGGGTCCATCGCGTTCCTTCAGGTCCGGTCGCGCGCCGGCGGGCGCAGCAACTGGTCCAGGCTGGGTTGGTTGCGGCCGGTGCCATCGGGCAGCGGCGGCCGGAAATCCGGAGGAAGCTGCTCGATGAGCCAGGCCGCGCCGTCGGCGGCGTAGGGCAGGGCTCGCGCCTGCAGCACCTCCGCCGGCCAGCGCGCCCTGTCGGGCACCGCCAATCCGCCAACGATATAGGCGAGGATGACGATGAAAGCACCCCTCGCGACCCCGAAGACGAGCCCGAGCGCCCGGTCCAGCCCGCCGAGGAGCGAGCGCTGGACGATGTTGGCGATGAAGTGGATCAGGATCTTGAGGACGATCAGCACCACGATGAAGACGCCGCCGATGGCCAGCGCGGTTGCGAGCCAGTCGGGGCTGACATGCGGCGAGAGCAGGGGCGTGACGCGGCCTTCCAGCACGAGCGCGGCGATCGCCGCCCCGACCCAGGCCCCCACCCCCAGCACTTCCCGCACCATGCCGCGGAAGAAGCCGATCACGGCGGAGAGGAGGACCACCGCGAGCGCCACGAAATCAACCCAGGTCATGCTTCTCCCGCGCGCCGAACCGGCGGGGGTATAGCGGGCGAGGCGGGGGGAGTCATGGTGCCGAGGCGGTCATACTGTCTTGCGGTGTATCCGGAACAAACCGCCGCGCCCGCGATGCGAGGAGCTTCCGATGGGTAGTCTCTCGGTCTGGCACTGGCTTGTCGTTCTCTTCGTTCTTGGCTTCTGGGCGCTCATCATCTGGGTCGTCAGCAGCGGTCCGCGGGCGGAAAAGCGCCTCGGCACCGGCATCACGCCCGGCTTCAAAGGGTGGCTGCTGCTGCTCGTGATCGGCATTACTTTCGCGCCGCTTCGGCTGCTCTTGGAATCTGTGCTGTATCAGCAAGATCCAGACACGCAGCGCGCCTGGACCATCATACCTGACGTCATGATGACGGAATTCATCAGCAGCATTATCCTGATTTCATCGGCCACGGTCTTGGCAATCATCACATATCGAAAATCAAATTGGTTCAGGGCGGCATTCCACATGAGCATCTCTATCCATATCGTCTTGCCATGGATCAATCTCCTCGTCGCTTATTTGCTGATGGAGCGCCGCGGCATGGATGGAAGCGCGATCTTCGCAATCCCGGATCGCGAGATCGCGCGGACCGTGGCGGCAACTGCCATAGGTTTGATATGGGCCCTCTACGTGGCCCGCTCGCGACGGGTGTCGGTCACCTTCACCCGGTCGTCGGAGCGGCCGAGAGCCGCTTGCCCGGCTTCGCCGCGAACCCGGCCACCAGTTCCGCCAGATGGCCCGCCTCCTTCAGCGTGAGCCCCGGCACCGCCGCCAGCGGCGCCGAGCCGCGGGCCACGCGCCGCGGCAAGGTCGCGGCCTCGAAGCCGAGTTTTCGGGCCTCCCGCAGCCGCGCCTCGGCCTGGGCGACCTGGCGGATTTCGCCCGACAGGCCGACCTCGCCGAAATAGACCGTGCCGGGGTCGGTCGGGCGGTCCGTCGCGGCGCTGACCAACGCGGCGGCGACGGCCAGATCGGCGGCCGGTTCCGTCACCCGCAGGCCGCCGGCGATGTTGAGATAGACGTCGTTCATCCCGAGCGTCATGCCGCAGCGCGCCTCCAGCACCGCCAGCAGCATCGAAAGCCGCCCGGAATCCCAGCCCACCACCTGGCGCCGCGGGCTGCCGCCGGCCGAGGGCGAGAGCAGGCACTGCACCTCCACCAGCACCGGGCGCGTGCCCTCGATCCCCGCGAAGACCGCGCTGCCCGAGACATTGCCGCGCCGCTCCGCCAGGAACAGGGCGGAGGGATTCGGCACCTCCACCAGCCCCTGCTCCGTCATCTCGAAGACGCCGATCTCGTCGGTGGCGCCGAAGCGGTTCTTGACGGCGCGCAGGATGCGGAACTGGTGGCCGCGATCGCCTTCGAAATGCAGCGTTGCATCCACCATGTGCTCCAGCACGCGGGGGCCGGCGAGGGTGCCTTCCTTTGTGACATGGCCCACCAGCACCAGCGCGAACCCGCGCGTCTTCGCCAGCCGGATCAGCTCGGCGGCGCAGGCGCGGACTTGGCTGACCGTGCCGGGGGCGGAATCCAGCGCATCCAGCCAGACCGTCTGGATGGAATCGATGATGACGAGCGCCGCCTCGGGCTCCGCCTCCAGCCCTGCCGCGATGTCGCGCAGGCTGGTCGCGGCGGCCAGGCCGAGCGGCGATTTCTGCAAGCCGAGCCGCGCCGCGCGCAGCCGCACCTGCTCCACCGCCTCCTCGCCCGAGACATAGAGCGTGCGGCGCTGCGCCGCGATGCGGGCGGCCGCCTGGAGCAGGATGGTGGACTTCCCGATCCCGGGATCGCCGCCGACCAGCACGGCGGAGGCCGGCACGAAGCCGCCGCCGAGCACCCGGTCCAGCTCCGCGATGCCCGTCAGGATGCGCGCCGGCGGCGCGGTCTTGCCCTCCAGCCCCACGAAATCCAGCCGCTTCCCGCCCGCCGCCTTGGCGGCGGGACCCGGCCCGCGAACCTCCGACACCTCCTCGACGAGGGTGTTCCACTCGCCGCAGGCATCGCAGCGGCCCTGCCATTTCGGCGCGGCGGCGCCACAGGCCTGGCAGACGAAGCGGGTGCGGTCCTTGGCCAATCGGTGCTCCGGCACGAAACGTGAACACCCCTTCCCTACCCCATCGCGCACGCCATTTCCAGGCACCCGAAGTTGACCCAGAGCAACGACGCGGACCCGACATGACGCTTCGATGACAGCCACGGGCGGCCAGAGCGCCCCGGAGGAACGCCATGCAGCAGGACACGCCGCCCCCCGAGATCGCCGAGGGCGCCCGATCCATCACCGAGGCGGCGGCCGACCTCGCTTCCCCGCCGCCGCGCCGCGCCGCGCGCCGCGCGCACGACCCCGAGGCGATCCGCCGCGCCTTCGAGACCGGCGCCTATCCCTACACGACGCGGCTGACCGAGAAGGACTACACCGCGCGCATCATGCCCCTGCAAGTCGAGCTGCTAAAGGCGCAATCCTGGATCAAGGCGGCGAACGAGCGCGTGACCGTGCTGTTCGAGGGCCGCGACGCCGCCGGCAAGGGCGGCACGATCAAGCGCTTCATGGAGCATCTGAACCCGCGCGGCGCACGCATTGTGGCGCTCGAGAAGCCCACCGACCAGGAACGCTCGCAATGGTATTTCCAGCGCTATGTCAGCCATCTGCCGAGCGGCGGCGAGATCGTGTTCTTCGACCGCTCCTGGTACAACCGCGCCGGCGTCGAGCGGGTGATGGGCTTCTGCACCGCGTCGGACTACCTGGAATTCATGCGCCAGGCGCCGGAGCTGGAACGCATGCTCGTCCGCTCCGGCCTGCGTCTCTACAAGTACTGGTTCAGCGTGACGCAGCAGGAGCAGTTGAGCCGCTTCAAGTCGCGCGAGACCGACCCGCTGAAGCAGTGGAAGCTCTCGCCGATCGACAAGGCGAGCCTCGACAAATGGGACGAATACACCGAGGCGAAGGAGGCGATGTTCTTCTACACCGACACCG
>VFQR01000710.1_pt1 | contig 36480 bp, 32 predicted proteins | sample 3512321 | NCBI WGS metagenome assembly VFQR01 (sample SAMN10412374, study PRJNA504923) | tailings metagenome | isolation source: Relicate 3 Philex TSF1 revegetated site | place: Philippines: Tuba, Benguet | collected 2017-08-29 | reverse complement strand
CAAAAACTACTTCAAGGCAATCGGATATGCGTCAACCTAATCGCACGACGCGCTAGGGGCGTTGACCCGTCGACGGCGCCGAGACGGCTCGGGCGGCGCTTGAGCGGCTACAGCCTCGCCACCCTCTCCGTCAGCAGCTGGAAGAAGCCCTCGTGATCGATGTCGCGCATGACAAGCGCATTCTTCGGCCGGCCCGTCACGCCCCACCAGTCGACGACGGTCGATCCCATGGTCAGCTCCGAGGCCGTCTCGATGGCGACATTGCAGTGCCGGCCGGTGAAGAGTTCCGGGCGGATGAGGTAGGCGATGACGCAAGGGTCGTGGAGCGGCCCGCCGTCGGAGCCGTATTTCTCCTCGTCGAAGCGCTCGAAGAAATCGAGCAGCTCGGCGGTAGCGACGCCGGGCCTGGTTCCGAGGGCACGAAAGGCCTCGACGCGGCTCCGCGTCGTCAGCGCCTTGTGGGTGACGTCGAGCGGCATCATGACGATCGGGATGCCGGACGAGAAGACGATGTCGGCCGCGTGCGGATCGACATAGATGTTGAACTCGGCCGACGGCGTGACGTTGCCCTGCTCGAAATAGCCGCCGCCCATCAGGACGATCTCGCGCACGCGCTCCGCGATCCGCGGCTCGCGGGCCAGCGCCATCGCGATGTTGGTCAGGGGACCGATCGGACAGAGCGTGATCGAGCCGGCCGGCTCCCTCATCAGCGTCTCGACCAGGAAGTCGACCGCATGCTGCTCCTGAAGCGGCATCGAGGGCTCGGGCAGGGTCGGCCCGTCGAGACCGGTCTTGCCGTGCACGTGCTCGGCGGTGACCAGCCGCCGCACCAGCGGCCGCACGGCGCCGGCATAGACCGGGATGTCGGGCCGGCCGGCCAGCTCGCAGATCATGCGGGCATTCCGCTCGGTCAGCGCGAGCGGCACGTTTCCGGCCACGACAGTGAGCGCGACGACCTCGATCTCGGGGCTGGCCAGCGCCAGCAGGATCGCCACGGCATCGTCCTGCCCAGGGTCCGTGTCGATGATGATCCTGCGCGCTGACGCCATGGGCTAGCTCCTGATTTGTTTCTTGAAGTCGATTGGGCGGCGGACCATATCAGGGGCACAGGCGAAAATGCCATCCGGGTTTTCGCCTTTCCACGTCGCTCTTCGAGGACACCAGGATGACCCGCATGACGCCCTTTTCGAACCCGTTGCTTCTGGGGTTCGACACGATGGAAAAGACGCTCGAGCGGGTCGCGAAGGCGGGCGACAGCTACCCGCCCTACAATATCGAGCGGCTGCCCTCGGAAGAGGGATGCGCGGACCGGCTGCGGATCACGCTGGCCGTTGCCGGCTTCACGGAGGCCGATCTCGACATCTCGATCGAGGAGAACCAGCTGGTCGTCAGGGGCCGCCAGACCGACGAAGGAGACCGCCTATACCTGCATCGCGGCATCGCCGCGCGCCAGTTCCAGCGCATCTTCGTGCTGGCTGACGGCATGCGGGTGACCGGCGCGGAACTGCGCAACGGGCTGCTCGCGATCGACCTCGACCGGCCCGAGCCAGCGCGGCAGGTAAAGAAAATCAACATTTCGGTGAAAGACTGAAAAGGCTCGCACCGGAACCAACAAGCTCCCCTGCGGGTTGGTCTGACAGACGGCCCGCCACCCTAGGAGGCTGATATGACCTTGAGCGAAAACAGGTTCAACGTTTCTCAAAGTGAGCTTGCCCATCTCGGGGAAGGCGTGGTCGCCTATCTGCGAGAGATCGACAGCGACGAGCTCCGCGTGAAGTTCCCCGGCATGCCCGAATTGGCGACCGGCACGAAGCTGTGGGCTGTCTTTGCAGCCGACGGCAGGCCGATCCTCTTGTCCGATGAGCGCGACAGCGCCATCGCGGGCGCGCTGCAGCACGATCTCACGCCCGTAAGCATCCACTGATTGCCAGGCGCTGGGCGCTGCCGCTCAGGCAGCGTGGGAGGCGGGTGTTTCCGACAGGAACGAGTGAATGGCGGCCGCATCGCGCGTGCCACGGATTTTTGCGACGGCCTGGCTGTCGCGGAGGACGCGCGCGATGCGCGACAGCGCCTTGAGGTGATCCGCGCCTGCACCCTCGGGGGCAAGCAGCAGGAACACGAGGTCGACCGGCTGGTCGTCGAGGGCGTCGAAATCGACCGGCGTCTCGAGCCGGGCGAAGACGCCGGTTATCCTGTCGATCCCAGGCAGTTTGCCGTGCGGGATGGCGATGCCGTTCCCGACACCCGTCGAACCGAGGCGCTCGCGCTGCAGGATCGTGTCGAAGACCTCGCGTTCGGGCAGTCCGGTGACTGCCGCCGCCTTCTCGGCCAGCAGCTGCAGAAGCTGCTTCTTCGAGTTGGCCTTGAGGGTTGGCAGGATTGCCGAAACCTCGATCAGATCGCTGAGATCCATGGAAGAAGTCCTTTCCGGTGCCATGCCGGCGGCGGCGCCGCCGACCGACGGCCGCCGAATCACGAAGCCTGGTTCTCGGAGCTCGCCGACGACGGATCGATCCAGCCGATATGGCCGTCGGGGCGCCTGTAGACGATGTTCACGTTGCGGTTTCCGGCATTCCTGAAGACGACCACCGGCTCATCCTTCATGTCGAGTTCGACGACGGCCGTGGCCACGGTCATGGTGCGCAGCGCGATCGAGGACTCGGCGATGACCGCCGGGGCGTAATCCTCGGGCACCTCCTCGTCCTCGTCGGCGGGCGCCATCACGAGGTAGTCTACGAATTCCTGCTGCGCACCGAGCGCCTCGGCGGGATCGGGGCCGTTGTCGTGCGACTTGAGCTTGCGCTTGTAGCGACGCAGGCGCTTCTCGATCCTGTCCGCCGCTGCCTCGAAGGCGGGCTGCGGATCCTGCGCGCGGCCGGTGGCCTGGAGAACCGTGCCGGTGTCGAGGCGCACGAGGCAGTCCGCCGCGAAGCCGGAGCCCGACTTCTCGACCGTCACGTGGCCCGAAAAACCCCCGTCGAAATATTTGTCGACCGATTCCCTGATTCGATCGTCGATGCGACTGCGAAACGCATCCCCGATCTCCATCTGCTTGCCCGATATGCGCAGGCTCATGACGAACAGCGCCCTTTCCCACTCGTGCTGACGATCGGAGATCCGAGTTTATACCTGTGGCCCGCCCGTACAAGGCTTTCCGGCCGAACGGTGCGCCGCTTTGCACGTCCGGCGCGTGGCCGGGTGAAGCCCGGACGCACGAGAACGCGTCGATGGCCCCCGCGTTCCATCCATGGGGGCGGGCTTCTAGTGGCTTCGATCTGGCTTGTCAACGCGCCTCCCGGGCGCCGCACGCCGGTGCCGGCGGGTCAGACGGCACCCGCTAGCAGCCGCTTTTCCCGGCGTCGCTGGACCGACGACGGTATCCGAAGCGAATCCCGGTACTTGGCCACCGTGCGCCGCGCAATCTCGATGCCGCCGTCGCCGAGGATCTCGACGATGGCGTCGTCAGACAGGATGTTGGCGGGCGTCTCCGCTGCGATCAGGTCGCGGATGCGCACGCGGACGGCCTCCGACGAATGCGCCTCGCCATCGCCGGCAGCTGGGATCGCTGCGGTGAAGAAGTAGCGAAGCTCCAGCACCCCGCGCGGCGTCATCATGTACTTGTTCGACGTCACCCGGCTGACCGTCGATTCATGCATGCCGATCGCCTCCGCCACCGTCTTCAGGTTGAGCGGCCTGAGATGGCGGACGCCGTGCATCATGAAGGCGTCCTGGTGGCGCACGATCTCGCCCGCCACCTTGAGGATGGTGCGCGCGCGCTGGTCGAGGCTCCGCGTCAGCCAGTTGGCGCTCTGCAGGCAGCCCGAGAGGAACTCCTTCTCCGCGGGACCGCGTGCGGCGGCCGAGACGCGGGTGTAGTAGGACTGATCGACCAGCACCTTCGGCAGGGCGTCCGGATTGAGCTCGATCGACCAGCCGCCGCCATGAGCGGGCGAGACGATGACGTCGGGCACGACCGGATCGGCGGTGCCGCCGCCGAAGCAGAGGCCGGGGCGCGGGTCGAGCGAGCGGATCTCGGCCAGCATGTCGCCCAGGTCCTCGTCGTCGACGCCGCAGATCTGCCTGAGCCGGGCGAAATCGCGCTGTGCCAGCAGCTCGAGATTCGCCACCATCGCGGCCATCGCGGGGTCGAACCGGTCGCGCGCCTTGAGCTGCAGCGACAGGCATTCGGCGAGGTCGCGGGCAAACAGCCCTGCCGGCTCCAGTGTCTGGCAGACAGCCAGGACGCTCGCGACCGCCTCCTCGTCCACGCCGAGGCGCTCCGCGAACTCGGCCAGGTCGGCGCGCAGATAGCCGTCGTCGTCGAGCGCGCCGGCGAGCTCCAGCGCGATCAGCCGCTGGACCGGATCGCCGATCGAGAGGGCGACCTGGGCGCCGACATGATCGCGCAGCGTGATGCGCTCCGCGGCGTAGTCCTCGATGTGGCCGGCCTCGCCTCCCGCCGAACCGCTGCCTGCCGCCGAACGCCACTGCAGGGCGAGATCAGGGCCGATCGCTTCCTGGCGTCCCGGGTCGTCGGGAAAGACGTTCTCGAGCGACGCATCGAAACGCTCGGCGAGGATGTCGGCGCCTTCGAGCTGCTCGCTGAACCAGTCCTCGCCGTCCGCCGCCCGCTGCTCCGGCGCGTCCTCCTGCGTCGCCGCCTCGGCGCGCTCGAGGAGCGGGTTGCGCTCCAATTCGGCGTCGATGAAGCGCTCCAGCTCGGCCGAAGGCATCTGCAGCAGCTTGATGGACTGCAGCAGCTGCGGTGTCATCACCAGCGACTGCGACTGACGCAACTGCAATTTCTGGCCGAGAGCCATTACTCTGTCCCACGCTTTCTCCACGCCGATGAAACTGGCCCGACATTTGCTTGTCAAGCGCGCGACCGCCAGGAGCGGCGCTTCCGCATGCGCAAGTCGTCGCTTTTGCGCCCGGCTGTCCCGCTATTGCCGCAGATCGCCGTACCGGAGCCGGTAGGCCTGCTTGAGATAGATCAGCGTCTGGGTGGCGTCGGCGGGCCGCCCGAAGAGATACCCCTGGCCGCCGCCGCAGCCCATCTCCGCCAGCTTGCGCGCCTGCGCCTCCTGCTCGATCCCTTCGGCCACGACGGCCATGCCGAGCCCCTCGCACATGGTCAGGATTGCTCTGATGATGTGTTCCGAGGGCTTGTCGTGAAGCAGGGAGGAGACGAAGGAGCGGTCGATCTTCAGCTTGTCGAAATGGAACTCGCGCAGACGGCCAAGCGAAGACTGCCCGGTCCCGAAATCGTCGAGCGAGACCTGGATGCCGACCCGGCGAAGGTCCGACATGATCGATGCGGCCGACCCCGGATCGGTCATCAGGCCGGTTTCGGTGATCTCGATCTCGAGGCGTCGCGGGTCGAGGCCGACGCGGTGGACGATCGAGAGGATCTGGCGTCCGGTGTTCTGGTCGACCAGCTGGGCCGGCGAGAGGTTGAACGACAGGAAGAGCTCGTCCGGCCACGTCCTGGCGGCTTCGGCGGCCTTGCGCAGCAGAAGCTGCGAGAGCTGTCCGATGATCCCGCGCTCCTCGGCGATCGGAACGAAGACGGCCGGGGAGATCGAGCCGAGGTCGCGGTCATGCCAGCGCGCGAGAGCCTCGAAGCCGATGACCGTGCGCGAAGCGATATCGACGATGGGCTGGAAATAGGGCCCGACCTCGCCGGCCGCGACGGCGCGGCGCAGCGCCTGCTCGATCCTCGTGGTGCGCTTGGCCGCCTCCTCCATCTCGCTCGTGTAGACGACCACCGAGCCGCGTTCGGCGCGCTTGGCGTGGTAGAGGGCGGACTCGGCCTTGCTGAGCAGGATTTCCGTCGTGTCTTCGCTGCAATGGAAGAGCGAGCATCCGACGGACGCAGAAAGCCGCGCCATGCGCTCGCCAACGTCGTAGGGCGCCGACAGGATCTCGATCAGCATGCGGCCGCGCTCGCGGACCGCGTCCTCGCTGAAGGTCATGGGGAGCAGGAATGCGAACTCATCGGCGCCGATGCGCGCCACCGTGGCCTGCGCCTCCATCGCGGCGCGCAGCCGGATCGCGACCTGCTGGAGGATGTCGTCACCGGCGCGGCGCCCGAAAAGGTCGTTGATCGGCTTGAAGCCGTCGAGATCGATGATGCCGACGGCAAACGGCGCGGGATCCTCGGCACGATCCGCGATAAGCCGCTCGACCTTGGCAAAGAAACGGTTGCTGTTGCCCAGACCGGTCAGCGGATCGGTATAGGCCAGATCGCTCCTGTCGGGTCCCGGCTGGGCCGGGCTGAACTGCGCCAGCATGCCGCCCCCGCTCTTTTTGGTGTGTATGGACATCAGGCGATGCTTAACACTGCCAGACAACCCTTTAGGAAAGGTATCCCCCAGCCAGAGCGACCAACCCACGGGGTCCGGGACCTACATCAATCCAGCGGCCGACTCGTAGACGAGCTTGAGCGCCAGGCCCACCAGCAGGACGAGAACGGCGCGGTCGAAGGCCTGCGGCGACAGCCGCCGCGCGAGCGCGGTGCCCACCGGCATGAAGCCGAGGATCGGCACCACCGCCGCCAGGCTGAGCGCGAGGAGGAGCGGCGACAAGAGCCCGAAATAGGCGAGCGCCGGCAGCTGCACCGCCGTCATCGACACGAAGAAGAGCGAGATGGTGAAGATGTAGGTCTGCCGCTCGAGCCGCATCGCGTTGAGGAAGGAGATCGACACGGGGGCGGAGATGCCGGACGAGCCCTGCAGCACGCCCGCGACGACGCCGGCGGGTGCCGCCAGCCTGTCGCCGGCGCGCCGCGGCAGGATCCAGTTCGGCCGCGCCAGCCGCAGCACCACATAGAACATGACCGCGAAGGCGACGATCAGCGACAGCATCTCGTGCGGCAGCGAGGCCAGCATGAAGGTGCCGGCCACCGCGCCCGCTCCACCCGCCAGCGCGAAGGTCCAGCCGAAATGACCCGCGAGCCGGTGGTCTCGGAAGCGCCAGCTCTGCCAGATGTTGGTCAAGAGGTTGGGCATCATCATGATGACCACCGCGAGCTTGACGTCGAAGACCGCTGCGAGCGCCGGGATCGCCAGGATCGGCGCGCCTGCCCCCGTCGCACCTTTGAGCACGCCGCCGAGGGCCAGGCACAGCACGATGAGCGCGAACTGGGCGGGATCGACTGTCATTTCAACGCATTCGAGATTCTTTGCCGGGCGGGGGAGTGCTGCGGCTGCTGCCGGGGCCTTATGTCCAATGTCCACGCCGATCACAAGTTCCGGGGGACGGACGCCAGACGAAGGAGCCCTGGATGGATGGACTTTGCGCCAGCGCAAAGTGGCTGCACTTCGCAGCCGCTAGGATCGCCCTTAGGTCATCCGGGGAGTTCCGTCATGGGCATGCTGTCGAACCTCATCAACCGCATGAGCCGCCAGCCGGCGCTTATGGGAGGCATGATGGAGCGGCTCGACGTCGATCTGGAATCGGTCGGCCGGGAGCCTCTCGGCCTGCAGTTCGAGCGGGCGGTGCGGGCCTGCGCCCTCTGCCGTCATGGCGAGGCGTGCCACGCCTGGCAGGAGAGCGGCGACGCGGCGGCGGTCGCGCCGGATTTCTGCGTCAACAGGCACTATTTCGCCGCCCACCGAACGGCAGCCTGACGCGATCGGGATCGTTATTCCAGGTCTGCCAATCCGATGGCGCGTCGTGCCGCCGAGCTTTCGTGCCGCATCCCGAACCCCTATAGAAGACGGGATAGCCGGCCGGTTCGCGCGCGCCGGCGGCCAGGAATCGGACAGACGAGGGAGCAGAGCATGTCGACGGTGATCAAGGGCGGCACGATCGTTGCGGCGGACCGCAGCTACCAGGCGGACATCCTGATCGAGGGCGAAACGATCGCGGCGATCGGGAAGGATCTGCGGGGCGACACGGTGGTGGACGCCGAGGGCGCGCTGATCATGCCGGGTGGCATCGACCCGCACACGCATCTCGAGATGCCCTTCATGGGCACGACGGCGGCGGAGACGTGGGAATCGGGGACGTTTGCCGCGCTCTCGGGCGGCACCACGATGGTGGTCGACTTCGTCATCCCTGGCCCCGACGGCATGCTTGCCGCTATGGACGAGTGGGAGGGCCGCGCCACCCGCCAGGCGTCCGCCGACTATTCCTACCACATGTGCATCACCGGCTGGTCTCAGCAACATTTCGACGAGATGCCGAAAGTGGTCGAGCGCGGCATCAACACGTTCAAGCACTTCATGGCCTACAAGGGTGCCCTGATGGTGAACGACGACGAGATGTTCGCCTCCTTCCAGCGCTGCGCCGCGCTCGGCGCCCTGCCGCTCGTCCATGCCGAGAACGGCGACCTGGTCGCCGCGCTGCAGCAGAAATACATCGACCTCGGCATTCCCGGACCCGAGGCCCACGCCTATTCCCGGCCGCCGGAGGTCGAGGGCGAGGCGACCAACCGCGCGATCATGATCGCCGATGCGGCCGGCGTGCCGGTCTACATCGTCCACGTCTCCTGCGAGCAGGCGCATGAGGCGATCCGCCGTGCCCGGCAGAAGGGCATCCGCGCCTTCGGCGAGCCGCTGATCCAGCATCTGACGCTGGACGAGCGGGAATACCAGAATGCCGACTGGATGCATGCCGCCAGGCGCGTGATGAGCCCGCCCTTCCGCGACAGGAGCCACCAGGATTCGCTCTGGGCCGGGCTCGCTGCTGGCTCGCTGCAGGTTGTGGCGACCGACCATGCCGCCTTCACCAGCGAGCAGAAGAAGATGGGCCTCGACGACTTCCGCAAGATCCCGAACGGCACCGGCGGTCTCGAGGACCGCATGCCGGTTCTGTGGACCAGAGGTGTGGAGACGGGCCGGCTGACGCCGAACGAGTTCGTCGCCGTCACCTCGACCAACATCGCCCAAATCCTCAACATCTATCCCAGGAAGGGCGCGATCCTGCCGGGCTCGGATGCGGACCTCGTTATCTTCGATCCGAAGCTCACCAAGACCATCAGGGCGGCGAACCAGAAGTCCATCATCGACTACAACGTCTTCGAGGGGGTCGAGGTGACCGGACTGCCGCGCTACACGCTGTCGCGCGGCGAGGTGGTGTGGTCGCATGGGCAGAACTCGCAGCCGCAGCCGGGCCGCGGCAAGTTCGTCCCGCGGCCGGCCTTCCCGGCGGTCAACAAGGCGCTGTCGACCTGGAAGGAGATCACCGCCCCCCGCGCCGTCACACGGTCCGCCGAGCATATGCCGATCGGCGTCTGAGCGGGAAGGGGAGGGGATAGCCCCTCCCTCCCCGGGCGCCGGCCGAGGCGCTATCGGGGCATATAGGCGAAGCTGTCGAAATCGGCGGGACACGCCCCGCCGCTGGTGTCGAAGGCTGCCATGCCGACGAACGCGCCGGTGAACGAGCCGTGCTCGCCGCGGCCCGCCTCGTCGGAGACGACGCTGGCGTCGAGTTCCGGCCCGACGGCCTCCCACGCCTCGCCCGTCCGGAAGAAGAACCGCAGGCTGGCGCCGTCCACGTCCATGGCGAGTCCGACCGCGCCTTCGCCAGGCAGCGGCAGCGGCCTGTCCAGCGCGAAGCTCAGGCGGCCGTCCGGCCAGTCGCCGAGGCAGGACATGACCATGAGGACGCGGCCCATCCGTTCGTCATGGGTTACGCAAAGGAAGTGGAACTTGTGCCGGTTGTAGTAGTGGACGAGCCCGGCCGCCTGCTGGAAGGTGGTCGGCGCGAACCCGACCTCGGTCTCGGCGCGGAAGGCGAAGTGCTCCTGCCGGCGCGCGACCAGCGCCTGCTCGAACCAGCTGCCGATCGACTCCCGGCCGATGAGGCGGAGGTATCCAGGGCGCTCGGTAAGCGAGAAGATACGTTCGGGCCGCGGCGTCCTCAGCCACTGGAATTCGGGAGGCAGAACCTCGTCGTCGAATATGTGCCGCAGCGGCTCCGCCGGCGCGCGCTGCGCCGCACCTCCGGGTGCCGGAACCTCGAGCGCCGGGACCTGCCCCCCTTGGGCGAGGTAGAGCCAGCCGTCATCCTTCCAGACGCATTTCTGGATCGCCGTCTCACGCCCGAGCGGCGAGCGGCGCAGGCCGGGCAGCGGCCGCGAGCAGAGATGCGTGTGGTAGACCTCGCCCTCCGGCGTCTCGACGATCTGCCCGTGTCCCGCCCGCTGGAGCGGCGCGTCGGGCGCGTCCTTCGACGTGATGAGATGCGTGTCGGGATGCATCTCGTAGGGGCCGTCTATCGAGCGCGAGCGCGCCATGGTGACGGCATGGCCGTAGCCCGTGCCGCCTTCGGCGGTCGTCAGATAGTACCAGCCGTCGCGCTTGAAGAGATGCGGCCCTTCGACCAGCCCGTGCGGGCTGCCGGCGAAGACGTTCCTGACCGGCCCGACTAGCTTGCCCGAGGCGGCGTCCCATTCCTGCAGCAGGATGCCGGCGAAGGACGGGTGCTTCGGCTGCCCGCCCACCCCGTGGCTGACATGGTTCCAGACCATGTTCAGGAACCACTTGCGCCCGTCGTCGTCGTGGAACAGCGAGGGGTCGAAGCCGGACGAGTTCACGTAGAACGGCTCCGACCACGGGCCGTCGATCGCAGGTGCGGTGACGATGTAGTTGTGCGCGTCCTTGAAGTTGCCGTCGAGGCGCTTCACGTCAGTGTAGACGAGCCAGAACTTTCCGTCGGCATGGCTGAGGCACGGTGCCCAGATGCCGCCCGAATCAGGATTGCCGCGCATGTCGAGCTGGCTCTCGTGGGTCAGCGGCCGGCAGACCAGCCGCCAGTTCACGAGATCGGTCGAATGGTGGATCTGGACCCCCGGAAACCATTCGAAAGTGGAGGTGGCGATGTAGTAGTCGCCGCCGACGCGGCAGATCGACGGGTCGGGATTGAAGCCAGGAAGGATCGGGTTGCGGATCATGATCTCACCATCGTGGCTGCTCGGGTGGTGTGTCGTGCGTCCTTCGAGGCTCGCTTCGCTCGCACCTCAGGATGAGGGAGGGTTGTGCGTTTCATGTCTGGTTCTGCGATGACGGCGGCAAGGCTCCCCGTGCGGCCGGCACCCCCAGTTCCCTCATCGTGAGGAGCGAGTAGGGGGAGCATTCAACCTTCCTCATCCTGAGGTGCGAGCGGAGCGAGCCTCGAAGGACGCACTTCCATCCATCATCGCGCCGGGCCCGTCCGCTCGGCCGACGCGGCCCAGAGATTGATGTTGCCCTCGCGGGCGTAGCGGTCGATCTCGGCCAGTTCCTCGTCGCTAAAGTCCGGGTTTGTGAGGGCGCCGACGCTGTCCCTGACCTGCTCCGGCCGGCTGGCGCCGATCAGCGCCGTCGTCACCCGCCCGCCGCGCAGCACCCAGGCGATCGCCATCTGCGCCAGCGTCTGGCCGCGACGCTTGGCGATGTCGTTCAGCGCGCTGATGTTGGCGATGGTCCCCTCGTTGATGAAGGCCGGCCGCAGCGACTTCGGCTGCGCGGCGCGGCTGCCCTCCGGAATGCCGCCGAGGTACTTGTCGGTCAGCATGCCCTGCGCGAGCGGCGAGAAGGCGATCGAGCCGATGCCGAGCTCGTCCAGCGTGTCGAGCAGGCGATCCTCCTCGACCCAGCGGTTGATCATCGAGTAGCTCGGCTGGTGGATCAGGCAGGGCGTGCCGAGGTCTTTCAGGATGGCGACGGCCTCGCGGGTGCGCTGCGAGTTGTAGGACGAGACGCCGGCATAGAGCGCCTTGCCCGAGCGCACCGCCTGGTCGAGCGCGCCCATCGTCTCCTCGAGAGGCGTGTTGGGGTCGAAGCGGTGGGAATAGAAGATGTCGACATAGTCGAGCCCCATGCGCCTGAGGCTCTGGTCGAGGCTCGACAACAGGTACTTGCGGCTGCCCCACTCGCCATAGGGTCCCGGCCACATGTGGTAGCCGGCCTTGGTCGATATGACCATCTCGTCGCGATGGGCGGCGAAGTCGGTCCGGAGAAGCTCGCCGAAGGCCTCCTCGGCCGAACCCGGGGGCGGACCGTAATTGTTGGCCAGGTCGAAGTGGGTGATGCCGAGGTCGAAGGCGGTCCGGCAGATCGCGCGCTTGGTCTGGTGGGGCGTGTCGTGGCCGAAATTGTGCCACAGCCCCAGCGAGATCGCGGGCAGCATGAGCCCCGACCGGCCGCACCTGTTGTAGGTCATGCTCCCGTATCGGCCTTCGGCCGGCTGCCATGCCATTGGACGTCCCTTCGTAGCCTGCGAATCTCCTCAGGCCACCTTGGCGCTCGGGGGCTGAAGCGCAAGTGCCCGCGCGTCGTCGGGCGACAGTGCCGCAGGGCGCTCGCAGCTCGTCTGCATCTCCTCGAAGCGACCCGTCTCGCCCGACCGCAGGATCGCCGTCATCACGTCGATGGCGTGAAGCGCGAGCTCGAGCGAGCATCGATGCGGCCACCCGTCGAGTATGCCGAGTGCCATGTCGGCAAGACCCGCGGCACGGTAGTTCGCCAGCATTCCGGATGAGTGCTTGTGGTTGGCGACCGCGAACGGGTGCTCCCAGGCCGGCATCATGGCGACCGGATCGCCCTGCCGCGTCATCCTCACCTCGCCGCCGAAGAAATTCGGGTCGGGCACGAAGAGGCTGCCTTCCTCGCCGTAGAGCTCCATCGGCGCGTGGCCGTGCTTCCAGACGTCCCAGCTGGCGTTGAAGGTTATGACCGCGCCGTTCTCGAACTCGAGCAGAGCGTGGATCGTCGTCGGGGTCCTGACCTTGATCGTCTGGCCGGCGCGCGGCTGCGAGCTGATCGTGCGCACGGGGGCCGGCGTGGAGGAGAGTGCCGCCACCCGCTTCACCGGCCCGATCAGCTGGATGAGATTGGTGATGTAGTAGGGGCCGATGTCGAGCACCGGACCGCCTCCAGGCTGGAAGAAGAAGTCGGGGTTCGGGTGCCAGTGCTCCATGCCGTGGCTCATGACATGGGCCGTGCCGCTGGTGATGCGGCCGACGGCCCCGCTGTCGACGATGTGGCGGGCGAGCTGATGGGCGCCGCCGAGGAAGGTGTCGGGCGCCGACCCGATGCGCAGTCCCCGCGCCTCGGCGGTGGCCTTGAGGTCGAGCCCGTCTTGAAGCGACAGGACGAAGGGCTTCTCCGAATAGACGTGCTTGCCGGATTCGAGCGCTGCCTTCGACACCTCATGGTGAACGGCGGGGATGGTGAGGTTGACGACGATGTCGATATCGTCGGCCGCGAGCAGCCGCTCCGTCGGCTCCGCGCGGATGTGGAATTCGGCTGCCTTGGCCCTCGCGACGGCAGGGTCGATGTCCGCGCAGGCGCGAATCTCGATCCCGGCGAAGAGCTTGGATAGCGTGAAATAGGCCGTCGAGATGTTGCCGCAGCCGACAACCCCGACCCCGAGAGTGCGGCTCATTCGCCCTGCTCCATGAGCTTGCGTGCTGCCTCGATCGAGCGGCGGGCGAAGCGCGCCGCGTCGCTCGGGTTGTCGTGCTCCATGATGAAATGCGTCGCCCGTGTCTGCGACCTGAGCCGGGCGAAGAGCGCGCGCCAGTCGATCGTGCCCTCTCCGATATCGGCCCAGCCGTCCTCGTCTGCAGCCTCGCCGGCGGGCGCGATGTCCTTCACATGGACGGCCACGATGCGCGAGGCGTATTCGTCGATCCAGTTCATCGGATCGCCGCCGCCCCGCACGACCCAGGCGACGTCGATCTCCCAGCCGATGTCCGGCGCCGCGTCCAGGATGATCCGCTGCGGAATCTGGCCGTCGCCGGTTGCTGCGAACTCGAAGTCGTGGTTGTGCCAGGCGAAGCCGCGGCCCCTGGCTTGGCAGTTCTCGCCGATGCGGGCGAGCCGCGCCGCGAATGCCCGCCATCCGGCGCTGTCGGTTGGCCGCAGCTCCGCCGCGATGTGCGGGCAGACGACCGTCTCGACGCCGAGCGTATCGGCGATCGCCATCGCGCGCTCGAAGTCGCCTTCGAGCAGGTCGAGGCCGAAATGTGCGGTGGGCATCGAGAGCTTGTTGCCGTCGAGCATGGCGCGCAGCCGGTCGACATCCTTGTAGAGGGCGCCAAAGCCCTCGACCCTGCGGTAGCCGGCATCCGCCAGCATGGCGAACACGTCCTCCCAGGGCTCGAACTTGCGGGCGCTGTAAAGCTGGAATGAGAAGTCCAATTCGGTTTTCCTCGTCGTGATCCTAGATTCGGTCTTCGGTCGCGACGTCGAACATCGACGCCCGCATCGGATCGAAGCCGACGGTGATCGTGTCGCCCTTCTCGGGTGCGCGTTCGGACGGCAGCCGGATGGTGAAGTTGCCGCCGGCGAGCGTCGTCCAGACCAGGGTGTCGGAGCCCATCGGCTCGACGACCTCGACCTGCACGGTCTGCGAGAACGGCCAGCCCTCGCCGCTGTTGGCGCCGACATGCTCCGGACGAATGCCGAACTGGGCACTGGAACCGTAGGGGACCGGGCCCGCGAAGTCGTAGCGCGAGAGTGGTATGCGGACGTCGCCCGCGACCAGGACCGGCCCGCCTTCGTCGGCGATCGTCCCCTCGATGAAGTTCATGCCGGGCGAGCCGATGAAGCCGGCGACGAAGCGGTTGTTCGGCCGGTTGTAGATGCCGTGCGGCGTATCGAGCTGCTGGATGACGCCGCCGCGCATAACGGCCACGCGGTCGGCCAGCGTCAGCGCCTCGATCTGGTCGTGCGTGACGTAGATCATCGTGTTCTCGAGCTTCTGGTGGAGCCGCTTGATCTCCACCCGCAGCTCGGAGCGCAGCTTGGCGTCGAGGTTGGAGAGCGGCTCGTCGAACAGGAAGACGTCGACGTCGCGCACCAGCGCACGCCCGATCGCCACGCGCTGGCGCTGGCCGCCCGACAGGGCCGAGGGCCGGCGCCGCAGCAGCGCCTCGATCTGCAGGATCTCGGAGGCCCGCTTGACGCGCCGCGCGATCTCGTCGCGCGGCAGGCCCGCATTCTTCAGGCCGAAGGAAAGGTTCCCCTCGACCGACATCTGCGGATAGAGCGCATAGGACTGGAACACCATGCCGATGCCGCGGTCCTTGGGCTCTTCCCAGGTGACGTTCTTGCCCTTGATGAAGATCTGCCCGGCCGAGACGTCGAGCAGCCCGGCAATGCAGTTGAGCAGGGTCGACTTGCCGCATCCCGACGGGCCGAGGAGCACGATGAACTCGCCTTCCTCGACCTCGAGGTCGAGCGACTTCAGCACCTCGATCGAGCCGAAATTGAGCGACACGTCGCGGACGACGACACTGGCGTTCCTGGCCATCGGCATCAGCCCTTCACCGCGCCGGCGGCGATGCCGCGCACGAACAGCTTGCCCGAGATGAAGTAGATCGTCAGCGGGACGAGCCCGGTCAGAAGCGTCGCCGCCATGTTCACGTTGTACTCCTTCACCCCCTGCACGGAATTGACGATGTTGTTGAGCTGCACGGTCATCGGGTAGGTCTCGGGGCGCGCATAGACGACGCCGAACAGGAAGTCGTTCCAGATGCCGGTGACCTGGATGATCAGCGCGACGACGAAGATCGGCAGCGACATCGGTAGCATGATCTTGAAGTAGATGCCCCAGAAGCCGGCCCCGTCGACGCGCGCCGCCTTGAACAGCTCCTCCGGCAGCGAGGTGAAGTAGTTGCGGAAGAGCAGCGTCAGGATCGGCATGCCGAACACGGAATGGACCAGCACGAGGCCCCAGAGCGAGCCGTAGAGGCCCATCTCGCGCAGGATGATGACGATTGGGTAGAGCATCACCTGGTAAGGGATGAACGCGCCGACGATCAGGATCGTGAAGAAGAGGTCGGCCCCCTTGAAGCGCCAGTTGGCGAGCGCGTAGCCGTTTACCGAGGCGATGGCGATCGACAGGATGACCGACGGCACGGTGATGCGCACCGAGTTCCAGAAGCCTCTGCTGAGCCCGTCGCAGTTGAGGCCCGTGCAGGCCTCGGCCCAGGCCTTCACCCAAGGCTGGAAGGTGACCTCGACCGGCGGAGCGAAGATGTTGCCCAGCCGGATCTCCGGCAGGCCCTTCAGCGATGTGACGACCATCACGTAGAGCGGCAGCAGGTAGTAGACGGCCGCGACGAAGAGCGTCCCGTAGACGACGATGTTGCGCGTGGAGACGATGCGGCGCGGGCGCGGGCCGTAGGCCTCGGCCTTCGTTGCGCCCCAGCCGGCGGTCACGGGCTCGGCTGCTGCCGCGGTGGCGGCGGTGCGGATGTCAGCCATGGCGCCGCTTTCCGAATTCGAGATAGGCCCAGGGAATGAGCACGATGAGCACCGAGAGCAGCATCATGGTGGAGGCCGCGAAACCCTGGCCCAGATTCTGCGCCTGGAACATCATGTCGTAGACATATTTCGCCGGCACTTCCGAGGCGATGCCCGGCCCGCCCCCCGTCTGCGCCACCACGAGGTCGTAGACCTTGACGATGCCCGAGGCGATGAGGACGATCGAGGTGATGAGGACAGGCCGCATCATCGGGATGATGATGAAGGCATAGGTCTTCCACATCGGAATGCCGTCGACCCGTGCCGCCTTCCAGATGTCCTCGTCGATGCCGCGCAGGCCGGCCAGCATCAGGCACATCACGAGGCCCGTCCCCTGCCAGAGCGCGGCGATCAGGATGCCGTAGATGACGATGTCGGAGTTGTAGAGCGGATCGAAGGCGAAGCTCGTCCAGCCCAGGTCGCGGATGACCCCCTGGAGGCCGAATTCCGGGTTGAGGATCCACTGCCAGACGAGACCGGTGACGACGAAGGACAGGGCGAAGGGATAGAGGAAAATCGAGCGGAAGGTGTTTTCGAAGCGGATCTTCTGGTCGAGCAGCGCGGCCAGGATGAAGCCGATCACCAGCGAGAAGACCAAGACGCCGATGCCGTAGATGAAGAGATTCTGGATCGAGATCAGCCATCGCGGCGTCGACCACAAGCGCTCGTACTGGTCGAGCCCGATGAAATTGAGCCGCGGAAGCAGCCGCGAATTGGTGAAGGAATAGAGGATCGTCCATGCCGTTCCGCCGACGAAGACCACGAGCGTGGTCAGGATCATCGGGATCGACGCGATCTTGGCACTGAGGTTGCGGAAGAGCCTGTTCGGACGCGACTGCGCTTGCATCGGCCGGCTTTCCTCCTGTCACTGGATGCAGCGCCGGCCCCGCATGACGGGGCCGGCCGTCCCGCGCCAGACGCCTGCTAGTCGGCGCTGGCGATGATGGAAGCGAACTGAGCCTGGGCGTCTTCCGGGCTCATGGCCGAGTTGAAGAACTCGACCAGAAGATCGTTGATCTGCGAGATCGTGTCCTGGCTGAGCACCTGCTCGACGGAGGGCACGGTGTTGCCCGCAGCGAGGATTTCCAGCCCCTTCTTCATGCAGTCATTGGCGGCTGCGAGGTCCACGTCGCCGCGAACCGGCAACGAACCCTTCTTGAGATTGAAGGCGACCTGCGTCTCCGGAGAAAGCATGATGCGGGCGAGAGCGATCTGGGCTTCCGACTTCTCGGGGTCGTCGAGCGTCGGGAAGTAGAAGGCGTCGCCGCCGGTTGCGATCACGTCATGGACGCCGAGACCCGGCAGGCACGTATAGTCCACGCCGGCCACTTGCCCGGCGACCTGGAAGTCGCCCTGCGCCCAGTCGCCCATGATCTGGCCGCCGGCCTGGCCGGTTATGACCAGATTGGTCGCCTGCTGCCATTCCACCGCATTGGAGCCCTTGGCCATCTCGCGGGCGTCGTTGGCGGCGGCGAAGACCCGCGCAACCTCGGGACCCGCGGCGACTTCGGCATCCTTCTCGCCGTAGACCTTGTTGAAAATGTCCGGGCCTCCCAGCCCGACCATCAGCACCTGAAACGCGCCGGCCGCCTGCCAGGACTGGCCGCCCATCGCGAGCGGGATCTTGCCCGCCTCCCTCAATTTCGGCGCGGCGGCAACCAGTTCGTCCCAGTTGGTCGGGACCGGCAGGCCGACATCCTCAAACGCCTTGTTTGAAAGCCACAGCCACTGCCAGGAATGAATGTTGATCGGCACACAGTAGATCCTGCCGTCGAGCGTGCAGCCGTCCAGCAGCGAAGGCGGATTGACGATGTCGCGCCAGCCGTCTTCCTCGGCGATTTCGGTGAGATCGCGGAACAACCCGGCCTCGACCAGTTCCTCAGCCTGGCGGCCGTGATTGAACTGCGTGGCGCCCATCGGATCGCCACCCAGCAGGCGACTGACGAAGACCGAACGGGCGGTGGGGCCGCCGCCGGCGATTGCGCCGTCGATCCAGGTGTAGCCGGCTGCCTCGAAGGCCTTGGCGAATTCGGCGACACCGGCGGCCTCGCCACCTGAAGTCCACCAATGTGTGACTTCGAGTTCGGTCGCGGATGCGGAAGCTGCGAATGAAACGGATGCGGCCAAGGTGGCCGCCAGAAGCCCGTAGCGCATTACATATCCTCCCTGATCTGTAACGTTGCAGGAGGACGTTACGGGAAGGCCGCGGGGCGTGCAACCCGTGAATCGCCGACGGCAGAAGAATTTTTTCGCTTCTCGAACTAAAGGTCCGGATCGGTGCTCGGCTGCTGCACTGCCGCACGAATGCTGCATCGCCGAAGAACACGGCAGGAAAGGGCAGCAGCCTCACGTTCCAGGCCACCCGCGGCGCTGATGAGCTTGACGGAGCGATCGGCGATGTGCGACCAACCGACGTTACTGCAACGTTGCAGGTCCGGCATGAGCCGACCTGCCGGTGGCTTGGGGTCGGGTAATTGGCCGAGGTTGACGGAACCGATGTGGAGGCCGCGACGTCGAGTCGTCCGACGTCTGTTCGGCCAACCTTGAAGACGATCGCCTTCATGACGGGGCTCGGCATCACGACGGTCTCGCGCGCCCTCAAGGATGCGCCGGACATCAGCGCCGACACGCGGGAGAGGGTCAAGCTGGTCGCGCGCCAGATCGGCTACCGTCCGAACCGCGCCGGGGTCCGCCTGCGGACCGGCAAGACCAACGTGATCAGCCTCATCCTCGACACGGACGAGCAACTGATGGGCTTTGTCTCCGACATCATCTCGGGCATTTCCGGCCGGCTCGCTTCGACACCCTACCACCTGATCGTCACGCCCTACTCGCGCCGCGCCGATCCGCTGGACCCGGTGCGCTACGTGGTCGAGACCGGTTCGGCCGACGGCATCATCTTCTCGCGTACGGAGCCGGACGATCCGCGCGTTCGCTACCTCGCCGAGCGGGGCTTTCCCTTCGTCACCCACGGCCGCACGGCGCTCGGCGTGGAGCACGCTTTCCACGACTTCGACAACCAGGCGTTCGCGCGGCTGGCGGTGCAGCGGCTGGCCGCGTCCGGCCGGCGGCGGCTGGCGCTGCTCGCGCCGCCCTCCAACCTCACCTATCACCACCACGCCGTGACCGGATTCCGCGAGGGGCTTTCGGAGACAGGCGCCGCCGAACTGCCGCTCACCCGGATCGATCTCGACATGCCGATCGCGACGATCCGCGCGGCGGTGCGGGAGATGATGGAGAGGCCCGACCGGCCGGATGGGGTCGTGTGTTGCGCCGCCGCCGCCGCGCTGGCGCTCGTCGCCGGCATCGAGGATGCCGGGCTCCGTGTGGGCCGCGAGGTCGACGTCGTGTCGAAGCAGTCGGCCGACATCCTTCATCTCTTCAGGCGCGAGATCATGGTCGTGCGCGAGAATTTCCGTCTCGCAGGAGCGGAACTCGCCCGTCTCGTGCTCGAGCTGATCGACGGCGGCGACCCTGCCGCGCTGCAGACCCTCCACGTCCCGGACCAGGTGGTCTCCGCAGAGGCCTGACGCCCCGCATCAGGTCGTCGGCGCGGGCGCTTTCGAGCGGATGAGGAGCAGGAGGCCAGAGCCGATGATGATCGTCGCCCCGACCAGCATGAGCGCGCTCGGCCGGTCGGCGAAGAAGAGCCAGCCGAGGATGATCGCCCAGGGCAGGAGCGTGTAGTGAAGCGGCGCAACGAGAGCCGCATCGGCGAGCTTGAGCGCGCGGTTGACGCAGATATGCGCGCCCATGGCGACCACGCCGAGCAGCCCGAGCAGGCCCCAGTCGAAGCCGCTCGGCGGCACCCAGTCGAATGGCGCGAGGACGAGGCCCGCGAGCCCGGCGCCTGTCAGCTGCCAGAACACCAGCGTCGTGTCGGGCGTGCCGCGCAGGCTGCGGCCGGTCACGATCATCAGCGCGAAGCACAGCGTGCCGATGATGGCGACGGTCGTGGCGAACGGCGACACCGCGCCTGAGGGGGCGAGGGCTACGAGCACGCCGACGAATCCGAGGCCGATGATCGCCCAGCGCAGCAGCCCGACCCGCTCGCCGAGCAGGAACGGCGAGAGCGCCGCGACATAGATCGGCGCGGCGAGCCAGTAGGTCATGACATCGGCGAGCGGCAGTTCCCTGACCGCCGCGTAGAAGCAGAACACTTCTGCGGTGGAGAACACGACGCGCATCGCCTGCAGGCCCGGTCGCTCCACCCGCACGAGGCGCGTAAAGCCATACATCCAGAGGAACGGTGCCAGGATGATCAGGGCCGCAAGGCTGCGGATGAGCAGGACCTGCCCCACGCTGTAGGTCGCGACGAGCCATTTTCCGACGGCGTCGTTGAGTGAGAACAGGAACATGCCAGCCAGCATGAGCAGGACGCCGAGCTGCGCCGCGCTCATGAGGGGTCGGGCCGCGCGACGGCCTGCCTGCATCTTGGGCTCCGTGGGAATCGAGTCGGGGAAGGAGGGGGAGGAGGCGCAGGCTTCCGCGCCTCCTCGTGTCATTTGCTATTCGCCGCGGATCCGGGCGAGTTCCTCGCGCATGCGCTCGATCACGTCGGCGCCGATCGTCTCGGCGTGACGGTCGTATACGCCGGCGACCTGCTCGCGGATGCGCGCCATCTCGGCCTGCTCGATCTCGTTGAAAGCGAGACCCTCTTCCTGCACCCGCGCCAGCGACTGGTCGGACAGTTCGCGGCTGACGGCACGCTGGACGTCGCGCCCGATGATCGCGCAGTCGTGTAGGATTTGCTGCTCTTCCTCCGAATAGGTGTCGTAGATCGGCTTCGAGAACAGCACCATGAACGGCGTATAGGCGTGCTGGGTCGCCGAGAGATAGTCCTGCACCTCGTAGAACCGCGACGTGTGGATGGTCACGTAGGGGTTCTCCTGGGCGTCGATGGCGCGGGTCTCGAGCGCCGTGAACACCTCGCCGAAGGCCATCGGCGTGGCGTTGGCGCCCAGCGTCTGGAACGTGTCGAGGAAGATGTTGTTCTGCATCACCCTGACCCGCATCCCTTCGAAGTCCTCGAGCGAGGTCACGGGCCGCACGGAGTTGGTGAGATTGCGGAACCCATTCTCCCACCAGGCGAGGTTGATCAGGTTCGACGCCGGCAGCTTCTCATTGATGAAGTCGCCGAAGTCGCCGTCCAGGATCGCGTCCGCCTCGGCCGCATTGTTGAACAGGAAGGGCAGGTCGAACACGCCGAGCGCCGGCTCGATGCCGACCAGCGGCGAGGTCGAGGTAATCACCATCTCCTGCGTCCCGGAGCGCAGCGCCTGGGTGGCGGTGAGGTCGTCTCCGAGAGACGAGGACCAATGGGCGGTGAGCGTCCACGCGCCACCGGAGCGCTCGGTCATGCACTCCGACATGGCGGCGATGCCGTTGCCGACCGGATGCGTCTCGGCGACGCCGTTCGACACCGTAATGGATCGGTTGGAGATCTGCGCCGCGGCCGGCAGCGCCATAGCGACGGCCAGGGCCGTCGTTGCAGTCAGTCTTGCGATCGTTCGGGTCATTTGATCCTCCCTTGGTTTTGGCTTGGGCCTTCTCCTCAGCGCAGCCAGGCGAGCGGCGTGAGAACAAGTTCTGGAAAGGCGATCAGCAGCATCAGCACTGCGACCTGGGCGAGGAGGAAGGGCCACACGCCCCAGATCACCTTGCCGAGAGGCACGCGGGCGACGCCGCTGACCACGTTGAGCACCACGCCGACCGGCGGCGTCAGCAGGCCGATGCAGGTGGTCATGACGAAGACGATGCCGAAATAGATCGGGTCGATGCCCGCGGCCCGGATCACCGGCATCAGGACCGGCGACAGGATCAGGATCGTGGGCGCGAGGTCGAGCACGGTGCCGACGACCAGCACGAGGAGCACGATGACGAGCATCAGGAGCTTCGGATTGTCGATGACGGGCTGCAGGATGCCGGTGATCTCGGCCGGGATATTGGCGCGCGTGATCAGCCAGGACGTGACCAGTGCCGCGGAGACGAGGAAGAGCACCACCGACGTGGTCTTGGCCGCCCGCAGGAGCACGAAATAGAGGTCGCCGAGCTTCAGCTCGCGGTAGACGAACATGCCGACGAAGAGCGCGTAGACGGCGGCAATGACCGCGGCCTCGGTCGGCGTGAAGATGCCGAAGCGGATGCCGCCGAGGATGATGACGGGCATCATCAGCGCCCAACCGGCCTTGACCGTCGCCGCCAGGCGCTCGCTGCCGGTCCGCCGCGGCAGCGGCTGCACCTGCTCCCTTCGGGAAACGAGGATCCAGGCGGCGACGAGCGCCAGCGCCATCATCAGCCCGGGCACGATGCCGCCCATGAAGAGGCCGGTGATCGAGACGTTGGCCGCGACGCCGAAGATGATGAAGGCGATCGACGGCGGGATGACCGGCGCGATGACGCCGCCCGCGGCCATCAGGCCGGCGGCGCGCGGCACGTTGTAGCCGGCCTGGCGCATCATCGGGATCAGGATTGCGGCGAGCGCGGCCGAGTCGGCCGCCGCCGAGCCGGAGAGCGAGGCCATGATCACCGCCGCGATCACCGCCACGATGCCCAAGCCGCCGCGGATATGGCCGACGCAGGCGACCGCGAAATCGACGATGCGCTTCGACAGCCCGCCGGCATTCATGAGCTCGCCCGCGAGCAGGAAGAACGGGATCGCGAGCAGCGTGAAGGTGTTGGCGCCGGTCACCATCTGCTGGCTGATGATCTGCGCGTTGAAGATACCCATCCACGACATCAGCACGATGCCGCAGAACATCAGTGCGAAAGCGACCGGAACCCCGAGCGCCAGCGTGGCGAAGAGCGTGCCGAGGAAGACGCCGAGAATCATTGGCGGTGGCCCGGCAGGTCGTGGGGAGTCGTGACGTCGTACTCGCCGGTGAACTGCGCCATCTCCTCCTGCGTGATCCGGCCGGTCACAGCGCGGAACAGGCGCAGAAGCGCGATTAGGGCGATCGCCGCGCCGGTGAAGTAGGTCACGCCGAACACCCAGATCATCGAGATGCCGACGACCGGCGCGCTCATGCTGGCGTTGATGGAGTGCTGCATCCAGGTGCCCCAGAAGAGCACGACCGCGCAGATGATGATGATGACGTTGGTGAGCGCCAGGCAGACGATGCGCCCGCGGGGCCCGAGCAGCCGCACCACGGTTTCCACGCCGATATGGCCGTGCTCCCGGAAGGTCAGCACCGCGCCGACGAAGGTCAGCCAGACGAAGAAGTAGCGCGACATCTCCTCGGAGAAGTTGATGCCGCTGTTGAAGCCGTAGCGCAGCACCACGTTGGTGAACACCATGGCCACCATCCCGGCCAGCAGCGCGACGAGAACCACCTCGACCAGCCGAATGGCGAACGCCTCGAACTGCTCGATCCTCTTCACACGGCCTCCCTGCGCACGCGTCGGCCGCCGTTGGTCCCGGCCGCTCTTCCTCTTGTGCTGCCATAGATGACAGCGTAAATCACTGTCAACGAAAATCCCGGCGTTCTTTCGGCCGCCGACATACCTCATGGAAGCAAAAGACCAGAAAATCAGAGGCTTGACGCTAAGCGACGTGGCGCGCCACGCCGGTGTTAGCGCTATCACGGCCTCGCGCACACTGCGGACGCCGGACATCGTCTCGCCGGAGACGCGGGCGAAGGTGAGGGCCGCGGTCGAGGCGCTCGGCTATGTCCCGAACCCTGCCGCGCAGGCGCTTGCCTCAAACCGCACCCGCGTCCTCGGCGTCATCATCCCGTCGGTCACCAACCAGATCTTCGCCGATTTCCTCCGCGGCGTGATGGACGCCGTCGAGGACGGGCCGCTGCAGCCGCAATTCGTCAACACGCGCTACCGCGGGCACCGCGAGGACGAGCTGATACGGCTCTTCGCCGCGCAGCGGCCGGCGGGGATGATCGTCACCGGCATCGACCAGTCGCCGGAAGCCAGGCGCGCGCTCAAGCAGATGGGATGCCCGGTGGTGCAGGTGCTGGAGATCGGCCCGGATCCGGTCGACATGATGATCGGCTGCAACCAGACCGAGGCCGGGCGAGCGGCCGTCCGCCACCTGATCGACAGCGGCTACCGCCGCATCGGCTTCCTGGGCGCCCGCATGGACCCCCGCGCCCAGCGTCGGCTGGCCGGCTATCGCGAGGTGCTGGGGGCGGCCGGGCTCGACGACCCGTCTTTGATCGTCACGACGCCGCAGCCATCCTCGGCCAGCCTCGGCGGCCGCCTGATGGCCGACCTCCTGGCGGCGTCGCCCGATGCCGATGCCGTGTTCTGCAACAATGACGACATCGCGCTCGGCGCCATGTTCGAGTGCCAGCGGCAGGGCATACGGGTTCCGTCCGCCATGGGCATCGTCGGCTTCAACGATCTCGACGTCGTGTCCGTCAGCGTGCCTTCGATCACCTCCGTCCGCACCCATCGCTACGAGCTCGGCGTGCAGGCGGTGCGGATGATCGAGGCCGCGGCGGGAGGCGCGCGGCCGGAACCGACCGTCATCGACCAGGGCTTCACGCTGATGGTCCGGCAGAGCACGGCCCGAACCGCTTCGGCGTCCGTCTGATCGCCTAGCGGCCCGCATCCGACGGGGGCGCCGGCCTTGCCGAACCGCCGCTTCCGGACTAGCTCCACGACCTGCGCCGGACACCCGGCGACTCGGCCCGTCTCGATCGGGCGCCAGGGCATGGGAAGATCAGCCTCTTGGATCCGAAGAAGTTGCTGCCGGTCACGCTCGCCGTGGCGCTGTTCATGGAGAACATGGATGCAAGCGTGCTGGCGACGGCGCTGCCGGTCATCGCGGTCGACGTCGGCACGAGCCCGATCACGCTGAAGCTCGCGCTGACGTCCTATTTCGTCGCGCTGGCGATCTTCATACCCGTCAGCGGGTGGATGGCCGACCGCTTCGGGGCGAGCCGCATCTTCCGCGTTGCGCTCGGCGTGTTCGTCGTCGGCTCCGTCTTCTGCGCGATGTCCGGCTCGCTTCTCGAGTTCGTGCTGTCCCGTTTTCTGCAGGGCATGGGCGGAGCGATGATGACGCCGGTCGCCCGCCTCGTCCTGGTGCGCGCCACGCCGCGCGGCGAACTGGTCACCGCGATGGCCTGGCTGACGGCACCTGCCCTCATCGGGCCGCTGGTCGGTCCGCCGGTGGGAGGTTTCCTTGCGACCTATCTTACCTGGCACTGGATCTTCCTGATCAACGTCCCGATCGGTCTGATCGGCATTTGGCTCGCCGGCCGGGTGCTGCCCGACCTCGAGGTGCATCAGCCGGGCCGGCTCGACGCCCGCGGCTTCCTGCTCTCCGGCCTCGCCGCGGCGGGCGTCGTCTTCGGCCTGTCGGTGGTGTCGCTGCCGGCGCTGCCGCCGGCGGTCGGCATCGCGACCGTGGGCATCGGTCTTGCAGCCGCGCTCTGCTACGTGTTTCACGCGCGCCGGACGCCGCGGCCGCTGCTCGACCTGTCCCTCCTTTCCAACCCCGCGCTGCGTGCCGGGCTTATGAGCGGGGCGCTGTTTCGCATCGGCTCGGGCGCGGTCCCGTTCCTGCTGCCGCTGATGTTCCAGCTCGGCTTCGGCATGACGCCGTTCCAGTCCGGGATGCTCACTTTCGTCAGTGCCTTCGGCGCGATCGCGCTCAAGTTCTTCGCCGCTCGCTTCCTGCGCTATGGCGGCTTCCGCCTGGTCCTCCTCGTCTCGGTCGGCATCAGCGCCCTCCTGATCGGGCTGCACGCGTTCTTCAGCCCTGCGACCGCCTATCCGGTGATCTTCGCCGTCCTGATCGGCGCGGGTTTCATGCGCTCGCTCTACTTCACCGCCTCGAACGCGCTCATCTTCGCCGAGATCGACGACCGCCAGGCCGCGCAGGCCTCGGCCCTGTCGGCGGTCTCGCAACAGATATCGGTGGCGCTCGGCGTCGCGATGGCGGGCATGATCCTGGAGGCGCACGCGGCGATCAGCGGCGAGGCGGTCGGGCTGGCAACCTTCTCCATCGCCTTCCTGGCCGTGGCGGCCGTCACCGCAACGGCCGCGTTGCCGCTCCTGGCGCTCTCGCCCGACGCCGGCGGATCGGTCTCCGGCCATCGCCGCAGGAACCACATCGAGCCGCAGCCGTAGACGCAGCGCTGCCGCCGCGGTTCCGCTGCTTCTCGGCAATCCGAGATTGTCCTGCTTACCATATCCTCGCGTTGGGTTCCGATCGGGCTGCCGGTGGAAGAGGATGATTCCGAAGGTTTATCTGCCGCGGGGCACGATCTCCCCGCCGGCTTGACTTGCAATCAAGCACTGCCATTGGACAAGTAGCGGTTTAGGTTTTCTACCTCTGGCCGAGTCGACGAAAGTTGACAAATATTATTCTCCGACAGGGAGAGTGTTGCAGTTCAGCAACGGTGGCTCCTGTTGTGGACCAAGTGCCGAGTTCTGCAATGGTATCTGGATCGACTCAACTGTCGGCGCCGGCGTATCTTCCATCGATCGCGGTCGCAGGCTCCGATTCGGAGGGAGGGCAAAAGATGACATCTCGCGCGCGCCGATACCGACTGTTCACGTCCACAATACTGGCGGCGCCGCTGTTCTTCGCCGGCGGACTTGCACACGCCTTCGACCTTACGGCAATCGAATCCGGTACCGCTCAGGAAGCGGGCCAGACGATGGTCGACGCGCTGCTCGGCCCGACGCCGGCGCTGACGGTCGTGCCGGGATCAATCGATTTCATCGGGCGGATCGGACCGGGTCAGCAGGCGCAGTCGGGGACCTTCACGAACTTCAACCTGACTCCCTCGGCCGAGTTCGCCGGCTCGCGCCCGACGCTGACCCTGCCTGGCGGCGGTATCTTCCTGACCTCCGGCACCGCCAACATGCCCAACTCCAACACCGTGAACAATTTCTCGGTGTCGCCGGGGACAGGCTCCAATGCGATGCTGACGGAACTCAGCGGCACGAACACGAACGACCAGAACGTCCTGACCTTCATGTTCACGCTTCCCACCGGCATGAACGCGGTCTCGGCAAACTTCGTCTTCGGAACGGACGAGTATCCGACCCAGAGCGTGACGGACATATTCGGCTTCTTCGTCGACGGCGTGAACTACGCGTTCTTCCCGGATGGCAGCCTCGTGGCCAACCATCCGGATGCGCAGTTCGTCGACAATTTCGATCAGAGTTCCAGCCCCCCGGACGCTTCGCCCTATCCGCATGAATTCAACGGCATCACGATGCCTCACACGGTCGTCGGCCTGGTCGATCCCGACCTCGACGTCCACACCCTGGTGATTGCGCTTGCCGACACGTCGGACACGATCTTCGACAGCGGTGTATGGCTCTCCATGCTTCATGCCGTCTTCGCGACCGAAGGCGGGATCGGCGTGCTGCCTACGCTGGTCAGCACCTTCCCGATCTATGCCTCACGAGATGCCCTGCTCAGCATGGGCCGGAGTTTTGCCGATCATATGGGCATGCGGCTGACCGCGCGCCTGCAGGGTCCGAACCATCCGCCTGCGGCGGGTTCAGGCCAGCCGCTGATGGAATACGCCCAGGCGCGGGAGGAAACGACGACCTTCAGCCGCGTCGTCGGGGCGGACTGGGTCAGCCCGGCCACGGCCGAATTCACCATGGGCGGCCTCAACGGCTTCCTGACGCTCCAGGGCGATTATTCGAGGTCCCGCTACGATGCGCCCTTCGACAATTACAACAGGCGCGGATTCTCGGGGACCTTCGGCCTCGACTACGATATCCGGCCGGGCGTGCTGCTCGGCGTCGCCGGCTCCTATCACGATCAGACCGCATCCTCCCGCACGAATGCGGACCGCGTGAAGGCACGCGCTTTCTCGCTCGGCACCTATGGCGGCATCCAGCTGACGGACCAAGCCTATGTCGACTTCACTGCGTCCTATACCTGGGGCAAGCTGAACACCGAGCGGAACACCGCGGCCGGTGTGGCGACCGGCACCACCAGAGCCGGCAATTTCACCATCACCGCGACCGGCGGCATGCTGTTCGACTGGGACATGGTGACCCTCAATCCCAACCTCAATGTCGGTTACTCGAACATCCGCCAGAACGCCTTCACCGAGAGCGGCCCCGGTGCCGTCACCTGGGCCCGCAACAGCTGGGATGTCGTGTGGGCGACGCCGCGACTTGACGTCTACCTGCCGATCCGGATGGACGGCGGCACGCTGACTCCGACGGTTGGCATCGGAGCACGGCTACAGAATGCGCCGCGCAACCAGACCGTAACGGCCATCATTGGCGCGACCGAGAATGCGCTGGCCGTGCCGAACATGGACACGGCGTCCCTCGTGGCGGCAGCCGGCGTTGGTTTCAGGAACACTGCCGGCAATGTGGCGCTACATGCGGGGTACACCGGCACTTTCGGCAAGACGCTGCACTCCCACACGGCGAGCGTCCGCCTGAAGATCGCCTTCTGAGCGGGAGATTCCTACAGTTCCCGAGCCGGCAGGCCTAGTCTGCCGGCTCCTGCTTGTCCGGACGTCCCTTGAAGCCCTTGGCGAGGATGTAGAGCTCGACGGATTCCTCGCGCGAGGCGGGGGGCTTGACGTGGTGGACCGTGGCGAAGTTGCGCTTGAGCATGTCGAGCAGCGTGCCCTCGGTCCCGCCCTGGAACGTCTTGGCGAGGAAATGGCCGCCGGGCTTCAGGACCGATACGGCGAAGTCCGCCGCCACCTCGCAGAGATGCATGGTGCGGATGTGGTCGGTGCGCCGGTGCCCCGTCGTCGGCGCGGCGAGGTCCGAGAGCACGATGTCGGCCTCGCCGCCCAGCGCCTCGATGAGCCGGGCCGGCGCCTCATCGTCGAGGAAGTCCACCTGCAGGATCGCGGCGCCGGGTACGGGGTCCATCTCCAGATAGTCGATGCCGACCACGCTCGGCGACTCGGCGCGCGAGCCGGTCCGGGCCACGGCGACCTGGCACCAGCCGCCGGGCGCCGCGCCGAGATCGACCACACGCTGGCCGGGCTTCAAGAGCCTGTGCCGATCGTCGATCTCGATCAGCTTGTAGGCGGCGCGGGAGCGATACCCTTCGGCCTTGGCCTTGTGGACATAGGGGTCGTTCAGCTGGCGCTCGAGCCAGCGGCGGGACGACGACTTGACCTTCTTCTTCTTGAGCCGCGACTTCAGGGGGCGCGGCGTCCCGCCCGTCGGCTTCCTCATCGCTCCGGGCCGCCGCGCCGGCGCCGCCAGGCGCCGTCCTCGGCCATCAGCTCGCTCAGCATGCCCTCGCGCAACCCGCGGTCGGCCACCCGCAGGCGCGGGCTCGGCCACACCTGGCGGATCGCCTGGAGAATGGCGCAGCCGGCGAGCACCAGATCGGCCCGGTCGGGCCCGATGCAGGCGTTGGAGACCCGCTGGTCGAAATCCCAGCCGAGCAGCTTCTCGATCATCGCCGAGACGCTGTCGTCGTCCATCCACAGCCCGTCGACCCGGCGCCGGTCGTAGCGCGCCAGTTCGAGATGGACGCCGGCCAGCGTCGTGACCGTGCCGGAGGTTCCGAGGAGGTGGAAGCGGCCGCGCGCCATGACGCGCGCCAGCCGGTCGCGGCCGGAGAACCCCTCCAGCATGGCGCGGACATGATCCACCATCGCGTCGAAGCCGGCCTGCGTGACGTGGCGGCCGCCGAAGCGCTCCGACAGCGACACGACGCCGATCGGCAGGGAGGTCCAGGCGACGATGTGGTTGGCGAGGCGCGGCGAGCGTCCGTGCGAGAGATCGACGAGGGCGATCTCCGACGATCCGCCGCCGATGTCGAACAGAACCACGCCCTCGGTGCCACGGTCGACGAGCGAGCCGCAGCCGGAAACCGCAAGGCGGGCCTCGGTATGGCGATCGATGATCTCGAGATCGAGTCCGGTTTCCGTCCGGACCCGTTCCAGGAAGTGCGTCCCGTTTTCGGCCGACCGGCAGGCTTCGGTGGCAATCAGCCGCGTCCGCGCCACGTCGCGGACCTTGAGCTTGGAAGCGCAGACGGCCAGCGCTTCAAGCGCGCGGTCCATCGCCGCATCGGAGAGCCGCCCGGTCGCCGTCAGGCCCTCGCCCAGCCTGACGATCCGCGAGAAGGCGTCGATCACCCGGAACTGCCCGCGGCGGGTCGGCACGGCGACCAGGAGCCGGCAGTTGTTCGTGCCGAGATCGAGCGCCGCATAGGCCTTGGGGCGCCCGGCTTCGGCGAGCGGCAGGGCGGCGCTGATCGCCTGTACGACGGGAACGGTCGGCGCGATACGGGTTTCGACCGGCGCAACGGCCGCGATCGGCGTGCCGTTCGCCGCCGGATCGCGGGCGAACACCTTGCGGCCGCGGCGCCGCTTCCGCCGCTTCCGGCCAGGCGCCGGCGACGGTCGATGCTCGCTTGCGGGCCGCACGCTCGTCGGCCTTGGGGGCGCCGGGCGGGCTATCGCACCGCCGCGCTGGCCGGTCGCTCCGTCCTGCGGATCGCGGCCCGCCGACACCCCGGTCTCCGGCGCCAAGGCGCCCTGTTCCGGGTCCTGCACAATTGTCCCTTCGGCGCCGCGCGGCCGCTGGCGGCCGGCGACACTCAGATTGGTCGTTGAGGCCAGACTATCAGCACTGGCACCTGTCACTCAAGGGCGGCGGTGGTTCGCAGGCTGCGGGGCGAAGGAAAGCGCGAGATCGAGCGCGCCGAGCGGCCGCACGCCGGAGAGGAGCGCCTTGGCCTCCTCGGCGTCGCGGCGCATCTGGGCGGTGAGCGCGTCGAGCCCGTCGAATTTGAGCTCCGGCCGCAGATAGCCGAAGAAGGACACGGCGCAAGTCTCGCCGTAGAGATCGCCGTCGAAGTCGAACAGGAAGGTCTCGAGCAGCGGCCCGCCCTCCTCCTCGACGGTGGGGCGCCGCCCGAAGCTCGCCACCCCGTCATGGATATCGCCGTTCGGGCGGGTGAAACGCACGGCATAGATGCCGTGCCGCAGCGCCGTCTCCGGCGGGAGCGTCATGTTCGCCGTCGGGAAGCCGAGCGTGCGCCCGAGCTTGCGGCCTCCGGAGACCTCCGCCTCGACCCGGAAGCGATAGCCGAGCAGGCCCGCGGCCTCGGAGACCTCGCCCTGCTCCAGGAGCCTCCTGATGCGGCTCGAGGAGACGATCTGCCCGCCCTCGTCGCGAAAGCCTTCGACCCGGGTCACGCCGAAGCCGAAGCGCTCGCCCGCGGCGGCGAGGAAATCGGGGTTCCCCTCCCGTCCACGGCCGAAATGGAAGTCGAAGCCGGTGACGGCGTGGCTGATCCCCAGCCGGTCGCGGAGCATGTCCTCGACGAACTCGCCGGCCGTGATGCTGGCGAACGCGCTCGTGAAGGGCTGTTCGAGCACGCCGTCGAAGCCGAGCGTCTTCAGGATCGCTGCGCGGACCGGCGCCGGCGTCAGCCGGAAGAGAGGGACATCCGGGCGGAAAAGGCTGCGTGGGTGCGGCTCGAAGGTCATGACCAGAGCCGGCCGGCCGATCTCCGCCGCTTTCTCCAGCGCGCGCTGCAGCACCGCCTGATGCCCGCGATGCACACCGTCAAAATTGCCGATCGCAGCCACGGCGCCGTGAAGCTCAGCGGGCAGGGGGCCGCCGCCCTCCACCCGATGGAACCCTCGCGTCGCCTTGGAAGAACTCACCGCAGCCTCGGGATCGCCGCCACGGCGGAATAGCCGTGGCTGGAAAGGAAGTCCCCGACCCGTGCCGGGTCCGGCGCGTCGGGCGTCCCGTATTCGTGGGCGTGGATGCCGGCGGTGACGAAGAGGAGGTCGAAGCCGTTGTCGGCCGCACCCTTCACGTCAGTCAGCACGCCGTCGCCGATCGCCAGCACCTCGCGATCCTCGACCGGCCTGCCCAGAATGCCGGCGGCAGAAGCGAGCGCCGCCTCGTAGATCGGCCGGTGCGGCTTGCCGGCGATCAGCGTCCTGCCGCCGAGGCGGGCATAGTCGCGCGCAAGCGCGCCGGCGCACCAGATCAGCCTGTCGCCCCGCTCCACGACGATGTCGGGATTTGCGCAGATGAAAGGCAGGTTGCGGCCGCGCAACTGGCGCAGCGTGTCGGCATAGTCGTCCGGCGTCTCCACCTCGTCGTCGAAGAACCCGGTGCAGACGACGCTGTCGGCCTCGAACCAGTCGACGAGTTCGACATCGAGACCGTCGTAGATGACCAGATCACGGTCGGGCCCGATATGGTGGATGCGGCGCGGTGCCTCCGAGATCAGCCGGCGCGTGACGTCGCCCGAGGAGACGATCGCGTCCCATGCCGTCGTCGCGACGTCGAGCGCGCCGAGCTGCGCGGCGATGGAATCGTGCGGCCGCGGCGCGTTGGTGATCAGGACGACCGCCACGCCCCTGTCGCGCATGCGGGTCAACGCTGCTCCCGCCTCCGGGAAGGACCGCAATCCGTTGTGCAACACGCCCCAGACATCGGACAGGATGACGGAATAACCCTCGGCAAGGCTGTCGAGGGTGTCCAGGAATGGCGGCATGCGCAGGCGTCTCCGTCAGCTCGTCCCCGCCGCGGCGGTCGGCCCGCCGATTAGCCCAAGGCCGCCCGACTGTCACCAGCTTTCGCTTAACACCGTCCGGGGCATATGCCAGAATCCGTTTCGTCCGGGCGTGTGCAGCGAGGAGTGGTGGCGGCACTGCCGGGCGGAAGTCGAAGGCCACGAGCCCGCGGGAGCGGAAGTCGCGGCTCAACGGAATCGAGCCGGGTAGCAGCATTTGAGCGTCTCGTGGATCAATACGGCCGTGCTCGGTTTCGCCGTCCTGGTGGCGCTTGCGGCACTGGCCGTGACCTTGTGGAATGCACGGCGCCTGGGGGCGCTTCAACATGAACTGCGAACCTATTCGCGGTCCCTCGACGCAAGGCTGAGGGAGGAGCGGCGCCGCGCGCATGAGGAGACGGCTTCGCGCGAGGAGCGGCGAAGGGCGGAAGCGGGCGGGCAACGTCAGAAAGAGCACCAGACGCCGGCCGCCACACCGCCTGCCAGGGCGGCGAGACGCGCGTCCCCGCCGACGCCGACCGTAGCGCTGGACGAGGACAACCGCGCGAGATCCGAACTGGCGGCTGCCGATGAGGAGGCGGAGGAGCCCGTCACCGAGCACGATCCCGCTGAGGACGTTCGGCTGGCCTTGTCGTCCGGAGAGTTCGATCTCAGCCTGCAGCCCATCGTTTCCGTCGAGCGTGGTGCAGCGGTGGCGTTCGAGGTCTTCGCGATGGTCGAAGGCTCCGACGGCGGCCGTGCGGATATCCGCCGCCCCGATCTGACCGGGCCGGAGCTCACCGGTTTCGAGCGGGAACTGCTGGCGCGCTCGATCGACGCGGCGCGGCGGCAGATGGGAGACGTCAGCGCCGAGCTGCCGCTCCACGTTCCGGTTTCCCGTGCGGTCCTGGCCTCGGCCGCCGACGTGGCGGCGATCGCGGAGCTGCTGCGGCTGCACCCTGCCATCGCGCGTTCCCTGGTGCTGTCGGTTCCGCTCGATGCGGTCGTGACCGATCCGCCTGGCGGGCTGCGAGAACTGTCGGATGTGGGCCTCGCCTGCGCGATCGAAGGATGGGAGCCGGGCTCCGGAGAGCCTCTGGCAATCCTCCAGGTCGATATGCTCAAGGCGGAGGCGGCGATGCTCTTGCCGTCCTCCAAGGCCGGCGCGGATGCGGTCGCCGAGTTCATGCAGGCTGCGGCGGCGCTCGGCGCCCGGCCCGTCGCCACCGGCGTCCAGAACGACGAGCAGGCAATTGACCTGATCGAGCACGGCATCGACCTGATGGTGGGCGAGCGTTTTGCCGGCCCGCGGCCGCTGCGCCGCTCCGGAGGCCCGGCAGCCTCCCCGGTAAGAATGGTTAACGAGGCTCCTTAGACCGCCCTGCGATTTCGAGGCTTTCGAAACAACGCCTCTTAACCCGCCCGTGAGATGATCGCCCCAGAGAGATAACGTGCGGCCAGTGCCGCGAGCTCAGGGGTAATGGGCATGTTTCGGCGTTTCCTCGAGAATCGAGCCGGCAACTTCATGATCATGACGGCGGCCGCCATCGTGCCGCTGCTGGGTGCCTTGGCGATCGGCGTGGACTACACGGAGATGACGCGGCAGCGCCAGATGACGCTGAACGCGCTCGACTCTGCCGGCATCGCTGCCGCCCGGAGGGCCACCCAAGGCGCGAGCGCCGAGGAGTTGCGGCGATACGCGCGGGAGTTCTTCGAGGCCAACCTGAACGGGATCGACCCCCGGAAGGCGACGCTCACCGTCACGCTGCCGGACCAGAATGCGGGGGGGCAGACCCTCAGGCTGAAGGCATCGCTTCAATACGATCCCTATTTCCTTCCCACCTTCATGATGACGACGGGCGGGAGCATGACCAATGTCGCCTTCACGGCGGAGAGCGAGATCCGGCTGAAGAACACGCTCGAGGTCGCGCTGGTCCTCGACAATTCGGGGTCGATGGACATCATCGGCACCGGCTCCGGGCGCAAGCGCATGGATCTGCTGAAGGAGGCGGCGACGCAGCTCGTCGAGACGCTCGCGCAACAGGGCGCGCAGTTGCGGCAGGTCGATCAGGCGGTGCGTTTCTCGATCGTGCCCTTCGCTGCGTCGGTCAATGTCGGCCCGCAGCATGCGAATGCGACCTGGATGGACACCGAAGGCCGCTCCCCGATCCACCACGAGAATTTCAACTGGTCGACCATGCCGACTGACCGCCGCGTGGTGCTGTCCGGCGGCGTCTTCCGCAAGCAGGGTTCCGGCTGGGGCGCGCAGGAGAACCAGATCGTCACCCGCTTCTCGATGTTCAACGACCTGCGCCGCACTACGGGCGAGCAGTGGGTCAGCGACTGGCAGTATGTCTGTACTTCCTATCGTTCCAACGGCACGTGCCGGACCTGGGGTTGGGTCGACTACGGCTCGATGCAGCCGATCTACGGCTCCGTCGCGAGCTGGGCAGGGTGCGTAGAGACGCGGCCGGGAACGCTCGCATATGACGTCACCCCGCCTTCCATCCAGACTCCCGCATCGCTCTTCGTGCCGATGTTCGCGCCGGACGAGACGGATCTGCGCGACGGCTCCAATCGCGCTGCCATGGGCAACTGGTGGCCCGACCTGACGACGAATTCCAATAGCGGAACGCGCCAGCGCTTCATGCCCAAATATTTCGAGCCGGCTCCCCTCGGCACGCCGGCGTACGGTGCCTACGAGGGCCCCAACGCGATGTGCTCGACGACGCCGATCACCCCGCTCACTGATGTGACGACGGCGGCCGGCCTGCAGACCGTCAAGAATGCGATCGCCTCCATGCGTGCTCTTGGTGCGACGGACATCCCCGAGGGCACCGCATGGGGTTGGCGCACGATCACCAGCACCGCGCCATTCACCCAAGCGCGGCCGGAGAGCGAGCGCGGCAACGACAAGGTGCTGATCGTGCTGACCGACGGGTTCAACACCTACTACACGCCCAATTCGCTCGGCTACAACGACCTTGCCACCAACCGCTCTATCTACTCGAACCAGGGCTACACGGGCGTCAACTACGGTGGCGGCACGCGCACACGCCTGTTCCTGAATACGACCGTCAGCGCCACGGACCATTCCAACGCCAATTTCACCCGCGCCATGAACCAGCATCTCGACCGGGTCTGCGCGTCGGCGAAGGCCGCCGGCGTGATCGTCATGACGGTGGCGCTCGATCTCAGCAGCTCGATCGCGAACGAGCGTGACGCGATCGATGCGATGACGCGTTGCGCGTCGGACTCGCGCTTCCGCCGCGATCCCTCCAACCCGAGCCTTCCGGCCAAGCTGTTCTGGAACGCCAATGGCGGCAATCTTGCCGACAAGTTCCGCGAGATCGGCGAGGAGCTTTCCAACCTGCGCATCGTCGGCTAGAAGCAGCCGTCCTGCGGAGAGCCGCGCTCTCCGCAGGACGGGCCGGCCGGTCGCCTGAACTCGCCGTTCCGAAGCGCTTGCTCCCTCCTCCGGCCGAACAGCGGCGGCCGCTCCCGCGCCCCGGTCCCTGATGGTGCTTTCCGGCCCACCGATGTCTTGACAGCGGTGTCGACGATCGCTACTTCCGCCGCGACGTTAGCACTCACCCTTCGAGAGTGCTAACGATGGGTCTGCCCCGTGTTCAGGGGCTGCCCGATGTCACCATCCGATTCAGGGATAGCACACATGGCACAGACGAATTTCCGTCCGCTTCACGACCGGGTGGTCGTGCGCCGGGTCGAGTCCGAGGAGAAGACCGCGGGCGGCATCATCATCCCCGACACCGCCAAGGAGAAGCCGCAGGAAGGCGA
>VFQR01000709.1_pt1 | contig 36545 bp, 29 predicted proteins | sample 3512321 | NCBI WGS metagenome assembly VFQR01 (sample SAMN10412374, study PRJNA504923) | tailings metagenome | isolation source: Relicate 3 Philex TSF1 revegetated site | place: Philippines: Tuba, Benguet | collected 2017-08-29 | reverse complement strand
CGCGGAAGCCGGGCGGCAGATCGAGGGTCGACGGTGCGCGAAGCGTAACGAGGGCCATGGAGTCCTTGGGGGTCGGGCACGGGGACGGCCCGGTCTGGTTCTTTTGACCGCTTCCAATATATGAGGATGACGCGCGGCGGAAAGAGCCGCACAGCGGAGAGCGCAATGACGGCAGGCACCACATTCCTCTGCTCCTGCGAGGAAACCATGCCGCTGCATGGGGAAACGGTGGCGAAAGCCTGCCGCACCAAGGTGCGGACGGCCGACCAGCTGTGCCGGAAGGAGCTCGACTTCTTCAAGGCAGTGCTGGGCCAGGAGAGCGACGTCACGGTCGCCTGCACGCAGGAGTCTCCGCTCTTCACGGAAGTGGCGGAAGACCTCGGCTTCGGCGGAAGGCTCGCCTTCGCCAATGTGCGCGAACAGGCGGGCTGGTCCGCCGAAGCGCGACAGGCCGGGCCGAAGACGGCCGCCCTCCTCGCCGCAGCGGCCGAGGAGATGCCGCCGATCCAGGCCGTCTCGCTCGAATCGAAGGGCGTCGCGCTCATCTATGGCCGCGACGAGGTCGCCATCGAGGTGGCGCGCCGACTGTCCGACACACTGGATGTGACGGTGCTGCTGACCCGCCCGGGGGCCGTCACGCCGCCCCACACGACCGATTTCCCGGTGGTGAAGGGCACCATCACCGCCGCTCACGGCCATCTCGGCGCCTTCTCGCTGGATGTGGACGAGTATGCGCTCCCCTCGCCGTCCTCACGCGGAAGCTATGCCTGGCAGGCGCCGCGCAACGGCGCCTCCTCCACCTCGGACATCGTCATTGACCTGGTCGGCGGAACCCCGCTGTTCCCGTCGCCCGAACTCAGGCCCGGATATCTGCGCGCCGATCCGCGCGATGCGGCTGCGGTCGAGAAGCTGATCGGCGAGGCGGGCGGCCTCGTCGGAACCTTCGACAAGCCGCGATTCGTCACCTTCACCGCCGATCTCTGCGCCCATTCGCGCAGCAAGATCACCGGCTGCACCCGCTGCCTCGACCTCTGCCCGACCGGTGCCATCACACCCGACGGTGACCATGTGGCGATCGATCCGGCCGTCTGCGCCGGTTGCGGCCAGTGCGCCGCCGCCTGCCCGACGGGCGCTGCAGCTTATGCCCTGCCGCCGGTCGATGCCGTGATCCGCCGGCTGCGGACGCTGCTGACGACCTATGCTGAGGCCGGCGGCACCGGCGCCGTCCTGCTCGTCCATGACGGCGACCACGGCCTGCCGCTGATCGACGCTTTGGCGCGCTTCGGCGCGGGCCTCCCCGCCCACGTGCTGCCGCTGCAGGTCAACGAGATCACCCAGGTCGGCCCGGAATTCCTCGCCAGCGCACTGGCCTATGGGGCGACCGGCATCGCCATTCTCGGCCGCGCCAAGCCGAAGCACGACTTGCTAGGCCTGACGCGGACGCTGGACACCACGCGGACCATCGCGGCGGGGCTTGGCTATGGTGAGGACCGGCTGCGGCTGGTCGAGACGGACGATCCCGACGCCCTCGCCGCGGCCCTGGCCAATCCGTTCCCGCCGCGCGGCTCGGCACGGCCCTCTGCCTTCCTGCCGATGGGCACCAAGCGCGGCCTGCTGGAACTCTCCTTCATCGAATTGCACGCCGTGGCCCCTGCTCCGGTCGACCGCATCGCGCTGGAGAAGGGCGCGCCCTTCGGCAAGGCGAACGTCAATGTCGAGGCCTGCACGCTCTGCCTCGCCTGCGTCTCCGCCTGTCCGACCAGCGCGCTGTCGGACAATCCCGACAAGCCGATGCTGCGCTTCACCGAGAGCCTCTGCGTGCAGTGCGGCCTCTGCGAACAGACCTGCCCCGAGGATGCCATCGCGCTGATCCCGCAGCTCGACTTCGTCGCCTGGCGCGAGCCGAAGCGGGTGGTGAAGGAGGAGGAGCCTTTCCACTGCACCGCCTGCGGCAAAGCCTTCGGCACGAAATCCACGATCGAGCGCATCGCCGCCAAGCTGGAGGGCCACTGGATGTTCTCCGGCGCCAATGCGGCGCGGCGGGAGGCCTTGTTCATGTGCGAGGACTGCCGGGTCGAACGCGTCGTCAACGAGAGCTTCGATCCCTATGGCGCGCCGGAGCGCCCGCGCGTGCGGACGGCGGAGGACTATCTGGCCGAGGCCAAGGCCGGCAAGGACGGCCTGAACTGACAGGCGGCACTACTCGGCGCCGGTCGCCTTCGCTATGAAATCGACGAGGGCCTTCAGGTCGTCGGGATCGGTGACCTGCTGCTCCGGCATCTTGGTGCCCGGCGTATAGGCGTTGGGGCCGATCTCGAAGAGCCTCGCGATCGTCTCCTTGGTCCAGACGATGTCCATGCCGCGCAGCGCCGGCGAGTAGTCATAGCCCGGGGCGGTGGCAATCCGGCGACCGATGACCCCGTGGAGCGTCGGGCCGGCGCGGTTGCCGCCGTCCGGATCGAGGGTGTGGCAGGCCGAACAGGCGCGGAAGACCTCGGCGCCCGGATGGTCGGCGAGACGGTTCAGGGCATCGCTGGGCCGCGCCATGACGACGGCGCCAAGATGCTCGCCGGTGGTCGCGAGCCAGCGCCGCACCAGCCGGTCGCCACCGCCGGTCATCAGTTCCTCAGTTCCGGCCCGAAAGGCGAGCGACCAGACCGGGAGACCGGGGCCGACCAGCACCCTCTCGACCGTGCGGGACGATCGATCGACCAGCGCCACCGAGCCGCGGATGCCGGCTGCCGCGACGCGCCGGCCGTCCGGAGAGAGAGAGACCGCGACGATCGGTGTCTCGGCCACGGCTAGCTCCCCGCGACGCATGCCGTCGGGACCGAAGAAGCGCAGGCGTCCGTCGGCACCGCCCGCGATGATTTCCCCATCCGGCGCCACTGTCAGGCCCGCGACGGGAGAACCGACGTCGATGCTGCGTGGCTGGCCCTCGCCGAGGGGGGTGATGCGGATGGTGGCGTCATGGCCGCCGGTGACGATAGCGCGGCCGTCCGGCGTGAAGGCGGCGGCGTTGAGTGGCCCGGCATGGCCGGTGATGATGCGGGCCTCGCCGCCGGAGAGCGGCGTGATGCGCGCCGTGCCGTCCCAGGAGGCCGAGGCGAGCGCCTGCCCGTCGGGAGAGAGGGCAAGGCCCGCCACGGGCCCGGAGTGACCCTCGATGCGACCCACAGGCTCGGCGCGGCCCATGCGCCAGAGAAGAATACGTCCGTCCTCGCCGGCCGTGGCGAAACGGCCATCTGGCAGGGCCAGCACGGCGTTGACCGAACTCTCGTGGCCTCGCAGCACCGCGACTGCCAGCCCACGCTCGACGTCCCACAGGATCGCCGAGGTGTCGAAGGAGCCCGACAGGGCGATGCGTCCGTCAGGGGCGACGGCGAGGGCGCGCACCGGACCTCCATGGCCGCGCAGTTCCTGGGCGGCGGCAGGCATGGCGAACAGGACTGTGAGGGCGAGGAGCAGGCGGAGCATCGACAATCCGGGGCGGGGGCGAAACACGTCGCCCTGAAGGGTGGCGGAGATTGGCCGGGGATCAAGCCCGGACGCGATCACAAGGTTCCCATTGCGGGCGGCGGGACAGGTGGGAAATGCGGCCGCCGCGCGGCTGATGCCCGTCGGGCCGTCTCGACTTGATTGCCGTGGCCCTTAAGATCGCCGCCGCGCAGTTCCCCCCGCGTCCCTCCATGCCCTGCGTCGAGTTCACGATGACATCTTCCTCTCCTGCCGCCGGTCCCTTCGATTGTGTCATCCGCGGGGGGCGTGTCATCGATCCCGAAAGCGGCCTCGATGCCGTCTGCGACGTTGCCGTGAAGGACGGTCGCGTCGCCGCCGTCGGAAAGGTGACCGGCGAGGGTGCGCGCGAGGTCGACGCGAGGGGCCTCGTGGTCGCGCCCGGCTTCATCGATCTCCATGCCCACGGGCAGACGGTCGCAGCCGACCGCATGCAGGCTTTCGACGGCGTCACGACGACGCTGGAGCTCGAGGCCGGCGTGCTTCCGGTAGCGCTGTGGTACGAAAACCAGGCGAAGGGCGGCCGGGTGCTGAACTATGGCACCGCCGCAAACTGGGTCTTCGCCCGCATCGCCGCCATGATCGGCGCCGAGCCGGAGGCCAATCTCGGCTTCATGGGCCGCAACTCCAACGACAAGCGCTGGATCGACAACGTCGCCACCGATGCGGAAATGGCCGAGATTCTCCGCCGGATCCGCCAGGGGCTCGACGAGGGCGGAATCGGCATCGGCATCCTCAACGCCTATGCACCGGGTGCCGGCGTGAAGGAGATGTCCGCCGTCTGCTCGCTCGCCGCCGAATATGACGTGCCGACCTATACCCACGTGGCCTTCGCCTCGAACATCGACCCGAAGAGCTCGATCGAGGCCTATACCCGGCTCGTCGGCTACGCCGGCTCGACCGGCGCGCATATGCACATCTGCCACTTCAACAGCACCAGCCTTCAGGACGTCGAGCGCGCCGCGGCGCTGATCCGGAAGGCGCAGGACCTGGGCCTCAGGATCACCGTCGAGGCCTATCCCTATGGCACCGGATCGACCGTTCTCGGCGCAACATTCTTCGCCGATCCCGCCTTCCGCGAGCGCACCGGCGGGACTTACGAATCGATCGAGATGGTCGATACCGGCCGCACCTTCCACGACCGCGACGAACTCCTGGCCGCGCAGGCGCAGGATCCGGGATCGCTTGTCCTCTGGCATTTCCTCGACACGGAGGCGAACCCGCGCCACCGCGACCTGCTCGACGTCTCGATCCTCTATCCGGGCGGAGCGATCGCCTCCGACGCCATGCCGTGGACCAATCCCGACGGCTCCGTCTATGACGGCGAAGACTGGCCGCTGCCGGAGGGCACGAGTTCGCATCCCCGCTCGTCCGGCACCTTCACGCGCTTCCTGCGCCAGTATGTGCGCGAGCGCGGCATGCTCCCGCTGATCGACGGCATTGCCAAGTGCACGCTCATTCCCGCGCAGGTGCTGGAGGCGAGCACGCCGGCGATGCGGACCAAGGGCCGCCTCAGGGTCGGGGCCGACGCCGACATCGTCGTCTTCGACTACGACACGCTGACCGACCGGGCCGAGTTCAAGGCGATGAACCGTGCCTCGGAGGGCATGCGCCACGTCCTCGTCAACGGCGAGGCGGTCATTGCCGACGGCGAACTGGTGCGGGCGGCACGGCCGGGGCGGCCGGTCAGGCGTCCGGTGAAGGGAGCCTGAGGCGGCCGTGGCGGTTCCCGTCATCCTCGTCACCGGGTTTCTCGGGGCGGGCAAGACGACGCTGATCAACCACCTCCTCACCGCCAACGGGGGACGCCGGCTGGCGGCCGTCGTCAACGATTTCGGCGCCATCAACATCGACGCCGAGCTGATCGCCGAGAATGCCGACGGCGTGGTGAGCCTCGCCAACGGCTGCATCTGCTGTTCGCTGCAGGGTGACCTCCTGCGCACGCTGTCCAGCCTCCTCCGGCGCGTGCCCCCGCCGGAGGGCATCGTCATCGAGACCAGCGGCGTGTCGGACCCGGCCGAGATCGTGCAGAATCTGCTCGACCCGGTGATCTGGAAGGATGCGGCACTGGAAACGGTCATCGCCGTGGCCGATGCCCGCGCTCTCGCCGACGAGCCGGCCCTGCTCGACGACAAGCTCTGCCGGTCGCAGGTCGCCAGTGCCGACATCGTCGTTCTCAACAAGGCGGACCTGGTCGACGAGGCCGAACTGTCGCGTGCGCAGGCCGCCGTCGCCGCCCTGAAGCCGGAGCGGGTGATTTTCCCCGTGGTGGAGGGGTGCATCGCCCCGGAACTCGCCTTCGCAGGCGGCGGGCATGAACCCGTTACGCCCGACCCACAGGCGGCGGCGCGGGCCCGCTTCGCCACGCCCCGGTTCGAGACCCTGACTTTCACCTCGGAGCAGCCGTTCGCCATGGGTGCGTTCCAGGCGGTGATCGGCCGGCTGGCGCCGAAACTGGTGCGAGCCAAGGGCTTCGTCACCTTTCGTGAGCAGCCCGGTCGCCCCATGCTGTTCCAGCTCGTCGGTGACAGGGCTACACTGGGGCCAGCCCCCGCCGGCGCCCGTGGCGAGGCCGTGCGCCTGGTGCTGATTTCAGAGATGGGACGCCTCGATCAGGCCGAGACCGAGACGCTGCTCCGGGGCTGCATCCCAGCCTGACGATCCCGGTGGTGAGCCGGGGCAGTATCGCAGGTCGACACGCGAAGCGGTTCCGACACGGTGCGAGGGCCTTGGAGCCGGCGGCACCATTCGCTATGCCTCATCTCCCGGCCGGCTCCGAGCCTGCGGGCAAAGACATGCGAGGGGACAGTGGCCGAGGTATCTCTGGACGATGTCAGCAAGGCGTTCGGCACCCAGAACGCCGTCTCGAATGTCTCCTTCACCGTCGAGCCGGGGCATCTCGTCGCCCTGCTCGGCCCCTCGGGCTGCGGCAAGTCGACGACCCTGCGGCTCATCGCCGGCCTCGAGGGCACGACCGGCGGGACGATCCGCATCGGCGGCCGCGACGTCACCCATGCGGCGCCTGCCGAGCGTGGCGTCTCCATGGTGTTCCAGAGCTACGCCCTGTTTCCGCACCTGACTGTGGCGCAGAACATCCTGTTCGGCCTCGAGGTGCGCAAGGTGCCGAAGGCCGAACGGCAGAAGCGGCTGGAGAAGGCCGCCGGCATCCTCGGCCTGACGCAGCTTCTCGACCGCAAGCCCTCGCAGCTCTCCGGCGGCCAGCAGCAGCGCGTGGCGCTGGGACGCGCGATCGTCGCGGAGACACCGGTCTGCCTGATGGACGAGCCGCTCTCCAACCTCGACGCGCAGCTGCGGCTGGAGATGCGGCGGGAAATCCGCGGCCTGCAGCGCCGGCTCGGCATGACCATGATCTACGTGACGCACGATCAGGTGGAGGCCATGACCATGGCCGACCGCGTCGTGCTGATGAGGGCCGGCCATGTGGAGCAGCACGGCAGCCCAGAGGAGCTCTACAACCGCCCGGCGACCGTGTTCACCGCCCGCTTCGTCGGCACGCCGCCGATGAATGTCGTGGCTCTCGCCGCCCTCGGTCCGGCTGTCGCGGCACGCGCTCCGGCGGGCCAGGCGCCTTCGGCGCTGTCGCTCGGCATCCGCCCGGAACACATGCGGCTTGGGGATGGCGGAATTCACGCAACCGTCACATCGGTCGAATACCTCGGGGCCGACAGCCTCGTCGAAGCCCGTATCGCGGACCAGCCGCTGATCGTGCGCGTGCCCGGAAAGATCGGGCTCGGCGAGGGTCAGACAATCGACCTCGACTGGGACAGCGACCATGAGCATTTTTTCGACACGGCCACCGGCAAGCGGCTATCATGAGCCGGCACACAACAACAATGTTCAGGGAGAGACTGCCATGAAGACCACCATCGACCGTCGCACCATCCTGAAGGCCGGCAGCGCGCTGGCCGCAGCCCCGCTCGGCGGCTCCTTCCTTGCCGCGCCGGCCCTCGCCCAGGGCAAGGTCGAGGTGTCGTTCTTCTATCCGGTCGCCGTCGGTGGCCCGATCACCAAGCTGATCGATGCCTATGCGGCTGATTTCACCAAGGAGAACCCGTCGATCACGGTGAAGCCGATCTATGCCGGCACCTACCAGGAGACGATCGTCAAGGCGATCACCGCGCACAAGAGCGGCACGCCGCCGGTCACCTCGGTGCTGCTGTCGACCGACATGTTCACGCTGATCGACGAGGACGCGATCACGCCCTTCGACGACTTCATCAAGACCGATGCGGACAAGGCGTGGCTGGCGAGCTTCTTCCCCGGCTTCATGGAGAACAGCCAGACGGGCGGCAAGACCTGGGGCATCCCCTTCCAGCGCTCGACCATCGTGCTCTACTGGAACAAGGACCTGTTCAAGGAGGCCGGCCTCGATCCCGAGAAGCCGCCGCAGACTTGGGCCGAGCAGGTGGCTTTCGCCGAGAAGCTGACCAAGCGCGACGGCGCCACCACCACCCAGTGGGGCCTGCAGATCCCCTCCTCCGGCTTCCCCTACTGGCTGTTCCAGGCGCTGGCCGTGCAGGCCGACGCCATCCTGATGAACAAGGAGGGCACCCGCACCGCCTATGACGCCCCCGGCGTCGTCGAGGCGCTGCAGTACTGGGTCGACCTCTCCCGCAAGCACAAGGTGCACCCGACCGGCATCGTCGAGTGGGGCACCACGCCGCGCGACTTCTTCGAGAAGAAGTGCGCGATGATGTGGACGACCACCGGCAACCTCACCAATGTCCGCACCAACGCCAAGTTCCCCTTTGGCGTCGGCATGCTGGCGGCGGGCAAGCGGCGCGGCAGCCCGACGGGCGGCGGCAACTTCTACCTGTCGAAGAAGGCCTCGCGTGCCGAGCAGGAGGCCGCCTTCAAGTTCATCCAGTGGATCACCACACCCGAGCTCACCGCCAAGTGGGGCATCGACACCGGCTATGTCGCCGTGCGCAAGGACTCCTGGGACACGCCGATGATGAAGGAGTACGTCGCCGGCTTCCCGGCCGCGGCGGTCGCGCGCGACCAGCTCCAGTATGCCGTCGCCGAACTCTCGACGCACGAGAACCAGCGCGTCACCAAGGCCCTCAACGACGGCCTGCAGGCGGCGCTCAACGGCACCAAGACGCCGGAGCAGGCGATGAAGGATTCGCAGGCCGAGGCCGAGCGCATCCTGCGCTCCTATCGCTGATGCCCATCAGGGCGGCCGTTCACTCGGCCGCCCGCCCAATTTGCAGTGAACCGTTTGCAGCACCGCACCCAGACCCGCACCTGGATCCATGCCTGGCTGATGCTGGGGCCCTCGCTCGCCCTGCTCATCCTGTTCACGCACTGGCCGGCGGTCAGCACCATCATCGACAGCGTCTATTCGACGCCGAGGCCGCGGCGGCCCGCGCGCTTCGTCGGACCTGCCAATTTCGAGCAGATGATGGCCGATCCCATCTTCTGGCAGGCGATGTGGAACAACCTGTGGTTCGCGCTCGGCACGATCCCGACCTCCATCGCCCTCGCCCTGCTCATGGCGGTCTGGGTCAACGACCGCATCGCCGGGCGGACGCTCGTCCGCATGGCCTATTTCACCCCTACCGTGCTGCCGATGATCGCGGTCGCCAACATCTGGCTGTTCTTCTACACGCCGCAATACGGGCTGCTCGCCCAGATACTCGGCGTCTTCGGCATCAACGGGCCGAACTGGCTCGGCTCCAACGAGACCGCCCTCTTCGCCGTGACCGTCGTCGCGGTCTGGAAGGAAGCCGGCTTCTTCATGATCTTCTATCTTGCGGCGCTGCAGACCATCTCGCCGAGCCTTGCGGAAGCCGCCGCGCTGGAGGGGGCGTCGCGCTGGACCTATTTCCGGCGCATCCAGTTCCCGCTGCTGATGCCGACGACGCTCTTCGTGCTGGTCAACGCCGTTATCGGCGCCTTCCGCACCATCGACCACATCTTCGTCATGACCCGCGGCGGGCCGGACAACGCCACGGCGCTGCTGCTCTTCTACATCTACCAGGTCGGCTTCTCCTTCTGGGATACGACCTACGCGGCCGCCCTGACCGTCGTGCTTCTCGTCATCCTCGGCCTCCTTGCGCTCATCCAGTACGGCGTCCTGGAACGTCGCGTGCATTACCGGTGAGGGCGCGATGAGCGAGGTCTATGCACCGCGGGGATGGGGCAAGGTCGCCGAAACGGCCGGCGCCTGGCTCCTTGCCCTGATCTGGATCGCGCCGCTGGCCTATGCGGTGTGGACGGCCTTCCACCCTTCCGAGTTCTCCACCCGCTTCGAGCTCTTCGCGCCGCTCACCCTCGACAATTTCAAGCGGGCCTGGGAGGCGGCGCCTTTCGCGCGTTATTTCCTCAACACCTTCCTGCTGGTGACCGGCGTGCTCGCCTGCCAGCTGGTGCTCTGCACCCTCGCCGCCTTCGCCTTCGCCCGCTACGAGTTTCCCGGCGCGACGGTGGTCTTCGCTCTGGTGCTGGCGCAGCTGATGATCATGCCCGACGTGCTGATCGTCGAGAACTACAAGACGATGAACCGGCTCGGCGTGCTCGATTCGATTCCCGCCATCGGCCTGCCCTATGTCGCCTCGGCCTTCGGCATCTTCCTCTTGCGCCAGACCTTCAAGATGGTACCGAAGGAGCTGGACGACGCCGCCCGCGTCGAGGGCGCGAGCCCCATGCAGGTGCTCTGGCGGGTCTATGTGCCGTTGGGGCGGCCGGTCTACATCGCCTATGGCCTCGTCTCGGTCAGCTATCACTGGAACAACTTCCTCTGGCCGCTGATCGTCACCAACTCGGTGGAATCCCGCCCGCTGACCGTCGGCCTGCAGGTCTTTTCTTCCACCGACCAGGGCATCGACTGGGCGATCATCTGCGCGGCGACGCTGATGACCTCGGCGCCGCTGCTGATCGGCTTCCTCCTGTTCCAGCGTCAGTTCGTGCAGAGCTTCATGCGGGCCGGCATCAAGTAGGCGTGACGCAGCACCGCATGTGGAGCGATTGACTCCGTCCCGCCACCGGCGGTAGCTGACCGGCATGTGGCTTTTCCGTGGCGACCGGTTCAGGACGGCGCGCAGCATCCTCGCTGCGGCGCTGGTCTATGTGATCGCCGCCAGCAGCCTGCTCGGATCGGTCGCCCGGGCTGCCAGCGGTCTCGAATCCTCCGGTTTTGTCGTCATCTGCACCGTCGAGGGTCAGTCCCTGGGGCATGATGGCTCGCAGCCCGCGACCAAGGCCAACGCGGCACATCATTGCGGGTTGTGCAACGTCACCAGCTGGGACTCCTCCAACGCGCCGGCGCTGCCCGGAGAAGTGGTCGCGATTCCTGCGGCGCCACGCACACCCGGGCGCAGCTATGCCCCGATCCTGCCCGCCCACGCCTTCGAGGGCTGGCTCGGCACGCGATCACCGAGAGCCCCACCCTTCGCCGCCTGATCACGACCCTCTCCCCGGCTTGCGGCCCGAGCGGCTGCAGCCTGTCGTCATCAAACGCGAAATGCAGCTCCATGTCCCCTCGTCACCTGTCGCGCGCCGGGCTTCTCGCCCTTGCCGCCGCCTCGCCGCTGGCCATCGCCACCGCTGAGGCCCAGACCGAACTTCCCACCATCACCATCGAAGGCCAGCAGGCCGCCTCCGGCCAGGGCACGGGCGGCACGCTGACCTCGCCGCCGGTGGCCGAGCAGCGCCGCGCCGTGAACAGCACGGCCGGCTCTGTCTCGCACATCGACGCGGAGACCACCCGCAACACCTATGCGACGAACCTTCGCGACGTGCTGCAGGACACGCCCGGCGTACTCGTCCAGAACCGCTACAGTCAGGAGGTCCGCCTCTCCATCCGCGGATCGGGCCTTGCGCGTGCCTTCCACACCCGCGGCATCGAGATCCTGCAGGACGGTGTGCCGACCAATCTCGCCGACGGCTCCGGTGACTTCTACCAGATCGACCCCTTGGCGCTGCGCGCCATCGAGGTGTTCCGCGGCGGCAACGCCCTGCCGTTCGGCTCCTCGACCCTTGGCGGCGCCATCAATTTCGTGACCCCCACGGCCCACACGGCAACCGCCCCGAACGTGTTCAGCCTCGAGGCCGGTTCCTTCGGCACGATCCGTGGCCATGGCTCGGTATCGCGGGTCATGGGCGACTGGGATTTCCACGCCTCCGGCACGGTGACCCATGCCGACGGCTGGCGCGCCCATGAGCAGCAGAACCTCGGCCATTTCAACGCCAATGTCGGACGTCGCATCTCCGACCGGGTGGAGACCCGCTTCTACTTCGGCGCCTACTACACCGATGTGAAACTGCCGGGCTCGCTGACCTACGGCGCCGCCATGACCAATCCCCGCCAGGCTGCCACCGCCGCCGTAAACGGTGACCAGGCGCGCAACACCTATGTCCAGCGCTTCGCCAACGTGACGTCGATCAAGCTCGACTTCGGCCAGCTCGACATCACCTCCTGGGCGATCCACAAGCACCTCAACCACCCGATCTTCCAGGTGCTCGACCAGGACGGCTGGACCTACGGCATCTCGCCGCGCTTCACCGGTTCATTCAATCTCGGCGGCTACCGCAACGACCTGATCGTCGGTGCCCGCATCTTCGCCGGCAACAACCAGGCCCTGCAGTTCCTCAATGCGGGCAATGCGGTGCGCGGCGCCCAGACGGTGAATGCGCGACAGATCGCCTCGAACTACGAGGCCTGGTTCGAGAACCGCTTCTTCGTCCTGCCGCAGGTCGCACTCACCGCCGGCCTCAAGGCCTATCTGTCGCGGCGCGACTTCTCCGGCACGCTCAACATGAACACGGTGCCCGTCGCCGTGGACACCGGCGTGACCTATTCCGGCGTCAATCCGCGTGTCGGCGTCCTCTGGGAGCCGGTGAAGGACGTGCAGCTCTTCGCCAACGTGACGCGCTCGGCCGACGTGCCGGACTTCTCCGACCTGACGCAGACAACGGCGACAACCACCGCCTTCGTGCCGCTCAAGGCGCAGACCGGCACGACCTATGAGATCGGCACGCGCGGCCGGTACGGCCACTTCTCTTGGGAAGCCACCGTCTGGCGCGCCGACCTCCGCAACCAGATGCTGCAGTTCAACGTCGGTGTTGGCATTCCCGCCTCAACGTTCAACGCCGCGCACACCCAGCTCCAGGGTGTCGAGCTCGCCGCCAGCGTCGACCTGTCGCGGAATCTCACGGGTCGCGACGACCGCCTGACGCTGAAGCAGGTCTGGACCTATTCGGACTTCCGCTTCGTCGGCGACGCGACCTACGGGAACAACCGCCTGCCGCTCGTGCCCCTGCATGTGCTGCGCACGGCGCTGACCTACGCCCACCCGGCAGGCTTCTCGATCACGCCGTCGGTGGACATCGTCCCGCAGGGCGCCTTCGTCGACTATTCGAACACGTTCCGGGTGCCCGGCTACGCACTGTTCAATGTCAGCGCCAGCGCCAAACTGCCGAATGGCGGCGAGGCCTTCGTCGATGTCCGCAACATCGCCGACAAGCGCTATATCGCCGACTTCGGGCCCGTCGTGCTCTACAACCCCGCGACCACCGCGAGCTTCTATCCCGGCACCGGACGCAGCATCTACGGTGGCGTCCGCATCAAGTTCTGATGTTATAGTGTTGCGTGTCGGGGTTCGATCCCCGGCACGCCTCGTCTCGTTCCACGCGCTTCTCCCTCTGTTGAGGTTTCGGCCGGTCCATGACCCTGGACACCGCCATCGCCGTGCTCGATCGACCCGCGCCGTCCGGCGCGGAGGTGCCGGCTGTCGCCTTCAACTGGCCCGCCACGCAGACGCCCCCGTCGGTGATCCTGCCGGCATCGGGCGAACCCGTTGCCGCGCCCGCCCTGTCGGTCGTGCCGGCCGGCGTCACCATCGCGACGGCGGCAACGGGCCGGCTCCGGACCATCTCGACCGCCATCGCCTCCGTCGCGCTCCACGGCGTCCTCATCGCAGGCTTCCTCACCTATGCGACGCCCAGCCCACCACTGAGCGAAGCGCCCGCCATCGAGATCGAGATGGTGGAACCCGAAGCGGAGCCCCCACCCGCGGCGGCCGCGGCACCACAGGAGGTCGCCGCCGAGACGCCTCCCGTCGAGATCGAGCCGCCGCCGCTTGAGGATATGCCGCTGCCGCCGGAATTGATTCCGCCCGAGCCGGTCGCGGAGGAACCGCAGCCTGTCGAGCTTCCGCCACCGCCGGAGCCGGAGGCGACGCTGCCCGACGAACTGCGGCCGCCACGTCTCGCCGAGGTCGTGGAACCGACGCCGGTGGTCATCGAACCTCCGCCGCTCGCAGAGCTGCCCCTGCCCGCCGAGCTCCGGCCGCCCCCGCCGCGACGGGTCGCCGAGGCAAGACCGCGGCCCGAACCACGCCGTGAGGCACGCCGACCGCCACCCCCCCGACGGCAGGAGATGGCCAGGGAGGCGCCGCGACGGCCACCGCCGCCACGGCCCCTGACCCCGCCGTCCGCCGCATCAGCCGGTCGCGGCGTGACCTCCCAGCAGTCGGCGCGCACCTCCTCGCCGCCACCGACCTATCTCGCCCGCGTCATGGCACAACTCCACCGGGCAAAGCCCGCCGGGTCGGGCCAGCAGGGGCGCGCCGTCGTCCGCTTCGCCATCCAGCGTTCGGGCGCGGCGGGCGGTGTGTCCCTGGCCTCGTCCTCCGGCAATGCAGCGATCGACCAGGCAGCGCTCTCCATGGTGCGCCGCGCCGCGCCCTTCCCGCCGCTCCCCCCCGAGTATGGCCCCGCCACCATGGCGCTGACCGTGCCCATCGCCTTCCGCTGAACGAGGTTCCACCATGCTTCGCCCGATCGTCGCACTCATCGCCCTCGCCGCCGGCATCGTCCCCGCCGCCAGTCATGTCACGCTGGAGCGAGCCGAAACCGCGCCCGGTTCATACAAGGCGGTGCTCCGTGTCCCGCACGGATGCGGACGCGAGCCGACCACAGGGATCAGCGTCACGATCCCGGAAGGCGTGCATTCGGTGAAGCCGCAGCCGAAGCCCGGCTGGACGCTCTCGACCACAGTGCGCCCCTACCAGCGCGCCTATGTGAACCATGGACGCGAGGTGAAAGAGGGCGTGACCCAGATCGCCTGGTCCGGCGGCAATCTGCCCGACGCTCACTACGACGAGTTTGTTTTCGTCGGCCAGGTGGACGCAACCCTCGCAGCCGCCGGAACCATCTACTTCCCCGTGGTGCAGACCTGCGCCAACGGCGAGAACCGGTGGTTCGAGGTGCCGGTCGCCGGCAGCCAGGCCCGCCTGGCAGCGCCGGCGCCGCTGCTGCGAATCCTCGCGTCCGCACCGGCGGCTCCGGCGGCCGTCCGGGTGGGCAGCCTCAGCATCGTCCAGCCCTGGTCGCGCGCGACGCCGGCGGGCGCCCGCGTCGCTGGCGGCTATCTCACGGTGACCAACGGCGGTTCTGCACCGGATCGGCTGATCGGCGGCAGCGCCGCCTTCGCCGAGCGCGTCGAGATTCACGAGATGGCGACCGTCAACGGCGTCATGACCATGCGGGCGCTGGGCAACGGCCTGACGATCGCGCCCAGCCAGACCGTCGAGCTGAAGCCCGGCGGGCTGCACGTGATGTTCATGGGCCTGAACACGCCGCTCGCCCAGGGGCGGACCGTCAAGGTCACGCTGGAGTTCGAGAAGGCCGGCAAGGTCGAGCTCGACTTCCAGGTCGGCAGCATCGGCGGGCGCTCGGCCCCCGACGACGAGCACCACCACCACTGACCGGCGGCGACGGCTCCGCTCACAAGCCCATCTGGCGGCTGGCGAGGTCCTTCATGATCTCCTCGGTGCCGCCGCCGATGGCGTTGACCTTCACCTCGCGGTAGATGCGCTCGACCTTGGCGCCACGCATGTAGCCGGCGCCGCCGAAGATCTGCACGCCTTCCGAGGCGCAGAAGGCCATGGTCTGCGTCGCCTGATTCTTCAGCATGCAGATCTCGGCGACCGGATTCTCGCCCTGTTCGAGCCGCCAGGTCAGCATCTCGAGCCAGGCCTGCGAGGCCGCCACCTTCTGCGTCATGTCGACCAGCTTGTGGCGGATCACCTGGTGCTGGGTCAGCGGCTTTCCGAAGGTGACGCGCTCCTTCGCATAGGCCGTCGCCTCGTCGAGGCAGACCCGGGCCATGGCGATGCAGCCGGCCGCCATGGTCAGGCGCTCGTGGTTGAAGTTGCGCATGATGATCTTGAAGCCCTCGCCCTCGGCGCCGAGCAGATTGCCGACGGGCACGCGCACCGCATCGAAATGCAGCGTCGCTGTATCGGAGGCCCACCAGCCCATCTTCTTCAGCGGCGTGCGCGTGAAGCCCGGACGGTCGCGCTCGATGACGAGTAGGCTGACGCCGCCCGGACCCTCACCGCCGGTGCGGACGGCGACAGTGTAGAGGTCGGCGCGCATGCCGGAGGTGATGAAGGTCTTCTCGCCGCTGACGATGTAGTGGTCGCCGTCACGACGCGCTGTCGTCCTGAGGTTCGCGACATCCGAACCGCCGCCCGGCTCGGTGATGGCGAGGGCGGAGATGGTCTCGCCGGCGAAAATGCCAGGCAGAAGGCGCGCCTTCAGCTCGGCCGAGCCGGCGGTGACGATGGGCGGCGTGCCGATGGCATGGCTCATCAGGCTGGCGCTGATGCCGCCGGCGCCCGGCCGCGCCAGTTCCTGCGTGGCGATGATCCACATGAAGCGGTCGGCGGGCACGCCGCCATGCTCCTCGGGAAAGCCGAGACCGATGAGGCCGACGTCCGCCGCCTTCCGGTAGAGGTCGCGCGGGAACTCCTCCGCTTCGTCCCACTGGCTGGCGAAGGGTTCGATCTCGCGCGCCACGAAACGGCGGACCTGATCGCGAAAGGCCTCGTGGTCGGCGGTGTAGAACGGGTTCGCCATGGGACCTGCCTCATGCTGCCTGCGGGAACTGCGCAAAGGAAAGGCCGCCGGCACGGATGCCGGCGGCCTCGATGGCGGCGCCGTCAGTGGGTGGAGGGCGTCGCCCCCTGCACCCAGCCGCGGGTGACGACCCAGCGGCCATTCTGCACCTGCGACAGGCGGGCGTCGTTGTTGCAGAGGCGGTTCTGCGGCGTGATGTTGCAGGTCCGCGTCTCGAAGGGCGTCTGCGCCGGCGGGTTGCTTTCGATGGCCCGCATGAAGCTCGCCACCGTCAGGTCCTGTCCGGCCTTGAGGGCGGCCTGGGTGAAGGCGTCGGCGATCTGCCAGCCATAGGCGGAGAAGACGGTCGGATCCTCGCCGAACTTCGTCTTGTAGCGGGCGGCCCATTCGCGGATGCGGGCATCCGGATCATCCGGATAGGGATGGGCGGTGGTCATCATGGCGTAGAAGCCGTTGGCCACCGGGCCGCCGAGAGCCGGGATCAGATGGGTGTAGGCGGCGCTGGTGCCGACGAAGGTCGCCTCGAGCCCGATCTTGCGGGCCTCGGCGAGGACGCCGACCGTCTCGCGGATGATGGTTCCCATCAGCACGAGATCGCAATTGGCCGCCTTCATGCGCGCCACCTGCGAGGAGAACTCGGTGGCGCCGCGCTTGTAGGTGGTGCGCTCGACATAGGTCTGGTTCACCAGGCCAAGGGCCGCCTCGCCGCCACGCATGACCTCGAGGCCGAACTCGTCATCCTGGTAGACGACGCAGACGCGCTTGGCGTTCTTCTCCTTGATCAGTTCCGGCAGCATGGTGCGGACCTGGTCGAAATAGGACGCGGCGAAGGCGAGCTTCAGCGGCGTCGGCGGCATGTACATTTCGCGCGCCGCCGTGACGGGGAAGAAGTTCGGCACGTTGCGCTCGAACTGCACCGGCATCGCCGCCATGTTCTGCGCCGTTCCGATATGGCCGATCATCATGAAGATGCGGTCGGAGTTGACCAGCTTCTGGGCGCCCAGCAGGGCCTTGCGCGGGTCGTAGGCGCTGTCCTCGACGATCAGGCGGATCTGGCGGCCGTGAATGCCGCCGCGGGCGTTGAGCTCGTCGAAATACATCTGCAGGCCGGCGCGCGTCTGCTTGCCGTAGGCGGCGATCGGACCCGAGAGATCCTGGATCGATCCGAGGGTGATCTGGTTCGCCGTGACCCCCTGGGTCTGGGCGAGGGCCGTGCCGGCGGCGAGCGTCGCCGCTACGGCAAGGCATGTGGTCAGTGAAGACTTCATGGTTTCCTCCGTCTGGTGGGCCCTGTTGATCCGGGGCTTTGTTGGTGGGCCGGTCGGGCGGCCTCTTGAGTGGAATGCTAGTACGAAGTCCGCGCCGCCGGTAGCCGGATCAGGCCGCGGAACTCCGGTACATGCCGGCGATGAGGTCGGCATATTTCTTCTGCACGAGATTGCGCTTCAGCTTCATGGTCGGGGTCAGCTCCTCGTCCTCGGCGGTGAGGCGCTGCTCGATGAGGCGGAAGGTCTTCACCTGCTCGACCCGGGCGAACTTGGCGTTCACCCGGTCGAACTCGGACTGGATGAGGGCGACGACCTCCGGCGCGCGGCAGAGGCTCGCATAGTTCGAGAAGGGGATGTCGTTGTCCTGGGCGAACTTCTCGACGTTCTCCTGGTCGATCATGACGAGGGCGGTGAGGTAGGGGAGCTTGTCGCCGATGATGACGGCATCGGTGACATAGGGCGAGAACTTCAACTCGTTCTCGATCTCCGAGGGCGTGATGTTCTTCCCGCCGGCGGTGATGATGATGTCCTTCATCCGGTCGGTGATGCGGAAGAAACCCTCGTTGTCGACCATGCCGACGTCCCCGGTGTGCAGCCAGCCGTCGCGGATGGTCTCGGCCGTCTTCTCCGGCTGGTTGAGGTAGCCCTTGATGATGGTGGGGCCGCGGGCGAGGATCTCTCCGTGCTCGCCGATCTTCATCTCGATGGCGCTGGTCGGCCGACCGATCGTTCCGGGCTTCAGCTTCTCGACAGGCACCACCGAGCCGGCCCCCGAGGTCTCCGTCATGCCCCAGACCTCGAGCATCGGCACGCCGAGGGCGAGGTACCAGCGGATCAGGTCCGGCGAGATCGGCGCGGCGCCGGTGACGAGGAAGCGGCAGCGGTGGATGCCGATGGCCTTGCGCACATTGTTCAGGGCCAGCCAGCGGCCGAGCAGCACCTTCAGACGCAGGCCGAGGGGCACATCCCTGCCCTCGATCATCAGGTCCGCGGCCTGCGTTCCCTGGGCGATGGCCCAACCGTAGAGGGCGCGCTGGAGCCCCGTCGCCTCCTTCAGCCGGATCATCACGGCCGAATAGAACTTCTCCCAGATGCGCGGCACGGCGAAGAAGATGGTCGGGGCGATCTCGCGGACGTTGTCGGGCACCGTCTCGGGGTTCTCGACGAAGTTCAGCGTCGCGCCGGAGTAGAGCGCCAGGAACTGGCCGCCGACCCGCTCGGCCACATGGCAGAGCGGCAGGAAGGCCATGCGCTGGTCGTCCTCGTTCTGGCGGATCGACTCGTTGGAAATGACCGCAATCGCCGAGAGGATGTTGCGATGGGTGATCATCGCGCCCTTCGGCTTGCCCGTCGTGCCGGACGTGTAGACGAGGATGGCGAGATCGTCGGGGCCGCGGGTGGCGAGGCGGCGCGTCCATTCGCCGGGGTCGGCGGCATCGGCCTTGCGCCCGAGGTCGCGCAGGGCATCGAGCGTCATGACCTGCGGGTCGGAGAAGTGGGCGAGGCCCTCCGTCTCGATGACGATGATCTTCTCGAGGGAAGGCACGTCGGCCCGGACGGTGAGGATCTTGTCGAGCTGTTCCTCATCCTCGACCACGACGAAGCGCGACGAGGAGTCGTTCAGCAGATACTCGCATTGGGTCGGCGCGTCGGTCGGGTAGATGCCATTCGAGACACCGCCGGCGCAGATGATCCCGTAGTCGGCAAATGACCATTCCTGCCGGGTGTTGGCGAGGATGGAGACGACCTCGCCCGGCTTCAGGCCGAGGGCGACGAAGCCCATGCCGATCTCGCGGACGATGGCGCCCATCTCGGCCCAGCTGGTCTCCTTCCAGAGGCCGAAGTCCTTCTGCCGGACGGCGACGCGCCCTGACCGCTGGCGCACGGCAGCGTCGAACACGGCGGAGACGGTCTCGCCCGGCGGGATGGCCGCGGGGCGGATGTCCTGGTTCGGCCAGATGTCGAACATGCCCATCGTCCTCACCGCCACATCTTCTTCTTCTTCCAGCGTCGCTCGCCGCGCACGCCGGCCTCCTTCTGGCCGAGGTAGAATTCCTTGACGTCGTCCTTCTCGGCGAGCACCGACGCCTTGTCCTCCATGACGATGCGGCCGAGCTCGAGGATGTAGCCGAAGTCGGCCGTAGCCAGCGCCAGGGCGGCATTCTGTTCGACGAGCAGGATGGTGACGCCCTGCTCGCGGTTGACGCGCCTGACGATGGCGAAGATCTCCTGGGTCAGCTTCGGCGACAGGCCGAGGGAGGGCTCGTCGAGGAGCAGGAGATCGGGGCGGGACATCAGCGCGCGGGCGATCGACAGCATCTGCTGCTGGCCGCCCGACAGGAGCCCGGCGTCCTGGTCGGCGCGCTCCTTCAGAATCGGGAAGTAGCGCTCCATCCGCTCGATATCGCGGGCGACCTCGTCCTTGTCGGAACGGGTATAAGCGCCCATCAGCAGGTTGTTGCGCACCGACAGCAACGGGAAGACCTCGCGGCCCTCGGGCGCGTGGCTGAGGCCGCGGCGGACGATGTCGGCGGGATCGCGCCGCTCGATGGCCTCGCCTTTGAAGTGGATAGTTCCCTTCTGCGGATCGAGGATTCCGGAGATGGTCTTGAGGATGGTGGTCTTGCCGGCGCCGTTCGCCCCGAGCACGGTGACGATGGAGCCCTTCGGCACCGACAGCGAGACGCCGCGAATCGCCTTCACGGCCCCGTAGGCGGCCTCGACATTGGCGAGGGTCAGGATCGCGTCGCTCATGAGGCGGCCCTTTCCACCGTCTCGCCCGCTGCGGCCGGCGTGCCGATATAGGCCTCCACGACGGCAGGATGGCGCTGCACCTCGGCCGCGGATCCCATCGCGAGGACGCGGCCCTGGTTCATGGCCATGACCCGGTCGGAGACACGCGAGACCAGCGTCATGTCGTGCTCCACCATGATGACGGTGATGCCGAGGTCGCGGCTGATGTCCTCGATCCAGAAGGCCATGTCCTCGGTCTCCTCGACGTTGAGGCCCGAGGAGGGCTCGTCGAGCAGCAGCAGCTTCGGCCGGGTGCAGAGGGCGCGGCCGAGCTCCACCACCTTGCGGGCCCCGTAGGGCAGCCCGGCGACCATGGAGTCGCGATGGACGGCGAGGTCGAGAAGGTCGATGACCTCCTCCACCTTCTCGCGCAACGCCACCTCGGCGCGCTTCACCGAGGGCAGGAACAGCGCTTCGGCAAGCGGGTTCGTCGTGCGGTGGACATGAGCACCGATGAGCAGGTTCTGCAGCACGGTCGCGTGCTCGAAGAGCTCGATGTTCTGGAAGGTGCGGGCGATGCCGAGGCCGGCGACACGGTGCGCCGGCAGCCGGGTGATCTCCTCGCCCTCGAGCAGCACCCGTCCGGCGGTCGGGTTGTAGATGCGGCTGATGATGTTGAAGACGGTGGTCTTGCCGGCGCCGTTGGGACCGATGATGGTGAAGACCTCGCCCTTGTCGACGGTGAAGCTCACGCCGTCGACGGCCCTGAGTCCGCCGAACTGCACCGAGATGGCATCGGCCTGGAAGAAGGGGGCGCTCATTTCAGCCGGTCCGATTTCTGGAAGGCCTTCTGCCGGCGGAACATGCCTTTCCGGTAGAAGGGGAACAGGTCGAAATAGGTCCGCGTCTTGAGCCAGGCACCGTAGATGCCGAGCGGCTCGAACAGCACGACGAGGATCAGCACCATGCCGAAGATGGTCGGCTGGAGGCCGGTGGCCTCGGCCAGGAATGTCGGCAGCATTGGCTTCAGCGCGTTGATCGCCTGCGGCAGGGCGATGAGAAAGGCGGCGCCGTAGATGGCGCCGTGGACCGAGCCGAGACCACCGATCACCACCATCATGACGAGCTCGATGGACTGCACCACGGTGAACTGGTCGGGTGACAGGAAGCGGATGTTGTGGGCGTAGAGCCCGCCGGCGACACCGGCGAAGGCTGCGGAAATGGCGAAGGACAGCGTCTTGTAGAAGGCGAGGTTGACGCCCATCGACTGGGCCGAGATCTCGGAATCGCGGATGGCGACGAAGGCTCGTCCTGTCGGTGAGCGCAGCAGGTTGACGACGATCAGCGTCGCCGCGAGGGCGAAGGCGAGGCAGAGGTAGTAGAAACTGGGTCCGTCGGCGAAGCGCCAGCCGAAGAGACTGACCGGCGGCACCATCAGGCCGGCATTGCCGCCGGTGACCGGCTCGGCGCGGGCGATGATCTCCTCGATGATCGTGCCGAAGGCGAGGGTGGCGATGCCGAGATAGAGCCCCTTCACCCGGAGCGCCGGCAGGCCGACGATGATGCCGACCACCGCCGCGAAGAGGCCGGCGCATGCGATGCCGACGAAGAAGGGCACCCCGGCCGTGACCAGCACGCCCTGAGTATAGGCGCCGACCGCCATGAAGGCGGCATGGCCGAGGGAGAGCTGGCCGGTGAAGCCTGCGAGCAGCATCAGGCCGAGCGCGACGATGGCGTAGATGCACACCTGCGAGAGCTGCGTCAGCACATAGGGCGACACGAGCATCGGGGCGACGAGAAGCACCGCCATGAGCAGGCCGTACCAGAAGACCTGGCCGCCATGCTGGACGAGCTCGATGTCCTGCTCGTACCGCGTCTTGAAGATGAAGCGCATGGCGTCAGACCTTCTTGGCCAGACGCTCGCCGAACAGGCCGTTCGGCTTGAGCACGAGCATGGCGAGCACCACGAGGAAGGGGGCGGCGTCCTTGAAGCCTTCCATCAGGTAGAAGCCGGCGAGCTGCTCGACCACGCCGATGATGAGGCCGCCGACGATGGCTCCGGGAAGCGATGTGAAGCCGCCGATCACCGCGGCGGGGAAGGCCTTGATCCCGATGAAGCCCATGTTGGCGTGGATGAAGGTGAGCGGCGCCAGCAGGATGCCGGCGATGGCGGCGACCGCCGCGGAGATGGCCCAGATGAGGCTGGAGAGCCGCTTCACCGGAATGCCCATGTAGTAGGCCGCCAGCTGGTTCTGGCTCATCGCCTGCATGGCGATGCCGATCTTGGTGTAGCGGAAGAGGGCGGCGAGCAGGCCACAGAGGACGATGGTCACGGCGATGATGACGATGTGCTCGGCCGAGATGACGAGGCCGCCGAAGCGGAACACCTCGCCGCGGAAGGGTACGGGCAGCGAATGGGTGTCGGTGCCGATCACCGGGATCATGGTGACGAGGCCGCGGGCCATGTAGCCGAAGCCGATGGTCACCATGACGATGGCGACGGCGGACTGGCCGAGGATGGGACGGAGGATGATGCGTTCGTTGAGGAAGCCGATCAGCGCGGTGACCGCCATGGCGACGATGATCACCGCCCAGTAGGGCATGCCGAGCGTCGTGGCGGCGAAGAGACCGGCGAAGCCGCCGATCATCAGGAGTTCGCCCTGGGCGAAATTCACCGTCTCCGTGGCCTTGTAGATGAGCACGAAGCCGAGCGCGATGAGGCCGTAGATGCACCCCTGCGCAAGCCCGCTGATCACCAGCTGGATGAACTGCAACTGCCCTCTCCCTGGACGGCGTTTCCTCTGACTTTTTTCACGGCCGGTTTTCCGGCTCGCATGCACGTCTCGGCCCGAAGCCTTGCCGCAATCGGCTCAGGCTGCAAGCCCCAGAATCGCCCGCGCCTCGGCCGGGCTCGCAACATCGCGGCCGGCGGCGCGGACGAGGCCGGCGATCTCCTCGATGAGCGGGCCGTTGGAGGAAACCTTGTCGCCGTTCGCACGGTAGAAGGTGTCCTCGAGGCCGGTGCGCATGTGGCCGCCGAGTTCGGCGCATCGCCGATGCAGCGCCCAGATGCCGGAGCGGCCGATGGCGGTGACCTGCCAGTTCGCCTCGGGCGCCTTGAGCCTGAGGAGGATGGGCAGAAGCTCCGGGTCGGCCGGCATGCCGGATTCGACGCCCATGACGAAGTTGTACTGCAGCGGTCCCCGCGTCATGCCGGCGTCGCGATACATGCCGACGCAGCGGACGATGCCGGTGTCGAAGCACTCGAACTCCGGCAGCGTTCCGGTTCCCGCCATCACGTCGAGATAGGCCTTCACCTTCTCGACGGGGTTGTCGAAGAGCATGGGCGGCCAGGCCCAGCGGCCGTCGGCCCTGACCTTGAGGTAGTTCAGCGAGCCGGCATTGCAGGCGGCGATCTCGGGCCGCGTATCGCGGATGCAGGCGATCGCTCCCGCATAATCCGGCCCGACCACGCCGGAGGTGTGGTTGATGACGACGCCGGGGCAGGCGGCACGGATCGCGGCCTGCACCTCGGCCGACAGCACCGGGTCCCAGGACGGCAGATGTCCCTTTCCCTCACCCTGCTGGCGCAGGTGGATGTGCATGACGGAGGCGCCGGCGTCATAGGCGCGCTTCGCTTCAGCCGCCATTTCGGCCGGGGTCACCGGCACCGAATGCTGCTTCGGGTCGGTCAGCACGCCGTTGAGGGCGCAGGTGATGATGGCCTTGTCGCTCATGGCACCCCGGTTGGCGTGACAGCTGTGGCCATGGTTCCCGTGACAGGGCGCGCGGTCTTGCGTTGAGCCGCTGCGCTCATCGTCCGGTCCAGACCGGCTTGCGCTTTTCCTGGAAGGCCTTGATGCCCTCCTTGGCATCCTCGGTGGCGGCGGTCAGCGCGATCTGCCCCTCGGTATAGGCGATGGCCTCGTCGAAGCTCATGGCGTGGATGGCGCGCATCGCATATTTGCCGCGGCGGATGGCAGCCGGCGACTTGTCGACGAGGCGGCCGATCAGCCAGTCGACCTTGGCGTCAAGTTCGCCCCTCGGCGCGACGTGATTGACCAGCCCTGCGACCCTCGCCTCGTCGGCGGTGAAGGGCTCGCCGGTCAGGCACCACTCGGCGACGAGGCGGCGCGGCACGGTCAGTTGCAGCAGGCTCAACACCTGCATGGGGAAGACGCCGACCTTCACCTCCGGCAGGCCGAAGGCGACATCCTCCGCCGCGACGGCCATGTCGGTCATGCAGAGAAGGCCCATGCCGCCGGCCATGCAGGTGCCGTTGACCCGGGCGATGGAAGGCTTGGTGCCGTTCTGGGCGAGGCGCAAGAGGTCGGCATAGTCGCTGTTCGGCTTGGAAGCGTCCTGGAAGAAGCTCTGGCCGCCGCCGAGATCGGCGCCGGCGCAGAAGGCCTTGTCGCCGGCGCCCGTCAGCACGATGACGCGCACCTCCGGATCCTCGTGGGCGGCGCGCCAGCCGGCGGCGATCCCGGCCACGACCTCGGCATTCATGGCGTTGCGCTTGTCGGGGCGATTGATAGTGATGGTGAGGACGTGACCCGCCTTGGCGGTCAGGACGGCATCGGACATCGCTTCTCTCCCTCAGCCGGCGGGCTTGTCGATGGTGGCCAGCAACCGGCCGGTGGTCACCTGGTCGCCGACGGCGACAGCGACTTCGCCGACCGTGCCAGCCACGGTACTCGCGTGGACATGTTCCATCTTCATTGCCTCCAGCGTGACGACCGGCTGGCCGGCCGCAACCGCCTCGCCCGCCGCCACATGGACGGCGACCACGCGGCCGTTCATGGCCGCAACGACACGACCATTCGAGCCGTCGGCGCCGCCACGCCGCGCCGGGGCGCGGGTGAGGTCGCGGACGATGATCTGGTCGGCGCCGCGCTGCAGGAAGAGGCGGTCGCCGTCGCGCTCATAGGGGACCTCGTCGGCGACGCCGTCATGGATGAAACGGCACCGGGGCGTTTCCTTGCGATAATCCGGGCGCATCTCGTCGAAGCGGATGACGTAGTCGGTGCCGCCATGGCTGAGGCGGCAGGTGCCGTCGCGCTCCTGCTGGACGGCGACGGTGTGGCGATGGCCGTCGATCTCCATGACCATCGGGATGGGCAGGGGCGGCCCGAGATGACGGGGCCGATAGCGGTAGCGGTCGGGGATCTCGTCATCATGCAGGATCGCAGCCGCGAGAACGGCATCCGGAAGGCCCTGCGGCGCAGGGCGCACGAGGTCGGCGCCATGATCGGCGATGAAGGCGGTGGTCGCCCCGCCTTCGGCGAAGACGGGATGCGCGAGGGCCCGCGCCAGGAAGCCCTGGTTGGTCATGACGCCAAGGCTTGCGAAGCGGTCCAGCCAGGCGATGAGCTTGGCGCGCGCCTCCTCGCGGGTGTTCTCGTGGACGATCACCTTGGCAACCATGGAATCGTAGTAGGGCGGCACCTCCGCCCCCACGGCCATGGCGGTGTCGACCCGGGCATAGGGCTCGATACATTCCGGCCAGGTGCGGAAGCGACCCGACTGCGGCAGGAAGTCCTGCGCCGGGTCCTCGGCGCAGAGGCGCACCTCGATCGTGTGGCCGAAGGCCGGCGCGTGCGCGTCGTGCTGCGCAATCGCCTCGCCCGCGGCGATCATGAGCTGCCACCGGACGAAATCCCGCCCGACATTCAGTTCGCTGACGCGGTGCTCGACCTGCAGCCGGGTGTTCATCTCCATGAAATAGAACTGGCCGTTACGGTCGAGGAGGAATTCCAGCGTGCCGGCGCCCTCGTAGCCGAGCGCCTTCACGGCCTTGACGGCAACGTCACCCATGCGGTGGCGCAGGTCATGGGAGACGGCCGGTGAGGGAGCCTCCTCGATCAGCTTCTGGTGTCGGCGCTGGATGGAGCAGTCGCGCTCGCCCACGTGCCAGGCATTGCCATGGCGGTCGCCGAAGACCTGGATCTCGATGTGGCGCGGCGCTTCGACCGCCTTTTCCAGCAGCACCGTCCCGTTGCCGAAGGCGTTCACGGCTTCCGAGCGCGCACTGCGGAGCGCCTCGGGAAACTGGGAGGCCTCGCGCACGAGCCGCATGCCGCGGCCGCCGCCGCCCGCAACCGCCTTGATCATGACGGGATAGCCGATGGCCTCGGCCTCGGCCGCGAGGCGATCGGCGGACTGGTCGTCCCCCTGGTAGCCCGGCACGACGGGCACGCCCGCCGCCTGCATCAGGGCCTTGGCGCGGGCCTTGTCGCCCATCGCCTCGATGGAGTCCGGCGAGGGGCCGACGAAGACGATGCCGGCCTCGCGGCAAGCCCGCGCGAAGGCGGCGTTCTCGGCGAGGAAGCCATAGCCGGGATGGATCGCCTCCGCCCCGCTCGCCTTCGCCGCCGCAATGATGGCGGGGATGTTGAGGTAGGACTCGGCCGGCAGCGGCCCACCGATCTCCACCGAGCGGTCGGCCGCGTGGACATGCCGGCTCCGCGCATCGGCGCTCGAATAGACGGCGACGGTCTCAAGACCCATCTCGCGGGCGGTGGCAAAGATGCGAAGGGCGATCTCGCCGCGATTGGCGACGAGCAGCCTTCGGAACGGGGTCGCAACGACCGGCGGGGGCTTGAGCGGGACGACGGTCATGGTCACGGCCTCGCCACGGAGAACTGCATGGGCACGGTCTGCCGGCATGTCGCCTCCCGACAGGTAGCGAGCGCCTCGGCCAGCACGGCGCGGGTGTCGCGCGGGTCGATGACGCCGTCATCGAGCAGACGCGCCGAGGTCGTGAAGACGTCCATCTGGCTCTCGAAGAGCTGGGTGATCTGCGCCTTCATCGCGCCGATCTGCGCCTCGTCGGCTTGCCTGCCGCGACGGGCCGCGCCCGCCCGCGCCACGATGGCCATGGTCTCGGCCGCCTGCTCCGCCCCCATCACCGCCGTGCGGGCATTCGGCCAGGAGAAGCAGAAGCGCGGATGGAAACCGCGGCCACACATGCCGTAGTTGCCGGCGCCGTAGGACGCCCCGCAATAGAGGGTGATCTGCGGCACCGTGGCGTTGGTGACCGCCTGGATCATCTTGGAGCCGTGCTTGATCATGCCGGCCTCCTCATAGGCGCGGCCGACCATGAAGCCGGTGGTGTTGTTGAGGTAGAGGATCGGCGTCGCCGACTGACAGCAGGCCTGGATGAAGTGGGTCGCCTTGTTGGCCCCGGCCGGATCGAGCGGGCCGTTGTTGGTGATGATGCCGACCGCATGACCCTCGATGGCGGCGTGGCCACAGACGGTGGCGGGACCATAGTCCTCGCCGAAGCCGAGGAAGTTCGAGCTGTCGACGATGCGGGCGACGACCTCGCGCATGTCGACGGGGCGCTTCAGGTCGGCGGGCATGATCCCGAGCAGGTCCTCGGCGTCGTAGCGCGGCGGCTCGAAGGCCGGACCGGCCTGACGCGGCTGGTCGCGGTCCCAGCCGAGAGCCGCGACGATCTCGCGGGCGATGCGCAGGGCGTCGCGGTCGTCCTCCGCCATGTAGTCGCCGAGGCCGGAGACGGTGGTATGCATCTCGGCGCCGCCGAGTTCCTCTTCCGACGCGATCTCGCCGGTCGCGGCCTTGAGCAGCGGCGGCCCGGCGAGGAAGGCGCGGGTGCGGCCGCGGACCATGACGATGTAGTCCGACAGCCCCGTCTGGTAGGCGCCGCCGGCGGTGGAGGATCCGTGGGTGACGGTGATGACGGGAAGGCCCGCGGCGGAGAGGCGGGCGAGATTGCGGAAGATCTGGCCGCCATGGATGAAGTGCTCGACGCGGTAGCGCAGCAGGTTGGCGCCGGCGCTCTCGACCAGCTGGATGAAGGGCAGACGGTTCTCCAGCGCCATCTCCTGCACGCGCAACTGCTTCTCCAGGCCCATGGGCTGGAGCGCACCGGCATCGATGCCGGAATCGGAGGCGGACACCATGCAGCGCACGCCGGAGACGAAGCCGATGCCGGCGATGACGCCGCTGCCGGGCACGCTCTTCTCGGCGTCAGGCACATCCATCATGAAGCCGGAGAGGGTCGACAGCTCCAGGAAGGGCGCCCCGGGATCGAGCAACAGCGCGATGCGCTCGCGCGGGAGCAGCTGGCCCCGCTCGTGGAAGCGGGGACCGGCCGCGGCCGAGGCGCGGCGGGCGCGCTCCTCAACGCCCGCCTGGCGCGCGATGAGTGCCAGCATGGCGGCGCGATTGGCCTGGAAGGTCTCGCTCGTCGGAGAGATGCGGCTCTCGATCACGGCCATGGGGCGGTTCGTCCCTGTGAACTCGCCGTCACACTGGCGGGCCGGGAGGAAGTCGTCTTGTGCGGAGTGGCTGATGGGAGGCGCGGGGGCAACGGATCACAGGCCCCACCCTCACCCTCCCCGCGCTGACGCGCGGAGAGGGTGGCTTCGACGTCGAACCTCGATCAAACGCCTCGCGCCTGGCCCGACCCCCCACGATGTCTCGGGAGGTGGAAGTCCCCCTCTCCGCGCGTCAGCGCGGGGAGGGTGAGGGTGGGGCATGCCGAGTCTTCCCGATCGCACTGCCTCAGAAGATCGGCTTCACGCCCTGCTGCGCCGCGATCTCGTCCTGGACCGCCAGCGCCCGGCGATAGCCGTCGCGCTCCTTCAGACGCGCCCAGTAGGCAGCGGTCTGGGGCTGGAACTCCTTCGACAGCCCGATGACCTCGGCGAGCATCAGGGCGTAGCCGACGGCGATGTCGGCAACGGTGAACCGCCCCCCCGCCAGCCAGTCGTGTTTCAACAGGTGCGCGTCGAGCATGCGCAGCCGCCCGAGGAACCACTTGGCGTAGTCCTCCGCCACCTGGGGCTGGCGCCGCTCCGGCGGCTCGAAGCGCGAGTAGCGCAGCACCAGCGCCTGCGGGAAGGTAAGGGTTGCGTCGCTGTGGTGCAGCCAGTTGAGCCAGAGTCCATAGTCGGCTTCGGCCGGCGCGACCGCCAGAGGCGAGGGTCCGTGGCGCACCGCGAGATATTCGCAGATTGCCGCCGACTCGGTCATCCGCGTATCGCCGTCCACGAGGAAGGGCACGGTGCCGAGGACGTTGACGTCGAAATATTCCTTGGCAAAGGCCCGCGGCGGAAAGGCCAGCACCTTCAGCTCATAGGCGAGGCCCATCTCCTCGAGCGTCCAGAGGGGCCGGAAGGAGCGGGCGGAGAGGCAGTGATAGAGGATCATTGGCGGTTGCTCATGCCGGGCAGCGTGCCCATGGCCTTGCAGATGATGGAGAGCATGACCTCGTCGGCGCCGCCGGCGATGGAGGTGAGGCGGGCATCGCGGTAATAGCGCGTCACCGGCGTCTCGTTCATGTAGCCCATGCCGCCCCAGTACTGCATGCAGGCATCCGCCACCTCGCGGCCGATGCGGCCGGCCTTGAGCTTGGCCATGGAGGCGAGCGTCGTCATGTCCTCTCCGGCAATCATCATCTCAGCCGCGCGATAGATGAGCGAACGCAGCATCTCCACCTCGGTCTTCAGTTCGGCGAGACGGAAGTGCACCACCTGGTTGTCGAGGATAGACTTGCCGAAGGCCTGGCGGCCGCGGGTGTATTCGATGGTCTGGTCGATGATCCATTCGGCCGGCTTGAGGCCCGCCGCAGCGCCCCAGAGCCGCTCCTCCTGGAACTGCATCATCTGATAGGTGAAGCCCTTGCCCTCCTCGCCGATGCGGTTCCTCTTCGGCACGCGCACCTCGTCGAAGAAGATCTGGGCGGTGTCGGAGGCGCGCATGCCGAGCTTGTCGAGGGTGCGGGCGACGGTGACGCCCTTCGACTTCATGGGAACGCAGATCAGCGACTTGTTGCGGTGGGCAGGCCCCTCGCCGGTATTGGCGAGCAGGCAGATCCAGTCGGCCTGGGCGCCGTTGGTGATCCACATCTTGCCGCCGGTGATGACGTAGTCGTCGCCGTCCGAGCGCGCCGTGGTCTTGATCGAGGCGACGTCGGAGCCCGCGCCCGGCTCGGAGACACCGATGCAGGCCACCTGGTCGCCCGCGACGGCGGGGGCGAGAAACTCCGCCTTCACGTGGTCCGAGCCGAAACGTGCGAGTGCGGGCGTCGCCATGTCCGTCTGGACGCCGATGGCCATGGGAACCGAGCCGCAATGGATGCCGCCGACCTCTTCGGCCATCAGCAGGGCATAGGAATAATCGAGGCCCATGCCGCCGTACTCGACCGGCTTGTTGAGACCGAGATAGCCGGCCGCGCCGAGCTTCCTGAACACGTCGTGGGCGGGGAAGCGCCCGGCCTCCTCCCAGGCATCGACATGGGGGTTGATCTCGGTGGCGATCAGCTTCTGCAGGCTGCGCCTGACCTCCTCGTGTTCGGCCGTGAACAGCATGGCGCCTTGTCCCTGTGGTCGGTCTGATGGTCGCAAGGCTAGCGGCGCCGCAGCGTGCCGGGCTTGCGTGAACTGGTCATGGACTGACGCCCGCCTCGCTGCGGAAGATCTCGAGCTGGCGGGAGCCGGAGAAGATGGCGCGCGGCTGGAGACCGTAGAAGCGGCGGATCGAGTGAGAGAAATGCGTCGAATCGGGGTAGCCGATGTCGAGCGCCAGATGCGCCATGTTGATCGTCTCGTTGGCGAAGTTGAGGAGGTGCCGCGCCCGCTTCCAGGCCCGGCAGGCGCGGAAGGCGATGCCCGTCTCCTGCTTGAACAGGTGGAGGAAGCGCGAGACCGACAGGTTGGCCATCGCGGCGCAGTCCGCCGCGGTGAAGGCCTCGCCCGGCTGGTCCCTGAGGGCCGCGAGGACGCGGGCAATCCGCCGGTCGAGCGAGCGCGGCGGCAGCGGCGCTCCGAGGACGGCGGTGTCGAAGTCGGCGGAGCTCGCGCGGTGCTTCAGCGGCATCTCGCGCAGCCGTGCATGGGCGGCGCGCAGCCGGGCGGCAAGGTCGCCCTCCTCGAGCCCGGCGAGCTCGCCGGCAAGGCGCGAGAGGGCAAGGGGATCGACCGATTCCGGCTCGATCAGCACGCCGATGACGGACGGGTGCTCGGGTTCGATGCTGTGCTCGCAATAGGCTGGCATGACCGCCGCCTCGACCAGCCGGTCGGGCTGGCCTGCGACGGATAGCCTCAACCCCCCCTGCATGCTGGCGAAGACGATCAGAGAGCCGAGCGTGCGTCGCCGCGGCCGCCCGAGCAGGCCTGCATAGAAGACCCGCTCAGGCCCGACGAGCATGAATCGCTCGGAGCAAATCCCTGGTCCCGGCATGCGTTCTCCCCGGAATTATCGTTCTTTTCGGGCGACTATAGCCCGGTTGGGCCGCGGCGCCAGATTGCCGTTGGTCACAGCCTGCGACGGTCGTCGGGCGAGGCTTTTCACGCGGCAAACCTGTTATTGGTCAAAAGGCTAGCGGGAAGCTGCGTTGCAGCAAAGGCGTTGCTACGGTGCAGCAACCTTCGGCTTATGGCGCCTTTGGCGGAACGCTCAGATTTCGCTGCCATTCCCCCCGGAGGATACGCATGAAACGCCGCAATTTCCTCGCCGCTTCGGGCGCCGGTCTCGCCGCTGCAGCTGTTGCCGCCCCCGCCGTCGCGCAGTCCGCGCCCGAGATCAAGTGGCGCCTGACGTCGAGCTTCCCGAAGTCGCTCGACACCATCTACGGCGGTGCCGAGAACATCTCCAAGCAGGTCGCCGAGCTGACGGACAACAAGTTCCAGATCCAGGTCTTCGCCGCCGGCGAGATCGTCCCCGGCCTGCAGGCCCTCGACGCCGTGTCCAACAACACGGTCGAGATGTGCCACACCTGCTCCTACTACTATGTCGGCAAGGACCCGACCTTCGCCATCGGCACCGCTGTGCCGTTCGGCCTCAACGCCCGCCAGATGAACGCCTGGCTGTTCCAGGGCGGCGGCAACGAGCTCTTCAACGAGTTCTACAAGAAGTACACCGTGCACGCGATCCCGGCGGGCAACACCGGCGCGCAGATGGGCGGCTGGTTCCGCAAGGAGATCAAGACGGTCGCCGATCTGAACGGCCTGAAGATGCGCATCGCCGGCATCACCGGCCAGGTCATGGCCAAGCTCGGCGTCGTGCCGCAGCAGGTCGCCGGCGGCGACATCTATCCGGCCCTCGAGAAGGGCACGATCGATGCCGCCGAGTGGGTCGGCCCCTATGACGACGAGAAGCTCGGCTTCAACAAGGTGGCGCCGTTCTACTACTACCCCGGCTGGTGGGAGGGTGGCCCGACCGTCCACGCCATGATCAACCTGGAGAAGTGGAACTCGCTGCCGAAGGCCTACCAGGCTGCCCTCAACAACGCCTGCGCCACGGCGAACACGGTGATGCAGGCCAAGTACGACCTGCAGAACCCGGCCGCCCTGCGTCGCCTGGTGGCCGCCGGCACCCAGCTCCGTCCCTTCCCGCAGGAGGTCATGGAGGCCGCCTTCACCGCCTCCAACCAGATCTACAGCGAGATCAGCGCCAAGAATGCCGATTTCAAGAAGATCATCGACGCGATGCAGGCGACGCGCTCCGAACAGTACCTGTGGTGGCAGGTCGCCGAGTTCACTTTCGACGCCTTCATGATCCGCGCCCGCGCCCGCGCCGGCCGCTGATCGCTCCACGCTTCGCATGATGGGAAAGGCCGCGTCCGCAAGGGCGCGGCCTTTCTCGTTTGGCCGATTTCCATCGGAAGGGGAGCCCTGCCGGAAAGCACGGGCTCCGGGGCTGGCGCGATGCCGGCGATTGGTGGCAGTTTGCGCGCCCGGCCAGATCCGCTCGAGGGCCTGGTTCCAGCGTCTGCATGTTTTCGGAGGACGAAAGCGATGTCCAACAATCTGAAATTCTACATCAATGGCGAGTGGGTGGCCCCGACCGGCACGGCGACGCTCGATGTCATCGACCCCTCGACGGAAGAGCCCTTCACGAAGATCGCGCTCGGCACCGAGGCCGACGTCGACAAGGCCGTGAAGGCGGCCCGCGAGGCCTTCAAGACCTTCTCGCAGACCACGAAGGAGGAGCGCCTCGCCCTGATGCGCAAGCTGCTCGAGGTCTACAACAGGCGCTTCGCGGATGTCGCCGACGCGCTCTCCCGCGAGATGGGCGCCCCGAAGAAGCTCGCCCACACCGCCCAGGCCGGCATGGGCACGGCCCACCTCGCGAAGATGATCGAGACGCTCGAGAAGTTCGAGTTCGAGGAGCTGCGCGGCACGACCCTCATCGCCAAGGAGCCGATCGGCGTCGTCGGCATGATCACGCCGTGGAACTGGCCGATCAACCAGATCATGTGCAAGGTCGCCCCGGCGCTCGCCGCCGGCTGCACCATGGTGCTGAAGCCGAGCGAGATCGCGCCGATCAACGGCATCATCTTCGCCGAGATTATGGATGAGGCGGGCGTGCCGAAGGGCGTGTTCAACCTCGTCAACGGCGATGGCCCGACGGTGGGCGAGGCGATCGCCCGCCATCCCGGGGTCGACATGGTGTCCTTCACCGGCTCGACCCGCGCCGGCGTGCTCGTCGCCAAGGCGGCCGCCGACACGGTGAAGCGCGTCCACCAGGAGCTCGGTGGCAAGTCCGCCAACATCATCCTGCCCGATGCCGACATCGCCAAGGCGGTGAAGCTCGGCGTCGAGGGCATGATGCGCAACTCCGGCCAGTCCTGTAACGCCCCGACGCGCATGTTCGTGCCGGCAGCGAAGCACGATGAGGCCAAGCAGGTCGCCAAGGAGGTCGCCGACAAGCTGAAGGTCGGCCCGGCCTCCTCCGAGGACAGCTGGATGGGCCCGGTCGTCAGCGAGGTGCAGTTCAACAAGATCCAGAAGCTGATCGAGAGCGGCATCAAGGAAGGCGCCGAGCTCGTCACCGGCGGCACCGGCCGTCCCGAGGGCCTCAACCGCGGCTATTACGTCCGCCCGACGGTCTTCGCCGGCGTCACCGACGAGATGACCATCGCGAAGGAAGAGATCTTCGGGCCCGTCCTGTCGATCCTGCCCTATGACAGCGAGGACGAGATCGTCGAGCGGGCGAACAACACGCCCTACGGCCTTGCCTCCTACGTCCAGTCGGGATCGCTGGAGAAGGCCCGCAAGCTCGCCTCGCAGATGCGCTCGGGCAATGTCTACATCAACTATCCCGCCTGGGATGCCGGCGCGCCCTTCGGCGGCTACAAGCAGTCGGGCAACGGCCGCGAATATGCCGATTTCGGCCTCGAGGAGTTCCTCGAGATCAAGGGGACGGTCGGCTACGGCGCCGCCTGATCCCGCCAGGCTCACTCGAAACCGGAAAGGGCGGCCCGACGGGGCCGCCCTTTTTTTTGGCTTGTGACCGCAATGGCCCTAGCGGGATGCCGCTGCGGTGGGGCAACCGCCTTCCGAGAGCGGGCGGAAGGCTTCCGCGAAAGGCACCGTCGCGACCCGTTCGTAGAGATCCCAGGCGGAGCGCGACTCCCCGGGCTTCTTGACGCGAAACAGGTACATGTCCCGCTCCACGCGCCCGTCGCTCCGGATGCGGCCGTTCGTCAGGGTGGCGTCGTTGATCGGCAGGCTGCGCATGGCCGCCGCCACGGCGCGCGGCTCGTCGGTTCCTGCCGCCTGGACGGCTTTCAGATAGTGCAGGGTCGCGCTGTAGTCGGCCGCGTTCATCATGTTGGGCATCAGGTTGCGGCGCGCCAGGAAGCGCGTGGAGAAGGCGCGCGCCTCGTCCGACTGGTCCCAGTAGAAGCCTTCCGACAGCAGCATGCCCTGGGCGGCCTCGAGGCCGAGGGCATGCACGTCGGTGATCATCAGCAGGAGGCTGGCCAGGCTCTGATTGCCACGCCCGCCGACGATGCCGAACTCCCGGGCCGTCTTGATGGTGTTGATCGTGTCGTTCCCGCCATTGGCGAGCCCGATGATGCGGGCCCCGGATGCCTGGGCCTGAAGCAGGAAGGACGAGAAGTCCGTCGAATTGATCGGCGCGCGCACGCGGCCGACGACGTTGCCGCCGGCGGCCTCGACGAAACGCGCGGCATCCCGCTCGAGGACGTGCCCGAACGAGTAGTCGGCCGTGACGAAGAACCAGGAGGTGCCACCATTACGGACGGCGGCGGTGGCCAGCGTCTTCGCCAGGGCGTAGGTGTCGTGCATCCAGTGGAAGCCCGTCGGGGAGCAGGCGGCACCGGTCAGGTCGGATGACCCCGAACTGGTGGCGATATCCAGCTTGCCCTTCTCCCGCGCATAGGCCCGCACCGCCAGGGCGACGGAGGAGGCGCCGAGCCCGACGACGACATCCACACCACCCTCGTCGTACCAGCGGCGAACGATGGCCGACCCGACATCGGGCTTGTTCTGGTGGTCGGCCGAGAGGACCTCGATCTTGCGCCCGAGCACCGTGCCGCCGAAGTCCTCGACCGCCATCTGCACGGCGATCAGGCTGGAGCGACCGGTGATGTCCGCATAGGGACCCGACATGTCGTTCAGGACACCGATGCGGACGGTATCGTCGGAGACCTGCGAGGCCGAGGGCGTCGCTGCGGCCGCCCACAGGAGGCACGCGGTGATCAGCGTTGCGAGCTTGAGTTTGGCCATGAGGCGCTCCTGTGCGGGGTGGACGAGGTCGGGTGGCCCCCCAAGACGTGGAGGCCGTGGGCATGTCATCGGCGACCGGCGTTCAGGCGCGCGCGGGCGCGCTCGCCCGCCTCGCGCCGCGCATCGAGCATGGGCTTTGCCGCGAGGCGAATGGCCGCGAGCGCCTCGGGCGACGCCGTGCGCTCGGACGTGTCGAAGGGCGGCTGCGGATCGTATTCGAGCAGCAGTTGCAGCCTCCGTGCGACCTCCTCGCCGCAGAGTTCGGCCGCGAGCTGGAAAGCGAAATCGATCCCCGCCGTCACGCCGCCACCCGAAACGCGGTTGCGGTCGACAACGATGCGGTCGGCTACCGGAATGGCTCCGAGGGGCGCCAACTGGTCGCGCGACAGCCAGTGACAGGCCGAGCGATAGCCATCGAGCAGCCCGGCTCCCGCCAGAATGAGACTGCCCGCGCAAACCGACGTGACATAACGCGCCGAACTTCCGGCCCTTGTGACGAATTCCATGACCTCCGGATCGTCCATCACCGCGATCTGGCCGGGGCCGCCGCCGACGCACAGCACGTCCAGCCGCGGGCAGTCCGTGAAGGTGGTCGTCGGCAGCAGCACGAGACCGACGTCACTGGTGACGGGTT
>VFQR01000708.1_pt1 | contig 36639 bp, 35 predicted proteins | sample 3512321 | NCBI WGS metagenome assembly VFQR01 (sample SAMN10412374, study PRJNA504923) | tailings metagenome | isolation source: Relicate 3 Philex TSF1 revegetated site | place: Philippines: Tuba, Benguet | collected 2017-08-29 | reverse complement strand
AAGCAAAATCTTGCCGTTGGTCTTCGCAGCTTCGCCCGAGCGCTTGCGCTCCTCTTCCATGAACGGGAAGAGATAGGCGACCGCCTGCTTCATCACGCGCGCGGATTTCACGACCTGCGGCAGGAACATCTTGCCCGCGCCGAACAGATCGCCGACCACGTTCATGCCGTCCATCAACGGACCTTCGATCACATGCAGCGGCTTCTCGGCAGCTTTGCGCGTTTCCTCCGTGTCCTCGATGATGAAGTCGGTGATGCCGTTGACGAGCGCATGTTCGAGGCGCTTCTGCACCGGCCACGAACGCCACGCGAGATCAGCTTCCTTTTTCTCGCCGCCGGCACCCTTGAACTTTTCCGCAAGCGCGAGGAGGCGTTCGGTTGCGTCCTCGCGGCGATTGAGCACGACATCTTCGCACGCCTCGCGCAGCTCGGCGGGAATATCGTCGTAAAGCGCGAGCTGGCCCGCGTTGACGATGCCCATGTCCATGCCGGCCTTGATCGCATGATAGAGGAACACGGCGTGCATCGCCTGCCGCACCGGCTCGTTGCCGCGGAAGGAGAACGAAAGGTTCGACACGCCGCCGGAGATATGTGCGTGCGGCAGTTTCTGGCGGATGATCTGCGTCGCTTCGATGAAAGCGACACCGTAGCCGGCGTGCTCCTCGATACCGGTCGCAACCGCGAAGATATTCGGATCGAAGATGATGTCTTCCGGCGGGAAGCCGACTTCTTCGACCAGAATTTTATAGGCGCGTGCGCAAATCTCGACCTTGCGCTCGCGCGTATCCGCCTGTCCCTGTTCGTCGAAGGCCATCACGACGACCGCCGCACCATAACGGCGCACGAGATGCGCGTGATGCCGGAACGCGTCCTCGCCTTCCTTCATCGAGATCGAATTGACGATGCCTTTGCCCTGCACGCATTTCAGGCCCGCCTCGATCACCGACCACTTCGAACTGTCGACCATGATCGGCACTTTGGCGATGTCGGGCTCGGACGCGATGAGATTCAGGAAGTCGACCATCGCTTTTTCGGAATCGAGCAGGCCCTCGTCCATGTTGACGTCGATAACCTGCGCGCCGTTCTCGACCTGCTCGCGCGCGACCGCGAGCGCTTCGTCATATTTGCCTTCGGTGATCAGCTTCCTGAACTTCGCCGAGCCCGTGACGTTGGTGCGCTCGCCGACGTTGACGAACGGGATTTCCGGCGTCAGTTCGAACGGCTCGAGACCCGACAGGCGAAGACGCGCAGGCAACTCGGGAATGACCCGCGGCTTCTTGTTCGATGTCACCGTGCAGATCGCGCGGATATGATCCGGCGTGGTGCCGCAGCAGCCGCCGACGATGTTGACGAGACCGCTCGCGGCGAACTCTTCCAGCATCCCGGCCATGAATTCCGGGCTCTCGTCGTAAAGACCAAATTCGTTCGGCAGGCCCGCGTTCGGATATGCGCAGACAAGTGTATCGGCGACCTTCGCGATTTCCGCGATATGCGCACGCATTTCTTTTGCACCGAGTGCGCAGTTGAGGCCCACCGAAAACGGCCGCGCATGCGAAATCGAATTCCAGAACGCGGTCGGAGTCTGACCGGAAAGCGTGCGGCCCGAGCGGTCGGTGATCGTGCCGGAAATCATGATCGGCAGACGCTTGCCGGTGTCGTCGAACAGCTTTTCGACCGCGAAGATCGCAGCCTTCGCGTTCAGCGTGTCGAAGATCGTTTCAATAAGAATGATGTCCGCGCCGCCATCGACCAGCGCCTTGGTCTGCTCGTAATAGGCGTCGGAAAGTTCATCAAACGAGGTCGAGCGATAGCCCGGGTTGGAAACGTCCGGCGAGATCGACGCGGTACGGTTCGTGGGTCCGAGCGCGCCTGCGACATAACGCTTGCGGCCGTCTTCCTTCTCCATGATCTGGGCTGCTTCTTTGGCGAGCTTCGCGCCTTCGAAGTTCAGATCGTAGACGATCGCTTCCATGCCGTAGTCAGCCTGAGCGATGCTGGTCGAGGAGAAGGTATTGGTGGAGCAGATGTCCGCGCCCGCGCGGAAATACTTCAGCGAAATGTCGCGGATTGCGTCGGGCTTGGACAGATTCAGAAGATCGTTGTTGCCGCGCACTTCGCGGTTCCACGCATCGAAACGCGCGCCGCGATAGCCGGCCTCGTCGAGGTTCAGCGCCTGGATCATCGTACCCCACGCGCCGTCGAGCACGAGGATGCGCTCGCTCGCGATCTTGCGAAGCGCTTGTTCAACGGCCGACATCTGAAACTTCTTATCACTCATACCTGAATTCCGATTACGCGGCGGCGGCTCCGGCCTCGGGCCGGATGCCGAGCATGTGACAGATGGCGAACACGAGTTCCGAGCGGTTCAGCGTGTAGAAATGAAATTCGTTTACGCCGCGCTGCCTGAGATCGTTGACCTGTTCGGCGGCGACGGTAGCGGCAACGAGCTTCCGGGTTTCGGGGTCGTTCTCTAAACCCGCGAAACGCTCGGCAAGCGATTGCGGCACGTGCGTGCCGCAAGGCTCCGCGAACTTCTTCACTTGCGCGAAATTCAGCACCGGAAGAATGCCGGGCACGATCGGAATATCGATGCCCTTCGAGCGCACGCGGTCGAGATAGCGGAAGTAGAGATCGTTACCGAAAAAGAACTGCGTGATCGCGCGCGTAGCTCCGGCATCGACCTTGCGTTTCAGAAGCTCGATCTCGGCATCCACGCTTGCGCTATCCGGATGTTTCTCCGGGTAGGCCGAAACCGAAATTTCAAAATTTCCGATCTTCTTAATGCCAGCGATCAGTTCGGGGCTGCCTTCATAGCCGCCGGGATGCGGCTCGTATTTCGTGCCGGCGCCCGTAACCGGATCGCCGCGCAGCGCCACGATGTGGCGTACGCCTTCGTTCCAGTAACCCTGCACGACTTCATCGGTCTCGGCTTTCGTCGCACCGACGCAGGTCAGATGGGCCGCCGGCGTCAGCGACGTTTCGCGCAGCATGCGCGCGATGGTGCCGTGGGTGCGCTCGCGCGTGGATCCGCCGGCACCGTAGGTCACCGAGACGAAACGCGGCTTCAGCGGCGCGAGGCGCGCGATCGAAGCCCAGAGCGTCTTTTCCATCTCTTCGGTTTTCGGCGGGAAAAACTCGAACGAGACCTGAATATCGTTACGCATCACGCAACTTCCCTTCCCTCTCCGGCAATCTGCATGCGCGGGTCGCGGGCGACCCAGATCGAAACCGTGAGCGCGCTTTCGCTCTTCTTTTCGGGCGCGAGCGCCCTGTGCCTGTCGAAATCGAGACCCGCGTCCTTCAGCCACTGTTCGACGGCATCCGGCGCAAACCCGAGACGGCGGTGCGCGTGTTCCTCGCGCAGAAATTCAAGCTGATGCGGCGCGAAGTCGACGACGACGAGACGGCCACCGGGCCGCAGCACGCGGGCCGCTTCGCGCAACGCACGCGCGCCATCGTCGAGATAATGCAGCACCTGATGCATGACGATCGCGTCGAACGAGTCGCGCGGAAACGGAAGATTATAGAGATCGCCCTGGCGCACCGAGCAGTTCTTTAATCCTGCTTTATCGAGATTGGCGCGGGCGAATTGCAGCATCTCCGGATTGAGGTCGATGCCGACGCCACGCGAAATCTCCGCGCCGAACAACTCGAGAATACGGCCGGTGCCGGTACCGAGATCGAGAAGCGCGTCGATGGGCTTGCCGGCGAGCGCGTCGCGCACGGCGGCTTCCACGGCGACATCGGAAACGTGCAGCTTGCGCAACTCGTCCCAGCGCCCGGCGTGTTTCCGGAAATAGCTCTGCGCCGCCTGCTGCCGCGCGGCGCGCACCTGCGCGAGCCGTTCGCGGTCGCGGTCGAAGATCGGATCGGCCGGGTCCGCGAGCGCGAGGATCGCGTCGGCGAGCGGTGCACCCGCGCCCTCGGACGCGCGGCGATAAAACGCCCAGCTCGCCTCGCGAAAGCGCTCGACGATTCCCGCTTCTGCGAGCAGGCGCAGATGCCGGGAAATCCGCGGCTGCGATTGGCCGAGAATGTCGGTCAGGTCGGAGACGGTCAGTTCGGCCTGATCGAGGAGCGCAAGCAGGCGCAGCCGGGTGTCCTCCGCGGCAGCCTTCAAGCCGCCGAGCAGAACGTCGAAACCGGACGGTGCCTTCCTTCGGATCACGGAGAAATCCCTTCGGGCATGGGCAAAAGCCCATCGCCCACCACATAAGGATATCTTTATGTGATTAAACAGGATCGCGCAAGACGGCCCGATCACAAGCGCGTAACAGTTTACGGCGCCTGTATTTTCAGGCTGCAGCCACTCTTCTAGGTTCGCGCCATGAGCCTCGTCGCCACCCTTTCGATTCCCCAGGCCGCGGTCACGCTGCCGCCGAAAATCCGCGACCTGCGCCTCGACTTCTTTCGCGGGCTCGCGCTGTGGCTGATCTTCCTGGATCACGTGCCGTCGAATGTCGTCGCCTGGTTCACGCTCCGGAACTTCGGGTTCAGCGACGCGGCGGAGATGTTCGTGTTCATCTCGGGCTACACCGCCGCCTTCGTCTACGGGCGCGTGATGCTGGAGCGCGGCTTCGTGGTCGCCTCCACCCGCATCTGGAAGCGCGCGTGGCAGATCTACGTCGCTTTCGTCTTTCTCTTTATGATCTACCTCGCGCAGATCTCGTGGGTCGCGAGCCGCTTCGAAAATCCGCTCTACATCGAGGAAATGAACCTGCTGCATTTCCTGCAGCGGCCGGAAGTCGTGATCGTCGAAGCGCTTGCGCTACGCTTTCTTCCGGCGAACGTGGACGTGCTGCCGCTCTACATCGTGCTGATGCTGTTCTTCCCGTTCGTCGTCTGGATGCTGTTGCGTGCGCCGGCGGCCGCGCTCGGCTTCTCGTTCGTGCTGTACGTATTCGCCTATACCCAGAGCTGGAATTTGCCGGCCTATCCGGACGAGAAAGTCTGGTACTTCAGTCCTTATGCGTGGCAATTCCTGTTCGTGATCGGCGCCTGGTGCGCCCTGGGGGGCGCGCAGAAGATCGCGCCCTTCATACGATCCAACCTCTTTGTCGTGCTCGGCGGCCTCTACTTATTGTTCGCGCTGTTGATGCAGGGCCTGACGAACATCGACACCGTGTTCCGGCTGAACATCCGGTTTCCGGACGCGCTCCTGATCTTCCCGCTCGACAAGACTCACCTCTCGCCGCTGCGCCTCGCGCACTTTCTGATTCTCACGGCGATGGTGGTCCGCTTCGTCCCGCCGGATGCCCGTTTCCTGAGCAGCCGCTGGGCCCGGCCCCTGGTCCTGTGCGGGCAGCATTCGCTCGAAATCTTCTGCCTTGGGGTTTTCCTTTCGTTTTCCGCCCATTTTCTGATGGTCGAAGTCTCGAGCAGGATACCTATGCAGTTGGTCGTTAGCCTTGGTGGAGTAGCAATTATGATTGCTCTTGCCGCCGGCATGACGTGGTATAAGAAGCTTCAAAACCGGGCAGCGAAGAATCCGGCGACATAGACTAAAGTATAAGGCGTGTTCTAGGGGGTCCCATGCGGGCCAAGGCAATGGGGGCGGCGCTTCTGCCGTTCCTGATAATGTCTGGAATGGCTGCCGCGCAGGATCGTCGCTGCGAGGCCCCGGACGCTTACATCCAGCCGTACCACAAGGCGTCGAAGGCAGCGCTTCATCTGCGCTCCAGCAAATCGCTCGACGTCCTTATCGTTTCGAGCCTGCCCGCACAGACGCGCTCCGGCGAAAAGCTTCGCGCTTATCCGCAGTTTCTGGAAAACGCGCTGAAGGAACGCCTGCCGAATTACGAATTTCATGTGAGCGTCCACACCGAGCCGCGCAAGTCGATCAAGCAGGTGCTGGCGGCGCTCCCCGCCGCGCTGGAAAAGCACAAGCCCAATCTCGTGGTCCTGCAGACCGGCACGGTGGAAGCGATCGGCGGAGCCGATCCCGAGAAGTACGAGCGCAAGCTCGAACGCGCCATCGAAATCATCAACGCGAGCGGCGCCGACGTCATCTTCGTCAATCCGCAGTTCAGCCCGCGGATCTCGATGTTCTCGAACACCGGCGCACTGAACGACCGCATTCGCCGGGTCGCTTCCTACTCCGATGTCGCCGTGTTCAACCGCTACGACATCATGCGCTACTGGAGCGAGAACGAAGCCTTCGACTTCACGGCGATGAAGGGTGACGGCACCTACGAGGCCGTCCACCGCTGCCTTGGCCGCATGCTCGCGGAATTCATTTCCCGCGCGGCCTCTTTCTCGGAGCTTGCCAAGGTCTCGCAATGAATTCACGCAAGCTTCTGATCGCCGCGGGCGCCCTGCTCTGCTTCGCGCCTGCCGCCCGGGCTGAAACCGCCGCTCCGCCCGCCTGCGCGCCGAGCCTTGAGCACATCCGCCTGTCGGGCGGACTTCCGCACGTGGCGCAGCGTATTGCGAACCGGCAGCCGGTAACGATCGTCGCCATGGGTTCGTCGTCTACGGCCGGCGTCGGCGCGACGTCCGCCGAACACAACTATCCGAACCAGCTTTACAAGCGCCTCACGGCGCGTTTCCCGGGCATCGAATTCCACATCATCAACCGCGGCATGAGTGGCGCAGTCGATCGCCAGATGCTCGACCGCTTTGAAGAAGACGTGCAGTCCGCGCGGCCCGATCTCGTGCTCTGGCAGGTCGGCACCAACGCGCTGCTGAATTCCGACGGCATCTCGAAGGAAGGCGATGTCATGCGCGACGGTCTGCGCAGGCTCCGCGCCATCGGCGCCGATGTCGTGCTGATCGACCCGCAATACGCGCCGAAAGTGCTGAAGGATCCAGACGCCGAGCCCATGGTCGAGCTGATCCGCTCGATCGCCCGCGAGGAAGGCGTTCCGGTTTTCCAGCGCTGGGCGCAGATGAAAGAGTGGAAAGAGCACCGCCACATTCCCTTCGAGACGTTCCTCTCGCAGGATCTCTTTCACATGAACGACTGGAGCTACGCGTGCTGGGCCGAGGCACTTTCCGGCGCGATCTCCTGGGCGTCCACGCAGCCGAGCTTCCAGTTCGCCGCGCAGCCGGGCTACCGCCCGTAAGCTACGCCGCTACTTCTTCTCCGGCTGAAGAATGAAACACGTCGTCGTGGCGTGGGCGTAAAGCTTGCCGTCCTTGTCGACCAGTTGCCCTTCCGCGATCGCGGTTCGCGCGCCGCTGTGTACGATCTTTCCTTCGGCACGAAGCCTGCCGGTCTTTGCCGTCACGCCCTTCACGAAGTTGAGCTTGAGTTCGAGCGTCGTGTAGCCCGTGCCCGCCGGCAGCACGGTCTGCACCGCGCAGCTCATCGCGGAATCCATCAGCGTCAGCGCGACGCCGCCGTGAACGGTGCCGATGGGGTTGTAGTGAAATTCCTTCGGCTCGATCTCGAACACGACGAAACCGGGTTCGACCACGGTCAATGCATAGTCGAGCGTGTCGGTGATCGGCGGATTCGGAATCCTGCCGTCGCGAATGCCGCGCAGGAACTCGAGGCCGGACATGGTGAGCACCAGTCCTGCACTCTCCTTCGGGTCCTTCCAGCTGAACGTCCGCGAGCGGGTTATGCCGTCTGCCTGCGTGGTCATGTCATCCCTCGGCCATTGACTTGCGCGTAGATACACGCATTATGCGTGCATATACGCCTTTGTCCAGACGGGAAACGGATGGCAAAACGCACCGATATCCACCGTTGCGCCTGCACGATCCTGCGGCAGGCCGCGCGGGTCGCGACCCAGCATTTCGACAAGGCGCTCGCAACCAGCGGCCTGCGCATCTCGCAGCTCTCGGTGCTGACCACCTTGCGCTACGTGGGCCCGAAGACAATCAACGAACTCGCAGAAATCATGGTGCTCGACCGCACCACGCTCGGACGCAACCTGCTTCCCTTGCAGCGCGAGGGCTACCTCGCCGTCAAAGCCGGCGAGGACGACCGCCGCACCAAGAAGCTCGCGCTCACGAAAAAAGGCGAGACCGTCGCGACCAAGGCGATGGACAGTTGGGGCGATGCGCAAACCAGCTTTGAGAATGCAATCGGGCTCGACAATGCGATCGCCCTTTCCAAGCTCTTGCGTCAGGTCGTGAAGGCGGAATACGCAACCAAGAAATAAATGGGGGAACCATGAGCAAGCTTCAGATCGTCGGCACGGCGCTCTCCAACTTCGTCCGCACGGCCCGCATGGCGGCGCAAGAAAAGGGTGTGCCCTACGAACTCATCGAAATCATGCCGCGCTCGGATCAGGCGCGCGAACTGCACCCTGGCGGCATGGTGCCGAGCATGCGCCACGGCGACCGCACGCTGTTCGAGAGCCGCGCCATCACGCGCTATATCGACGAAGCTTTCGACGGACCGCCCTTGATGCCGCGCGATCCCTGGGCTGCGGCGCAAGCGGAGCAATGGCTTGCCTATGTCGCGACCTCCGTCGACAAAGCCGTCATTCGCGAAATGGTGCACGCCTATTTCTTCTCGACGAAGCCCGACAAGTCCCCCGACCGCGCGGTCATCGAGCGCGCCGCAAAGCGTATCGAACGGCAATTCCAGACGCTGGGGAAAGCGGTCGAGAAGACCGGTTTTCTCACCGGCGACTTCTTCGGGCTTGCGGACATGTATGCCATGCCGATCATCGGGCAGTCGCGTGTGACGCCGGAGGGCAAGGAAGCGATGGCGAAAGCGCCCTCGCTCCTCGCCTATTATGAGAAACACAAGAACCGGCCGAGCTTCGTCGAGACGGCGCCGCCCCGAGGAAAGTAAAGCGCAGGCAAAAACGAAAAAGCCCCGGATTTCTCCGGGGCTTTTTCTTAGCGCGTGAACTTCTTGTATTTGATCCGGTGCGGGATTTCCGCCGCCGCACCGAGACGGCGCTTCTTGTCCGCCTCGTAATCCTGGAAGTTGCCTTCGAACCATTCGACATGGCTGTCGCCCTCGAAGGCCAGAATGTGCGTCGCGATACGATCGAGGAAAAAGCGATCGTGGCTGATGATCACGGCGCAGCCCGCGAAATTCTCGAGCGCTTCTTCGAGCGCACGCAGCGTATCGACGTCGAGATCGTTGGTCGGTTCGTCGAGAAGCAGGACGTTCGCGTGCGAGCGCAGCATCTTCGCGAGATGCACGCGGTTGCGCTCACCGCCCGAAAGCGAGCCGACCTTCTTCTGCTGGTCGCCGCCCTTGAAGTTGAACGCCGAGACATAAGCACGGCTGTGCATCTCGCGTGCGCCGAGCTTGATGATTTCGTCGCCGCCCGAGATTTCCTCCCAGACGTTCTTGTTGCCGTCGAGCGAGTCGCGGCTCTGGTCGACGTAACCGAGTTTCACGCTGTCGCCGACTTTCAGTTCGCCGGCGTCGGGCTTTTCCTGTCCCGTGATCATGCGGAACAGCGTGGTTTTACCCGCACCGTTCGGTCCGATGACGCCGACGATGCCGCCCGGCGGCAGCTTGAAGTTCAGGTTCTCGATCAAGAGCTGATCGCCGAAGCCCTTGGTCAGGCCTTCCGCGTCCACGACGTTCTGGCCGAGACGCTCCGCGACCGGAATGATGATCTGCGCGGTCGTCGGCGCCTTGTCGTTCTGCTTCGCCACGAGTTCGTCGTAGCGCTGGAAACGCGCCTTGCTCTTGGCCTGCCGCGCCTTCGGCGAAGACTGGATCCATTCCCGCTCTCGTTCGATGGCGCGCTGACGCGCTTCTTCTTCGCGGCCTTCCTGCTCGAGACGCTTCTGCTTCTGCACGAGCCAGGAAGAGTAATTCCCTTCGTAAGGAATGCCGCGGCCGCGATCGAGCTCGAGAATCCAGCCCGTAACGTTATCGAGGAAGTAGCGATCGTGGGTGACGATCAGCACCGCGCCCTTGAAGTTGCGCAGGTATTCTTCGAGCCACGACACCGTTTCGGCGTCGAGATGGTTGGTCGGTTCGTCGAGCAGCAGAATGTCGGGCTCGGACAGGAGCAACTGGCAGAGCGCGACACGGCGCTTCTCGCCGCCCGAAAGATTGTTCACGTCCGCGTTGTCGTCGGGGCAGCGCAGCGCGTCCATCGCGAGATCGACCTGCGCGTCGAGATCCCAGAGGTTCTTCGCCTCGATCTCGTCCTGCAGCTTCGCCATTTCGTCGGCGGTCTCGTCGGAATAGTTCGACGCAAGCTCGTTGTAGCGGTCGAGGAGCGCCTGCTTCTCGGCAACGCCGATCATCACGTTCTGGCGCACGTTCTTCGACGGATCGAGTTGCGGCTCCTGCGGCAGATAGCCGACCTTCGCGCCTTCAGCGGCGAAGGCTTCGCCGGTGAAGTCCTTGTCGGTCCCCGCCATGATCCGCATGAGCGTGGATTTGCCCGCGCCGTTGACGCCGAGCACGCCGATCTTTGCAGTCGGGAAAAACGAGAGATGAACGTTGTCGAGGACCTTCTTCCCGCCGGGATAGGCCTTCGACAGCCCGATCATCTGATAGACATATTGCCAGGACGCCATGCGCGGCCGCGCTCCGTGCTCGAATTCGGGGGAGTTCGGCGGTTATGTAGCGAGGGCGGACGGCTTCGGCAAGGTTCCGCGCAGGCGCCTTTGTACCGCTTACGCGGCGTTCGCCTGCACCACGATCAGCGTCGCATTATCCTGATAGTTGCGGTTCTGGCCGATGCCGGAGACCGCCCGGATCAGTCCGTCCGCGACCGCGGCTGCGCCTTGCGGCAACAACGCCCGCACGAAGTTCTGAATCTGGACCATGGACAGCGTCTCGATTCCGTCGCTCGAGAAGATCAGCAGATCGTCCGGCAGGATCTGGCGGCTTTCGATCTGCGGTCCGTGACCGAAATCTTCGAGCGCTCTGCCGAGCACCGCAATCGTGATGGCATCCCGACCCGGCCGGCTCATGGCGTCGCGCCAGCGGCGCGGATCGTCCGAACCAAGCGCTTCGCGATCCACGATCTCCATATAAGAGTGATCGAGATTCACGCGGTGCAGTTCGCCCTCGCGGTAGCGGAGGAGCAGGGAGTCTCCGATGCTCGCGAAGGCCAGCGTATCGCCTTCCACGTAGCCCGCGACCAGCGTCGCTCCCATGTCTTTCAGCGCGGCGTCGCGCGCCTGTGCATCCGCGACCGCCTGGTTGGCGGCATACAACGCGTCGCGCAGGCGCTGCTCGGCATCGTCGCGCGAGGAAAAGAATGATCCGGCAAAGGTGTCCGCGGTGATCCGGCTCGCGATATCGCCACCGGCATAACCGCCGATGCCGTCGGCGACGAGCGCGAGACCGCCGCCGGAGAGCACCGCTCCGGCATCACTCGCAGCAATCTCGCTGGCATCCGCGCCCTTCACGTCGAAGACGCGAAACGCGTCTTCCTGCGTATCCTTGCTGCCGTGGATCGCACGCGCAGCGGCGTGAAACTTCATTTCGGACCATCCCAGGAGAAGTCCGCGCCGCAGAGTTGCACGAAATGGAATTTCGTCTCGCCGATCGCAACGCTGGCTTTGTCCGGCAGCGGCACAGGCGCGAGCACAGGCTCGTCGTTCAGATAGACGATGTTCGATTTGCCGCCGTGATTGATGTGAAAGGTGCCGCGTTTCGGCTCGAAGGTGATGAAGGCTGCGCCTTCCCCCGAGATCGAAACATCGCCGAAGTCGACACGAATACGCTGGCCCGCAGAACGGCCGAGACTGTTCATGCCGGCATAAACGTTGACCGCTTGCCCACGCCCGGGCCCTTCGACGATCACGAGCCAGCCCACGACGGGGTCGAAACTTTCAGGACGTTTGGCCTGCGCAACCGTATGCGAACTTACGACCGCCGGACCCTTGATCACGGTCGGCGCGACCGCATTTCCGGCAGACGCTTTGGTCGCAGCCGGTGCCGCGCCCGCCTCGTGCGGAGCCACGGTCTTGCCGGCAGGCCGCACCTCTCGAATGCGCGTTGGCGCGGAAGCGCTGTCGTCTTTCTTACCGTCTGTCATGTTCCTCATCCGGCTTTCCCGAAGCCGGTCTGCCTATCGGCCGGTTTTTCGGGATTCGCGAAACAGGAAACCATAATTTCCCGTTCCGAGTTTAATCACATCTCCGTCGGCGATTCTCCCGGATTCGCGCATCGTGCCGTTGATCAGAATGGGATTAGGTTCGCTGCGGTATTCGGCCGAACGATTGGCGATCTGGAAGGAGCCGTCCGCAGCCATCGTTATCACGGCGTGATGGCGGGAAACGGCAAGTTCCTTCACGTCGGTGACAACATCGTTGTCGGTCTCGCGTCCGATCGAAATGCGGTTCTTGTACACGGGCACCGTTCCGGGAACGCCGTTGAACTCAAGCCACGCGAGCGGCGCGGAGCGGCCCGCCTCGGTCGGCGGAGCGGGCATGGCCCGCAGGGTTGGTGGCGTTCCGCTGCCCTGGGATGCCGGCACGGGAGCAGGCTCCGGCGAAGGCGGCCTCGATTTGTCTTGCCGGCCTCGAACAGAAGAACGCCAGGCAAATCCGGAAACGAGAAAGCCGAACAGCAGCACGGCGATCCCCGCGAGAATTGCTGCGGCGCGCGTCAGATCATCGGCAAGCCATGCAAAGACGCGATACAGCAAGCCGCTGCTGTCCATCGGCGTCGTCGGAACGTTACCGCTTTCGGGCGTCGCAACGCCGGGGTGCAGCAGCACGGTAAACGACGTCGCCGCGCCCTGCGGATGACGCAACGAAATCTGCAATGCGGGTGGAACGCCGCGTGCGAGCGCCTCAGCCTCGATGATGGCGCCGGCATACATGCGGGCAAAGAACTCGTGGCGGCCTCTGGCGGAAATCCCAGCACCTCCGCCCGGCGTCTCGAAGAAGAAGCCGTGCGTGTCCGCGCTGAGCCGCCGCAGCGATTGCAGATCGCGCATGTCAGCCGCTTTGTTGTGATACCCGATCGTAACAATCCGCACATCGAGGCGGTTCGCTTCCTGCGCGACTTGTTCGTGCTTGTAGACGGTGTCGTCGAATTTGCCGTCGGATACGATGACGAGCACTTTGCGCGGCGCGTCCTGCTGACCGAGCTTGCGCACCGCCTCGAGCGAAAGCCGATAGAGTTCGGCGATGTTTGCGCCCGTACGAATGCCGTCGAGCGCGGAGGCAACGGCTTTTCCGTCCGTGGTGAATTCCTGCAGCATATCCAGCTTCGAATCGAATGCGGCGACCGCAACCCGCTGCTTCGGCGCGATGCGGGAGAACAGTTCGGCGAGGTCCTGTGCCGAACGGCGAATGCTGGCCGCTCGGTCCGCATCGCTGCGATCGACGAGCAGCAGGTAAGCCGTTTCATCCTCTTCGTGCATGAACGGACGGAACGAAGCGGTCCAGATGTTCGCGGGATTGTCCCGTTCCGTGATTTCGATCCCGGTGACGGCGATGCTGTCGACATAGCGCACGTCGCAACGGATCGTGGGCCGGACGCCGCCGCGATTTCCCTGACAGGAAACCGTGCCCTCCGGCGCGCCGCGCAGGAGACGGATATTCTGGATCGTGGTTGCGATGTTGTCGCGGACCGTCGTTGCCGGCACGAATGACGGCTGCTGCGCGAACGCGAAATCCGAGCCCGCGGCAAGGCCGATACCCGCGCCGAGATAAAGCGCAAGGAGATATCTGGGCCGCCGCACGCTCACATGCGTCCCCATTCGCCGCCCTTGAAGCGCCAGCGGATCATGAAAATCTGGACAAAGCCGAGCAGCGCCAGAAACGAGGGAATAAAAACAAAAGCAAAATGGACCGCGATCAGCGCGTAGGTCTCGGAGGTGTGCAGATCGAGCGGCGAGCGGACGAAATCCAGCACGCCCCACCAGACCAGTGCCAGCACGATCAGAAATTCGACGATCGAGAAGAAGAACTGGAAGGCGAAAGGCCAGTCGCGCTCCCAGCGATACTGCTGAAACCGGATATAGACCGGATCGAGCAGCAGGCCGACGACTAGCAGTAGAAAAAGAATCTGAAACGGAAGCGTTTCATAGTTCCAGCCGAGCAGCGGCAGCGTGGGACTGTCCGGCGATGCGATGGCAACCGAGAAAACGAACGTGACCGGCACGCCGATCCAGAGGAACAGGAGCACTCTCGTCAGCCAGCGGCCCTTCAGCGTCGGTAACATCGATGACTCCCGGACGGCTCTCTATACACCCTCCCGCGCCTAGGGCGCGAGATTGGCACACCATTTGACCCATTGCGAAAACGACCGCAGCGGGCCGAACAGCGAGACATTCGGCGCACCAAGTACTGCAAGGTGGTCGACAGAGCGAAGTGCCGCATATTGCAGGCCAAGAAAGCTGTCGACGGCCGGTTGCGGCCCACCCAGCGTGATCTGCCCCGCGGCATAAGCGCGCCCGCCGCCATTCCGGAGCGCAGTGACTTCGTAATCCGATGTCACGCCGATGCCGCCGGTCTTCGATCCCGACACCGCAGGATTGCGCGGAAGCTTGTAGGTCTCGGAGAGATCCCGCAGGCACGGCGAATGCGTGATATCGCCGATCAGTCCGGTGCAGTCGATCACGAAATCCGCGACGACCTCCGTCGCGGCATCGTTCCCCTGCGGCCGCAGCCGCATCTCGATCTTCGGGCCCTGCTCGGTCTTCACAAGCTCCAGCGTTTCGAATTCGCCGAACACGGGACGATACCAACCGCCGCCGATTCCGATCTGGATAATGTTGCGCCAATCGCGGCGGTCCGCGGTCGTCGTACCGCCGATTGCTTCGTAGATGCGCGCACGCTCCTCCGGGGTCGCGCGCTCCACCTCGCGAAGAATTTCGCCTCCCCAGCACGCTTTGGGCCAATTGAACGCCTGGTTCTCGATATGATTGTAAACGTAGCGTTGCGCACGCTTGTAGCGATGCCCCTCGTTCTTGCCGACCGGGTTTCGCATCTGGTGGACGATCGAAATATTGCGGTTCTTCCGGCGCGCCTCATGGAGCCGCTGGATGATGCGCGATGCGACAATGCCGCGGCCACGCACGACGACGGTTGCCGCCCGCGGATCCTGTTCGAGAGCGCGATACACGGCCTCGTGGTTCTCATAGGCGTTGAACACGCGGGCTTCTTCCGGAAACCTTGCCTTGAACGCCTGCAGGTCGCCGGTGAAACGCGTAGCCGGATAACCGGTCGCGATGTGCAGGTATTTCCCGATCATGACGCGCTCGCGGATGCCGCCGCGCGCCTGCTCCTCGGAGATGCGGTAGGCGACCGCGTAGCGTTCGTCGTTCGTCTTGCGAATGCCGAGCACACGGCCGGCGACATACATGTCACGCCAGCCGATGCGGCTCGCTTCCGCATCGATCGACCGGAACACATCGCCGGAGCGCGGAGTGAAACTCTGCGTGAGCGAAGCTTCGCCGAAGACCTGAAAGATGTATTTCAGCCCGGTGAAACGGAACTCCTTCAAATCACGCCACGTTTCGCGGCTGGCGTAACCGGGGAATCCCCAGATGTTGTCCGGCGTCGAAATCGAATTCGAGCGCAGCCGTTCATGCGGCGGGATCTGCGAGTTGCGGCAGAGCCGCTGGTAATTGGCGTAAGGAATGACATCGTCGCCGATCGCACGAATGTCTTTCTTGGGGACACCAAAAATGCGCAGATGGTCCGCCCACACGAAACTGCCGAGGCCTGCGCCGACCGTAAGGTAGATGCACTCGCCGGCGAAATACGGCCCGGACTTGAGCGCCTCTGCGGAGACGATCGCTTCGGAGAAAATATTGCGCGGAAAACGGATCTCGTCCGGCACGCCCGGCGCGTTCAGCGCAACCTCGATCGACTGGCCGCGCGACGACGCATGCACCGGCGCCCCTGCGCTTCCCGAAAGCGCACGCGTCGCCTGCTGCTGCGCACGGCTCGCGGTTGCCGTTCCCGCCGCCGTTTGCGCAACCTGATGAATTTCAAATTGCGCGATCCGGATCGGCAGCGCGCCATCCCATGGCGAGTTGTCGATTTCCATATCCCCGATGAAGGTGCGGTTCGTGCTGCCGCGATCCGCAACAGCCACGCCGTCTTCGCGCACCAGAAGCCATGCGTGATGCTTGGAGACTTCCGGCGCATCGAGCACGATCTGGTTCTCGGGCAGCCTGCCGATCGCGTAATCGCCGGCCTCGGGCAAGGAAATCCGCTCGACCCGCTTCAAGGGGCCTTCGCCACGCTGGTAGATATCGAGCAGGATCGGCAGTTTGATCATTCTGGCTTGCGCCTTAGCGCGTCCTTCTGGAAAGCGCGATCTCGGTAACGCCTTCCGTCAGGCGATGACCGCACCAGCGGCAGTTTCCATGCGGATCGTACGGATTGAGTAAACGGCAGTCGTAGTTGTGACAACGGCTCGCCTTTACATCCGGCAACAGGATGTCGATCGGGACACCACCGACGCTTACGACATCGAGTGGACGCAGCTCGACCTGCATGCCGTTCTCGACGCGCGTATGATTGTTCACGGTTACGGGAGCCGATGCATCCGCAGCAGCCTTGACCAGACCGAGCTTGCCGCCGGACTGGATCACGGCGAGCAGGCTTTCGCCCTGCAACCGTTGCCGGCCGATGATGTCCTGAAAGTTAGTGGTCGGGGACGTCGGCGCTTCTTCGAAGCGAATGCCGTTTTCGCTGCGGACGCAAAGAAGCAACGTCTCGCCGATCGGGAACAGCTTCTGTTCGCCGCCGATCCGGATCGCGGCGTAGAAGGCATTCTCAATATCGGGGTTGCGCTTGACGCGGGTCACCCGAAACGCGTGACCGCGCACCTCGAACCCATCCCCGTCCCGGAATTCGAGCGTCTCGCCCGTCTTCATCAGTCGCCCGCCGTACAGCGTGCCGTTGGTGCTGCGGTCGACGATCTGCAACCGGCCGTCGCTCAACTCGACGACGGTATGCGTGCGGGAGACCGTCGGATCGTCGGGAAGGTGGCCGATGCGAATGCTGTTTCCAGTTCCGCGCCCGATTTTCAGCGGCAGTTTGTAACGGCCCTGCGTCCTGACGGCGCCTTTGGTCATCTCGACGTCGACGAAATCGTCCATGCTGCTTGCTTCACGCCGGCCGGTTGAGAAGGCCCAGAGGCTGTTTGATTGCTTACATTCCGGAGGCGGAAGACTAATCGCCGCCGCGGCTGGAAAGCAATCTCACGCCGCGGCGGGGGTAGCCAATCGAAACTTTGTGATCGGGTGTTTACCGCTGCGGCCCCTGCCCGGCCCGGATCAGCCGCAGGACCGTATCGATCATGCGGGTCTGCGCGCCGGTGTCGTCGCCGTCCACGACCTCGATATTCACGTAAGGCAGATTCTTCAGAACCGCATAATTCGAGAGCGAGCAGTCGTTCCGTTCCACGTGTTCGTAAAGCACATGGATGCCGCTCGCATTGAGGGATGCAACGAAACGGCGAAGCTGCGGGTCGTTTCCGGGCGGCTGGCGCGAAGCGACATATATAAGTGTGTCGTTGGGCGACTTCGCGCGGATCGGCTTCGCCGCTGGAAACGCGGTAATATGGGAATCCTCGGCGCGTTCGATGCCGATCGATACGTTGCCCTTGCTCTTGGTTTCGTCGGGTTCGGGCACAAGGTCATACCCTTCCTTGTTCGTATGCAGCGCAATGACGGGCTGTCCCTGCTTGAGCCAGCGCATCATATTCCGCGTGAACTGCGGCGAGCGCGCGAGCTGCAGGCGGCATTTGCTTTCGCCGCGAACCTGAAAATTCCGGTTCGGATCCTGCTTGCGTTTTCCGATCCTGTTGTAACGATCCCCGTTGCGCTCCACTGCGACCACGGTTCCGCCATAGCGAAGCACGCCGTAAATCGCGGAGTCGAATGCGACATCCTCGTCGTCGTGCGGCACGACCCAAAGGGGTCCTGCCGGATGTCTCTTGTTCTGCATGATCTGCAGCACCCATTGCAGCCTGCCCTCGGTAAACACCTCGAGCCGGAGGCAGAGTTCGCGGCTGCCGAGCGCCTTGCGGTTGCGCGCCACATCGCCGTCTTCGTCGAAGAAGCGCTCCGGCGGCAGGCAGACGCCCGGCTTAGTCTGGACCGGCTCGCCTGCACGGCCTTGCCCGACGGCCTGCTCCGCCGTGGCAAGCGCCAGTATGGCGAACAGGCAGGTCGCGGCGCGCATCGTGATTCTCATTGTTCTGAGACTAGCATCCGATCGTGCTCCAAAGCCTTGCGCGAACCGGGGGCAAGCGCCTATGTTGCCCTTCATCCGAGGGGTGCCCGCAACGGGCTGAGATGGCGAAACGCCAAACCCTTTGAACCTGATCCGATTAAGATCGGCGGAGGGACGGTAGATGCAGAACGCAGCGGCACAAGAAAGACCAGCAATCGCGCTCACGGTGAACGGCGAGCCCAGGAACCTGCCTGTGCGGACGCCGCGCGAACTGCTTGCGGAACTCGAACTGGAAGGTGAGTTCTTTGCGATTGCCGTCAACCGCCGCGTGATCCCCAAAACCCGCTGGAACGAAGCCGTGCTGCAGGACGGCGACAGCGTTGAAATCGTCACTCCACGGCAAGGCGGCTGACATGCTCGAACTCTACGGACAGAAATTCACTTCGCGCCTCCTGATCGGCACCGCGCGGTATCCTTCGCTCCCCGTCATGCAGGAGGCCGTGAAAGTCTCCGGCGCGGAAATCGTGACCGTCTCCGTCCGCCGCGAAAATGCCGGCGGCAAGGACGGCGATGCCTTCTGGAACATCATTCGCGAACTGAACGTGAAGGTGCTTCCGAACACGGCCGGCTGCTATTCGGTCGAGGACGCGGTTTCGACGGCAGAACTCGCGCGTGAACTTTTCAACACGAAATGGATCAAGCTCGAAGTGCTCGGCGACCGCGCAACGCTGCAACCCGATGTCGTCGGCACGCTCGACGCCGCGAAGATTTTGCTGAAAGACGGCTTCGAAGTCTTTCCGTACTGCACGGAAGACCTCACCGTCGCGAAGCGTCTCGTCGATGCCGGCTGCAAGGTCGTGATGCCGTGGGGCTCGCAGATCGGCAGCGGCAAAGGCATCGTGCACGAAGACGCCTTGAAGCGCATGCGCGCCGAGCTTCCGGGCGTTTCGCTCATCATTGACGCCGGCATCGGTGCGCCGTCGCACGCCGCAAAGGCGCTCGAGATGGGCTACGACGCCGTGCTGCTGAACACCGCCGTCGCAGGCTCCGGCCATCCCGTCAGAATGGCAAAAGCCTTCGCGCAGGCGCTCGAAGCGGGACGCACCGCCTTCGAATCCGGCATGATGAAGCCGCGCGAAATCGCGCAAGCCTCCACCCCCGTCGCAGGCACGCCCTTCTCCAATGCCAAGAATGCATCCTGACCGTTTCTATCCGATCGTCGACACGATCGCGTGGGTCGAGCGGCTGGCGAAGCTCGGCGTGCTCACGGTGCAACTGCGCGCGAAGGACCTGCAGGCAGAAGCCGCACGCGAACTCGTACGCGACGCATTGAAAGCCGTCGAAGGCACCAAATGCGAAGTCGTCATCAACGACTACTGGCAGGCGGCGATCAGCGAAGGCGCGGATCATGTCCACCTTGGACAGGAAGACATCGAGACGGCGGACATCTCCACGATCAAAAAATCCGGCATCACGCTCGGCATCTCGACCCACGATCACGAGGAACTTTCGATCGCGCTGCGCCACAAGCCGGATTATGTCGCGCTCGGGCCGATCTACGAAACAACGCTAAAGAAGATGCGCTTCGCGCCGCAAGGTTATGCGCGGATCACCGAATGGAAAAAGCTGATCGGCAAGATTCCTCTGGTCGCCATCGGCGGGATCAAACTCGAACACGCACGCGACATCTTCGCTGCCGGCGCCGATTCGATCGCGGTCGTGAGCGACGTCACGCAGAACGCAGATCCGGATCGCCGCATTCGTGACTGGCTTGCCCTCGTTCGCGCCTGATTGTCGCCTCGAACTTTAACGGCGTAAGGCGCCGCGCGTGAATTAAACGCGCAAGAGTTCCCGTTTCGCGAAAATTCCTCTTTCGGCCCACGCTCACGACTCATTGCGGATTAGTTCTCTGCCGCGGCGGGGCAGAGGAGTATCGCGATGGAGAGAATTCGAATCGCCGCGTTGCCGGTTGTGGCAATCGCGGGCCTGCTTTTTGTGTCCGGCTCGCCTTCGGCGATGACGGCACAGGAGTTCTTCGCTGCGGAGGCACGCGGCGATTTTCTTCCGAAGCAGCAAAAGCAAACTGCGCAGCGCGTGAACGCGACTCCGCAACAGCAAGCGCGCATCCCCGTTCCCCCGCAGAGCCAGCAGGCTTCGCTCGCGCAGCCTGACGCATTCGCGGGAATTTCCCTCGGCCGCTCCTGGCTCGCATCGAACATGGGCGCAGCCCGGCCAACCGGCGCTCCGGGCGCGTGGTGCGGCTACGCGATGCGCATGGAGATGGTTTCGCAGGGCCATGGCGATCCGGGGCCGGAGTTCAATCTCGTGAGCCATTGGTGCCGCGTGGGCTCGCCGGCACCGGTCGGCGCAGTCGGATCGATCTTCGTCTCGCGCGGCCACGTATCGAAGGTGGTAGCCGGCGACTGTCCGCCGGGCCGGGTCGCGACGATCTCCGGTAATGCAACCGGGCGCCGCGTGTCGCAAATGTGCGAACCGATCGCCAGCGCCATCTGCTCGCGCTGGCCGGGCAAAGTGAACTCCTGACGACGCAGCAGCGGGTGCCTTCGGCGGCACCCGCTGTGAATTCGCTCCCGCCTGCAAGTTGGCACGGTACTGGCATCCCGATACAATAAGAGAAGTATCGAGGTGTTCCTTGCCAGCGACAATCAGCGAAATCGTAGAGGCGCATCGCAGCGGCGCTGCCAAGCCTGAAGACACCGTTTCGGAATCCATCCGCCGCATTCGCGCGAGCGGCGATCCAGCAGTTTTCATTTCCGTGGCCGACGAAGCCGCCGCCATCGCGCAGGCCCGCGAAGCCGGGCGCAATCCGTCGCTGCCGCTTTGCGGCGTCCCCGTCGCGGTGAAAGACAATATCGACGCGTTCGGATTTGAGACCACCGCCGCCTGCCCGGCTTTCGCCTATTCGCCGAAGCAGGACGCGACCGCGGTTGCAAAACTCAAAGCCGCGGGCGCCATCGTCGTCGGCAAGACGAACCTCGATCAGTTTGCGACCGGGCTGGTCGGCGTGCGTTCGCCGTATGGCGTGCCGCGCAATCCGTTCGACCCTGCGGTCGTTCCCGGCGGATCGAGCTCAGGCTCCGCGGTCGCGGTCAGCACCGGCCTCGTGCCGCTCTCGCTCGGCACGGACACGGCCGGCTCCGGCCGCGTGCCCGCGGGACTGAACAACATCGTCGGACTGAAACCGACGCTCGGCCTCGTTTCGACGTCCGGTGTCGTACCCGCTTGCCGCTCGCTCGATTGCGTTTCGATCTTTTCGCTGACCGCCGATGACGCATGGACCGCGTTGCAGGCGATCTCCGGTTTCGACGAAACCGACGCGTATTCGCGCGAAATCGCGCTCGGCGAAACGGCTGCGTTGCCGCCCGGCACGCGGCTCGGCATACCGCGAAAGGAAGACCGCCATTTCTTTGGCGATCTGCGCGCGGAGCGCGCCTTCGAGCAATCGATCGAGCTTGCGCGTTCCACCGGCGCACAAATCGCCGAACTCGACTTTTCTCACTTTCTCGAGGCCGCACGCCTGCTCTACGAAGGCCCCTGGGTCGCGGAACGGACGGCAGCCGTCGGCGAGTTTATCGCGAAGAACCCCGACAAGGTGCACCCGATCACGCGCGCAATCGTGGAAAGCGGCCGCAAGCAGCATGCGGTCGATGCCTTCCGCGCCTTCTACCGGATGCAGGCGCTTCGCGCCGATGCGCGCCGCACGATGAAAACCGTCGACGCACTGATGGTTCCGACCGTGCCGCGCGCCTATACGGTCCACGAACTCGAATCCGAGCCCGTGCAGTTCAACTCCAATCTCGGAACCTACACGAACTTCGTGAACCTGCTCGATCTTTGCGGCCTCGCCGTTCCAGTCACCCTCGCCGAAGGCGGCATGCCCTACGGCTCGACGCTGTTGGCGAACGCCGGGAACGACGCGCGGCTGCTCTCGCTCGGGCGCGCCATGCACACGAAATCCGGCCTCACGCTCGGCGCATTGGGCGTCGCGCACCCCGCGCCGCGGCCTGCAACCGCACTCGCAAAAGGCGAAATCGCAATCGCAGTCCTGGGTGCGCACTTATCCGGCATGGCGCTCAATCACGAACTGACGTCGATCGGCGCACGCTTCCTCGAAGCGCTCCGTACGACGCCGGACTACAGGCTTTTCGCGCTCAAGGGCGAAGGGCCGGCGCGGCCGGGAATGCTTCGTGTCGCTAAGGACGCAGGCGTGCCCATCGAAGCCGAATTGTGGGCGCTCTCCGAACAGGCGTTCGGAAAATTCGTTGCCGGCATTCCCTCCCCGCTCTCGATCGGCACCGTGCATTTCGAGAATGGAAAGTCCGCCAAAGGCTTTCTGGTCGAGGCGGAATCGATACGCGATGCGGAAGAAATTTCGTCGTTCGGCGGCTGGCGCAATTATGTCGGCAGCCAGCGCAAGAGCGCCTGATCGCTAGAGCGAACGCAGATAAGCCTCGTACTCGTCGAAGACCGTCATGATGTGATCGCGCATCGCCTTCTGTGCGGCATTCGTGTCCGCGCGAAGAATCGCCTGCACGACGCGGTCGTGCTCCTCGTGCGATTTCGCGAGCCGGCCGAGATTGCGGAACTGCGCACGGCGAAACGGCTGCACGCGGATGCGCGTGGAGGCCGTAAGTTCCGCGAGATAGGCGTTGTGCGCGCCGGAATAAATGGTGCCGTGAAAGAGCTGATTGGTCTCGTGATAGTTCTGCGGGTCGCCATCCTGAATCAGCAGGCGAAGCTCCTCATGCACCTTCTCGAGACCCGTGCGCTCGGCCGAGGTCATGCGTTCGGCGGCGTAATGCGCGCATAGGCCTTCGAGTTCGGCCATGATCTCGAACATGCCGATCAGTTCGTCGTGCGCCGGCTGCGCGACCACGGCCGCACGATGCGGTCTGGCATCGACCAGCCCGCTCGCCGCAAGCTGGCGGATCGCTTCGCGAACCGGCGTGCGCGAAACATTGAACCGCGATGCAATCGCGGTCTCATCCAGTGAAGCGCCGGGAGCAATTTTTCCACGCACGATCTCGTCGGCAAGCACCTGACGCAATTCGTCCGCCCGCGTGAGGCGGATCGGCGGAGCGTTCTCGCCTTCCTGCTTGCGGCTGCTCATTGCCGTTCAGCCCACGGGCTTGTCGATCAGGCTGACATGCGCAGACACGACACGCCATCCGGCCTGCGTGCGCACCCAGGTCTGGCTCTGCCGTCCGACCTTCGTGCCGCCTTCGCGCACGAAAAGAGTATTCGCCGTGGCAACATCGTCGCCATAGGTCGTGATCGCCGTGCGCTCCAGCTTGCGCGCAAGGCCCGCAGGCGAACGCGCGGCACGAAACGCTTTGATTTCCGCATATCCGTAAAGGTTCTCGGTCACGCCGTAGCGAATGGTGTCCGGACTATCGAGAAACAATTCGTCCAGCGTGGCGACATCGTTGGTCACGAGCGCCTTCTCGTACCGCTCGAAGGCCGCAGTGACTTCGGCAAGCGTTTTCGGATCGTTGATCTTCATGCCGCACCAGAAAGGCTTGCCGGCTTGCTCATGCAGATGCCGTCGCGCTCGAGCTGATACGCGACCCGCAGCGCAAGATCCTCGCGCCACGGCGGCGCAATCACCTGCACGCCGATGGGAAGACCGTTGTCCGGCCAGACCGGAACGGCCACGACCGGAAGCCCGATGAACGAAATCGGCTGCGTGTAAATGCCGATATTCGGGCGCACCAGCATTTCATGCCCGTCGAGATGGAAAGTCTTCTGGCCGATCTTCGGTGCGCGTGTGGGCGTTGCCGGCGCGAGGAGAATGTCGAAGCGTTCGAACAGCTTCCTCGCCTGCGCCTGAAAGTGACGCCGCACCTTCTGCGCCTGCACGGTCCACGTACCGGGGATCATGGCGCCCGCGATCAGCCGGTCGCGCACATCCGGGTCGAAATCCTGTGCGCGTTCCCGCAACCGTTCCAGATGCAGCGCGGCACCTTCGGACGCCGTAATGAGATAGGCCGAGGCCCGTGCAACTCCCGCATCTTCGAGCTCGGCGCTTTCATTGATGTTCAACGCCTTCGCGACGATGTCGACCGCCGCATAGGCTTCCGCTTCGCCCATCTTCGCGAAGTAGCCTTCGAGCCTTGCGATGCGCAGTCCTTTCACGCCTTTGACAATTTCAGGCGTGACCGGTTCGACATCGCGTTGCGTGCATACCGGGTCTTCGTGATCCGGTCCCTGCATCGCGTCATAGGAAAGTGCGAGATCGAACGCCGATCGCGCAAGCGGACCGAGATGGTCGAGGCTTGCGACGAAAGGAAAGGACCGCGCCCGCGACAGGCGGCCGTAGGTCGGCTTCAAACCGAACAGGCCGCAGAAGGATGCAGGCACGCGGATCGAACCGTTCGTGTCGGAGCCGAGCGCGAGCGGCACGAAGCCGGCTGCAACGGCGCCACCGGAGCCGCTGGACGAACCGCCGGTCATGTGCGCGAGGTTGTGCGGATTGTGCGCGGCGCCATCGTGCGCGTTCTCGCCCGTGAAGTCATAAGCGTATTCGCCCATGTTCAGCGCGCCGACGAGCACTGCGCCCTTCTCCTCGAGCCGTTCGATCAGCACCGAGTCGTGCAGCGCAGGCTTGCGTTCACGATTGATCTTCGAACCCGCCCGGGTGGGAATGCCTTTCACATCGAAGAGGTTCTTGACTGCGAAAGGGACGCCCGCGAGCGGCAGGTGCTCGCTGCGCGCAATGCGCTTGTCGACCTTGGCAGCCGTTTCATGCGCACGGGCCGCAAGAATGTCCGTAAAGGCATTCGTGTGCGTATCCAGCGCGCCGATGCGCTGCAAGGCCGACGCGGTGATATCGGCTGCAGAACAATCCTTTTTGTTCACTGCATCGGCGAGCGCAGCCGCGGATTTCCACTCGTTATTCATGGCCTGAACACCGGGCCGGGCTCGGCGTCGTCCGCAAGCTTCTGTGCGAGCACGAGCTTCGCGGCATTCGTGACCGCGCCAAGATGAATCTTGACGCCCGCGCGATAGGCCGGATCGACCGTGAGCCCGCTCATTGCGGCTCCCGCATCGATGAACGCGTCGAGTGCGGAAGAGTCGTCCGGAATGGAGGGTGCGCTGGGCTTTCTGCTGTTCAAGGCAAAGACTTTCTTGATCAGAGCGGCGGATGCGGAATGGCGGTCAGCAATTCGCGAGTATATTCGGCCTTCGGGCTTCCGAGAACTTCCTCCGCGGCCCCCTCCTCTACGACCTTGCCCGTGCGCATGACGATGACGCGGTCGCAAAGAAGCCGGACCACGTTCAGATCATGCGAGACGAAGAGATAACTCATGCCGAGCGAGTCCTTGAGGTCCTGCAGGAGGTTGAGCACGACCGCCTGCACCGAAACGTCGAGCGCGGCCGTCGGCTCGTCAAGAATGACAAGCTCCGGATTGAGTGCGATCGCACGCGCGATGCCGACACGCGCCTTCTGTCCGCCGGAGAGCTGATGCGGAAAGCGGTCGAGGAGCCCGAGCGGAAGCCCGACGAGTTTCGCCAGTTCCTCGCAGCGAGCACGCACCTCGTCCCGCCGCGTGATACCGCCGAGACGCAGGATCGGGTCTGCAATCGCACGCACCGCCGTAAAGCGCGGGTTCAGGCTGTCGGTCGGATCCTGAAACACCATCTGGATGCGCTTGCGCTGCGGCAGCACCGCGAACTTCGCAGCCGGAATCGAACCGATATCCTCGCCGTCGAAAACGATGTCGCCGCTGGTTTTATCGAGCAGCCGCATGACCATCATCGAGGTCGTGGACTTGCCGCAGCCGGATTCGCCGACCAGACCGACGCTTTCGCCTTTCGCAACCGAGAACGAAATCCCATCGACGGCGCGGAAGATCGACTCGGCCGGCGCGGGCTTTCCGAACAACTCGCCGAGCGTTTTCGAGGCCCCCTGACGGGGATATTCCTTGACCAGATTGCGCACCTCGAGAAGCGGCGTTGCCGCCTTGTCGAGCACGATTTTCGGGAGCGCAGCCGCCGGGGATAATTCCGCGCCCTCGGGCAGCAGCCCGCGCAACGTGCCACCGACTTTCGGCGTCGCCTTCATCAATTTCTGTGTGTACGCATGCTGCGGATTCCGGAAGATATCCGCAGATTGCGCGGTCTCGACAATCCGGCCCTTCTCCATCACGACCACACGGTCGCAATAGGCCGCCGCCAATCCCAGATCGTGCGTGATCAGGATCGTGGACATGCCGCGCGCACGCGTGAGCTCGACGACAAGGTCCATCACCGATTTCTGCGTCGTGACATCGAGGCCGGTCGTCGGCTCGTCGGCGATCAGGAGACGCGGCTGGCAGGCAAGCGCGAGCGCGATCACGATGCGCTGGCACATGCCGCCGGAAAGCTCGAACGGATACGCGTGGTAGCGCTCTTCGGGCCGGGCAATCCTGACCTGCCTCAGCATGTCGATTGCCTTTTCCTTCAGGTCGCGGCTGTCCGCCTGCACGTGCTGCTTCAGCACGTCCTCGATCTGTTTGCCGACCTTGCGAATGGGATTGAGGGCGGCGCGCGGATTCTGGAAGATCATGGACATTTCGCGTCCGCGCAGATCGCGCATCACGTCTTCCTTCGCATTCTTCACGTCGATGCCGGAGAACACGACCGAACCCTGCGCGATCCTGCCGGCGCGGTCGAGAATGCGCATCACGGCATAGGACGTCACCGACTTCCCGGACCCGGACTCGCCGACAATGCCCAGCGTCTCGCCTTTCGCAAGCGCGATGTTGATCTGCTCCACCGCCCGCACGATGCCGCGGCGCGTCGCGAACTCGACGGTGACGTCCTTGATCTCCAGCAACGACGATTCGCTCATGGCCTGCCCTCATGTCCTGCGTTGCGGATCGACGATGTCGCGCAGACCGTCGCCGAGAAGGTTGAAGCAGAACACCGCGAGCATCAGCGCAAGACCGGGGAATAGCGCGATCCACCATTCGCCGGAGACGATGTAACCCGCGCCGTCCGCGACCATGATGCCCCACTCCGGCGTGGGCGGACGCACGCCGAGGCCGATGAACGAAAGTCCCGCCGCGTTCAACACCGCATAGCCCATGGTGAGCGACATCTGCACGACCATGATCGGCATGACGTTCGGCAGAATCTGCGAGAACAAAATCCGCCACTCGCTGTTTCCCGAAAGGCGCGCGGCCATCACGAAGCCCGCGTCACGCCGGACGTTCGCTTCCGCACGCGCGATACGCGCGTAGAGCGGATAATTGATGATCGCCGTCGCGATCACGATATTGGTGACGGTATTGCCAAGCGCCGCGACGATGCCCATCGCAAGCACAAACAGCGGAAACGCCATGATCATGTCGGCAAGACGGCTCACGACAATGTCGATCCATCCGCCGAAATAGCCTGCGGCAATTCCGGAAATGCCGCCGAGCGCGAAGACAAGCGCCACGGACGTCACCGCAATCGTCATGTCGAGCCGTGTCGCGACGACGACGCGGCTGAAGATATCGCGGCCCAGCTGATCGGTGCCGAACCAGTGCGCCCAGGAAGGCGGCTTCAGCGCCATGGTCGTGTTGCTGGCAAGCGGATCGTAGGGAACGATGTAGGGGCCCAAGATGGCCGCGATCGCGAACAACAGGAACAGCGCGAAGGCAAAGCCCGTGATCGGATTTTCCGAGATTACATAACGGGTCTGGCGCAGGACCGCTCTCAGGCCTGAGGTTTGCGCCGGGCCCGCCGTCTCGGAAGATTTGATCGCGGCAGCCGCGACAGGCGCCTGCGCCACGGGGCTGACGGCAGAGATCCGCGAGTGCGAGTTCATGCCGCCATCCTCACGCGCGGATCGATCACTCCGTAGAGAAGATCGATCATCAGATTGAGGAGGACATACATCACCGCCATGACGAGCACGAAGCCCTGCACCGGCGCGAAATCGGAGGCGATCAGCGCCTCGACCGCGTAGGAGCCGATCCCCGGCCAGGCGAAAACTTTTTCCACCAATACATTCGCGCCTAGCAGGAATGAGAACACCATGCCGAGCGTGGTGATGACCGGAAGCAGCGCGTTGCGGAAAGCGTAGGTAAGAATGACCTTGCGCGTGCTGAGGCCGCTTGCCTTCGCCGTGCGCACGAAATCCGAAGACAACACCGCAAGCATGGAGGCCCGCGTCATCCGCGTAATCGGCGCGAGCGAAAAGATCGCGAGCGTCGCAGCCGGAAGAATGAGCTGCTTCAGCGCGGCCCAGAACACTTCCATGTCCCGCGCGAGCAGGCTGTCGATCAGGTAAAAACCGGTGACGTGCGGCGGGGACGAATAGATGATGTCGAGCCGCCCGAGCGGCGCCGGCGCCCAGCCCAGCACGAAATAGAAGAAGTAGGCGAGCAGCAGTCCGGTGAAGAACACGGGAAGCGAAACACCGGCGGTCGCGATCACGCGGGAGAAATGGTCGATCGCAGACCCTTCCTTCACGGCCGCCAGCACGCCAAGCGGGATCGCAATCAGGATCGAGACGATGAGCCCCGCAAGCGTAAGCTCGGCGGACGCCGGCAGGCGCGATGCAATGTCGCGAATGACGGGCTGGCCCGTGGTGAGCGACTGCCCGAAATCGCCGCGCGAAAGATCGCCGACATAGCGGGCGAACTGAACCAGTTTCGGCTGGTCGAGACCGAGCTTTACGCGGACTTCCTGAATGGCCTGTTCGGTCGCAGCAGGACCGGCGAAATAGGCTGCGGTGTCGCCGGGCAGAAGACGCGTCAGCGCGAACGTGATCACGATCACGGCGGCGATACTGAACAGCGTGATCCCGAGACGGCGTGCCATGCGAAGAAGCATCGTGAAACTCCGGAAGAGAAGCAGCGGGCGGCGCGATTGCCGCCCGCTTTACTCAGCTCAGCCTTTGGCGAGGTTGCGATAGTCGAGCCGCCGGTGGAACCAATACTGGTAGCCCGACACGTTCTTCTGCATCGCGACGTTCGAGTACGGCTGGTACAGCGGGATGCGCGGAATGTCGGTGAAGGCGAGATCCACGAAGCCCTTCACGTTCTTCTCGTACTCCGCCTGGTTTCCGGTCGAGGCGGCGGCACCGGCCGCGTCGATCATGGCGTCCATCTGCTTCGACTGGTAGCTCATCGTGTTGAAGATGGAATTCTTGCCGTGATAGCACCAGATGAAGAAGTATTCCGGGTAGTCGAGCCAGCCCGAGAATACGTTCACGTAGAGCGGCATCACCTTCTTGTTCAGTTCGGTGCGCCAGTTTGCGCCCGGCACCTTGTTGATCGTGGTCTTGATTCCGATCTGGGCAAGGCTTTCCTGAATGAGCACACAGGTCGGCTCGTTGACGCCCGCGAAGTTGAGGTCGAACGATAGCGTCGTCTCGAAGCCGTTTTCGTAGCCGGCTTCCGCCATCAGCTTCTTCGCCTTCGCGATGTCGGTCGCATACTTATGTGCCTGCGGCCAGGCGACTTCGGTCGGCTTGTTTGCCGCAGCACCGAACGTCTTTCCGCCAAGGCCGTAAAGCACCGCATCCATGATCTTCTGGTACGGGACCGCATAGGCCACGGCCTGACGAACCTTGATGTTGTCGAACGGCGGCTTGGTCACGTTCATGCCGAGATACTGGATGCCGTTGGAGAACGGCGTCGAGACGATGTTGAGCTTGCCGGCGTCCTTCAGTTCCACGAAATCCTTGTTCGGCAATTCGTAGGAGATGTCCGCGTCGCCGCGTTCCAGCAGCGCACGGCGGTTGCCGGCGGAAGGAACGATGCGCCACACGATGCGCTTCGTCTTCGGCAGCGGCCCGAGCTTGTAGTTCTCGTTGCGCTCGAAGATGACTTCCGTGCCCGGCGTCCACTTCGCGACGTTGTACGGCCCGCCGCCTGCGATGGTTTGCTTGGTGAAGTTGAGGCCCCACGGATCCTTCTCGTCGGCATTCTTCTTCACGAGTTCCGAATGCATGACGACCGGCACGACCACGGCAAGATCCGGGATCGTGAGACGGTCCTTACGCAGGAAATCGACGCGGATCGTGTGATCGTCGACCACGACGAACTGCTCCGGCTTTTCGAGCGAGCCGGCGCGCATCTGGAAGGTCGGGAAACCGCCGACCGAAACCGCGCGATCGAGCGACCACTTGACGTCTTTCGCGGTGATCTTGGTGCCGTCGTGGAAGGTCGCATCCTTCCGGAGCTTGAAGGTCGCCGACATGTCGCCGACCTTCATGTCCTCGGCGAGTTCGGGCTTGAACTTGTCCTTGTCGTAATACTCGACGCCGTTCGGCAGCTTCTTCATTTCATGGCTGATCAGGCGCGAGTAGCAGTTCCACGCCACTTCGTAGCCCGGCACGTTGGTGCCGACGCCGTGAATGTCGATGTTGTTGGGGCCGCCTTCGGAGACGATCAGGAGCGTCTCGGCACGCGATTGCGCCTTGGCGGGAGAAAAGACGGCGGGAGCCGTCAGTGCAGTCGATGCAGCCAGCGCACCGGCCGATTTCAGAAAGTCACGTCGCTTCATTACCCATCCTCCGTATCCGCATTCGGAAGATTGATTGCGAAGGACGTGCCAGTTTCGAGAAAGCTGGATTCAGTATGGATTCCAGTGCCTTGTAGATTTTCTGAGCAACGGGTGTGTGGGATTGAATTGCATACAATAGGCCATTTGCTGCCTATTAATTAATCACACCACAGTAGGGGACCCCGTGGGTTCACTCTGCTTCCCGCCCGGCTGTTGCTGCACATCGCTCACGATCCGCCCGTCCACGAGGTGCACCCTGCGGTCCATCCGCGCTGCCATATCCAATTGATGGGTCACGGCCACTACCGACTTCCCCTGCTCGTCGACGAGCGATCGCAAGATTGAAAAGACCTGTTCGCCTGATTTCGTATCGAGGCTTCCGGTCGGCTCGTCGGCAAGGATCACCGAAGGTTCGTTGGCCAGCGCGCGGGCGACCGCTACCCGTTGGCGCTGGCCTCCCGAAATCTGATCCGGTCTCTTGTTCCGGTGATCGCCTAATCCGAGTGTGGCCAGCAGATGGTCTGCGCGTTCCACGATCTGCGGCAGGGTCAGCTTGCCGAGTGCGCGCATGGGCAAGGCCACGTTATCGCGCAGCGTGAACTCCGGAAGCAGAAAGTGAAACTGGAATACAAATCCCAGTTCTCTCAGGCGCGCTTGCGCACGCTCTTCTTCCGACATTTCGCTGGTCGACTTTCCACGGATCAGGACATCGCCTTGTGTCGGCAGGTCCAGGAGACCGAGCAGGTAGAGCAGCGAGGACTTTCCGGATCCCGAGGGGCCGGTGATCGCAACAAACTCCCGTTGCAGGATCTTCAGATGAATGTCCTGCACCAATGTTACCGGAACGAGACTCGGCAGAATGCGCGTTACACCCTTCGCTTCGATCAGAATTTCGGATCCTCGGCTCATGTCGCGCCCCGGATGATCTCGACGGGGTGCACCTTGGCGGCGTTGCGCGCGGGCCAATACCCTGCAGCCAGCGACGACAGCAACGCTACCGCTCCGGCGATCGTGTAGTGACGCCAGGAATAGGTCATCGGCAAATGTGTCGTATCGCTGAACGGGTTCTTGATCTCGATCGAACCGACTCCCACCGTCAGCAGGTACCCGAGAACAAAACCGAGCATCGCCCCGAACAGACCGATGATCAGCGCTTCCAGCACGAATATCAACCGAACCGAACGTTCGCTGATGCCGAGCGATTTCATGATCGCGATATCGCGCGCCTTCTCATGCGTGATCGTCGAAATAATGTTGTACGTGCCGAAGCTCGCCACCAGCAGAATGGCGCCGACGATCGTGAACATCAGGAAGTTCCTGATCTTGAACGTCGAGAGCAGCTCCTCGTTCGCCTCCTCCCAGGACACGGCCTTGTACGACGTCTCTGCGGATATTCGCTGCGCGATCTCCCGCGACCGTAGCGGATCCGCGAGCCGCACCCGGATTTCATTCACGACCCCGGTCTGGTTCTCGAGGATCTGGGCCGTCTTGATCAGGATGTAAGCGGAAGATTCGTCGGCCATTCGCGAACCGGAATGAAAGATGCCGACCACGGTCGCAAAGATACTCGCTCCGCTCGTGGAGACGACGGTGATGTGCGAACCGATTCTCATGCCGAGCTTTTCGGCGAGGCGGTCGCCAACAATGACCCCGTTCGTCGTCGTATAGAGCGAATGGATCGTGCCTTTGCGCATGTACTTGGCGAGTTGCGACACCTTTACTTCCGTCTGCGGATCGATACCCGTCATCGATACGGCGACATCGCGATTCGAGTAACGGATCAAACCGTTGGACTTTACCGAAGCCGTCATCGAACCCGGAACCCAGCTTTGCAACGCTGCGATTGTCGCCTTCGGATTCTTGATGCCGCGGCGACGCTTCTCCGGCGTCAGGCCATGGATTTCCGCTGCATCGAACAGGAGTTGCGCAGGTTGCACATTCGGCTCGTTGCGCTCATCCGAGATGGCGACATGCGGAAGCGTATCGACGAGCCGGCTGAGAAAGTCGTCCTGCGAGCCCTCCATCAGCGCCGCCATCATCACCGAAAAGCCGACCCCGGTAGCGACACCGAACACGGCCACCAAAGTCTGCCGCAAGCGCGCCCGAACATGCGTCGATGCGATGTCGACGATGAGATTCATTTGCTCGCGCCCGCTGGCTGAATAGCCCTGATCGTCGCGCCGTCACGCAACTCTGCCGGCACGGGCGAAACGACAATATCGCCTTCCTGCACCCCGGAAAGCACTTCAACCGCCTGCGCACCGCGTACGCCGATTTCGACGGGCCGCTGCGAGGCATGCCTTCCCCGCACGAGAAAGACGGAATTCGCACGCAGCGCGGATGCCGGCACAAGCAAGACGCCGTCCTTCTTCCGCGTGATGATATTGGCTTCCACGCTCATTCCGACGCGAAGCGGAGTGTTGTCAGGCAGCGCCACACGAATGCGATAGGTCTTGGCAATAGGATCGCCGGCCGGCGTAATCCGGCTGAGCGTACCGATGAGTTGTTGTCCCGCAAACGCGTCCGTGCGGAGCAGCACATCCTGCCCCACGCTTACGCGGGGAATGTCCTCTTCATTCACCTCGGCGACGAGCCAGAGCGGCGCGGGATTGCCGACGCGATATAGAATGACGCCGGGATCGACGATTTCCCCGACCTCGCCGTCTTCGCGAAGAACGACGCCGTCGATCGGGGCGATGATGCGGAAATAGACCAGCCGCTCAGTTTGGGCTGCGATTTGCGCCTGGATTTGCCTCAGATCGGAGTCCGATTTCTGCAAAGCTTGGTCGGAGGCGATCCCTTTCGCAGCGAGTTGATTCTGCCGCTCGAACTCACGGCGCAGAAATTCCTCGCGTGCCTTCAATTCCCGCAAGGCCGCCTGGGCTTCCGTATCGTCGAGACGCGCGAGCACGTCCCCGGCCTTCACCATCTTGCCTTCGCAGCGGCAGCGATCGACGATCTGCCCGCGAACCATCGACGTAACCTTTGCCCAGACGACAGGCTCGACGGCTCCCGTCGCGTAGACGATCTCCGCTGCGGTTCCGCGTGTGACGCGCGCAGTTGTCACCACTGTGCCGCGGCCAAGGAACCACCATGCGGCAAAGATCACTACTGCCAGCAGCAGGACCCCCTGCTTCCAGCGCGAGCGCAGGAGGCGAAACACCGGCTGCACGCTGCGGAGGACATCGGCCACGGATAAAATCGCCATCAGAACCTTCGTGAGAAATCGTATCGGATACCGTCTCGCGATGGTGGCGACATTCCATTGCCAGCCGACTCGCCAAAATCGAGACAGGCCAGCTTGCTGCCGTCACCGCGATGCGAAATGAATGATGCAGACTACTTCTGCACGCGCACGAAGCCGTTGATCTGCGTCAACCGGAACGAACGGAAGGAGGTGCAATCTTGCCGTGGGTCGGCAGCACGATCCGGCGTCTGGACCGAACGAAGGAAAGAATGAAAGCTGTTGGTGGGCCCGGCAGGACTCGAACCTGCAACCAGACCGTTATGAGCGGTCGGCTCTAACCATTGAGCTACAGGCCCGGAAGAGCGTGGAAAGTATCAAGCGCCTGCCGTCTGCACAATGGCCATGACGGCGCCGCAAATGGGACGCGATGCTTTGGCGAACTGATCCGGCTACCGGGAGAAAGAACGTCATGACGCGCATGCCGCTGCTTGCCGCCGCCCTTGCCTTCGGCCTGATGGCCCAGAGTGCAGCCGCACAACCCCAAATCACGCAACCGAGAATCCCCACGCTCACGCTGACCGGCGAAGGGCAGAGCGAAGCGAAGCCCGAACTCGCGATCCTGCAAATCGGCGTCGCCGTGACGGCGAAGGTTGCGAAGGACGCGCTCGCGGAAAATTCGAAGCTTCTGAGCGCAGCCCTGAATGCTGCCAAGGAAGCCGGCATCGAACCGCGCGACCTGCAAACTTCCGGGCTTTCGCTTCGCCCGGACATCGTGCGCGCCGACAAGTGGCCGCACCGCGAGGTGATCGGCTATCAGGTCAACAACAACGTCACCCTGCGCGTGCGCGATATCGCGAAGCTCGGCGGACTTCTCGACAAGCTGGTCGTGCTCGGCATCAACGACATTCGGAGCATCAGCTTCACGGTCGAAAATCCAGCACCGCTTATCGAGCAGGCGCGTACTGCCGCCATCCGCGACGTCATGGACAAGGCGCAGAAAGCTGCGGATGCGGCGAACCTCAGGATCGTTCGCGTGCTCGAACTTTCGGAAGGCGGCGTCGAAGCACCGACCGCACGTCCGGTCGTCATGGCACGCGCCGTATCCTCGCCGCGCCCGGAAGTGCCGATCGAAGCGGGAGAACTGGTCTATCGCGCCCGCGTCAGCGCGACCTTCGAGATCGCGCCGAAATAGCCGTCAGTTCTTCTGGCGGTTCTGCTCGTCGACGAGGACGACGCGAGGCTGGAAGCTCTTCGCTTCCACCTCGTCCATCTGCGCGTAAGCGACGATGATGATGTGATCGCCCTTCTGGACGAGCCGCGCGGCGGCGCCGTTCAGCGTGATCGCGCCCGATTGCGAGGGCTCCTCGATGACGTAGGTGGCGAAGCGCGCACCCGAGGCAATGTTGTAGATCTCGACCCGCTCGTTCTTGAGAAAACCCGCGGCGTCGATCAGCGCGCGATCGATTCCGATCGAGCCCTCATAGTTGAGGTCCGCGCCCGTGACGACGGCGCGGTGGATCTTACCCTTCATCAGCGTGAGCAGCATGGCGCACTCCGGAAAAAGAAGGCCGCGCGTATAGCAGTTTTTGGCCCGCGCGCCAGTAAATTCTGGCCGTGCATGCTTTTGCTAGCGCCGCGTCCCGAACAGAAGTACGAACAGCCCGGCAAGCGTCGCCATTGAAGCCGCAGCAAAGGGCACTTCATAGCCTCCGCTGAGATCGTAGAACAATCCGATCAGGAGCGGCCCGCCTGCCACCCCCGCCATGGTGATGAACTGGCTCATGGAATAAATGCGGCCGTACTCGCGCGTACCGAATTTTTCCGCAAGCAGAAGCGGATGCATCATCAGCGAGTTGCCGATGGTGACGCCGAATAAAACGACCGCCGCGAGGATGCCGAACCGCTCCTGCACGAAAGCGAGCGCCAGCAACGCGACGCCCTGCACGGCCATCAGTTCGAGCGCGAAGGTGCGCACGCGCATGCGGAGCACGAGCCAGCCGCCGGTGAGCCGCCCCGTGATGCTTGCCGCCGCCAGAAAGGCAAGCGCGAGTGCCGCGGTTTCCGCACCGCTTCGCAGGTTTGCCAGCCGGTACAGATGCGCGATCGCTGCGACCTGCGCACCCAAAAGAAAGAGATAGGCGATCGAAACAGCCAGGAAGAAACGGCTCTTCTTCGCTTCCGCATAGCTTACCGAGGCAACGACGGGAGCGGGTTCGCCGTTCGCGCCCTTCGTGCCGCCATCCGGCTCGAGCCCGAGCGAAGCCGGGCTGCTGCGCAGGACCAGCAATGCGGCCGGCACGATGCCGATGAGAAAGACCGCAGCCATCCACGGGCCGGTCGCACTCAACCCGCCGCGTTCGATCGAAAGCGCCACGAACGGCGCGATGAAGATGCCGCCAAGCGACAACCCGGTCGAGGCGATCGAAAGCGCGAGCGAACGCTTCACGCTGAACCAGCGCGTGACCAGCGTCGTCAGCGGCACGAGCCCCGTGCCGCCATAGGCGAAACCGAAAACGATGTGGAACGCGAACAACTGCCACGTCTCGCGGAGGTATCCGACGGAGAACAGACACGCCGCTCCGAGCAAAGCAGAACCGACAATTGCCGCCCTTGGATCGACACGGTCGATCAGCCGTCCGACCAGCACGCCGGCGATGCCGCCGGATACGAAGAAGGTCGCGGTCGCAGCGCTGGTCAGCGAGACCGGAAAACCGCGCTCGGCCACGAACGCGTTGAGCAATACCGAAAGGTTGTAGAAAGCCAGCCCGGACGTAATCGTCGTAATCAGGCAGATCGCGGCAACGATGTACCAGCCGTAGAAGATGCGCGAATTGCCGGACATAAGATGAAAACCGGAGAAAGGGCGCAAATCCTATGCGGGCTCAGCCTCCGGGATGCAACGGGCGGCGTGGC
>VFQR01000707.1_pt1 | contig 36684 bp, 33 predicted proteins | sample 3512321 | NCBI WGS metagenome assembly VFQR01 (sample SAMN10412374, study PRJNA504923) | tailings metagenome | isolation source: Relicate 3 Philex TSF1 revegetated site | place: Philippines: Tuba, Benguet | collected 2017-08-29 | reverse complement strand
AAACAAATCGCTTAAGTATTGCCGAAGTACAGGGTTTTGCTCGTATAAGCTAAGACTAAATCCCGAAAACAGCGGTTGAGCAAAATGACGCTGTTGTACAGCTCCTTTTTGTTTTAAGAACTGAGCGGTGAACCAAAAACGAGAGCCTTTGCCTGTGGTGCTGTCTACGCCTACCTCCCCGTTCATCAACTCTACCAGCTTCCTGCTGATGGTCAAACCCAAACCCGTGCCTCCAAACTTACGGCTGGTGCTGGCGTCGGCTTGGATAAATGGATTAAACAGCTGTTTGAGCTTTTCAGGCGGTATGCCAATGCCAGAATCTTGTACTTCAAACCTATAGCTAACATGGCTCTCGGTAGCATTGAGCAGCTCTACGGTGAGTACCACCTGGCCCCGTTCGGTAAACTTAATGGCATTGCTGAACAAGTTGATGAGGACTTGTTTGAGCTTATACGGATCGCCAGTTAAATGCGGGATGTGAATTCGGCTGGTATCGGCAAATAAATCAAGTTTCTTCTCGTTTCCCCTCACCGAGAGGATGTCCAATACCTCATCGACTGTTTGTTCGAGATCGAAATCGATTTGTTCGAGCTCAAGTTTTCCGGCTTCAATTTTCGAAAAGTCGAGTATATCGCTAATCAGATTGAGCAGAATTTCACTGCTTACCAAGATGGTGCGTACATAATCATCTTGCAAGTGGTTGAGTCCACTATCACGAAGCAACTGGGTCATTCCCAAAATACCGTTCAGCGGTGTGCGTAATTCATGGCTGATATTGGCAAAAAATTCCCGTTTGGCCACATTGGCACTTTGGGCTTCTTTTAAGGCTTCGGCCAATTCTGCGGTGCGCTGTTCCACCACCTTTTCGAGATTTTCGGTCAGGTCGCGGAGTTGTTCGTTTTGTTGGTATAACGTCAGACTTTTCTCCTCCAACAAACGCTCAGCCTGGCGGCGCGCTTCTTTTTCGCGTCGCAAACGCGCTTCCCAACGGGCAATCTCCTCGTCGAGTTCAGCCATGGGCTTCGACTACAAAAAGTACCGATTTATCCTCGCGCATTTCACGTTTTACTAAGCGGCCGTGACCGTAATGTGCCATTGCCCCTTTGATCAATCCTTCGGCTAAGTCGCCGTAATGGCGATCGCTGCGGTAAATCATCTCTAAGCTGGTATCCGACAAATAACGTGTTTCGAAGCCGGGTAATTCGGCATCGGGATACAATTTACGTACTTCTATGTGTATATAATCTTCAATGCTATTGAGAAAATCGAGCAAACCACTTGCATTTTGAAGAAAGTGCGGGTATTCTCGCGCCAAAGTGCGAAAAAGATATTCGCCAAAGGACTGCATCAAGTCGGCATGCGACATGCCTGTTTTTTTACTCAGGGATGTCACTAGCGCATTCATCTCACCATGTGGATACGTGCCTACGGCAGTGTAACTTCCGCCCGATGGCAAATTTGTATCCTCAATGATATCGTCTACCATATTGGCTGAAAAAGTTTCTTCAACCATCGTGAGAAATTCGGTAAAGATTATTCCCTTCATAATCAAATAAAAAGCTAATTTACTCTGAATCGGCCATCTGCAGCTTTAACATTTCGTTTAATGGTTCGTGAATTTCGACTAGTTCATTTTACCCACTCCAACCGAAGCCAAACATTCGGGAACTTTTTTATGGAAAATTCAATTTCTATGTTTAAACATTGAAATCATGAAAACCTACCTTTCACACCCCGCAAATTCCCGTGGCGTAGTCGACTTCGGCTGGCTCAAGTCGGCACATTCTTTTAGCTTTGGCCACTGGCACAATCCCGAAAAAACACGCTTCGGCTTGTTGCGCGTGCTTAACGACGACCAAGTAGCCCCAGGTCAGGGGTTCGGCACACACCCCCACGACAATATGGAAATCGTTTCCATTCCACTATCCGGCGCACTCGAACACCGCGACAGCATGGGCAATACAACCGTGATTCGAAAGGGCGATGTACAAATCATGTCGGCAGGTACGGGTGTACAACACAGCGAGTACAACCACAGCAAAACTGAGCCGGTACATTTTCTTCAAATTTGGGTATTTCCCGAAAAACGCAACATTACGCCCCGCTACGATCAAAAAACCTTTGACCCTACCCTACGTCAAAACCAATGGCAAACCGTGGTGAGTCCCGAAGGCGGCGATGCCGTTGCCATTAACCAGCAAGCCTGGTTCAGCCTCGGCAGCTTCGATGCCCAGACATCGGCACACTATCGGCCACATCGCGAAGGGCAAGGCGTGTATCTCTTCGTACTTGAGGGAGAAGCGCAAGCCGACGGACAGCTGCTGCACCGCCGCGACGCCTTGGCTGTTACCGGAAACGAACCAATCGAGCTGACATTTAACGCCAAAACGGAAATTTTAGCCATCGAAATACCTGCCGATCACTAAGCATAAGCGCAAATACTGTAGATTCAATGATGGAAAATACACCCCCCGAGGCCGAAGCCAAAGTGAGCAGTACCAATACTCCTTGGATAGTTGAAATTACCGCTGGCGACCACCACTGGACCATCGATGAACCCCTCGAAGATGGAGGTGGAAATACAGCACACAATCCTTACGAAAGTCTGCTCGCTGCCCTTGGAAGCTGCACCAACATCACCATTCAAATGTATGCCCAGCGTAAACAGTGGGCATTGCAAGGTGTGGAAGTCCGGCTACAACTTTTCAGAGAAGGCAACAGTACCCGCATCGTGCGCGACCTAAGTTTGAGTGGCGAACTCGACCAAGCCCAGCGCGAACGGCTGCTTGCGGTAGCCAATGGTTGCCCGGTCCACCGTGTGCTCACCCAGCCATTACATATCGAAACTCAACTTACATAATATGGACAAACACTACAGCAATGGCGAAATAACCGTAGACTGGCAGCCCGAAAAATGCATCCATAGTACACACTGCTGGAAAAATTTGCCACGCGTATTTAACCCACGGGCTCGTCCATGGGTGAACATGGCAGGTGCCGATACCGAAGCCATCCGCAAAGCGGTAGCCGGCTGCCCATCCGGTGCCTTGAGCCTCCGCGACGACCATAAAGAAGAGCCTGCTATATCTGCTCCGCAAACACGCATCGAGGCCTTGCCCGACGGTCCTTTGAAGGTAAGTGGCAGTTGCGAATTGGTCACCGGCGGGTCGAGTAGCTCCTCAGCAGGTAAAGATGTGTATTTATGTCGCTGTGGCGCTTCGTCCAACAAACCCTTCTGCGACGGTAGCCACCGAAAAATCGAATTCAAAGCCTGAAATAAGCCGTTGCGAAAGCCGTAGCTTTGTGGAATGACAACTCCGGCCATCGCTTTCGATGCGTTTCTCCAAGCGCGACCCCACGCGGTGCTGCTCGACGTACGAGCACCTGCTGAATATGCAGCTGGACACATTCCGGGAGCCATCTCGTTTCCGCTCTTTACCGATGCCGAACGAGCCGAGGTAGGGACACTCTACAAGCAGGAAAACCCACAAAGCGCCTTTTTACGCGGCTTGGAATTGGTGGGGCCGAAAATGGCCGGGTTTGTCACGGAGGCTCAACGGGTGAGCAATGGGCAACCCATATTGCTGTATTGTTGGCGCGGCGGTCAACGATCGGCAAGCATGGCGTGGTTGCTTCAGCAGGCAGGTTTATCGGTAAACCGACTCGAAGGCGGCTACAAAAACTGGCGCCAACAGCTACTTCAGCAACTAGCACAAGCATGGAAGCTGATCGTCGTTGGTGGTTACACAGGAAGCGGTAAAACCGAGTTATTGCACCAGCTCCACAATAACGGCGAGCAAGTATTGGATTTGGAAGCCTTGGCAGGTCACAAGGGATCGTCGTTTGGCTGGCTGGGCAGTGCACAACCCACAACCGAACAATTTGGCAATCTGTTGCTCGACCAGTTACTCTCCTTTGACCCTAAGCAACCTGTTTGGGTAGAAGACGAAGGCCGAATGATTGGAATCGTGAACGTAGCGGACGAATTTTACCGTCAACTTCGCGAAGCCCCCTTGTTGGTGATGCAACGCCCTATCGACAACCGGTTGAATCGATTGGTGGCCGAATACGGGCAGTTTTCGAACGAGGAGCTGGAAGAAGCCTTTGGGCGAATTCGCAAAAAGTTAGGAGGGCAACACGTTCAAGCTGCCATAGAAGCACTACGCGCCGACAACCGCTACGAAGCTGCCCGTATCGCATTGAGTTATTACGACAAAGCCTACCAAACCGATCTTTCGACGCGTAAAACTGCACTTACGCTGGAATTTGAAGCAGGCCATGAATTGGCCGAGCAACTCGCAACTCATCTCCCCACGTGGGTGAAACAACAATTACGCGTATGGAATACCCACGTTTGACCCAGCTAAGTCATGGCGCAGGCTGTGGCTGCAAAATTGCCCCCAATGTACTCGAAACGCTCCTCGGTGGACTTGAAAAAATCCATCATCCGCGCTTATTGGTAGGGACCGAACACCGCGACGACGCCGCTGTATTTGCCTTGAACGACGAAGATGCCTTAATCAGTACCACCGATTTTTTCACACCCATCGTCGACGACCCTTACGATTTTGGCCGCATTGCAGCCACCAACGCCATCAGCGATGTGTATGCCATGGGTGGTCGCCCCATTTTGGGTTTGAGTATCTTGGGTTGGCCTGTCGATACGCTCCCTGCCGAGGGTGCAGCCGAGCTCATCCGCGGAGCACAAGAAGTATGTGAACTGGCAGGCTTTCCACTTGCCGGAGGACATAGTATCGACAGCAAAGAACCCATATTTGGGTTGGCTGTGAATGGGTTGATTAAACAATCGGAAATAAAGACCAATGCCGGTGCAGGTGCTGGAGATTTGTTGTACCTCACCAAACCTTTGGGGGTGGGTATATTGGCTACAGCATTCAAAAAAGGCCAACTTAGCACCATCGATTATTACCGACTCATTGCGGTAACCACCGAGCTTAACCGCATAGGCGAACAAGCGGGCGGCTGGCCATTTGTACATGCCATGACCGACGTAACCGGCTTTGGATTACTCGGCCATACGCTTGAAATGGCACGTGCTGCAGGACTAACCGCAAGGCTCGAATTGGCAAAAATTCCATGCATCGATGGCCTACAAACTTATCTCGACCGCATGTTGATCCCCGATCAAGTGTACCGCAACTGGAATAGCTACGGCGACGAAGTGCAAGGCGTACAAGGACCTGAATTTATGTACTTGTGCGACCCCCAAACCAGTGGTGGTTTATTGCTTAGTGTACAGGAAAAGGCGGCAAGAACCTTCGAACAAAAAATGGCACAAGCCAATCAGCATTGCTGGCAAATCGGACAATTCGAAGCAGGCGAAGCTGGTTGTGTGATTATTTGAGCTTTTGAAACGCGAAAGAATTAAGACGTTTAGTTCGGAGTGTTCCCTTTTATTCAACGCATTGAAGGATAGTAATTTTTCAATGTTTGAACTTTAATAGATTTCCTTTACTTTTAAGTATGAATCGAGCCGAATTTATACGCAGTTTCACCTTGGGAACCCTCGGTTTAAGTACAATGAGTTTCAACGACCTCGACAATCTTTTGAGCAGCGGAAAAGCTAGCCAACGTATGCCGGCTCTGTTTCTCGGACACGGTAGTCCGATGAATGCGCTAGAAGACAATCCCATCACCCGCGTATGGCAGCAATTGGGGCGTGAGCTTCCTACACCAACAGCTATCGTGAGCATCTCCGCCCATTGGATGACGGCAGGCAAAACCGAAATCACCGCCATGCCTTTACCCAAAACCATCCACGACTTTGGCGGATTTCCCAAAGCCCTTTTCGATGTGCAGTATCCCGCTAAAGGCGCACCCGAACTGGCCGCAGAATTACAGCAAGAACTGCAGTACACCCGACTGGGACACGACCACAGTTGGGGTTTAGATCACGGTACCTGGAGCGTGCTGCGCCATCTGTACCCCAAAGCCGATATCCCAGTCATTCAGTTGAGTATCGACATGCAACGCGATGGTAACTGGCACTACAACTTTGGAAAAGCGCTCGCGCGCTGGCGAAACAAAGGCGTTTTGTTTTTGGGAAGTGGTAATTTGGTACATAACCTGCGCCTGTTGGATTGGAACCGTCCCAACGGCGGCTACGACTGGGCCATTGAATTCGATGCTTTCAGCGCGCAAAAAATAAGTTCGGGTGATTTCGGACCTTTGATCAACTTTGAAAAGCTTGGCTCAGCGGCAAAACTGAGTATCCCGTCTACCGACCATTATTTACCGCTGCTGTATATTTTAGGGATGCAGCAAGCCAGCGAAAAAACGTCATTTCCGGTTACGGGACTACAAATGGGCGGCATTTCAATGCGCTCGGTATTGCTCAGCTAATTACCAAAACAAACCCCTTCTGGTTCCGGCTTCTTTGGGTGGTCTAGAAATAGCATTGAACCCGAAGAGTAGACTAATTCTACCTCCTTCGCGAGAGGGCACATAGGCCAAATTCATTGGGAAATTGATGCCATAAGCTTGGAAGGTAACACCAGCTGCAAAAGCCAAAGAAGCGCCAGCCACGGAAATATTCGGACCAAAGCCAACTTCTACCCCTCTATGATTGCGAATACCCACCAACATCGTAGCGCTGGGCAAAATCAAACCCTGTTCAAACCCACCCAGAAGTGCAACAAACTCTACCACGCCACTTGTACCGGTAGGAAGCGTAAAAAATTGATTTTCAACCTGCCAGCCAAATTGTGAAATAAACGGATTTGCGCCGAAGGTTTCTTTCAAATCACGTGCGAGCTGCCCGCTGATATGGGTTACCCCAAACCTGGGACCGTCTAGCTGTACCGACGACCGGGTACTTGAATTCGCACCTAAATCCTGTGCCAACAGCCATCCGTGACCAAGAACCAACAGCAATAACAAACTAATCCTCTTCATCACGTGCAATTTTGGGCAATTTACAGGCTTCCAAACACTTCGAAAAATAATTTCAGAAAAACAGATGCGCCAGTTGTGGAAAGCTGTTCACAACTTACAGCCCTACTTTCCTATTTTTGGGTGAAAACGAGTCAGTAAATGAGTGAAATGAGCGAAGAAAATTTGCCAGAGGAAGAAGAAAAAATTCATGAACTCACCCCGGTATCGGGTCTATACGAAAACTGGTTTCTGGAATATGCGTCGTACGTAATTCTAGAACGCGCTGTACCCGCTATTGAAGACGGTTTAAAACCGGTACAGCGGCGTATTCTCCATGCCATGAAGGTTATCGACGATGGTCGCTTCAACAAAGTGGCCAACATCATCGGACAAACCATGCAATACCACCCGCACGGCGATGCCGCCATTGGCGACGCCATGGTGGGTCTCGGGCAAAAAGACTTACTCATCGAAACCCAGGGAAACTGGGGTGACGTGCGCACTGGCGATTCGGCAGCAGCTCCTCGCTACATTGAAGCGCGGTTATCGAAATTTGCGCTAGAAGTAGCCTTCAACGGACAAACCACGCACTGGCAAACCAGCTACGACGGGCGCAAAAAGGAGCCGATTAGTCTACCGATGAAGTTCCCTTTGGTGCTGGCCCAAGGTGTTGAAGGTATCGCAGTGGGCTTATCAACCAAAATTTTACCGCACAACTTCATCGAGCTCATCGAAGCGAGCATCAAAATTTTAAAAAAGCAGCATTTTGAGCTCTTTCCCGATTTTCAAACGGGTGGTTTTATTGATGTGAGCAATTATAACGATGGCTTACGCGGTGGGAAAATCAGATGCCGGGCAAAAATTGAAGAGTTCGACAAAAAAACGCTGCTCATCAAAGAAATTCCCTTTGGCACTACCACCACTGGCCTCATCGAGTCGATTGTTAAAGCCAGTGAGGCTAATAAAATCAAGATCAAAAAGGTCATCGACAATACGGCAGCCAATGTCGAAATTGAGATACAGCTTCCTCCAGGAGTGTCGCCCGACATCACCATCGATGCCCTGTATGCCTTCACCGATTGCGAAACGAGCATTTCGCCCAATGCTTGTGTGATTGTAGAAGACAAGCCCCGATTTATGGGGGTAAAGGAAATGCTGCGCTACAACACCCAGCAAACCATGGACCTGCTCAAATGGGAGCTCGACATACGGCTAGGTGAGTTGTTGGACAAATGGCATTATAGCTCGCTCGAAAAAATCTTCATCGAAAACCGCATTTACCGCGATATTGAAGAATGCGAAACCTGGGAAAGCGTAATTGAAACCATCGATCGCGGCTTAGAGCCTTTCAAAAAAATGCTGATGCGACCCGTGGTTCACGACGACATCGTGCGCCTCACCGAAATCAAAATTAAGCGCATCTCGAAATACGATAGCTTCAAGGCCGATGAGCTGATCAAAGGTCTCGAAAACGAGATGGAAGAGGTGAAACATCACCTCGCCAATTTGGTGGCTTACACCATTGCCTACTACGAAAACCTCTTGAAAAAATACGGCAAAGGGCGAGAGCGCAAAACCGAAATACGCGTTTTCGACACCATTCAAGCCGCCGAAGTGGCTGTTGCGAGCGAAAAACTATACGTGAACCGTAGCGAAGGATTTGTGGGTTACGGCATGAAAAAAGACGAATACGTAGTAGACTGTTCACCCCTCGACGACATCATCGTTTTTCGGCGCGACGGCAAATGTCTGGTGACCAAGGTGAGTGAAAAAGCATTCGTAGGCAAAGACATCATCCATGTAGATGTGTTCAAAAAGAACGACGAACGGATGACCTATCACCTCTTGTATGTGGATGGAAAAAGTGCCATAACCTATGCAAAACGATTTAATGTCACCTCCGTTACCCGCGACAAAGAATACGACCTCACCAAAGGCGAGAAAAATAGCAAGGTGATTTATTTTTCGGCCAACCCGAATAGTGAATCGGAGGTGGTGACTGTGTTTCTTAGCCAAAATGCACCCGCACGTAAAAAAGTATTCGATTACGACTTAGGTGAATTGGCCATCAAAGGACGTGGTGCGCAGGGCAATACCGTAACCAAATACACGGTGAAGCGGGTATTGTTCAAAGAAAAAGGCAAAAGCACAATTGGTGGTCGCAAAATTTGGTACGACGAAGTAGTTGGCCGTCTCAATGTTGACGAGCGGGGACGATACTTGGGCAGTTTCGATGGCGACGATTCGATACTGGTGGTATACAAAGACGGAAGTTACGAACTCACCAATTTCGAATTGACCAACAGGTACGAACCTGAACAAATTTTACTTTTGGCCAAGTTCCAAAGCACCAAACCGTTGAGTGCGATTCACTACGTGCCGGCCAACAAAGCGTGGTATGTAAAACGATTCCTCATCGAAACCACGACCCAAAACAAACGTTTTCCGTTTATTGCCGAAGAAAAAGGCGCCAAAGTGGCCTTGGTGAGTCTGCAAGCAGAGCCCTTGGTTGAAATCGAAATCGGCAGCAAAAAGTCGAAAGAAAAATCGGAGCTCAACTTACGGGAGTTTATCGACGTAAAAGGCTGGAAAGCAATCGGGAACAAGCTCACTGCCGATAATTTGCTTTCTGCCAAACTGGTGAGCGACGAACAAAACGAACACGAAGTGCCCGAAAGTCAAGAAACTGACGAGGAAGAGGTACTAGTTGAAGGCGAAATGAATACCGACGCAAGTACCGACTCCATTACGACGCAAGATGACGAAGCTAACGCACCTGATTTAGGCGTCGATATTGGAACAACCATCGAATTTGATGTAAAAAAAGAACGTGAACAAAAAGGCAGCGAACCCCCGCAGCAACTTAACCTATTTTAATGTTGAGCCGCGTTAGGCAATACCTCCTTACCCTCGAAAGTTGGAAGATGAATACTTACTGGCTTGGGGCAATATTGTTCGTAGGTGGTATGCTGGTTCGGCTGTGGTGGGTTGAGGCACGTGATTTATCCATCGACGAACCTTTTAGCGTATATCATGCGCACAAAAGTCCGCTCGAGCTCATCCGATTTTGCATCGAAACCGAACCCAACCCACCGCTGCATTTTTTGTTTCTGCATGTATTTCAGCAACTTTTTGGGATTGATGTATGGGCGGTTCGTTTATTCTCGGTGATTTGCAGCAGTTTAACAGGCATTGTCCTCTTTAATCTGGTCAAAAGGTACAGCAACATCGCCGGTGCCACATTAGCTTGGTTGCTATTTATGTTTTCAACCACTTTTAATGTATACGATGTTGAAGCGCGAGCGTATTCGCTCTTTCGGCTTGAGTTTATGCTGATTTTATGGGCTTACGTAGAGCTTAGCCAACAACCTAACCGACAAAGTCGCTGGTGGATACTCATGGTTACAGCCGCAGCCATGTGCTATACCCATTATTTAGGTGCCATCGTATTGGCGGCCTTGGGTGCAATGGCGCTACTTATCGGCCCTACCGACCGTTTAAGGCGACAACTTATGTCGGCTTTTACGGTGGCAGCGCTGCTGTTTTTACCGCAATTAATCGCATCCTGGGACGTGATTACACATAGAAGCGAAGAAGATATGCCAGGCCTCCTAGGCTGGCAAATGTATAAGTATCTGCTCGTGGATGGCCTAAACTCGCGCTCGTTATTCGATCTTGCGATGCCGGTATACTTGGTTTCGTTACCCTTTATTTTAATCGCGAATTTCCGCTCACAGCGTGAACTTTGGCTAGTGGTACTTGCTGGCCCTGTACTTTACACCTTGCTTTATTTTGGGTCACAGTATGTCCAATTTTTCAAGCCTGGCTATGCTTTATTTGCGTTTTTACCGGTTTTTATGGGTCTAGGAATAGCTATTGGCAACCTAATCAAGCAGTTTCCAATCATGCTTACTGCATTGGCGCTGCTTTTTATGACCGCTTACCTGCAAGCATACGAACCCTTCCCCAAAAACATCCTTTACCGCGAAGTTGAAAATTCAGTTCACGCAGTTCAAAAACTCCGACAAAACAACGAAGCCATCTTCATCTATCCACCTTGGACCGACCTACCCTATACATACTACAACAAAAGAGCGCTATTTCAAAAAAACGAAGACGACTTTGATGCCGCCCTTCAAGCCGACCATACGTTCCGAATACTTACGAGCACCGATATTACCCCGGAAAAACACCAAGGGGATGCTTTTATCTTATATCTCGATGAATTTACAGGTACCAACCCGATAGGCGCATTACCCGACGGATTTACTGTGCGCGACAGCATTTTTTTACCTGAAACCTACCTTATCCTTTACTGCGAACCCAAGTAATAGGGATTTTGCACGTCCAATTCCGAGACGGTTTTAAACTTCAAACCCTGCTTATGGGCATAACGCAGTACCCGGATAAGCATGGACAAATCTGTTTCCCATTCATCTGTGGAATCATTGCCCACATAGTGCGCCAGGAGCAGTAAACTTTTTTCCTCCTTAGCACATACATCTATAGCCTTGATCAAATCGGCTTCCTTGATTTGATAGTGTTTATCAATGCCAGCACCCCACAATACCGACGAGTCAGGAGTATTTCCCAAGAAAAGACTCACGTTGTGATGATCAAGAGGGTAATTATGCGTATAAGCTACTTTGCGCACGGTTTTAAAATGCTTCAATAAAACGGTATCACTGCCAGGAAGATCTTTTCCATAAGGATAGGCGAAGTGTTTCAGCTCGTACCCATCCGCCGCCAGTAATTGCTGAAGCGGGAATATTTGCTCCTTCAGATACACATCCATGCCTCTTTGAGCGTAAGCTGTAATCACCGTATGGTCATAGCTGTGATTCCCAATTTCATGGCCTCGTTCATGTAACTTCTTTAGTTTGCCCTTTTTTTCCGAATCCATCTCATGATAAAGGGTTACATAGTAGGTCGCCTTAAAATCGATATCCTGCAACGAATCTGCTAATGCGAACCAATCGTTCACTGCGGTATCGTCGAAAGTGAGGAAAATAGCAGCCTCAGGATTTCGGGCACAAGAAATGGCAGTAAGTGCCAGAGAAAGAAGTAGCGAGAATCGCAACATGGATGGGTATTCAACTTGACCAGTCAGTCTGCTCTAAGTTACCAATAATAGATGATTGAAAGCCTATCGAATTCTGCATAGCATTTTTGCGGTGGAGCAAATTCTGAAAATAAACAAGCCGAACCAGCACCATTGGTGCTTTCAAGGATCTTTAGTTTGCTCCTAATGACAATCAATTTACCTTTAACTACTTAAACCAACCAATTCTTAAAGTATACATGCGGAATAGCTTAATCCATCTCTTTTATTTTACGCTTCTTTTTATTGGTTTCGCGGTGCTAGCGTGGTTCAATCATCCATTCGAAAAGTACTACACGTGGTTAGGATTGGTTTGGGCAGATGTTTCAGGTTACTTCATCTATCTTCCAGCGACATTTTACTACAATTGGGATGCTACACTTGTGCCACCTGAAGCATTTGAAAAGCTGGGGCAGGGCTTTTTGCTACAAGCCGATGGCATCATACGTACCAAGTACACCTACGGTGTTTCGCTTTTATTAAGTCCGTTTTATTTCCTCACCGACATCTGGTGGCGAGCAGGCACCGATATCCATGCCATGCCGGGCTTAAGCATTGCACACCAAAGGGCTGTATTATTTGGTGGCGTGTTTTGGGCCGCAGCTGGTTGTTATTGGTTGAGTTTATGGCTTAAAAAGTTCGTTTCTCAAGTTGTGGCCATACTTTGGGTAACAGTGCTCTTTTTAGGCAGCAACTTGCTTTTTTTCACCATCGAGTCGATGGGCATGTCGCATGTGTATTCCTTCTCGCTTTTTGCGGCTTTGCTACAGCTCACCCGTTTTTTGGCCGAAAAAAGACAAAAATCACCTGTTTTTTGGGCCTGGTGGTTACTTTTTGGCGCATTGCTCGGATTAACCGTAGTAATTCGCCCTACCAATATCCTGTTCCTATTTCCGCTATGGTGGTTGCATCGTCAGGAGGTAAAAACAACGCTGAACCATATGCAGCGCAACGAGCTCATTGCTGCGGTAGCTATAGCCACCTTAGGAGGCCTAATACTAATTTTTCCGCAGCTGCTCTATTGGAAGTATGCCTTTGGCAGCTGGGTTCACTACTCGTATGCAGGTGAAGGTTTTAAATGGACAAAGCCAGCTTTAGGTTTGTTTTGGTTTGCTGTGTCGGGTGGCATGTGGTGGTACATCCCCATTTTGTGGATCGCACTTCCAGCATGGCTTAGCTGGTGCCGGAATTCGCCAAAGGATGCAGTGGTTTTATTGGTATTCTACCTTTTCGTGAGCTATGTCAACTCGTGTTGGTGGTTATGGAATTTTGGAGGTGGTTATGGAGCCAGAGCTATTGCCGAGTTCAGCATATTACTCGCACTGCCACTGGTAAAAAGCTATCCCAATTTCTGGCCTAGGCAATTATCATTTAAAAAAGTAGCCTGGGTCATAACCATCGTATTCATTGTATTCTATAGTTTTAAGATGAGCTATTCATTTAATCGCTACTACAATGGAAATGGGGATTGGGACTGGCCCTATTTGATTCAACTCATTTTTAAATAAAAGTCTTTGCTGACTATAAATAAGAGTTGAATTAGTGCAATTTTGATCAAAACAACCAACTCGAGGAAACTACGCCCCCAGTCAGTAGAAAGAGTACAAAAATGAAAAACGAACAACTACAAGAGATTCTCCGATGAAATTCGAATACTGGAAACTTATCCTCCTCATCATCGGAATCGCCACCTTCCGCTATACCGTAACAATCGAACGTTCTGAGGCGGAGGCCGTTCAGCATCGCCCCATTTACTGGGATGTAGTTTCGTATTACGCCTATTTACCCGCCACTTTTATTCACCACGACCTCAGCCTCTCGTTTGTTTATACCGAGAAAAAACCGGAGTATAAGTACCGTTATTGGCCCGAAAACACCCCTACTAAAGGATTTTCCATCAAAACCACCATGGGCATTGCTTGGCTTTATGCTCCATTTTTTTTTATTGCTCATGGCTATGCTTTGCTCAATGGCTATGTTGCCGATGGTTTCTCTTGGCCTTATCAATATGCCATCGGCATGAGCGGACTGTTTTACGGTTTGTGGGGACTTTGGCTCATGGGTGGGCTCTTGAGAAGATACTTTCCTGATTTTATTGTCTGCTTAACGCTGATAAGCTTTACCGTAGCTACCAACCTATTCAACTACATCACCTACGAAGCGGCCATGTCACATGCCTTCAACTTCTTTTTGGTGGCATGCCTCCTTGTGCTCAACGAAAGATGGCATCGAGAACCAAATAAAATCAATAGTTTTTGGATTGGCTTTTTTGTAGGATGGATTACCGTTGTGAGGCCTACGAATCTGTTGGTAGTATTGATTCCGATTTTTTATGGTTTGGGAACACCTCTTTTTAAAGAGAAGTATCGCCTGGTCAAAGAAAACCCCAATTATTTGGCTTTGGCAGTTTTGGGAGCCTTACTTATTGGTTTCCCACAGCTACTGTATTGGAAGCTGAATAGCGGACAATGGCTCTTTTTTTCATATACCGGCGAACGATTTTTTTGGGACCGGCCCGTTATCAACTATTTCCTGTTTAGTTACCGAAAAGGCTGGCTGGTTTACAGCCCAATCTTAGTGTTGGCAGTAGTCGGACTTCTTTACTTGAAAAACAAACTGAAAGCATACCTGTACCCTACTCTATTCATTCTACCTATAATCATTTATCTCCTTTCGTGTTGGTGGAGCTGGTGGTTTGGTGGTGGGTTTGGTTCCCGCCCCATGATCGACTGGTATGCATTGCTGATGTTTCCTTTTGCGGCTATGGTCTACGCAGTTTTCAAGCTGCATTGGAGTATACGGCTCAGTACACTAGCCCTAATAGGCTTTTTTATAGCACTAAACTGGCATCAGCACTGGCAATACCGCATTGGTATGCTGCATTACGATAGCATGTCGAAAGGCGTATACAAGGCCATTTTTTTTAAGAGTAAATTCCCTCCTAATTTCGAAAGCATGCTCGACGCGCCTGCTTATGGGGCGGCCATTAAAGGGAAAAAAGAAAAAGTAGAAACGATATTCGACTAACGACCACCGAACGAGAAGTAGATTATTTTCCAAAGAATGCGAATGCCGTCAGTGGTTCGGAATTTTTTGCCCTCCCCCTCGTTTCTGGGGAAATATTGCACCGGAACTTCGGCTATGTTGTTCCGTTTAAGTCGTGCGGCTTTAATCAATAGCTCAGCCTCAATGGCAAAGCGGTTTTCATGCAATTCAAGTTTGTCGAGTAAACTGCGTTTTATCAATTTGTAGCCACACGCCATATCGGTTATCCGAATGTCGATTAGAAATGAGGTGAGCCAGCTAAATAACTTATTTGCGATATAGCGCTTATAGCTGCTCAATGGCCGCACTGGGCCGGGTAAGTAGCGCGAGCCGTTTACCATTTCCACCCCCAATTGGTCCATGGCCAGTAACATAGCAGGTATATCCGCAGGCTGCAATTCCAAATCGGCATCTTGAATAAGCACCGTATCGCCAGTGCTCAGCGCAATCCCGCTGCGCACCGCCGCACCTTTACCGCTGTTTTGTGGATGTTTGTGGAGACTGTAGCCGGGTTTATCTGCAATCCAATGCTGAATGCGTGTATAGCTGTTGTCGGTAGAACAGTCGTCGACCAATACCACTTCCCATCGGTTGACAAAAGCAGGCCATTTTATCGTACTAAGCGTTTCCAGCACTTGAATAACCAAGGCTTCTTCGTTGTAAACAGGAATAATAATACTTAACTCCACGGTGACAACCCTTCTTTTATTCGCTTGGGCAAACTCGCTCGCACGATGGAATACGAGTGTTTAATCAACTCACGCAATAAAACCTCATCAGGACCATGAATGTAGTTAATGGTGTTCCAATGTGTTTTATTCATGTGGTAGCCGGGTCGAATTGCATCCGGGAAGCGTTCCCGCAACTCGATGGCATATTCAGGGTCACATTTTGCATTAAATTCCCAAGGCTCTTCAACATCGGTAAGCAAGAAAATTTTGCCGCCAATTCTGAATACGAGCGTACGCTCATCAAAAGGAAAATCTTCTGTCACATCGGGCAGTGACAAACAAAATTCTCTCAATTCTTCAATGTTCATGACCGGATACTATTTTACTTCTACGGTGTAAGTATACCTCTAATCTACCGCCTTCCGTAAGATGAATCAATTGATAATGCTGCTCGAGTAGGGCTCTCAACAAGGTGTCGTTCTGCTCTTCTGTGAGGGTATTTTTACACCACAGCAATATTTGGTCGGGCAATATCGACGAGTCGGGCACGCTCTGCAACGATTGTTGTGGAAACTTAATGAATTCACCCCACTGCCGTATACAAGCCTCTATTTTTTCATCCTTTCGCCAGCCAAGCGGAAAATAGGCATTAGAAGCTTCGTAATTGGTAAAATTGATCAATGGCACTTGTAAACCAGGATATTCAGTAATGTGTTGATGAAACCAATTTGGGCTGTAGTTAAAAGTGACCAATGTGGCGTTTTCGTACATATACGCCTGACACTCCTGAAACTCCTTAACGTCGTCGCTCAACGAATTACTCGCCTGTAACTTCCGATTCAGCAATACAAGTTGCCCAACAATTACGAATGCCCAAAGCCAGGTAAGCCTTCCCGAAAATGGTTTGGCTAAAGCCAACAAGGCCAATAAAAAAAGCATCCATAACAGATTTAATCGCATCACAATGTAACCACCCCCAGCTGCTACATCAGGGGCAACAAGATAAACAACAAACAAAGCCAAAACAGCAGCTGCATTTGCCTTAACCGACTTGGTTTTGAGTCGATCGGCATTCAACATCCAAGCGAGAATGGCTACCATAACTAGAAATAACGGTATAGTTACTTCGCTTTCTTTGCTCAGACTAAAAACAGTCAAGGATCTAATTCGAACCAGACCATCTAACTTATCTGCCAACGGCATGAATGATAGGTTCGTCGACAATGGATTATGATAAAAAAACCAAACGAACAACGCCAAACCCGGCAAGGATATAAGAAATAAGTGCTTGAGAATACGTATTCTACTGGTCCAGTTTACGCCTATAACCAAAGCAACTATTCCAGCCACCAACCCTGCAGCAGCAAAGCTGACCAAATGAGTTAAATAAATTAAGGTTAGTAAAAGCCCACTCCAAAATAACGGTCTGTTACCCCCTTCAATGAGCCATTTTTGCCAAGCTACCATGAACCACGGTACCAGCGCAACACTAATCACAAAGCTGTATTGGCCTAAGTAAAAATTAGTGGAGTAAAGCAAGAAGAAAATCCACCACGACATGACCCTATAGCCATTTTGCACCATCCAGGCGCGAAAACCCCAAACAAAAACGAAGGCATAGAGTGTTAAAAGTAACTTTTCGCCAGCAGCCGGCCCAGCCATTGCGCTTAAAATTGCCAACAAGCCATGAACCAGCCAGTTATCGGGGCGCGGATTTACCGAATACCACTTCAGCATCGTTTCGCCATTTCCCGACCATATTTCCCATAACTGACGCGCATTGTACAGATGCGATGGCCCATCGAAAGTCATGAACCACTCGAAGGCCCAAATCAAGAAAAAATGGAGCAGCGCATACAGCCAAAAGAAGAGTCGTTCATTTTTTTGAATGAAAGTGACAAGCTGCCTGTAGTATTTCATCTTTCGAAAATACAGCAATGCCTCGAGTTGTATAGTGAAAGGCCTAACTTTACCCTGCAAATTATACCTCTATGGCTTACGGAATTTTTACTCCTCCCATTGCAAAAAACGAAACAGTACGCAACTACGCCCCAGGAAGTCCTGAGGCTTTGTCGCTTCAAAAGCAAATAACCGCATTTCGTGCTCAGCAAATCGACATACCGATGTTTATTGGCGGCCAAGAAGTGCGTACCGGAAAAACCAAAAATATTACGCCGCCCCACGACCACCAGCACATCCTTGGCCAATACCATGCAGGCGATGCCAGCCATGTGAAGCAAGCTATAGATGCCGCCTTAGCTGCCAAGCCAGCTTGGGAAGCTTTGCCTTGGGAACAACGTGCTGCGATATTTTTAAAGATGGCAGACCTGTTGGCGGGTCCCTATCGCGACATTCTCAATGCCTCTACCATGCTCGGGCAAAGTAAAAACCCTTTTCAGGCCGAAATTGATAGCGCTTGCGAACTCATCGACTTTTTCCGATTCAACGTGCAATACATGGTACAGCTGTACCATCAGCAACCCGAAAGTTTGCCCCTAACGTGGAACCGCGTTGAATATCGTGCACTTGAAGGCTTCGTATTTGCACTTACCCCCTTCAATTTCACGTCTATTGCCGGCAATTTACCTACCTCACCTGCTTTGATGGGCAATACGGTGGTATGGAAACCTTCTAATACCCAAATTTATTCGGCTTACTTCCTCATGAAGTTATTCAAGGAAGCTGGTTTACCCGATGGTGTGATCAACCTAGTTTATGTGAGCGGACCAGAAGCCGGCGACGTGATATTTTCGCATCCCGACTTTGCCGGTATCCATTTCACGGGATCTACCGGTGTATTCAACGACATTTGGAAAACCATCGGCAACAATATCAGCCGCTACAAAAGTTACCCGCGTATCGTAGGCGAAACGGGAGGAAAAGACTTCATCATCGCCCACAAATCGGCAGACGTAGAAATCCTGGCTACTGCCATCTCGCGAGGAGCTTTTGAATTTCAAGGGCAAAAATGTTCAGCTGCTTCACGCGCGTATGTACCCGCTAATCTTTGGGAAGCTACCAAAAAACGGGTTTTGGCCGATTTAGCCGACATGAAAATGGGTGGAGTCGAAGACTTTACCAATTTCATCAATGCGGTGATTGACGAAAAATCGTTCGACAAACTAGTGAGCTACATCGAAGCTGCTCGCAAAGATCCAAGTTGCGAAATTGTAGCTGGCGGAACCTACGACAAATCGAAAGGCTACTTCATTGCGCCAACCATCATCAAGGTAAACGACCCGAAATACGTGACCATGTGCGAGGAGTTGTTTGGACCAGTGCTCACACTTTACGTTTACGACGAAAACAAATACGAAGAAACGTTAAGCCTGCTCGACCAAACCTCCGTGTATGCCCTTACGGGTGCCGTTATTGCGCAAGACCGATATGCGCTCGACCTAGCCACAGAAAAGCTGCGTCATGCAGCAGGTAATTTCTACCTCAACGACAAACCTACAGGCGCAGTGGTAGGTCAGCAACCGTTTGGCGGAGCACGTGCCTCGGGCACCAACGATAAAGCGGGCTCTATGCTTAACCTCATTCGTTGGACATCGGCCCGTACGATCAAAGAAAACCTTAATCCGCCAAAAAACTACCGCTATCCGTTTCAAGGATAAGCACCTTTGACTATGAACTTTAGTAAGCCGCTCATGAAGAGCGGCTTTTTTTGTCTATCTTTGTAAAAATTCACCATCGCTCGCGATCTGCCAGGACCGCCCCCGACGGCGGACACCTACTTTAAATACTATATGGCAAGATCACAACAAACCTTCGGGAAGAAGGAAAACGAGAAGAAAAAACAACAGAAACGCAAAGAAAAAGAAGAAAAACGTCAAGAGCGTCAGGCCAATTCCTCTAAGGGTAAGGGTTTGAGCGATATGATTATGTACGTCGATCACGAGGGTAATTTTACGAGCACTCCCCCCGATCCACGCATGAAACGTGAAATTGAAGCCGATTCCATTGCGGTAAGTGTAACCCGTCAAGCTCCCATCGATCCAGCTGATTTAATCCGTCAAGGCATAGTGAGTTTCTTCAACGATGCCAAAGGTTACGGCTTTATACGCGACCTCCAATCGCAGGAAAGTATTTTTGTGCACATCAACGGGCTGAGCGAAAAAGTGATCGAAGGCAACAAAGTAAGCTTCGAAACTGAATCGGGCCCGAAAGGTTTGCAAGCTATCAAAGTGAAAAAAGTTAGCTAGAGCTATTTTTGGTCACGCCAGATGGCGTACAGCATTAAGCAGTTGATTGGTTTTTTAGGGCATTATTTGCTGTATTTTTAGGCATTCATCACCATGACAATTGATGCGATGGCTTTTAGTCTCGAGTGTTTATAAACCTGAATTTCGAACAAGCTTCAGCTAGTCAATTTCCGTTGTATGTCGTTAGAATTCAAAAAGCTTATTCATGCCGCGGCTAACAAGCTTATTGATGCTCGATTAAAAGAAATCAACCAGCAGTTGGTAGAATTAGAGCAAAATAAAGCGAACGAAACCAAAAGTTCGGCAGGCGACAAATACGAAACGGCACGAGCCATGTTCCAGCAAGAACTCGATTTATTGCAGCGCCAGCGTGGCTCGCACGAACGTCTGAAAAATAGTTTAGCTCAGCTCGACCCTAGCGAAAGTCCTCTCAAACTCGGACTCAACAGTCTGATACGAACCCATCAGGGTTGGTTTTATTTTGCAGTTCCAGTTGGTAAAGTGCAAGTCAACGACGCAACTGTGCACTTGATTTCGGTCGAATCGCCATTCGCACAGAAATTAATGAATTCGGGGTGGCCAAATCAGTCGATGGTTTCGACCGATGCTAAGATCCTTGAAATTTATTAAAACCCGGTTGGACAAAAGTTTTGTTGCCCTTAAGGATTGCAGCGTTCGCAATATGCAGGGTCTTCGGTTTTTCGCCCTTTTCTATACCAATCTTCCTGACGGTATCCGCAACGTTGGCACTCGCTAACGGCATACAACTCGGCGCGCGTGGCAGTACCACACCAGTCGCAGGGTAAACCACTTACTTGCTTCGTTATGCCAAAGCCAGGAGCCCCACAAGCTGTGCAGGTCGACTGAATGCGCGCCACTAAACGATGCGCTGCTGAAGCGATAACATCCATTCTACTGGGGTTGAGGTGCGCACGCATATCGGTTTCCACCCAAACCGAATCATGTTCTTCGCGTAGCTGGTCAAAAAGCGAAAACAGCGCATCCCACTGCGTAATACCTTTATGTAGCTTATTTAGCGAGCCTTCACTTTGACGTAGTATCAACGCATGGCTCGGGAATTGAACTTGAGCAGCAAATTGCTCCAATTGATAACGATTGGTTACTTCCGTGGCATTGAAATTGGTGTCGGTGCTTCTTACCGCCACCTGAATCTGCAAGCGCTCTTTATCGTCCAAAAGCACTAAAAGTTCTTCATTTACTGGAACCATTCCCACAAATGGGTCAGGACCAAACGAGCCTTCGCTGGCAACAGCCAAGTCGGCGCCAAAGCGTTCAAAAGCCAGCCGGCACTTCGCCAATGCCGCCGACACCGGATCTAAGGTGCGTTCTATCTCCCCGCTAAAAGTACCAAGCACATCGGTATCTACATCGGCTACCACCACCTGCACCCCCAATCCTTTTTCAAGTATTGGGGCTAGTACCCGCTCCTTCCCATGCTTAGTAGGAAGAAGCAGGGTACGTCCCTCAAAAAATAGTTTCGCATCATTCATAGACGAACAGCGGCACTCAGCTCAATCCAATCACTTTCATCTTTACGAATTTGCTGCACGCAGTCGTACAGCTCACGTTGCAATTGTTTGATTTTGCTCTCTCTGAATTTGATATCGTCTTCATTGCTGCTTTCCTGAATTCGGCTTTCATGAAAATTTATCTTCACATGAACCATGCGGGTAAGAATATCGATGGCATCCTGCCTGCGAAATCGACCTTGAATAAGACTGAGCTCCATGATTTCCTCCGATTACTGACCTTGTCCAAGAGAATAAGCCGCCTTCCCGTCGAAATGGTATAAATTTTCGGTTTTCACCACATCTATTCCTTTTTCTTCGGCTCGTTTCAGCAATTGAATAATCTGCATCTTCGAAAGCTGTCCCTTTTCGGGTTTGAAGCGGCAGCGCCAATGGTCGGTACAAAAGGTTTCTTCAAATCCCTCGGGCCAAACTTTGATACCGCGGTTGGTAATCATATTTAACTTTACTTCGTCCAGTGCCACACCCTGCATCATCACTGCCAGCGCATCTGGATCGGTACCCGGCCAGTGTACGAATAAATCAACCCCCATCAACTCCTTGTGAGCCGCCGCCTTACGTACATATTTCGGGAGATTAAGTGCTTGTTTTGCACTGTAGCTCACAGCCTTAAATTGGGTAGGCTTCAAGCCTAGGCGTGCAATCACCGCATCGGCGAAAGCACTAGTACCCACCTTCGCTTTGCTCACACCTTCTTTGTATACGTCGTAGGTATGAATGCCGTCTTCAATAGTCCTCAACCAAGCATTCTGAACTTTCTCGGCTACTACACTTTGGCCAATATGGTTGAGCATCATGATGGCACCCTGCAATAAACCACTCGGGTTGGCCATATCTTGACCAGCGCGGCGCGGTGCCGAACCGTGGATCGCCTCGAACATAGCGCAACTTTCGCCGATATTGGCCGAGCCAGCGAGTCCTACCGATCCTGCAATTTGAGCAGCTACATCACTGAGTACATCTCCATACAGATTGGGCATTACAATTACATCAAATGCTTCGGGCGTATCGGCCATTTTTGCTGCCCCAATGTCGATAATCCAGTGTTCGTTTTCTATTTCGGGATATTCCTTGGCAATCTCATCGAATACCTGATGAAACAACCCGTCGGTTTGTTTCATGATATTGTCTTTAGTAAAGCAGGTTACCTTTTTACGGCCATAGGCCTTGGCGTATTCAAAAGCATAACGTACAATTTTTTCACAACCAGGTCTGCTGATTAGCTTCAAGCACTGGATTACCTCATCGGTTTGTTGGTGCTCAATGCCTGCATACAAGTCTTCTTCGTTTTCTCGTACAATCACCACATCCATAACCGGATGTTTGGTGGCTACATAAGGGTGTAAACTAATACACGGACGAATGTTAGCATACAATCCTAGGAATTTACGTGTGGTCACATTCAAGCTCTTGTAACCGCCGCCTTGTGGTGTTGTGATAGGGGCTTTTAAAAAAACCTTATTCCTTCGAATGATGTCCCACGATTCACGGGCAATTCCAGCAGTATTTCCTGCCAAATAAACTTTCTCGCCTACTTCAATTTCGTCGATTTCAAGCTGTGCGCCTGCAGCCAACAGTATTTTAAGTGTGGCATCCATAATTTCAGGTCCAATGCCATCCCCTTTTGCAACAGTAATTCTGGTTTTTGTCATGCTCATTGAGTTTAGTGCTGCAAATTTGCTAGGCACATATCATTCTTTTTTATTTATATTCATCATAGTAATCATAAATTATACTTATGAATTATACGCTCCAGCAATTGGAAGTACTACACCAAATCGCCGAAACAGGAAGTGTGACCCGCGCTGCTGAACAACTCTTCATTACGCAACCTGCAGCTTCCATTCAGCTTAAAAAATTACAAGATCAATTTGAACTACCATTGCTTGAACATGTGGGCAGGAAAGTGTATCTCACCGACTTCGGCAAAGAAGTGGCGGCCACGGCAAGTAGAATACTCGACGAGTTATACGCCATACATTATCGTGCATTGGCACACAAGGGATTACTTACGGGTAAACTCACTGTTTCAGTAGTGTCTACAGGCAAGTACGTTATGCCTTATCTGCTTAGCCCATTCATGAAAATCCATCAAAACCTCGAACTTCAAATGGAGGTAACCAACAAAGAACAAGTAGTGGCCTCGCTCGAACAAAACCGAGTCGACTTTGCGCTGGTTTCCATCGTCCCTGAACAACCCGAAGTGGAAACCTTGGGGTTATTGAGCAACGAATTGTATTTGGTAGGCAGGCCGGAGTGGAATAAGTTTCCTGAGCAAAAAAGTTCGCCCGAACTACTTGAACATTTACCGCTGATCTTTAGGGAAGCAGGATCGGGCACTCGATTGGTCAACGAGAAGTTCATCAACGACCACCAACTCAAAGTGAAACGAAGGCTCGAACTGAGCTCAAACGAAGCAGTAAAACAGGCGGTTTTGTCCGGACTAGGCTGTAGCATCATGCCTCGTATTGGCATTAAGCAAGAACTTGCCTCAGGTGAACTGGTCATTATCCCCGTACAGGAGTTGCCAGTGGTCACTCAATGGAACTTGGTATGGCGGAAAGGAAAAGCATTCAGTCCTGTCGCTAATGCATTTTTAATGTATCTAAATTCAGAAAAAGAGTTTCTTTTAACCCAGCTTACTGCTTGAACTAATGGTTTACTCTCCTTTCAATTGGCGCGAAACGCTCTGTTTAGTCCTCATTATTTTTTGTGGGCTTACCGATGCTTCTGGCCAACGCTGGTGGGGATTAAACGACTCTACGCAGATCACGTTGAATGCTGACAGCACTTTGATTGCAGGTAGAAAAAGACTTTACTTATATACAACCGTAGGAGGTACGCAGCTCGTACGCGACTTCTCCCAATCCGATTCCGATTATTATATACGCGACTTGGATGTGCAACGCCCCGGACATTGGTGGGTGGTCGTGGGTAGTCGTTACATCGGAAACGACAGCAAGCTTTTCCGCAGTACCAATTATGGCGGCCAATGGGTAGAGGATACAGCCTACTTTCAAGCGGCTCGTTTCACAGGATTTTTTCCAGAATACAGCTCACTCAATCAGCTCAGCTTTTTAGGAAGCGACACCATCATCGGTACAGTGGGGTACTACAATTCGGGTTTGGTGTATTCTATCAACGGAGGTCAAAGCTGGAATTCGTGGTTCGAAAATTTAATAGTGCACTATCAGGGAGTACTCCGCTGCGGCGACTCTACCTTCATCTACGGCTATCCGGGCGACGGATTCCGTGCCATGATGTTTGGATTTCCCAATGCCTTGCTATTTTCTTCCGACTCGACCGGTAGCTGGTCTAACTTTTCAACTAACTCCTACCATCCAGCGTGTCACAATTTCCGCCCAGATTGCATTTATCCACCGTTTGACTCCACCACAATACCATCCATCTATGCCTGGTTTGCAGCTGAGGTTCAACGGCGTTGCCAAATAGTAAGTATTGAAGCTGAACAGTTAGCGCCTTCATTGACACCCTATCCAAACCCATTTACGAAAACCCTTTATTTCAAAAATCGGGAAAATGGTCAACGTTTGAATTATCAGCTCTACAATAGTCAAGCACAAGTACTCACCAGCGGAATCCTTGATGAGGATATGTTGGAGCTCGACGAAAGTTTGCATGCAGGTTGGTACATATTGGTACTAATCGATTCCCACGGATTAAAACAACGGTTTCCGCTGCTCAAACTTGCCGATTAGTATTATACTCTGCCTGGAAGCAGCACAAACTGAATGAAGTTAACCTCGAGTTGATTGAGGTTTAGTTTTTTGCCGCTACCAAAATCTAGTTCATCACCGGGTATCCACCGTAAACAGGTACGCAAATACCAGCTTTGAATCCGATCGGGACGTATGTCCCAACCAAAAATCACCCCTGGACGAAACGCAGCACTTTCTGCACTACTCAGGAGTTGTCCATTTTGTGAAAATTGCCCCTCAAAAATCTCGTAGCTTACCAACGGTCCTACAAAAGGAACAAAACCGTGATAATCGCCAAAGAATTTGTAGGCCTCCAGGTTTACTGCACGACGTTTCAGCTCAAAATCAGTCCCGTAAGCCGACGAAGAATAACTAAATCCTCTGAAAACTGCACTTGCTTGTAAATCAGATTTATGCCAATAATATCCTACCATTACTTCGGGATATAAATTCCCTACACGTGGCTGCACAAACCCACTGTTGTCGTTAAAAAAAGAACTCGACTCTTTTGAAAAGAAGCTCACTGACGGGCCTAAGCCAAAGGTAAACCCATCTAATCTCCCCAATTTGGACAAAGTATCGGTATACCAAGCGGTTTTTCCGTTCAGCCAATTTTTCTCAGCACTTAAGGTTGTTTCGAGCATAAACTTATACCCTAGTCGTATACCTATTGGCGGTAAATTGATGTTTGTTGCAGGTCCAGCGGCAAATCGATAACTCGTTTGAGGAGTAGCGGTATAACTGATACCAAAGTCGATCAAATGCGGGCCACGATTATAATAAAGACCTGCCGAAAGGGGCATCCGATGCACTAAACTTCTGTCGCCATCACCTTGCTGAAAACTCGCCATGCGATGCGAAAAACCAAGGTAAGGACGCAGCTTTTTGTCGGCTATTTGCCATGGAAAAAACCTAAATCCTGTTTCAACGCGCTCGCGAAAGCCTTCCGACTCCAGGTGCGCTATTGGAAAGGCAACGAAAAAATCGGCATGGCCCCAAAAATGCGTGCCACCGATAATGACGCGAGCTGCACCTTGTTCGGTCGTATTTACTGGAGCTCCATTGTTTGCCGCAGGAATATAGCCGAAATCCACTCCGGTATTTAATTGGGCAAAACGATGTCGTGTTTTAGCCTCGGTATAGGGTTGTGCTTCAACAACGGCGCTGAAAAAAACAAGAGTGGCCAATACTGCAATGGTTCCTTTTAAACCTTGCTTCATGATTCCGCTCGACTTTTTACGACTCAACTTAAAGTTCCAGAAAATAATGATGGGGCTGAGCAACCAAGTGGGCAATAACCAAATGTACCAAGCCGCTTCTACATTCACCACCAAACTAGCCGTAACTACCGCTATGAATGTCCCCACCATATTCCCTAAATGCCTGCGTAGCCATGCATTGGCTGGCAAACCACCACCACGCCACAGCACCACATAAATTCGCATGTCGTTAATCACCAAACTCAATTGAATGGCAGCGAAAACCCACAAAACCAGCCCCCCTTCCGAGAGCATACAAATAGAAGTAACCAATCCGGTTAACCATAAAATGAGATCGAGGCCATTGGGCATCAACCCTTTGTTTTCTACCGAGCGTTTTCCAGCATAGTTCTGATACAGGGTAAAAAAACCAACCAGCAATAAAAATGGATTCCATTTGAGGATGGACATGGTAATAGCCGTAAACGAAACAACTAAAACCGCATAAAAAAATACCCTTCCCGCCAATGGATGATCTGGGCTAAACTTTCGCAAAATGAGGGCGGTTATTCCAGCAAGCAATGCTGTTGTCCCGGCGCCAATATGGAAAAACAGAAGAGAATCGTATAACATCGCCGATAAATTGGTACGATGCAAAACAAAGCTTGTCCATGATGAAAATTGACCTTTTAGGGGCTAACAGCAACTTTTGGGGTGAAATGCAAAGAGGCAAGACGAGATTTTAAGCTTTTGAGATGGAAAAGCAATTAAAAAAACTATATCAAAAAATGATTCACTAAATTGAATTGTCAATTGTCACGAATCTTCATGATTCTAGAAATGCGCATAAGCGTTGTCATACTAATTTTAACCCTGTCAATTTCAGTTGTAAGGGCGCAACACGTTCTGCCTGATTCGAAAGCAACTTATCATTACAAAAACAACCTTTCCGAAATAATCAGCTTTCAAGTAGAGCAAAGGAGTGAACTACCGATTGGAGATACCTTGTTCACATTTTATAAAAACTTTGAAGACACATTAGCTCTTGGGAACATTCGCGGAGGGATTTTTTCCACTGGCCATCCCCTCGGAGATAGCTTAATCAAAAAAGTAGACGGTAGTTGGTCATCCAGGCTATATAAAACCATGAATTTAACTTGGTGGTTCGACAACTCTGATACTACAAATTGGATTGTTCATCAATCGGCCACCGACACACTTAGATGTAGTTTCATCGGAAAATCTACTATCCAGCACTTTTCGCAACCCATTCTAGCAAGTGTTTATCAGCTGAAAGCTACAGGACCTAAATTGGGAGCTTTGAATAATCAAGAAATCATAATTTCAACTTATGGCATACTTAAAAGTCCTGATTTTCGTGTGCCGGGTAAAAACAGAACCCTCTATCTAACGGGTATCCAAAGCGACAACCTGAATATTGGGTTGCAACTTCACTCAAGCACCTTTGGATCGTACCATGTAGGAGATACCCTTGTTTTTTTGCACAGTGATCCCGAAATGCGGGGTTATATTATTTACTCTTTGATTTCAAAAATATCCGAAACTGTCCTCCAAGAAGTTTGGAGTGTAAATAAAATAACCATTGAACTCGACGATTCGGCAGCCTATTTAACTGCTTACTCAACTCCAAATATTACCTTGACCCTAGATAAAGTGCCCATGAGTGCGCGACGGGTAATCAACCAAGCAGCGAGTTCACATTTCCGTTTAAAAGACGGCTTAGCTCCTAATCAAAACCCCTCTCCTCATACGGGCCTTTTAAAACTAATATCCTACAATGGTGGAGAAACCTATTATTTTTTAGCTTGTACCGGAGGATATTTCCTTCCAACTCCTTCTTATCAAAGAACCTGGACCTCCAATTGGGGCTTGACGAAAATAATAGATGTAGAACCAGTTCGTAATTTGAATTCACCCAATGCGCAATGTATAGGAATACGTAATGATACATTAGTTTATTCGCGTATTAACGGAATTGCCAAAGGCACATACCCCGCTTTACAGCCAAGTTCAAACCTAAACTACCTGTTGTATGACCCAATTAAAGTATTCCCAAACCCGGTAGAGAATATTTTAAAAGTTTATACCAAAACTGCGGGCACTACAAGCTTGAAAATTATTAACCTTCAAGGGTTGGTTATGTATACCGACAGTTTTGAAACAACGTATGCGGTTAATGTAGAATTTCTAAATCCAGGTTTGTACATCTTACAAATAACCGAAGAGGATGGCACTGTAAGGATCAAGAGATTTCTAAAGCTCTAAACAGTGCCTAAGAGAAATGTGCTTTTATTTTCGAACCTTGGCTCCTGGCCACGGGTACAAATTCATCTGCGGTTCGTAAGTGCAATTTATACCCTTGCGCATTGCCCGAAAACCGAGCCACGTGTAAGCGATTAACCAAATAACTTTTATGGCAACGCCAAAATTGAGTGTGCCCATCCAAATCGCTCTCTATTTTTTTCAAACTCGTTCTTACAAGCGCTTTTTGCAATTGCTGGCGCTCATTAAAATATTTAACTAGTACATAATTATCAGAAGCTTCGGCATATACCAAATGGTTGGCTTCCAAAGTCAAATCTTCATCTTGGTTGTCGGAATGAATCACAATTTTAGCATCCAACCGTGTAGGATCTTGCCTTTCTGGGCGAATTTCTTCGTTCAAGTTGGCAGCAGCCAGGCGGTACTTACGCTCAAGCCAAATCTGATTGAGGATATAACTAATCCCAACTGGAAACAACCCAATTACCAAGGTGTAAACTTCAAAATTGATGAGCTCTTTAAGTACCAGCGGCTCATAAAAGAGAAACGCAGTGAGTATCCAATTTCCCAAACCGATTGAGAAAATGTTCACCATGGTCCAGAAAATTTGATGACCCGTAGTCCAGCTTAGTTCTGCAAATAATCCAGGAAGGAGCGGCACAATAAATACGTTTAGTACCATCATCACGACAAAACAAACCGCCCCATACGAAAACGAAACGAACAACATGGGGAATTGTGACTCGTCGACCCCAAAAGGCCTGAAAATAAACAAGAAAAACCAGGTAAATAAGCTAAACAGTATGCTCATCCGTATCCGTGAGCGCCGACTAACAAGTAACGGATAAGGTTTTTGTAAAATTTCGAACATAATTAATCCGAATTACGCGAAAAGAAATTGTTTTGAGTCGAATTTCTCACGAATCTTTACACCTGACAAATCTAATGGCAGAGCCCCTCAAAAATCTTTATTCTACAGCGTATATCCAAAAAGTTTGCGTGGCCTGTGCTCGGGAAATTGAGCAGTTTGATGCCGTAACTTTTCAAAACCAAATGTTCGATGAAGTTTGGGAAAGTAGGGAATTGAAATCGAGAACACGCCATTTGGCGACTGTAATTGGCCGATTTATACCTGGCAATTATGCTCAAAAAATAGAAACCCTCGAGCGAATCAGTCGTGGTTTTTCAGGATATCCATCCATTTTTTTCTCCGACTTCATCGAGGTCTACGGTCTCGAAGAACCCGATATCTCCATTCCTGCATTGGCCACCTTCACACCCATCTGCAGTAGCGAATTTGCTATACGCCCTTTTTTGATTCGTTACCCGCAACTAACCATGGAGGCAGTACTCGACTGGGCAAAAAGTGACAATGCTCACGTGCGGCGTTTGGCATCGGAGGGTATTCGCCCGCGTTTGCCATGGGGACAAGACGTACCTTGGATTAAAAAAAATCCAAGCGAGGTACTTCCCGTATTGGAATTACTCAAAAACGACCCTTCCGAATATGTCCGTCGATCGGTCGCCAATAATTTAAACGATATCAGCAAATCCCACCCCTCCCTTGTGATTGAGCTCGCTCAACGTTGGAAAGGCATATCTTCAGAAACCGACAAACTCCTTAAACATGCCTTGCGTGGACTTTTGAAAAAAGGCAACAGCGATGCTCTGGCCTTATTCGATTTTGTGCCGGTACAATTGAGCATTCATCGTTTCGAACTTGATCGGAATAGGCTGAAGATTGGCGAAAAACTAGGATTTAACATCGCATTACGTATGGATAGTCCTACCCAAAAAATCAGGCTTGAATATGTAGTTCATTACCAAAAAGCGAATGGAAGCAAGAGCCCTAAGGTGTTCCAACTAACCGAAACGGCACTTGCATTGGGCGAGGAGCTTAAAATCCATCGACATCATGCATTTGCTAATCTTACCACACGAATACATTATCCTGGAACGCACGAAATACACCTGCACATCAACGGACGCTCAGTTGCTCAGCTTGAGTTCATGCTCGAACCAAACCAATAACTAGCTCGCCACGGCGAAAGCTTCTAGCACCGGTAGCACGAACAAGACTGAGGTCCCTTTTCCAGGTGCCGATTGAATTTCCATCGTCCCTCCCATCAGTCCAGTACGTGTTTTAAGATTGTCCCAGCCAATGCCACTGCTTTTTTCTACCAAAGCCAAATCGAATCCTTTGCCATTGTCGCGTATCGAAATGAGCAAATCCTCACCATCTCCTTGAATATCCAATACAATACGACTGGCTTCGGCATGCTTCAACATATTCCCGGTAACTTCTTGTACCATCCTGTAAATCGACATTTCAGTTTGTGCATCAAAACGTCTGTTCTCGTCGTCGATATACAATTCAAACTGCAACTTCCCTTCCAAGCGATCGGCTAAAGTACGCAAGGCAGCCATCAAGCCTTTATTCATTAAGGCAACAGGCATCAGGTTGTGTGAAATATGACGGACTTCTTGAACGGCCTCGTCAATCATTTGAATTTGCTCTTTCACTTTTTCCGAAAATGGAGGACTCAATTGCACTTCAAATACCGATGTGTGCAGTTTTATCGCCGCTAAGAGTTGCCCTACACCGTCGTGGAGTTCGCGTGCAATTCTGCTACGTTCCTTTTCTTCGGCTTTAATTACTGCTTGAAAGCTTGTCCGTTGCAGCTCTTCCTTTTCTGCACGTTGACGCAGCTGTTGGCGGTTATATACAAACCCAAACACCATAATCAAACTCAATAAGGCCGAAATAGCCCCCCACAACAATTGAAGTCTCGATTGTTTTTCGGCTTCGAGTTCTAGGGCATTCAATTGGGCTTCTTGGCGTAAGCGTTCATTGTCGCGTTCCTTTTCTGCAACTTGAAAACGCTTTTCCAATTCCATTATTCGATTATTCGAAGCAATATTGAATAGGCTATCGTCGAGGAGGGCATACTCCTGATGAAGTCGAAAAGCTTTTTCGTATGCTCCAAGTTCTGCATAAGCTTCTGCGTTTAGCTTCAAAGCACTCTTGACCAAATGAAGGTAGCCTATACGCTTTCCCAGTGCAATCGCTTCATCGAGCAGCCTTGGGACTTTTGAAAATTCTTTCGAAATAGCAAGCATTTCGGCCTGCATCATCCTGCTCTCAGCCATGCCGTTAAGGTCGTTTCGAATTTTACGAATGAGATACCCTTGCTCGAAAAGGCGGTTGGCTTCATCGAAGTTGCCTTGCAGCGCTGCCAAACCAGCCAAATGATTCAAACTGTATGGAAGGCCAATCGAGTCGTTTCTTTCGCGCTTCATGGCCAACGAACGTTCATAAAACCACTTTGCTGCTTTGAAGTCCTTTTTCAGCTCGTACAAGACACCCAAGTTATCGTATCCTCCCACCAAACGTTCAGAATCGCCTTGCGATTGTAAAATCTTTATACCGGTTTCCATCTGTTCGATGGCCAACTTCAAATCGCGTCGTTTTACTTGATAACCCATATTCAGAAATACCCCTCCTATTCGGCTGCTGTCGCCTGCCTCCCGATACGATTCAATCGAAGCAAGATGTGCTTCAACAGCCAACTCATACCGCCCTTGATAATAGGCTACTAAGGCTTTCATTTGATACGCATCACCCAGAAAAACAGCATTTTTTACCTTCTTTGACCAAACCACCAGCGAGTCAGCGAGCTTTTCGGTTCGTGCCAAATCTGCTACCAACGCATCGTATGGAATTTTCAGCAATGCTTCGAGATTCTTGGTCGTTGGTTTTTCGCGAAATCGGGTTTCTAAGCTGTCAATATCATTCGCTTGCGCAATACCAACCATAAAAAAAGCCGTCATTATAAAAAGCAAATATGCTCGCATAGAAGATGGAATTTGACCTAAATTTAGGCTTTTCCTATGAGAACCATTTTGAATAAGCCGCTGCTTCCTTCACCCTTTGCACTTGCCATTTTGCTCAGTGTGTTCGCCTATGCAGTAGCGTACTTCCAAACGGCCCCAGCCTCTAGCGACAATAGTACTCCTTATGCTATTCAATTGTTGCTTTTTTGGGAAAAAGGATTCTGGGAGTTATTGGATTTTAGCATGCAAATGATGCTCATTCTCATTCTGGGACATGTGCTTGCATTGAGTGCTCCGGTTCATCGGCTTATCGTTCGACTTACCCGTCTTTGTACCAACGGATCGGTGGCGGTAGCCTACATTGCCCTATTTACCTGTATTGTTGCTTTATTCAATTGGGGATTGGGCTTAATTTTCGGGGCCATTTTCGCGAGATTGGTCGGTGAAAAAGCTTTAAAAGAAGGCTGGAAGCTCAATTATCCACTCGCTGCAGCAGCTGCTTATTCGGGCATGATGATTTGGCATGGTGGCCTTTCAGGTTCCGCACCGCTAAAAGTAGCCGAAGCGGGCCATTTTTTGGAACAACTAACGGGTATAATACCACTCCGTGATACTGTGTTTTCGGCCATGAACATAAGCTCATTACTCTTGTTTGTGCTACTGATCCCTTTATTCTTTCGAGCTTTGGGTAAATTTTTACCAGCCAAACCATACACTTTAGAGCCTTTTCAATTCAAAACCCAATCGGCAACGTTCGAAGGAGCCGAAAAAATAGACAACAGTCGATTGTTGGGTACTTCTATCGGCCTTTTATTTCTTTTTGTTGCCTTTTGGAAACTTTACCAAACGCCGCAAAGCTGGATGTACCAATTCACGCCCAATTTCCTGAATTGGTTGTTACTAGGTCTTTGTTTCTTATTGCATGGAAGTTTATATAAACTAAATCAAGCCACCGAATCAGCCATGCGCGACGGTGCCGGGATACTCATCCAATTCCCACTTTATGCCGGAATTATGGGCATAGTAAAATATAGCGGTTTGGTGGAGCAACTTTCCGACAGTTTTGTGATGATGGCGTCAACAGATACGCTTCCATTTCTTACGTTTTGGAGTGCTTCAATCATCAATATATTCGTTCCTAGTGGTGGCGGCCAATGGATTGTACAAGGGCCGATAGTGGTAGAAGCAGCGATTCAAATGGGTACCTCAGTACCTAAAGCCGTGATGGCCTTGGCCTATGGCGACCAACTCACGAATATGATACAACCTTTTTGGGCCTTACCGTTATTGGCCATAACAGGCGTAAAAGGCAAAGATATTCTTCCCTATTCTGCTGCACTTATGGTATTGGGTTTTTGCATTATTTCTCTGGTATTATGGATGTTTTAAAAATAGATAGTTTGATTGTAGGCCAGGGATTGGCAGGGACTTTACTTTTTAGGGAATTACAACGAAAAGGAGAAAAAGTACTTATCATCGACAAAAGGAGAGCTGGTGAAGCTAGCCGAGTGGCCTCGGGCATGTGGAACCCACTCACTTTCAGGCTAATTCTAAAATCGTGGCGCGTGGATGAGCTACTTCCAGTAGCCTTACAAACGTACGCTGAAGTGGAAGATGAATGCGGATTAAAACTTCTGCACCCACTACGCATTAGTAGGGTTATCCCCGATCAGAAATATGGAGAGCTGTGGCAAACGAAAAGTGTTGACCCGGAATATTCTTCTTACGTTAAACCCTTGACTGCAATTCCAAGCCACCACCAAAATTTACGCTACCCTGCAGGAAGAGGCCTAGTAGAAGGTGCCGGCTGGCTCGATCTAGTTCCTTTTTTAGATACGTTTCGGAAACATTGTGTTGAATCGGAAACACTCCGAGAAGATGAATTCTTAATTCAAGACTTGAAACTTATTGAAAACGGTGTACGCTGGAAGAATATCGAAGCAAAAAGAATAATTTTCTGCGAAGGAAGTGAGTTAAGACACAATCCGTGGTTCAATTGGCTCCCGACTAAACCTGCACAAGGCGACGTTTTGACACTTCATATTCCAAATTTAGAGTTAGATGAAATTTACAACGGTGGCTTCTTCATATTGCCTTTAGGAGGCAACAACTATCGGATAGGCGCCACCTATGAATGGGAGAATTTGAGCCCCGTACCAACTGAAAAAGGAAAAGCCGAGCTACTCGAAAAATTTACACAAGCCTATCAAGGAGCCTATACCATAGTTGACCATAAAGCAGGCATCCGTCCAACAGTAGCCGATCGCAGGCCTATATTAGGTAGCCATCCTGAACTTAAACAGTTGGCTGTTTTTAACGGCTTAGGCACCAAAGGGGTGATGATTGCCCCATTTTTTGCAAAACGAATGGCAGAATTTCTTTTGGATGGCAAGCCTCTGGATGATGAAGTAAATATTAATCGTTTCAGAAAGCGCTACGAAAAGTCGAAATAAGAGCATTAGAAGGCTTATTTTTGAGCATTATGTTCGAAAAAACAAATCGACCCCTAATTCTCGTGTGCAACGACGATGGTATTCATGCGCCCGGTATACGAGCTTTGGTAGAAGCAGTTGCACCGCTGGGCGAACTTGTGATAGTAGCACCAGATAGCCCTCAGTCGGGTATGGGCCATGCTGTAACCATAGGATCCCCTCTTCGGATTAACAAAAAAATAGGGCTATTTGAAGGTCATGAAGCTTACGAAACTTCAGGCACCCCCGTTGATTGTGTAAAACTTGCGGTTGACAAAATACTCCACCGAAAGCCCGATTTACTAGTTAGCGGTATAAATCACGGCTCAAATTCTTCGATCAACGTAATTTATAGCGGAACCATGTCGGCAGCAGTAGAAGGAGGCATTGAAGGTATACCGAGTGTTGGTTTCTCGCTTTGCGATTTTGCCTACGAGGCCGACTTCGGCTTAGCGGCTCAGGTTGCACGACAAGTAGCCGAACAACTTTTGCAAAACGGATTGCCATTCGGAACTTTACTCAACGTGAATATCCCTAAGATCGACCCAAAAGACTACAAAGGATTAAAGGTCTGTCGGCAAGCAAGCTCCAAATGGAAGGAAAACTTTGATGAGCGTATTGATCCACATGGCAAGAAATACTATTGGATGACTGGTGAATTTCAAGTGCTTGAAAAAGCAACCGACACCGACGAATGGGCATTAAGTAATGGATATGCTTCTCTTGTCCCCGTTCAATTCGACCTAACCGCACACCACGCAATACCTTATCTCAATAGTTGGACGCTCTAATGAAGGCAAACAGCTCAATCATTGGCGCTTTAGTTGGACTGCTGGTACCAGCGAGTGTTCTCGCTTTGTACGTATTAGCTACCACCGATAATCGTGGTATTATCGATTCACTTCTTGAAACACAAAGAATCCGACTCTTAGCCCCGCTATTGAGCCTTGCAGTATTGCCCAACCTAGCAGTATTTTACTTGCTCCTTCAGCGCAATAAATACCAAAGTGTGAGGGGAGTAATTTTAGCTACCTTGTTCTACGCTTTGCTTATCGTATTCTTAAAATTCGGCATGTGAAAATATACATCATAGCAGGTGAAGCTTCCGGCGATTTGCATGCCTCTAACTTGGTAAAAGCCTTACTGGCACAAGATACCAAGCACGAAATTCGCGGTTGGGGAGGCGATATGATGTCGGCAGCAGGAGTGAATGTGGTGAAACACTATCGCGAACTTGCCTTCATGGGCTTCACCGAGGTTATCATGAACCTCCGCACCATTTTAAATAATCTGGAGCGTTGCAAAGCCGATATTGCAGCCTGGAAGCCGGATTTGGTGATTTTGGTCGATTATCCGGGTTTTAACCTACGCATCGCTCCTTTCGCAAAAAAAATCGGCATCCCGGTGGTGTACTACATCTCGCCACAGCTGTGGGCCTGGAAAGAAGGACGCGTGAAAATAATTCGAGAATCGGTCGACAAAATGTTGTGTATTCTACCCTTCGAAAAGGCGTGGTACAAAGAAAGAGGCGTAGAAGCGGCTTATGTCGGGCACCCTTTACTTGATGCATTAGAAGAATATCCATTTCGTCCCGATTTCAGCGCCTCGAATAAACTCGACGAAAGACCAATAATAGCCCTACTCCCAGGGAGCAGAAAACAAGAAATCAAGATAAAACTGCCCATCATGCTCGAGGCTACAAAAGAGTGGCA
>VFQR01000706.1_pt1 | contig 36696 bp, 27 predicted proteins | sample 3512321 | NCBI WGS metagenome assembly VFQR01 (sample SAMN10412374, study PRJNA504923) | tailings metagenome | isolation source: Relicate 3 Philex TSF1 revegetated site | place: Philippines: Tuba, Benguet | collected 2017-08-29 | reverse complement strand
ATGTTTTAGTATTATTAGATATTATAGTATTAGTATATTAATATATTATAGTATTAGATATTAGATATTAGATAATAGAGTATTAGCGTTCACTACGTTCACTATTAGATAATAGATATTATAGTATTAGATATTAGATATTAGATAATAGAGTATTAGATCGTTCACTACGTTCACTCTGCTTCCCGTGCTCACTACGTTCGCTATGTACTGTATCGTTCACTACGTTCACTCAGCTCGCATGGCGCTCACTTCGTTCGCTTGATATACGTGTGTTTTTATAATTATGGGATCGTTCGCTGTGCTCACTATACATATTGTATCGTTCACTACGTTCACTCTGCTCGCATGACGCTCACTTCGTTCGCTTATAAAATATGGCTTTTTTGACAAGTGCCTAGTTATATGGACATGTATCCATCGTAAAAATAAAAATTTAAACAATTGGCTCTGTTTGGCCAATGTAGCTTTCATAAAAAAGTTACATTTTGTAGAAGTAATCTTTTAACGAGCAGTGTTATTTTTAATAGAGTCACTGTGACCTCGTGCGGTGTCTGTTTGTTCCTGAGGGAAACAAGGGCCCTTTCGCTGCACGAGAGTGGTGCTTTCGTTTGAAAACAAGTATGAAGAGTTGTAAATGGATCAATAAGCAGAATGCGTGGTTAGAGTTAGAAAAATGCGGTGCCTGCTGACGCAGCAGCCAGATCCGCAGAGAAACCCCGTTTATTGTGTGATTCACTGGCATATAACGACTTTCGCAGCCATAAGTAGATTTTCGTTTCTTTGACCAGAGAGCTCCTCACCATCTTCGATGGTTGGTGACGCGCTAGCGTCAATAATGTGTCACACTGAGATATACCTTTTCAAAATGCTCTCTATCCACCCTCAGACGCGTTTTGAGACATATTGCACATGTTTATGATGTAAACCCTTAGGGGTTTACGAACAACTCAGTGTGACGCTTCTCTGCTGTGCATTTGTTGATTGTGCTTATTGCTAGACTTGGCGAGGTGTCGCTCACCTTTGTGAGAGACAGCGAGCCACCTCCTTTTCAAAATGAGTAAAAAAAGTGGGTGTTAGAACTCTAAAAAGTGCAGTGACTTTTCGCGCTCCAGCCAAGTGTGATTGTTTCTATGCTAGACGCCGTTTCCAGAGTCCACCGACGGTTCGCTACTTGATGACAGCGTACCGTGCCTGAGTGAAAGAATGCTAACTCTATAAAATAGTGAGAGAAACAAACTGTTTTTGGAAACGACCTGATTCGAACAGGTGACTTCCTGCTTGCAAAGCAGACGCTCTACCAACTAAGCTACGCTCCCAAAACTGTATGCGCTGTATATTAGCAAACAGTATCTTATCGATTTTTTTAAAAAATAAAAAAAATCTTAGAGTTTTATAAATATTTATAAAACCGAATAGACAAAGATGTTGTCTGTGTTTGGTATAAAGTATCATTGTACACTGAGAAAATGCTGGTGCCAGCCCCTTAATCTACCCGAGCGGGTAATATCTGAGGAGCCGCTTCACTCTGCGCGGTTTTGCCTTTCGCAGAAAACCTGGGGTTTTCGGCCGTCCAATGCCCACAAAAAGTTTTGTGAGCATTTCTGGACTTGTGGCTACTCATGTCAAAATATTCGCTCCGGGGATGTTCAACTTAACTCTCATTAAATCTTCAGCCATTTGCCGGACGTTTGGCTACCTTAAAGTCAATGTAAAAATTAAAGTTTGTTTTTCTGAACCACACTGACTACACATGGTCAGGGCCTCTGTTTATTCTTTTTATCCATTTCTGGGTAAAAAGGATAAGCGGGTACACTATAGTTTTCAAAATCAAAAGCGGGAAATGGGATTCGAACCCACCACTTACTGCTTGGAAGGCAGTCACTCTACCAACTGAGTTATACCCGCTCGAAGCATCAACATATAGATAGTTTATAAAGTCCTTAAATTCAATAGACCGAACAACGGATCGCACACAAAGGCACTACGTATTGCTTTCAAGTCGAAGATTTCGAGTCTATGCTCGGTTCGTGGTTGCTTGAAAAAACCATCTATCGAAACAAAAAAATAAATAGTTTTAAATACAAATAACATATATTGACTTTAAAGCCGTTTTGGTGGTGAGCTGAAGCCCCGTTCATGTTGGGCGCATATAAGCTATGCCAGTGAGCTATTACGCTATCATTCCAAGTTGGCTGCTTCCAAGCCTATTTGCTGGCAGTCTTTGCTCAATTGCTCTTTTCACCATCTCTGACGGTGAGAGAACCTCATTCTTTTTAAGAATAAGATATACAAAGTATACTACCGTTCACACTGAGCCCACGCTTAGGGACCTTAACGAGCTTTCTGGGCTGTTTCCCTCTCGACCACGGACCTTAGCGCCCATGGTCTGTCCATGATCTCGATAACGTCGTACTTGACGGTTTCCATAGGAGAGTCGCAGCTTAGACCCGCCCTCCCCCTTGGATCTCCCTGAACACGACGGATACAACAAAGATCACAGTGCACCGTAATGCTTTTCGCCAAAAACCAGCATGTCGCGGGCTTGATTAGCCTTTCACTGGCCTTATCTCAAATCATCCCAGCACATTACCACGTACACGGGTTCGGTCCTCCAACGCGGAAATGAACCACTCTTCAACCTGTTCAAGATAAGCTCGCCCGCCTTCGGGTGTCTTTCTAGCAACCTTTAGAAAATTTATAAAATATTTGCTTTTTTCACTGTGTATCTCCTCACCATTGAAGATGGTTGGTGACGCTAGCGCGTCACAACTGTGACACATTGTATATCTCACCATCTTCGATGGTGAGCAAAAAAAGCAGCAAAGTTTTTGTGCAATAAATCGAAATCACACTCAGAAATTGTGAACAAATAAAGGTATAACGAAAAAACAAAGACTCTATGTTCAACTCCGTGCTGTCTCCTTTATGATTCACCTTTGTTTTTGTAGGTACAAAAGATAGAAAGAGAAAAAGGAGAAATTCAAAAGTGAATCAAAACATAGAAGTGCAACTTTATGTTGAACCTGCTGCAGTATGTTCGAAAGCATCCAAGCGCCTTTCGCGCAGAACGCCTTGCAACACACAAGGTCCATCGCTGCAAAGTTCGAAACTGGACGCTGGCAAAGCTCCACCCCACACGTAGACCAAAATCAAGATGAACACCCAGACAATGTCTACGAAGTGCCAATAAAGCACTGCCAAGTCCAGAGCCGTGGATTGAGATGCACTCGCATCTTTCAGAGTGAACAAACAAACTGTCAGATACAAGAAACCTACAATCACGTGAAAACCGTGGAAACCAGTAGATAGGTAGAAGGTACTTCCAAAGATAGAATCACTGAAAGTGAAAGCTGCATCACTGTACTCCAAATATTGGTAGAAAGTGAACAAGCAACCCAAACCAATTGTGATCCTCAGATTGATTGCACAACGTTGACGGTTTCCTGCATCCAACGCATGCTTAGCAGCATTCGCGCTGAAATAAGAAGCCAGCAGCAACCAAGTGTTCAAAATCGGACGAGCGTGCCAACTGTCCGCTTTGACTGGAACAATGCCCACAGGAGGCCACCTCATTCCAATCTGAACCGTCGGCATCAAAGCCCTGTTCAAGAACGCCCACAACAAACCAACGAAAAACATAGCTTCAGTAACGATGAATACCATCATTCCCCACTTCAAACCACGTTTCACTTTGCTGGTATGGCACGCTAGACGGCTTTCGCGCATCACGTCGCGCCACCACAAGCTTACAGTGTATACCAAGCTAATTGCAGCGAAAGTCAACACTGTGCTGCCAGCGGCATACTTGTGAAAACTCAACACCATTCCCAAAGCCAGCCACAAAGCAGACAAACTAGTCAGCGCTGGCCACGGACTCGGGTCCAGCAGGTGGTAAGGGTGATGATGCACCGTTGCATGAGCAGCAGATGTGGTAGAAAGTTTTTTGCTTTCCGCAACCGCACTCAATTTTTTAGAATTCAAAACAGCGGGAGATTCTCCCGTGTTCAAAGAACGAATAAATGCATGGATCATTTTCAAAATTTAGTGGAGTCTTTATAGAAGAAATTAGATTTTGTTCCACATTCTGACGATTTCAAATGAGTTCCAATCCAAAGCTCCCTTTTGAAATTCGTAAACGAAGCCAATTGTTAGAATCATCAAAAATACCATCAAAGCTGTGAAACCTGCCCAACCAGTCGTCATTCCTCCCAGCGCCCAAGGTAGCAAATAAGCTACTTCAATATCAAACACTAGGAACAGAATGGCCACCAGATAAAAGCCTACATCAAATGGAGAGCGTGCTTCGCCGAAAGGATCGAAACCACATTCGTAAGCAGTTGCTTTTTCCAGGTCCAAGCGACGGGGCCTCACTTTAGTGACCAAAGTGAGAATCACCATGCCCAGTCCAGTGGCCAAAGCCAAGTATACCAAAACACCCAAATATTCCGTCATAAAACAAATCAAAAGCTTCTCTCAGAATCTTCAATGGATAAAATTACGAAAAGATGGAATTGTTCTTATATGAGAGTTTTAAAAGACATAGAGACAAAAATACAGTGATTGAAAATGCAGTTTTTGACTTTTGTACCAAACACACCACTTGCTGAAAGTCTCGGTTGTGTTGAGCAAACAAGTCGTGCAAAGGAGCTTGCACTCGGCGTTTCAAAGTCAACGCCACGGCTCCTACCATAGCTACCAACAACACCAGAGAGGCCAAAATCAATAGATCTACGTGAATTCCATACAGAGCTACTGCCAATTGTACCAGAGGAGTCGTCGCTACTGCCAAACGATTCCAAGAGATCAAAGGCTTTGCCCTTTCCACGGAAGCGTCGAACCATGGCAACAAAGGAGTTTGCAAAATAGCAAGTTGACCAGGTTGAAGTAGAGCCAGCCACAACGCAATGGCCAACATCCCCAACCATAGCGCAGCTACGGGGAAAGTGCCTCGTTGATGAGCGACGATTTCAGTGACTGGAATGTCCAACAACATCACCACGAACAAAAACATCACTGCCAACGCACCCACGTAAACTAGCAACTGCAACAAAGCGAAGTATTCTAGACCTAGTAGAAACAACAAGCCAGAAGCATGTCCAAATACCAGTACTAGATAAAACACGGAGTGAACTGGGTTTTTACTGCGCAACACCAAAGATGCACTGATCCAAGCACCAGTACTAAACAATGCAAACAAAGGATCCATACAAAATTTATGATTCTCTCACCATCGAAGATGGTGAGGAAAAACAAACTTTTTGTGAACAAAGGGCGTAAACAGACTCCTCGAGTAGGGCTTGAACCTACGACCTATTGGTTAACAGCCAACCGCTCTACCGCTGAGCTATCGAAGATTCCCGCAAAACGCCTCATTTTCTACGCCCTTTCTCACCATCTTCGATGGTTAGTGACGCGCTAGCGTCACGAATGTGTCACATAGGTGACACATTGAGATATGTTTCGTTCTCTTTGAGACTGAGCAGAGAACATGCTTTCAAATCAAAAGCATAAAAAACAATAAGCAGATATTTCCTTATAGCAAGGTTTAAAAACTGTGTACATAATTTTATACTTGTTTTAGAAGCATATTGCGAAAAGCAAACAATTTGCGCAAAATAGAAAACAACTCTCTTCAAAAAGTAGAGTGCTTAAGGCCGAAAACGCACTATATTTGATTCTTAGAAACTTTTGTAGACTCTTTTTCCGTTTTATGTGGCCTTTGGTCTTGTGTAGTTGCGGTATGGGCGTTGCCCTATTGGCGTTTTTGCCCGCGAACGCTTTGTTGGGATGGGTGTTGGTGTTGCCCCTGGCAGGAGCTGTGCTTATCAGGCTGTTGCCAAGTGGATACACCGCAGCTCATCGACAAGTTGCTCTGGCTTTCACTTTGCTAATTTTGTTGCTAGCGGTTCGCCTTTGGGCGGGATATACTCCCATGTCCAGGGCGCCGTTTCAACAAGTTGTTGGCTTGAGTGCAGGCTGGAGTGGGTTGGTTTGGATTCGATTGGAATTTGGAGTAGATGGACTGAGTCTATGGATGGTTCTGCTGACTAGGGCTTTGATGCCTTTGGCAGTGTTGTGCAGCTGGCTGAGTCAACAAAAAAGTAGCCAGTCTTTTATGAGGCTGCTACTCGTGTTGGAAAGGGCTTTGTTGGCAGCTTTCACTTGTCTAGACCTTTTGGGATTCTACGTTTTGTACGAAAGCGCTCTGATTCCCATGTTCCTGTTGATCGGTATTGGCGGAAGTCGACCTCGTAAAGTGCGAGCGGCTTACCTGTTGGTACTGTATACTCTAGTAGGAAGTTTGGTTATGTTGCCTTGCGTGCTGCTGATGTTGAGTCAAACCGGCTCTACTAGTTTCGAATTGCTGGCCCATGAATCTTGGGCCCCTGCACGTCAATTGGTTCTTTGGTGGGGCTTGTTTTTGGCATTCGCCGTGAAAGTACCGATGATGCCTGTGCACTTGTGGCTGCCGGAAGCTCACGTGGAAGCTAGCACCGCTGGTAGCGTGTTGTTGGCAGGAGTGTTGCTGAAATTGGGAACTTACGGTTTGTTGCGATTTAGCTTGCCACTTTTGCCAGACGCTTGCGTGTATTATGGTCCTTTCGTGATGTTGTTGAGCTTGTTGGGTCTCGTGTACGCAAGCTTGACTACCTTGCGCCAAGTGGACTTGAAAAAAGTGGTTGCTTACAGCAGCGTAGCTCACATGAACTTGGTCGTTTTGGCCTTGTTCACTCTGAGCGACCTAGGAACCACTGCGGCAGCCTTTCTGATGTTGGCCCACGGCGTGGTTAGTCCCGCAATGTTCTTGTGTGTAGGCGCTCTTTATGACCGTGCACATAGCAAAGCATTGAAATACCTCGGAGGAGCAGCTACTGCTATGCCTTTGTTTAGCATCATGTTCTTCTTGTTCAGTCTGGCGAATCTAGCACTGCCGTTGAGCCCTAACTTCGTGGGCGAATTCCTGTGTCTCTCTGCGATTTTCGGACACAATGTATGGGCGTTGCTGCTCGCTTGTCTGGCAGTCATCTTGAGTGCCGCTTACTCCATGTGGGCATATGCTCGAGTGGTTCACGGTATGCCGCGTCCTCAAGTGTTCAGTGCTATGGCAGATTTGAATCGTCGAGAAACAGTCACCTTTTTGCCTTTGGTTGCACTGACGTTGTGGTGGGGCTTGAAACCAGAAATCGTGCTAGATCAACTGAGCAGTGGATTGTGGTTCTGGCACCAAGCAACTCAGACAGTCTTCGAACCCATCCATTGGGTGCTAGATATTGTTTCATTTGCATATTTTTAGATAAAAATATGCAAAGAACCTGACCAGTTTCGAACAAATTGAGCAGAGGATTTTCATTTAAAAAAGCAAACTTTTTTATTAAGGTCTATTTTATACTATATGTGTCTTTGAAACTTACTTTATTTACTTATTTTCATTCTATATCTCAATGTGTCACACTGGTGACACAAGCGTGTCACCAACCATCTTCGATTGTGAGAAAAATAAGCAGATATTCATCACTTGTTTCGTAAATATACATAAATAAACGCTTATTTAATTGTTTTAGGGTATTTTTGATATCTCGGGTCAAATATTTATATAGTTTCAAAAGTGTCTCTCAAAACGCGTCTAAATACAAATTGTGAGTCTTTTTCAAACACATATGCTTTTTGAGTTTGTAGTTTTTAGATATTTATATTTGTGTTTAATTTTATGCCATCTAAGATATCACGTGTTTAGTATATACTTAAATACAGTTGATTTTGAGTATCTTAGACCACTTTTCGAACATTTTTTAAATTTCATATAAAACTCCTTAGTATAATCAAAAGTAACCCGGAAATCTGTCTTAAAATGCTAATTTGGGGTATTTTTGACATAGATGTTTAGTTTTCAGTGTATCTCAAATAAGAAAGAGAAAATAGAGTTCTAAAAAAGTGTGCAAATCTAAAATTAAATCGGAAAGAATGGGATTCGAACCCATGTTCCAAAATGGAACCGGTCTTCCAAACCGGCGCCTTTAACCACTCAGCCATCTTTCCTCATTCTCTTTTCGAATGAGAGAACCTCACCATCTTCGATGGTGAGACTTCTCCTAATTATTTAAAAGTATCAGGAATTTATTTTATATATTTAAAAAATTAGATATTGTTATCTGCATATTTTAGGAGTATGCAACTTGTCCCGCCCTTTAGGCTGATGAGGAAGAAAAACTTTTTTTCTTAGAAAATCGATTTTTTCGCGTGCCGAAATGACGTTTTTTATTTCGAATTCGGCGCGCTTGAATCGGGTGACTAGCTCGGTAGATACCGGATCGCGGGAAACTGCCCAAGATAGGGTGAATCCACAGCGCGTTAGTCACTGGTCGCACCCAAAGATGGGTCAAAAAGGCGGAGTTTTTCTTTCGTGCTCGGCGGCCAGGGGCACGCAAAGCTTGAAAACGCCCAAAGGATGCCCTGAGACTTTTGGCCCATTGACCAAATCGCAAATGTGTGGCCCACAAAGGATAGTGTTTGTTTTCTGTATAAGCAGCTTGTGGAAAACCTAGGTTCAAAGGTCGTCGCACATTTGCTGGAATATTTTTTTGACTCATGAATTTATATTTGTCTACAGGCAAATTTCTCGTTATTTAAATTTCAACTTTATTGTTATAAGATTTTAATCTCCAAAAATTTATTTCAGAGGAAAATGTATTTACTGCAATCATACAGTATGTCTAGGGTAGAAGGATTCGAACCTTCGAATGCCAGAATCAAAATCTGACGCCTTACCACTTGGCGATACCCTAAGACAAATTGTGTAACAAAAAATTAAAAAAATATTATGAATGTATATTTTTTTTACTCACTATTGAAGATGGTTGGTGACGCGCTAGCGTCACGAATGTGTCACATGCGTGGCACGTTGTGATACACAATGAAAAAACAGGCGATTAAATTTTTAAAAACAAACGGAATTAAAAAATGATTTATACTTGTTATACTTTTTTTTCGCAAAACGGGAAATTCGCGGTTTTGCTACGATCAAACGGTCCAAAGAGCACTGAACCATCAAAGAATGCTTTGCAGCCAACAAATGACTCATTTGGTTGGCCCAGGCATGTTGGTTTTTCAGTGTAACTACGTCCGCTGGATGTGCCACACTCCAGATTTTGTGCACTTCTTGTCCGTTTCGTTGCAATTGTTGGTGAAGCACCACTTGTCGTGCTTGAGGCACATTGGCGCTCCAGCCTACTTTTGTCACTAGTAGCGGCCAGTGAGCTTCCAATGCTTGAACCCAGCTCCAAACAGAGCTAGACAGTCCGGATACATGGCACTTTTCAGATAGTTTTAGCAACATCCTCATTTGCACACGCCCCAGCCAAAGATTCAACCTGCGCCTATTTTGTCGTTGTCGACGATACAGAGATCGAATGCGGTCAACTTTAACCAACCCTGGAATAGCAGACGGGCTTTTGAAAAACCACAAAATTTTTGCCAATTGACTGCGCATAGCAGGCAGAGACAATTTCAGTGTTCCCCTTTGATTTGTATGAGAGAGTGCAGCCACAGCAGTCGCAACTTTCGTTGCTTGGCCGGTAGTCAACGGCACAAACCCTTTAGTAGAGATTTGGTTAGAACCCCTATTCAATACACGAAGCAATTGTGTTTTGGTGACAGATCGACCCAACAGCCCAGAATACTGAACCTTACTCGGACGGAAAAAACGACGTTGGCGACGTGTCAGAGACAAATTCAGCCAAGGTTGTTGACGTCGGTAGGAAACCCCACTGGGATGCGGGCAACTGCGCACTTTTCGCCATAGTCGAAGACTCATAGAAAAGATGGATTCTATAAATTATCCCCTGCGGGAGTTGAACCCGCGTTTCAGCTGTGAAAGAGCTGTGTCCTAACCATTAGACGAAGAGGACTGCTTTCAAATCTCCCAAAAGTTTATTTATGGCTCCTTTTAACAGGTGTTGAAAAATTCTTCACCCCCTTTTATATTTGTGTAAATAAGCATTTAGCCACATTGCTCTCTAGTATCTTTTAATGTGTCACATATATGACATATTCGTGACGCTAGCGCGTCACTAACCATCGAAGATGGTGAGGAATGACAGATGCGGGTGTAGCTCAATGGTAGATCGTCTCCTTGCCAAGGAGAAGGCCGTGGGTTCGAGTCCCATCACCCGCTTTGGAACCTCCAAAAGCTGTTTCAGGTTGAGTCGTCTAAAGGTAAGGCGTAAGATTGCAAATCTCAAAATAGCAGTTCAACTCTGCTCTCAACCTTTTGGAAATACATTTAAATCTTTGATTTTTAATGGCTTTTGCTTTCGTTATTATTGGAGCTGTTCTTATCTGGACAGCAGGCAGGGCGGATTGGATTGTAGCTTATGCTACTGGAGTGGCTCAATTGGGAGTGTGGTTGACCTTGGCTGGTTTGGTGCCTGTGACCGCTTTGTGGCTTAGTTTGAAACGACAACCTTTTGTAGACCAACCATCCAACCAAGCTCGCGCACATTGGAGCGTATGGGTTAAAGTATCACAAATGTAGAGATAGAAACTGTTTCTATTGAACGTTTTGATATACAAATGGTATATCTTACCATTGAAAATAGTGAGGTTCTCTCATTCTCTTTGAGAAGGAGGAAAGATTCCGGATCGCAGAGTGACCGGTTTGTTCACAACAATCTCTTGGTGCAGAAGACTGCAAATTACAAAATTTCTTTACACTACTTTTAAATTCTCATATAAACCTGCATTCTTTTTTAATCTCTTTCTTTTTCCAGATTGGTGCTTTGCCCCTGCTGCGACAAACAGCAGAGTGTTTTTGTGTGACGACAAAATATGATTCAATGGGTATGGGTACAAAGTCAAGCAGATGCTCCAACGCCGTGGCAAATGGGGTTTCAGGACTCTGCGACTAAAGCAATGCAAGGGATTGTCGATCTCCATAACGACATGTGTTTTTTCTTGATTAGGATTTTGGTGTTGGTTCTGTGGCTAGGTGCGCGAATCGTGGTTTCTTTCCACCACACGCGTCAACCGGTGCCAGAACGCTTCAACCATCACACCAATTTGGAGTTGATTTGGGCGATTCTTCCGAGTCTAGTAGTGACTCTAATCGCTTTGCCGTCTTTGACGCTGATTTACAGTTTCGACGACTTGGCTGCAGAACCGGCGCTGACTGTTAAAGTCGTAGGGCGTCAATGGTATTGGTCTTACGAAATGAAAGAACATGTGCGTTATAGTTGGATCGATCCAAACACGCTTTTGGATCTTTCCAAATCATAAGGCGCCGTTCGTCTGGTGTCTTTTTTCTATCTTTTTTCCTCCTCATTCTCTTTGAGAATGAGAGAACCTCACCATCGAAGATAGTGAGATATACAATGTGACACATTCGTGACGCTAGCGCGTCACCAACCATCTTCGATGGTGAGATATACCTTTTATCTTTATGAATATTTCCAACGTAAACAAAACGAATATTGTGCTTTAACAAAGCAACAACTGTCCCTCAAAACAAGCGAGTGTGGCGGAACTGGTAGACGCGATGGCTTCAAAAGCCCTTGACCTTTACAGTCGTGCGGGTTCGATTCCCGCTGCTCGTATTACACCAAACAAATAAAAAAGCTCGTTTAAAGAATGGGTAGAATTTTTGCTATGGATTCACAAAATCGAAAGTCTATACAAGCATAAATTTAGAGTTAACTAAAGTAGCTTTTTATACTTAGAGCATAAAAATAAGGACTCTCTAAAGTTTATGGATTTGGGATTGTTTTTGTTGACTGATTTGGTATTGTTTCTAATGGGTGCCGTTGGGACCTTCCTAAACCGTCGAAACTTTTTGATTATGTTGCTTTGTCTAGAAGTGATGCTACTTGCTGCCAACTTGGTATTCTTGACTGCCTCCGTTGCTCTCGATGACGTGACGGGCCAACTGCTGGCACTGTGGGTCATGACGGCTGCTGCAGCTGAAACAGCTTTGGGTCTAGCTCTGTGTGTTTTGCATTATCGTTTGCGAGCCACTCTGGACGTTGAGTTGATTTCTTTGATGAAAGGCTCAAAGGGGCAGGTTGTTTCACCTTTTATAATACCTTGTTGTGCTGCTCTATGAATGACTTTCGTTTTTAGAAAAAAGCAGGTTGCTCTTGTCAAAGTTCACCAACATAGAATGTAGCATGAACCTTTTTGGTTTATACCCTAAAGGATTATTTTTGCAATTTCTTAGAAAGAAATTGCAAAAAGGCAAAATGCCGAATGAATATATAACTAGGGATTGCACAAAAAACACCATTTATACTATGGTACAAGCAGCAAAATTGATTGGAGCTGGAAGCGCTTTGATTGCATTGGCTGGAGTAGGCGCAGGAATCGGTATCGTGTTCGGATCTTTGATCCAAAGTGCGAGCCGTAACCCTTTGATGGCGAAACAACTGATGGGTTATGCATTGCTAGGCTTTGCGTTGACTGAATCTATCGCATTGTTTACTTTGCTAGTAGCTTTCCTAATCTTGTTCGGATAATCTACTGATACAAGAATTTATTCTTTGTTTCAAAATTATAACTTTATAATACACCACTGTTTTCTAATATTCAAACATAACCAGAGATTTATTTTTACGAATTCTGCACAGGCATTGCATGGCTGTCATCAGCCCGTGGCGACAAGCTGTCTGAGCGCTAAGCTCAGAAACGGGCATCTCCCCTACTCAAAGGTGTTCTTTGAGACTGTTATCTTTTTGAATATTAGATAAAGGAAGCAGGGACGAAGTCAAGTCATCATGGTCCTTATGAAGTGGGCCACACGTGTGTGACAACGGAAGTCACAATAGCAAGCACCGGTGAAAGCCATAGCAACGCTTTAAAAATTTTCGTAGTGCGGATAAGAGCCTGAAACTCGGCTCTTTGAAGGCGGAATCGCCAGTAATCGTAGGTCAGCAAACTACGGTGAAATTTGTATGCTTGTCTCAACGACGCATCGCCCGTCACGGTGAGAGAGTGGTGTGCGCTGGAAAACAAGAAAGGTTTATAGTAGAAAGACGCCAAAATGGTTCAAATGTTGTTGAATCGCAATAACTACTTTAAGGTTTTTTTGTTGAATGCGTGTGTCGCGATTCCATTGAAGTCGTAACAAGGTAGCTGTACGGGAACGTGTAGCTGGAATGATTTTTTTACTTTTATAGACTCTATTTCAAAAAGTCATTGCAGTGTGGAGTAGTGGTTAACTCATCGGGCTCATGACCCGGAATCGTTAGTTCAAATCTGACCGTTGCACTTTTGGTATTTTTTGATTTTTAACAAAGCACGGAGTGGAAGCCTTGGCACCAGTGATATGGACGTTTCAAACACGAAAAGCTGTGGTTTCCGCATGCCACAGATCTCCAAAGGGAAACCCATAAGAGACAAAATCTGCCACCGGAAACCTCCTTGAGCAGAGAGAAATTCAACCGAAACCCCGATAGTAGTGGCGAACGAATTCGGGAATTGTTAGTCTTCGCTTTTCGAACCAGGGCGTTCGTACTTAGAGTGTAGCACACTCTTAAACATGCTTGTCAATCTGTTACATTCGAGAATGTCTGGCTTTCTGTCAAAAGAAAACAGAAGCTATCGTTTTTTGGAAAACAGAGCCAAAGAAGGTGATAGCCCTGTAGACAATGTAGTTTATTCTTTCGTGATTTTCACGAAGATTTGGTGACGCGCTAGCGTCACGACTGTGTCACGTATGTGACACATTGCAGATCCTTGTTTCATTTCGAGGATAACGGGGGAACCACCCTCCTGGCAAACACCGCTGTGTGACCGATAGTGAACAAGTACCGTGAGGGAAAGGTGAAATAGCGTGACCAAAGGTCACTATGAAATAGTTCTGAAACCCCGTGCTTACATCCGACTAAAAGCTCATATGAGATTCGTTTTTCGAATTTAGTAGGGAGTTTTAGTGTCCCTTTTGCAACATGGGTCAAAGAGTTCTTTGTAGCAGCTGCTTAAACTGGTAAGTGTAGGCAGACAACCCTGACAAAAATAGATTATATAGATTGCCATTTCTTATTTTTTCTACCATTATCCATCAGAGATGCGGTCTCTCAACATCACAGACAGATTCTCTCACCATTAGAAATGGTGAGAACAAACGAAAATTAGTTTTTTAGCGAAAACCTAGACCAGTAGATGAATTGGTGCTTGTTTTTTCTGGCTAGAGCGTGAAAAGGAGTATGCTCAAGTTTTTTTCTGGCACTTTTGGGTGCCCGTCTTATACACTTTCCGCTCGTGCAGTTTACGCCTACATTGTGAAACTGTGCTGTGAGATTTGAGACTATGGTTTCTATGCATTAAAGATGCATACAACACAACTATAACCCCAAAAATATGCAGATTTGCACTAAATAACATTTCTCCTTAAAAGAACAGACATAGATTTTTTGAAAATCAAATCTTTTATGCACATACTCCTAAAACACACCGAGTGTTGAGTATTTAACATACAGAACATTGCACACAATCTATATAAATAGGCGCTTGTCAAAAGATGCCATATTTTACAAAGCGAACAAAATGAGCGCCATGCGAGCTGAGTGAACGTAGTGAACGATACAACATGTATAGTGAGCACAGCGAACGATCCCATAACTATAAAAACACACGTGTATAAAGCGAACGAAGTGAGCGCCATGCGAGCTGAGTGAACGTAGTGAACGATACAGTACATAGCGAACGTAGTGAGCACGGGAAGCAGAGTGAACGTAGTGAACGATCTAATACTCTATTATCTAATATCTAATATCTAATACTATAATATCTATTATCTAATAGTGAACGTAGTGAACGCTAATACTCTATTATCTAATATCTAATATCTAATACTATAATATATTAATATACTAATACTATAATATCTAATAATACTAAAACATATAATAGACCTTTCATTCATTGTCCATACTAGATAGGGGAGGGTAGAATATATATATAAATTAATTATATATATAAGTTCAATGATATGCTCACTACGTTCACCTTACACTGTAGCATTCACTGTAACTTGTTGCGTTCACTTTAGCTTGTAGGGTTCACTGCATTCACGTTACACTATAGCGTTAACTATACACGGTAGGGTTCACTGCACTTGACAGGTACTGAATGATAGGTAGCTTACTGTTTTTAATTTACACGATTGAATTCGGTCACGCTAACGTCAATACTGTGTCACTTCGAAAGATGGTATGGTTTGCTGGTAACATTGTAACAGCATCGTAGCGATGTTGTAGCAATCTTGTAACAATAGAGTAACAACATGGCAACACGTGCATAACACTGCTACATGATTGTAACATCAGAGTAGCAATATTGTAGCAACAGAGTAGTAACATTGTAACAGCGTTGGTGACGCACTAGCGTTTAAACTGTGTGACCTAGGTGACACATTGTAACAACATGGTAACAAGGTTGTAGCAGCAAAGGTGCAACAAACCACAAAAATTTCAAATACGCCATTTCTCGTGACGTAGATGCGCATTTGATGTTGTCGTGTAGATTTACACAACAAATGCACTGTATGTGCCTACAAACGCGTCTGAAGGTGGATAGAGGGCATTTTTGATAAACACCTCTCTACTTTTTGTTCTCTTTGAGAATGTATAGTGTTCTACAGATTCACTGTTGTGCTCACTAGAGCGGCAACAAAATAGTAATAACATAATAGCAATATGATAGCAGATTAGATTGTTGGATATATCCAATCATTGAAACAACAAACAACAAACACGCTTTCCGGAAACCACCAGTGATAAGTAAATTGTAAACAAAAGGTATATCTTACTGTCCTTACCATCTTCGATGGTTGGTGACGCGCTAGCGTCAATAATGTGTCACACTGAGATATACCTTGATGGTGAAGAAGGTTTAAAAAACAGAATATTTTGTCCTTAAAACAAATAATTGTTTCACTATATAAAATGGTGAGAAAAACGGATAATAAAGGTTTATAGAATATACCAAAGTATGAATATCTCACCATCTTCGATGGTGAGGTTCTCTCATTCTCTTTGAGAATGAGCAGCGAGAACGATGTTACAGTGAACCTGAGGCAATGCTTTGAGGTGCCGTTACGCGAATCACAGGCATTTGATCACCAAAGGTATGATACGCAGGAGGGCTCGGCAACACCCATTCCAGAGTGCTAACCGGTGTCTCTTTTTGAGTCCACGGATTCGCTGCACATGCTGCACCTTCTGCTAGAGTAAGGTAAACAATGTAGAAGAAGTAGACGAAGCTGATAGCGCTCACATAGGCACCAAAGCTAGCTACCGCGTTCCAACCCCTAAATGCATCACTATAGTCAAGGATGCGGCGAGGCATAGCAGCAAGCCCAAGGAAGTGCATCGGGAAGAAAGTTAGGTTTACACCAACGAAGAACATCCAGAAGTGTGCCTGGCCGTGTGCTTCAGGGTACTGGCATCCGGTCATTTTACCTACCCAGAAATAGAAGGCAGCTAGAATACCAAAGATAGCACCCATGCTTAGTACATAATGAAAGTGAGCTACTACATAGTAGGTATCATGTAGGGCAACATCCACACCCCTATTCGCTAGTACAACTCCAGTCAAGCCACCTAGAGTGAACAAGATCAAGAAGCCCAAAGCAAACATCATCGGAGTAGTCAACCACAAGCTACCACCGTACATAGTAGCCAACCAGCTGAATACTTTGATACCAGTAGGTACAGCAATAATCATGGTAGCACTCGTGAAGTAAGCACGGGTATCCACATCCAAACCAACGGTAAACATGTGGTGCGCCCAGACTAGGAAACCTAGTACTGCAATCGCTCCCATAGCGTTTACCATACCTACGTAACCGAATACAGGCTTACCACTAAAGAAGCTCAATACGTGGCTGACGATACCAAAGGCAGGCAAAATCAACACGTAAACCTCAGGGTGCCCGAAGAACCAGAACAAATGCTGGTACAAAATCACATCTCCTCCGCCTGCTGGCAAGAAGAAGCTAGTGTTGAAGTTTCGATCGGTCAACAACATGGTCAAACCAGCTGCAAATACCGGCAAACTTACCACCAATAGAATACTTACGAAGCACAGGGACCAAACGAATAGAGGCAAGCGGTACAGAGTCATACCTTGTGCACGCATGTTAGCTACGGTAACCAAGAAGTTGATACTTCCCAAGATACTACCAACACCGGCCACGTGTAGACTCAGAATACCCAAATCTACAGCAGCTCCAGAGTGACTAAGCGCACTGCTTAGCGGAGGATACGCAGTCCAGCCAATTCCAGGTCCTTGTTCTACCAAGCTGCTCAACAACAACAAAGCTAGGCTACTTGGCAACATCCAGAAGCTAATGTTATTCATACGCGGAAACGCCATGTCAGGCCTTCCAATAAAAATAGGTACTAGCCAGTTACCGAAACCGCCCATCAATGCAGGCATCACCACGAAGAACAACATCAACAAACCGTGTGCAGTAACCAGCACATTGTAAAGTTGACCGTTACCGTTTAGAATTCCGGGACCCGGTGCACTCAATTCCCTACGAATTAGCATACTCATTGTGGTTGCAATTACACCACACCAAGCTGCAAATACCAAATAAAGAATACCAATGTCTTTATGGTTGGTACTGCAAAGCCAACGAACAGCCAATGCAGTCCAATTGTTTTTAGAAATAGTAGATGCGGTCATAAATATTTCCACAGAGACACTTTTTTTCAAACTAGGCTTCTGAAAAAACAATTTATCACAGTCTCTATATCAGCTGTTTTATTTATTCGAAAAACTAACACCATCGTTTTCTCTCATCATCAAAGGCAGTGAAGCGTTTTTTATACACGTAAAAAACACAAGCAATAAAAGACGAGAGTCTCTATTTTCGCCGTGGTGTTTTGCTCTACTTTTGAATTGCGGCATTTAGTCAATACTATAGAAGTGTCTTAGATTTAAATAACAAACCAAATGGGTCTAGTGGGTCTAGTGGGACTCGAACCCGCAACCTTCAAGTTAAAAGCTTGTTGCTCGACCGATTGAGCTATAAACCCAAAAATGACCCTCTCACCATCTCTGATGGTGAGACGGAGAAAGTAGGATTTGAACCTACGGTATCAAAATAGATACAAAGGCTTAGCAAGCCTACGCTTTCAGCCACTCAGCCATTTCTCCAACTGTAGAAGCAGCGCTTCTTTCAAAGTAGATAGAACAAATCTATGTGTGCTTCCTCACCATCTTCGATGGTGAGACTTTTCCTCATTCTCAAAGAGAATGAGAGACCCTCACCATCTCTAACGGTAAAAGATACAATGGTACAAGTTTGCTAAATAAAACAGTGTTTTTATGAGGGTTTGGGATGAATAGTGGGGTTCGAACCCACGGCCGTCGAGGCCACAACTCGAAATTCTACCACTGAACTATATTCACCAATACACATTCGCCGCCACTTGTAGCAGAATAGAGTTTTAAAAATTGGTGACGCGCTAGCGTCACTACTGTGTCACGTATGTGACACATTGACACGGGCAGGATTTGAACCTGCGTAGACTTCCGTCAACGAGTTTACAGCTCGTCACCATTAACCCCTCGATCACCGTGTCTCTCTGGTCATCTAAGATGACCAGAAACCATGAATACAAACAACAAGATTTTTGTCTTTCTTAGAGAAATACGCTCGGCAGGGATCGAACCCACAACCGTCAAGTCCGTAGCTTGAAATTCTATCCAATTGAACTACGAGCGCATCATAAAAATTTCTGTTTTCTGCATAAAATAGCACTGTTTGCAAACCGAAAGGTTGTACGCTAAGCAGGACTTGAACCTGCATGAGAATATCGCCAGCTCCTAAAACTGGTGTGTCTACCAATTCCACCATTAGCGCGTCGCCCACCATTCACCATTTTTTATGATGAAACAACCTTTTTATGAATATAAAGATTCAAACAATTTGATTCGGGATGGCAGGATTCGAACCTGCGACCCCCGGTACCCAAAACCGATGCGCTACCGGACTGCGCAACATCCCGTGTTGCTAAAGATTCGATTTGAACGAATGACCCCAGATTTTTCAGATCCATGCTCTACCTCTGAGCTACTTCAGCACGAAATTCATCCACGCGAATGTGCAATAAAATTCTTGGACATGAGGGGAATCGAACCCCTTCCGACAACGTAGGAAATCGTCATACGACCAATCACACGCCCATGCTGCAATATTGCGTTGTTTATCTTCAATTGTTTCAGCTTTCTATACAAGACCACTTCTCTATCTATCAAAGATTTATAGGTCTTTTCACCGTAGAAGAATGGTGAACAACAAAGCTACGCTCTGTACTTTGCTTCCACAAAAGACAGGCATAGCAGGAATCGAACCCACAAAGCTGATTTTGGAAATCAGTATTTTACCATTAAATTATACGCCCCGAAAAGCAACAAATTGTATGAAATTTAAAAAATAATCAATGACAAAACATTTAAATCAATGAATAGCGAATCATTCAAGTCACTGAAGCATATTGGAAACTGTGTACCAAAGCAGCGGTTGCAACAAAGCCAGCTAGAGTCAATGGCAAGAAAACTTTCCAGCCGAGACGCATCAATTGGTCATAACGATAACGCGGCAAAGTCGCACGTACCCAAATAAAACAGAATACAACTAGAGTCGCTTTGATCGCTAGCCAGAACCTTCCCGGAATCCAGCTCAACAAGCTAATTGGTGCACTGGTACCACCAAAGAACAACAAGCTAGTAATCCTACCCATCAACAACAAGTTGGCATATTCAGCGATGAAAAACAACGCGAAGCCCATGGAAGCATACTCTACGTTATACCCAGCTACCAACTCAGCCTCGGCTTCGGGCAAGTCAAAAGGCGCTCGGTTGGTTTCAGCCAAACAGCAAACACCCCAGATCAGTGCCATTGGCCACAAAGGCCAGAAAAACCAGCCGTATTCTTGGCAGCGCACCAAGGCACTCCAATTCAAACTTCCAGCGACTACACAAACGGTCAACACCACAAGTCCCATGGGCAACTCGTAGCTAATCATTTGAGCTACACTACGGCAACAGCCCAAAAACGCATATTTACTGTTGGAAGCCCAACCTGCAAGCAACACGCCATAAACTCCCAAACTTCCGACAGCCAATACATACATGGTACCCAGATTCAAGTCCCTCACAGCACCAGCATCGCTAGTCGGCAAAGCCGCCCAAGATGCTTGACTAGTCAAGAAAGCTAGAATAGGTGCCCACCAGAATAGAGGTTGGTCTGCGTTACTTGGTAGAATGGGCTCTTTGACGAAAAGTTTCAAACCGTCGAAAAAAGGTTGCAACACGCCAGTGAAACCCCACACGTTGGGACCTACTCGGCGTTGCATTGCTCCCATCACTTTACGTTCTACTAGCGTCGCAAAAGCCACAGCTAGCAAAAGTGGCACTACGGTGGCCAACACCTGCAACGTCACATAAAGAATCATAAACACAAAAACCTGTGTTTTACATTGTCTCAAATTGCACCAAAAATTTCATTTTTCTACTGTCTGCTTTAATGTAGTTATAAAAATTAAAAACTTTGAATATCTATACATAGTATTTATTGAATCAATAGAGAAAGGTATTTGACAAGAGGGGGATTTGAACCCCCAACCTCTGGCTTATGAAACTAGAGCTCTAACCCTTGAGCTATCTTGTCTCTACAAATTCATTTTTGGTGACTGTATATCTTTTGCTAGGGTTAGAATCTCTTTACAGATTTGACTCTATGTTTATACGCAAAGTTTGCAACATGAAAAACCTATTTTGTGACTTTTGGGCTAGGCAAGACTTGAACTCGCAGCCTACTGCTTGTAAGGCAGCCGCTCTACCATTGAGCTACTAACCCTTTAATCTTTTGCTGTTTACATTTATTGACTCCTTCTTGAGCATCTGAAGCAAATAAAATCTAAAAGGAAAACAAAAGTTTAAAGAACCTAAACCTCCTAACCATCGAAGATGGTTGGTGACGTGCTAGCATCACACATTGTATATCTCACTATCTTCGATGGTGAGGAGATATACCTTGAAAGATATATTTATAAAATAAAAATTAGAAAGAATGAAATTTTGCTTCCTGTGGCATTTTCAATGAAAATATATAGCAGAAAACTCACCATCTCTGATGGTGAGAGACCATGCTTTTAAATAATGAGACGTTCAACGCATGTTTGGCACTCCTTCCAGAAGGTGCAGAGTTTGGCACAAGACGAATACCTGCCAGCCAAACATCCACTCGAGCAGCTACGCACATTGCTGCCAACAAACCGAAGAAACCTACGGTAGCAATTTGACCCAAAGCTACATAAGGCGCTTCTACTGGTTGATGACCTAGGTAAGTCAGCAACAAGAAGTCGGCAATCAATGCCCAAGCTAGACCCTTGTGCAGAGTACGGAAACGTGGTCCACGATAAGATGGCTTGTGTGCATAAGGCAAAGCTGCCAAAGCTACAAACACGAGCAAAATCGCCAACACTCCAGCCAATTTATTAGGGATGCTACGTAGAATCGCATATACCCACAAAAAATACCACTCAGGCACAATGTGCGCTGGAGTGGAATAAGGGTTTGCAGGAATGTTGTTGTCAGGATGTCCCAATACTTCTGGGTAGAAACCTACCAAGAAGGCCCTGACTCCAGCCAACCTCAAAGTTGCTGCCAAATCTTTCACATAGAAATACGGGTAGAAGTCTACCAAATCAGTATGAGCATTGATACCCAAAGGATTGGTAGAACCGTATTGATGCAAAGCAGCCAAGTGTACTAGACTCAATGCTGCCAATAGGAAAGGGAACAAGTAGTGGAAACTATAGAAACGGTTCAACGTAGGGTTATCCACGGCAAAGCCGCCCCATAGCCACGCTACAATACTACCTCCCACTAGTGGCAAAGCACTTGCCAAGCTAGTAATAACGGTTGCCAAATTCTTAAAGATGTACACAAAAACACTCACGTTCTCTGATGGATTGAGGGTTTTTGACTTCTCGTACATTTTTCCTGTATCTTTACACCCAACGGGATTTATAAAAGACCTTGAGCTACTTATAGAAACCAAAGTTTATAAGATAGAGAATTTCGACTGTACATTAAGCACCATTTCAGGCACCCATCGGTGAGCCAGTCTGTAGCGACTTTACACAAAGCCGACGGTCTGGGCTACGAAGTATAGCCTTTGACCGTTTTCACCAATATCGCTTTAAAAAGATGTACTGGACTGTGTGGTTTCCTTGTGTAAGTTGCACCACTCTTTTTAAAACTATGGTCAATAGACTCTTGCATATTTTCCTCACCATTACAAAAAGATAATGAGAGATACCAAGAGTTTGATTTCTCTTAGAATAGAAGAGTCTACACGTATCGCCCCAATTTATGCAACATCATAGCCTCGGAAAGATAGGGTATAATCAGTTTACAAAGTGTAGGCATAGATTGTGCCCAAATATATAGCACAAGTTGGTCAGGAGCACCACATTTTTGAAGTGTGGTTTTTAGGCCATATTTATCATGCAAAACTTGCTGCAGTCGTGTTAGGTCTGCAGTTGTAAAACTATTTGTAGCCAAGTTCAACCCATAACCATTGCGTGTACCGTCATCCATTACCCAAACAGCGAGTGCTAGAGGAGAGAGGTAGGTATGCAACAAAGCCGTAGACGGAACCATTTTAACGTTGTTCACATAAAAAGCTTCTTGAATCCAGTTGAAACTTTGAAAACTCCATGTCTTGAACTTAAAATAGTAACGAATTATACCCTTATCAATTCGAGTGAGTTTTTTAGGAGTTTGAGGATTGCAGTAACCGCGATTGGCAAAAAATCGATGTAGCCAATTCAAATATTCAACATTAGAATTTTCTTGTTGAATACAAATACGAGTACTGCCGTTACGGGTTTCTGCAAAACAATCCCCCAACAAAGTGCCAAAAATAACGCAAAGAACGTCAAAGTTATGAGCACCGATTCGCTTTGTGCTACTGATTTTTGTTGCAATAAAAAAAGCATAAGATACGCCCATGTGGGGCGCATTATCACCCCAAAGGCTCATTTGCAAATCTCATGATGAACAGCGCTCTATTTGTAAAGATTTCCAACTGTCCATCCCCTGTACCTTTCTACCGAGACGGATTCACGAAAGGCCTTGAACATACAAAAACTCGTTGGTGACGCGCTCGCGTCACAACAGTGTCACGTATGTGACACTTTGCAAAAGAATTTAAGATGAGAGATTTCGACTATACATTAAGCACCATTACAGGTACCCATCGGTGAACTAGTCTGTCGCGATCCTCCGAGGAACCGACGGTCTGTGCACTGGAAAATGCCTTTGACCGTTTTCACCAATATCGCTCTCCATAGCTATAGCAAATTGCTATAGAAACCATTCTTTCTCTCGGAAGTTGCTGAATGATTCTATTAAAATATATGTATCTACGGAAAACTATGGTTTTAAAGGCCACTTAAACGACCCAGTAACTGCCCAATTTATGTGCCATGCTCGCATGCATATGAGGTTTCACGATAGCTACCAAACTATTCATAGACTCTGCCCAAATATAAACTGCCCAATATTTTCCTTTTTTACGGACGCCAGTTTTCCAGCCGTATTTGCGAGAGAGTGTGATGCACAACTCTTCAACGTCTTCACGCGGAAATCCATCTGTACACAAGATCATACTATGACCGGTAAAATGACCGTCATCCATGATCCAAACGGCCATTGCCAAAGGAGTGAGATATTGATCAATACAAGCAGGTACACGTTTAACGCCAGTGCTATAAAACCTCTCACGAATCCAATTAAAGCTACTGAAAACATAAGTGGTACATTTTTGAGAATAATAGCACTTATTGTTTTTCTGGAGCATTTTTGTGACTTTCTGCGGCATTGGAGAACAATAGCCTTTTGTCGCAAGAAAACAACGACACCAATGCAAATAAGCCATCTGACTCCTGCTATGATGCAAGGTGACACGAACTCCATTCCCATGGCGTTCTGCGTGACCATCTCCTAGAAGAGAGCCGAACAAAAAACTCAATACATCCAAATTGTGTGGACCAATTCGACGCACAGCAGGCACCTTTGGCACAAAAAAAGCGCAGCACTGCCATTTGGGGCAAAAATCGCTACCCCACGGAAGCACATAACCAATGAAAGCTGTTAGAATCATCACCAACAAGATCACTACACCCAACAACCATACCAATTCTCGAGGTTGAGAGTAACTGGTATAATAAAGGGCACGGAATAGGTGCATGTAAACCACCCTGAAGAACAAGCTCCTTCCATTTGCGTGCAAATAACGCAATAGCCAGCCGTTAGGCACGTCACGCATTAGATGTTGCACGCTCGGGAAAGCTAGATCTACGTGGGCGGTATAATGCATTGCAAGGAAAATACCTGTTACCAATTGCAATACCAAACACATACCTGCAAGTACTCCCCAGTTCCAGTTACCAGTCAAGTTAGACGGCGTAGGGTAAGATACCAGATGGTTTTGAAACACACTAAGCAAAGGTTGTTTCCAAATGCTGTTACGCATAGAAGTTGCAGAAGATGCCATCATTAAAAATCAAAAAACTAACTTTGTTTCGTACTTCTATGCTCCATATCACTATGACATACATGAAGCCGATCTACGTGTGTTTTTCACGAAAAAAGAGACCAGTCTATGAACAACTTTGTTGCTTCAGATGCTTTCAGCAATACTGTTTGCCAACTTAGCTACTGAGCGCTTACACTTGCATATAAACTCATACACCAGAGGTTGGGGCCTATATGGTCCTTTCGTACAAATAGGCCGTTCATCAGTCCAAAATGGTTGACACAGATAGGATCCAACCTGAGTTGCCTCGGTTTAAACCCATCTCACGTACCGCTTTAATAGACGAACAGTCTAACCCTTACGACCTGCTGCAGCCGTAGGACGCGATGAGACGACATCGCATATGTGTTATGGTTTTGTGTCACAAAACCACCGAAAAAGAACGTTATGACGTTCCGGTATCTTTGCTCTTTTATAGAGCCAAAAACAACACTTCGCTGCTATTCGCACAGCAGATCAGACTATATCATAAAGTCAAATAGCACTCACTAAAAGACTTCCCGGCGTGTAGTCGTTGAGGGGTTGTGTATCTTCGAGCTACGCTCTAAGTATATACAACTTCCCTGCTGATTGTCCGCACCTAAACATTTTCACTGAGAGTATAGCCCTTAGTAGTTTAGGATACTTGCACCCCTCATTCTCTTTGAGAATGAGATATTTTTTTTGTGACAAAAAGGTGATCTCTATAGAGAAACGGATGTCCCAGCATATAGCCAGTGCGTCTTGGGTTTTCGCAAGCCCAAAGCCCCAAAGTGTCACATACGTGACACTGTTGTGACGCTAGCGCGTCACCAATGTCGAGGTATCAAACAGACTCGTCGATATGAACTCTTGGAGTCTATTAATCTGTTATCCCCAGCGTACCTTTGATCCGATGATCACAACAACGTCCACTGAGTTGTTGTGGGTCACTATCGCCTACTTGCGTACCTGTTCGAAGAATTTTTCTCACAGTCAAGCTAGATTGATGGATTACCATGTGTCCACACCTCATAGAGAGGTAGACTCTAACCTTGGCGCGCCCCCGATACGTTTTTGGAGGCCACCGCCCCAGTGAAACTGCCGTGCCGTCCAAGTCTTCCAGCCTGTTCCATTCTTTTCCTAAAAGTACGGTACTGAAAGCAGCCCTTCCAACAAATTTGGGTGGTGTCTCAAGGTTGCCTTTCTATTCGAAAAGCTCCCACCTACGCTGAACAAAGTTGCCAGAATGGGCATGAGCGACGTGCAGTGAAGGTGCATGGGGTCTTGTCGTCCCGTGCCAACTTTCTCGCCTCTTCACGAGAACACCAACTTCGCCGGCGCCCCAGGGGAGACAGTAGGGCAATGATGACACCATTCATGCAGGACGGCAATGAACCGCCAATGAATTTCGCTACCTTTGGACCGTTAGAGTTACGGCCGCCGTTCACCAGTCTTTAACCCACTGAGCTTGCACCCAATCTGGTCTATTCCCTGGCACTGGGCAGGTGTCAGACTCTATACTTCGTGTGTTCACTTTGCAGAGTCCTGTGGTGTGGATAGGTAGGCACTCTCGTGCTTTCCCCCCATAGGAACCGTACGTGATACTTTCGCATCATACGGCTCGAACGTCCGACTTATGTTTCCCGAAAGACGTGAATGATTGCTCTTTCACGATCCCACGTTCCACAAATCGAGCTTTCAGTGTGTCAGAGCGGCAATAAGTCACCTGCTTGTGGCACTCACGATGAAGCACCACCAAGTTCTTATTTGTATCGTTGCCTCCAAGTTTCTTGGAAAGCTTGTGATGCACATCTACTTCCTGGTCAAACACAATTGGTTGTTCGCAAACAGGGCATTGATACCCTTCGCGTTTGAGCAGTTGCAGGCTACGTTTATCCCATAGCCCATCAGCAACCGTTCCCAATTGGCGACGCTTGCGGAAATAGTCCCTATTCTCTGGCAGGTACGGGTTCAAGTCTCGAACCAAGACATGACGGCCAATGTGAACATTAGCGATGTCAAACAAGGTCAATTTCGCCGGACCTTTGGTGCCAAAGAATACCCAGTTGCGACCACCTACCTTCTCGAAATACATCTTGACTAGTTGCGTGCTGTTGCGTCGAGTGTGTTTTGCGTGTGCCCATTTCCAGGCCTTGGTCCATAGATAGTAACCAATCTGGTTGAATACCTTTTTGGCTACCACTGTACGATGGTAGTTAGCCCAACCACGCAAGATGGGGTTCAATGCATGGATCAGGGTATACGCGCTACTCTTGCGGTGCTTCTCGAAAGTTTCCAAGATTTTTGTTTTAATTCGATAAATAGACTTTTTGCTTGGTTTAATAAGCAAAACTTTACCTTCCGGCAACTTCTTGGCATCTTTGTACAAACGGAAGTTGTAGCCCAAGAAGTCAAAACCGTCATCGATAGATGTAGTTAGCGTTTTGGTAGCAGACAGTTCTAGACCGCGAACAGCCAAGAATTGTTGCACCGCTGGTTTAATCACATCTTCTAGCAGTTGTTTGTTAGCACAGGTTACTACGAAATCGTCTGCATAACGAATCATGGTAACCTTGGTGTTATACTTACGAGCGGTATTCCCTTTCTTCGTAGTATAAGGTGCTACAGCTTTCTGGATATGGTCACTCAGGCCATCCAACACCATATTGGAAATTGTCGGAGAAATGGGGCCACCTTGGGGAACGCCGGCTTCAGTAGCTGTGACACCTTCGAATTCGATATGTCCAGCTTTCAGCCATTGTTGCAACACCTGCGGTTGTACCGGGATGTTTGCCATGATCCATTCGTGACTGATGTTGTTAAAGAAACCTTTAATGTCAGCTTCAAGGATCCATTGCGGTCGATAGCGGTTGCTCAGTCGAATAAACAACATTGCAGTTGCATCTTTGGTGCTTCGGAATGGACGAAATCCGTAAGAATGACGGTCACCCGTACACTCCGCAATGGGGGTTAGAGCTAGATTCCATACAGTTTGCAGTGCTCGATCTTGCATAGTAGGGATTCCAAGTGGTCGACCGTTACTCTTGTTAGGTAGTACCGGCTTTCCGTCTTTAGAGACCCAGACTCGTTTAACAGGGCTCGCTTTGTAGTCTGCTAGCTTCCCCAGCTCCAAAATGGCGTTCCATTTCTCTGTAGGTGTTTGCCACACCACGTTATCAACTCCTGGTGTTTTACTGCCTGGGTTGTTACTTACTGCACGAACAGCCAATGCTCGTGCAGCGAAAGATTTTGTAAGGTTGTGCTGAAGTTGTTTCACTTCACCGATTTCGCCTTTGTTGAAAGCTACCACAATCTTATATTGAAGGTGCTGTACCTTCTGTTGGCATTCGAGCCAATCAATGTCGTGCCAGCGACTTGTATCTACATTAATATTAGTATTGGACTTCATTGTTTCGAGTTTTGTCCAACAGGTCACAGAAATGCAACCAGAGTCACCCAAAGGTAGATCAACGGTTTTTGACATACAAGACTTCAATATAGCTGTGGCCTAGACGCCTAACGGACAAGTCAGCCCTCTTTCAAGGTAAACCATGACGGTTCTATCTCATCGATTACAGATGAGCATTCGCTTTTTGTCCAATCCTCTACCCACTGCGCGATAGAAGCCGTTGCCGTCTTCCCTCTTCAAAACCGAAGAGCGCATTGGGTTTACCCAGTTCCGTACGTTGCACCTTAATAAATCCTTAGGATCCTCCTCTACACCGATGGGCTTGTGCACAATACTGTCAAGCCATAAAAAGAAACTTGACCCACCCACGTGTTACAGATTGCTCTGCTGCGAGTTTTCTCGATGCCTAAACGGAGGTTCGCTTGCGCTATCCAATAGATTCTAGCCTAGCCTCGATGCTTATCGCAGATTCACACCAAGTACATTGTTCCACCAGCTTCACACCCCGTCATTGCTGACAGCGCATGTGGTGGTAGGCTGAGAGGGATTGTGACCTCTCATGGTTATGCTCCATATTGCAACATACAGCTTGTCTGGTCGCACTTTTTATTAAACAGTTCTCACCCCCGATTTTGTGTCACTCTGCTCAATGTACTGGCGTCTATACAAAATCACCAGATTGAGAGAGTCATGCTTCCTCCGAAGTCACGCATGCATTTTGCCGAGTTCCTTCCCTGGGGGTTCACCTAAGCCTATGCTTTCTCAGCTCACCCACCTGTGTTGGTTTGAGTACGGTGTGGCACAAGAATTTTCTAAAAGATTCTTTTCTAAAAAAGACAGCTTTGTGCAACGGACCGAAGTCTGTTTCACTATTAAAGTGAAAAATGCTTTTCTCAGTTTTTTCCAGACAATGTCACTTTTACCAAAAGTGCTTTGAACTATAAAATTAAAAAATCTAAAAAATGGATCTGTATCACTGGAGCACAAACTCCTCACCATCTATGAATGGTGAATGGTGAGAGAATCTCACCATATAAAATGGTTCGTGACGCTAACGTCACGAATGTGTCACATTGTATATCTCACCATCGAAGATGGTGAGGAGAGTTTTGTATTTTCTGCATACAAGAAGTGGTAAGGTTTTGCGTGTATTTTCGAATTAAACCGCGATGTTCCACCGCCGGTCTGTCTCACACGCTATTCCTTTGAGTTTGGGCCTTGCGACCTTACTCCCCAGGCGAGAGGATTGCGCTTTTAGCTTAGAAACACGTGCTGTGTCTCTCCTCCATCGTTGACGGCGTGGACTACTGGGGTCTCTAATCCCATTGAATCCCCACGCTTCCGCGGCTGGGTGTCGGTACCATGTCAGATGACTGCCTTCGCTGTTGAGATTCCAACCCATATCTTCCCATTCTACCGGTCCTTGGGCCATTCTGTCAACCTTCCATGGACCCCAGGTATGAATTCACTCTAGAAACGCCTCCATCCTCGGAGGGCCTTTCTCCGCTGCGCAACCAAATGCTTCTATGTTTAATGTCACCTATGTGACACTTTAAAATAGAAAACAGCTATATGTTTCATACCCACATACCCGCGCTTTAGGCCCAGTACAAACGCTCAACGCTCGCCCCTCCTGTCTTACCGCGGCTGCTGGCACAGAATTGGCCGGGACTGAGCTAGTGGATAGATCCGTAGGATACCACTATGGATGAGATTTACGACGCGTTGGCCTTCTTTAATCCCCTAGATCAAGGGATGTCTCTTATAGGATGGCTCGATCAAGCTTTCGCCCATTGTCAAAGATTCTTCACTGCTGCCGCCAAAGCGGGCGGGCCATGTTTCAGTCCCGCTGTGACTTTTCCCCCACTGAGGATCGTTCCGGATCAAGGGCTTGGCCCGCCGTTACCGAGCCAACTACCTAATCCGCACGGCTGTCCTCCACCCCGGACTTTGCCATAATCAACAAACCTTCTGTTTGCTCATTGTTCGAGAATTTCTCCCAAAGGTGTATAGACTCTCCGTATGCACTCACCCGGACGCCAGGTGTTTTCAACACCAAAAAAGACTTGCGCTTTTTTTTGGAAAAAGAAACACCTATGACACGCATGTGTTAGACCACCTAAACGCGTTCGAGCGGGGCCAGGATCAAACCCTATAGGTTCATATGTTTTTTTCTTAATAGATAAAAAGAGTGTTTCGAAGAACACTCACACGGGAGCAACGGGACTTGAACCCGCGCCCTTTAGCTTGACAGGCTAACGCGCTACCGACTGCGCCATGTTCCCGTAAGCGAAAGCTGTAAATTTGTTTGTATTTCGTGATTTATACACATCGTTTCAACAGCAAACATAAGCTCTCGTCATCTTTGATGACGAGGAAACCGCCAAATTGTGATTGCAAATCTTTACGATTTGCTACCGTTGAACAAATGCATATCTCACCATCAAAGATGGTGAGGTTCTCTCATTCTCAAAGAGAATGAGGCAAACAGAAAAGAATGAAAAAGAAAACAGAAAGTCTATTTGATACCTGAAACTGCTGGTGCAAGAGCATCTTTTTTGCTCAAGCCTTCATGCAAATAGAAGGATGCTAGCAAACAGAAGACTCCACTTTGCAGAACACATACGATGGTTTCCAACCCGCTCAAAGCCATCAAAAGCCCTGCAGCCAAAGCTGTGATAGGAGCTCCGATGAACACATTCAAACAGAACACTGGAACCAACGCCAAAGCAGTCACCAAGTGAATCAGTTGGTGGCCTGCCAGCATGTTTGCCCAAAGTCGGACACCTAGACTAATTGCTCGGAAAGTGTAACTGATAGATTCCAGCAATACGAACAAAGGAGCCATTGGCCAACTTGGTCCACTCGGCAAGAATAGTTTCACGAAACGAGAACGCAAACGTTGCATTCCTGCCAAAGTGATCGCTGTCCACAGAGCCAAACTCAATCCAAGTGTGGTTCCTGCTTGACCAGTCACTGCGCTGCATAGAGGCACCAGTCCAAAACTGTTGCTCGCTAGCAGAATGAAGAACAATACAACTACCCATACATAAGTATTTTTTCGTTGCACTGGACTCAAAGACACCCACGCTGCTACCAGACGATTCGTCGGGGTAGCTTGAGGGGCTACACTACGAGAACTCAAAGAACGCCATTTCAAATGTACGCGTTCCAAAGTTTGAGTGCTCCAAAAAGCCGCAATTGCTTTTCGCAATCCCGCCACTGCGCTATTTCCAGCTTGAGCTGCCCTATGGTTTTGCTCGTGGGACACCACAGCAGCCAAAACTGCGAGTGCTGCCGTTACTGCCCAAGTGTTGCACCAAAAAGACAAACCCATTGCTGGCCAATGAAGAGTCACCAATGGCACCATTTGCCAAGCTTCTCCTGCAGATGCTGCAAAAACATACATAAAAGAATTCATATTCAACACTTTGCTAATGCTTCTCTCGATGTGTCACCTATGTGACACATTCGTGACGCGCTAGCGCGTCACCAACCATCAAAGATGAGGTTCTCTGATTCTCAGAAAGAATGAGGAGAAAAGCTTGATTTGAGTGGGCCTGGTAGGACTCGAACCTACGACCTCAAGATTATCGGTCTTGCGCTCTAACCAGTTGAGCTACACGCCCTTTCTATTTTTTAGTGAATAGAGTCCACACTCGCTTTTGTCTATAAAAATATGCACATTATGTTTCTTTTAAGGGGTATTAAACCAAATGTGCTCTATTTTGTTTTGACACTCTTTTATCGAGTTTTGTATTAAAGGCAAAAACGATTTATAGAACAACAGAATGATAGATTTTTGAAAAAGAATGAAAGAATAGATGGAAATTCATCGTGTATCTCCTCACCATCGAAGATGGTGAGATATACAATGTGTCACATATGTGACACATTCGTGACGCGCTAGCGTCACCAACCATCAAAGATGGTGAAGAAAAACTTCAAACACATCTGAGCAAACCAATGCCAGCAAGTGACTGAACAGCACCAAAGGTGCACCGTGCCACAATACCAGAAGCAATACCAGACATGCGGAAGACACCAAATAAGCGGTAACTGGTGCAAAACGTCCCAAACTGCTCCAGGCTGTAGGTTGGTCCACATAAGCTAGTTTCAGCACTCGCAGATAGTATACGCTACCCAACAGAGTTGCCCTCAACGCCACGCTCAGCAGCGCATATTGGTGAACAGTCAAACTGCTCCAGAAAACGCCTAGTTTGCCCAGGAAACCACCCACGGGCGGAAGGCCTGCCAGGCTCAAGACTGCGATTCCCCATGCGGCTGCTGCTGCTGGGTTGGAGTTTTTCAATCCGGCCAAATCCCAGATATACTGAGGTGCCACTCCGGCGCTGCTCGGGCGTCCGAAAGGCCAGAATAGCAGTCCCCAAGTCACCAGACTGGTGATCAAATAGATGATCAAGTACACCCAAAGCGCAGAAAATCCTTCGCTGCCTGCTGCTAGAGGCATCAACATGAATCCCATATGACCCACGCTACTGAAAGCCAACAGGCGTTTGATTTGAACTTGAGCCAAAGGAGCGACTGCGCCTACGATCAAGGATGCAGCCCTGAACCACCTCAAGCCAGTGCCGAAGGTTTGGTACCACACGTTATGCCAGTGATGTGCCCAGAATCCCAGCACAGAGATTTTCGGCAAGGTGCTCATCAACAAGGTCACACTGCTCCAAGAGCCTTGGTACACGTCAGCGGCCCATAGGTGAAGGGGTGCCCTAGCCAATTTCCACAGCAGCGCCAAGCTCACCAGCCAGATTCCCATCCAGGTGGTTAGAGAAGCTTCGCCTGCGGTGCACAACAGCAATTCTTGCAGGTGACCGCAATCTACGAGTCCGGTTTGCCAGTAGATCAGTCCCACGCCCAATAGCAGCAAAGAGCTCCTGAATGCGCTAAGCAGGAAATACTTCATACCAGCTTCGACGGAGTATGCGTTGGAGTAGTTCAAACTGCATAGCACCACTAGAGAGAAAGATTGCAATTCCAGGCACAGGTAAAGCGCCATTAGATTGGTGCACATCAACAATAGATGCTGGCCCAACAGCGCCAACAGCACGAGAATCAAATACTCCGTATGGATCACTTTCCTGATCCTATACCAACCCGCCCTTGCTACCAAGCACACAGCGGAATAAAGCATCAAGCCCCTGCCCAGCTGTTGCGTGAAACTGTCTCGAACGAAACATCCTCCCGCCTCCACTGCGCTCAGGGGACTGTATGCCAAAAGCAGTGCTGTCAAAACACACAAAGTAGCACACCACCAAGTTAGGTGCGTCACACTGTGGTTCGGTCCCGCTGTTGCCAAAGAGATGTTTGGAGCCATTGCTGGTACACTAGAAAGTTCACCACGGTGAGGCATCCACCAAGCTTCAGATACCGGCCTCACTGCGGGGCCAGTTCCGTACCACAAAAACGTCAAAAGTGCACTGATGAAGAACACTTCGGGTGCCCAAGAAAGAAAGCTGATTGTCATAAAAATATCTTACTGACTGAAAACTGTATTCTGTATAGCACGAAAAGCAAAGATAGATTTTGCGCTTTGTGTGAATAGTATGCTTATGACGGAAAATTAAAAGCTGTGCTATATACAGTAAAAACAAAATAAGAATCAGAGAGATTGTGTTTTTGGTACAAAGGGTGTAAATAAACAGATAAATGTGTCACGTATGTGACACAGTGGTGACGCTGACGCGTTACCAAAAGATTGAAGGCGTTAGAATCACCAACAAAGCTGCCACGCACAGAGCACGAGCATCCAACCTTGCACCACCTAGGGTACCAACGTCCAGCCACCAATTTGGGAAAGCGAGTGCCATCAGACCGAAGACCACGCATACTTTGAGTACTAGAGCGTAGTCATGTACGGTTCCAGTTTGCCATTGACGCACACTTGGAACTGCCCAAGAAGTTACTGCTGTGGTCAATCCGCGTGGTCCCAATAGTTCGAGCACGCCTTTGTCCAAAGCTAGCCAAGTCTGTGCACCCATCTTCAATACTGGAGCGGCGATCTGTTGGTTCCACACAGAGTCAAATTGCCAACGTGCTAGCAGGAACAAGTAGATGCTTTTGTACACTGGTTCTGCGCACCAAGGCAACGGCCAAACAAAAGCAATTCCGTATGCCAGTCCAATGAAGACGGTGGCTACCGGCAACCATGCTGCCCATACAGGAATCATATGCCTATCGATAACATAAACAGTTCCAGGTGCAGTGAAAACACTGCTTTGCCAGAAGAGACTTCCCCAGCCGATCAGTGCGTCACTCAATGCGTAACCAGCGATGATACTGCCCAAAGACAACACTGCCAGAGGCAGTGCCATGGTCAGAGGCACTCCAGGTACGCTTACTTCCAATCGACGAGCGTTCGCGGGTTCCACGAAAGCAGCCACTAGAAGGCGGAAACTGTAAGCCCTGGTCAGTGCAGCCACAGCCATCAATACCACATAAGCATAGTTTCCAGCAGCTCCGGGTGTTGCCCAGGCAAGTTCCAAGATGGCATCTTTGCTATAGTAGCCTGCGAGGAAAGGCCATCCCAGAAGGCTCAAGGTTCCAAGCAACAAACAAGCCCATACCAAAGGCAAAGCCTGGTGCGCTCCTCCTTGGCGTCGCAGATCTTGCACGTCGGCGGTAGCGTGAATAGCAACTCCGGCGCCCAAGAACAGCAGTGCTTTGAAACAAGCGTGGGTCATCAAGTGATAAATTGCCAAGCTATAGTGGCTCAATCCACAGGCTACGGTCATATAACCGAGTTGGCTACAAGTGGAATAAGCGATCACTCGTTTCATATCGTTTTGCACCAATCCCATGGTAGCTGCTACCACACTGGTCACGGCTCCAACAAACACCAACACTTGGCGCCCAATCGCGCTGCATTCCCATAGCGGGCTGGTTCGAGCTACCAAATAGACTCCGGCAGTCACTAGGGTTGCCGCGTGGATCAGTGCACTCACGGGGGTGGGGCCTTCCATCCTGTCTGCGAGCCAGACGTGCAGGCCCACTTGTGCGGATTTTCCAAGCACTCCGGCCAATAGAGCGAAACAGATCCAATCCGTATAATAAGCGGTGGTACTCGTGGTAGCCAACAGACTATGATCTGTGCTTCCAAGATACCACCATGCCCTGAACAGACCGATCAGCAATCCAGTGTCACTGACGCGATTCACCAATACTGCCTTTTGGGCGGCTTTGGTGGCACTGAGGCGGTGAAACCAGAATCCAATCAAAAGGTAACTGCAGACTCCGATCAATTCCCATCCGACCATCAAGCTGATCAAGTCGGAGGCGGTGACCAGGATTAGCATGCCACCGGTAAACAAGCTCAAATAGCTCAAAAAGCGAGGCAAATGAGGGTCTGCTTGCATATAACCTAGAGTGTACAGGTGCACGCAAGCGCTCACACCGGTCACTGTGATCATCATACAAGCGGTCAATGCATCAAAACACAGGTTCCACTCGACGTGTACTGTGCTTGCTGCAAACCAAGATCCTAGACTCAGGGTGACGATGGAGCCTCCCAAAGCCACTTCATGCCAAATCAATGCACTCAAAAGTGCACTGCTAAACAGTCCAAGAACGGACACACATCCACTGCCTCGAGCTCCTAGCCAACGTCCGGCCAATCCAGCCAGTGCGCTGCCTAGGAAAGGCGCCATTACTGCACACAAATACATACAAATCTTGTTTTCGTTTATTATTGTTCTGTGTCATCCTGTCTCTGTTCATTGCTGTTACGTGTGACTGAGAGAATTTTGCGCGTTGTGGTTGATACGAAGATTGCTGTTTTTATCAACGATGGATGCTCTGTGACTCTGTTTTGCGCAAACTGTTTCAAAAGCTGTGCGCACAAAATGAACAACTGCTTCTTTTCATTGTGTATCTATCACGAATGTGTCACGTATGTGACACATTGAGGTTGTTTCATTCTATTTGAGAATGAACAGCAAGATTCGAGAATGAGATATCTTTCAAAAATGCGCTCTATGAGCATTTAAGCGCTTTTTGAGACACATGTATACATCACAAGATAAAAACATAAACAAAAGTTTGAATGTGTCAAAAAACTCTCAAACCTCTCCAATTTGCGTGAGAGTTATGTGTATAAAATAGATCTGTTATAGACTGGAAACAGTGAACTTCTGCTTTCTCACATTTCAAAATATAAATCTCTGCACAAAAAATGAAACATCAAATTTTTAAAGCACACAACTGTGTTTCTATTGCTCACTCACTATACAACTATTTTGTTACAGTTAATATGTAACAACCAATGTGTAATAGTAATTCTGTATGTGCTATACTGTTACTACTATATTGTTATTACTATAATTTTTATGTTGCAGTTGTTCTGTTAATAGCTAGCTTGTTACTGATATACCTCATCAAAGATGATGTTCCCACACCATCTCAGATGGTGTTTCTATGCACCAAATATACATAGACATAGCCATGCATTACTGTATTGTTACAGTTACAACGCGAGTGATCTTGTATCAATCAAACACAGTGAATGATACCATCTACAGTGAACCATAGAATCCAAAGTGAATCAAGTGAACATATTGTCGAACTTATATATACAATTGTTTTATATATATATTATGCTCTCCCCTATCTAGTATGGACAATGAATGAGATGACTGTTTGATGTTTTAGTATTATTAGATATTATAGTATTAGTATATTAATATATTATAGTATT
>VFQR01000704.1_pt1 | contig 36796 bp, 29 predicted proteins | sample 3512321 | NCBI WGS metagenome assembly VFQR01 (sample SAMN10412374, study PRJNA504923) | tailings metagenome | isolation source: Relicate 3 Philex TSF1 revegetated site | place: Philippines: Tuba, Benguet | collected 2017-08-29 | reverse complement strand
GCTACACCCGAAACGGTTAAACTAAAAGGTTGCTTAAATACTGGAGCTAGCTTTGCTAGCAAAGGCCGAAGGTAAATCCTACCGAAGGTAAATCTTACTAATAGGCAATATCTTTGACAATATTATATACCAAGGCATGCTTGGTCTATTGGGTTTTTTTAGCTAAGTTTATTACCAAGGATATGAGTATTAAGTGGTATATAAAAAATTTTTTGAATATCAAGATATGGAGATATTTTAAAATAGTAAAATATTAAGTCAGCAGCCGGTATGCCAAAATAGTTTTCAAATAAAATAATCTATAATATATATATACTAGATTTTTTAAAAATAATAAACTTTTTAAATGCTAAACATGAAATGTTTATTTTTAATATTTAAATATATTTTAGTTATATTAATATTCTTTAAAAATAGTAACAATTAGGTATAGCACCTATATACTATAGTATAGTTTAAAAACTAATTTTTTTAATTAATAATAAAATACAGCATATATAAAGCATATTTTTTTAATATTTTATTAGATATAAAAACTAATGTGCTCGTGAATAATGCGCAGCATTATTCACGAAATAGTAAAATATTTTTCATTATTTCACATAAAATTTTTTTAGTAGTTGATTACTAAACAACTTGGTATTTATATATATAAAAATATATAAATTTTCACAAATTTACTAGTAAATAATCACTAATAAGTAATATAATTTATACTAAAAAAATTATTATAAATTTAATTGGTCACCACGAAGATATTGCAAATATGCAGTTACAAATAAGCCTGCTAAAGTTACAGGAACTAATCCTAATACAATTCCAGATAAAAGAGGTTCAACCATGAAAAGTTTAAAAGTTAAAAAACAATAAATTTTTTAAATTATCACTACGTGATAATTTAAGACCCACATAGTGAATCATGTGAAATATTTTTAATATTTCACTACTGAGTAAATAATACTATACATTATTTACTTAGTAAAAATAGCTCTTAGATTATCACTTTAAATTGCTAATATTTCCATATTGTTGAAATATTAGCAATTTAAAGTGATAATCTAAGATTTACTATTAGTAAATTCTTTAGCCTTTGCTAGTAAAAGTAGTTTCAGGCTTGTTTTACTAGTAAAAAAAACGTAGTTTTTTCAACTTCATAAATTTTTTACTATATGAAAATTTTATAAGGCTTTTGCTAGTAAAACTATTTGCAGTATTTAAGCAACCCTGCCTAAGATTATCACGAAATCATAATTCAAGATTTACTAGCAAAAAAAACCCTTTTGGCACCCGAAGGATTGCCAAAGGCAATCTTAGATTGTCACTTCGTAATAATCTTAGGCAGGTAGCTTAAATATCAAGGGGATAAATAAAATGAAGTTTAAGCTTCATTTTATAACTTTGCTAGTAAATCTTGAATTATTAGTTCGTAATAATCTTAGGCAAGGTTGTTTCGTTACTAGCAAAAAAGCAAGATTTATTAAAAATTAAATTAAAAATTAAATCAACTTAATTTTTAACAGACTTGAGTACACAAATATGGTAAATATTAAGACTGCAATAAATAAACTTATATAACTAAAAATTGTTAACATAAAAGAAGTATTCTTATTTAAAAATTTTTTTTTGACATATGTCTTCGTAAATAAACTAACTTGTCGCAGACAAGTAAGCTTACCAACTACACGTTGCAAAGCAACCTAAAATTATCACTTTTTTTTTGCTAATATTTAAACGTTATTTAAATATTAGCAAAAAAAAGGATTTACCAAAAGTAAATCTTGGATTATCACGTAGTGATAATCCTAGAAAAATTGCGTGATAATTTAATATTTTTTTTATAGTAAATTTTAAAGCTAGCCTCGCTAGCTTTTTATAAACCTTTAGTATTGATCAAAGGCACTAGGTAGTAAATAAAATTTTGCTTACAAATAAAATAAGTGTAAGTTTACATTAAGTTTCAAATTTGCTATAAGCTTACTTTTGCTGGACTCATAAATCTAACTACCTAAGATTACCACTTTAAATTGTTTATATTTCAATGTTGTTGAAATAGTAGCAATTTAAAGCAAACGCTACATGATAACCGAAAATTACCTTTACTAATTCTTTGCTACTACTTCAACAACATTGAAATATAAGCAAAGCAAATGGGGGGGTAAATAAAATGAAATTTAAGCTTTATTTTATAATTTTGCTAGTCCAATAAAAGCAAGCTTATAGCAAGTTTAAAATTTTCTAAAGCTAGTTAAATTTTTAAAAAATTTGATAGGAAATTTTTCCTGACTAATTCACATATATATAAAATATGTTTAATTAATGAATAATGTATGAAATACATTCATGAAGTAATTAACTTGATTGATTTATTAAAAATTCATTTCTGCTAATTGAACTTTTTCGAATTGTTTTTTCTTTAAAACTAAAAAGATTTGTGCGATTACAACAAATCCAAAAAATACAATTAGACCTTGTACGCGTGCAGGATTTTGAAGCACAATTTCTGTATCCATCTGTCCGAATCCACCTACATTTGGATTAATTGTTAAAGGTTGATCAGCTTGGATTTTTTGACCTGTTTTTACAATTATTTCTGGTCCTGGTAAAATTTGTTCAATTACCTTTTCGCCTGTAGATTTTTCAATAGTAATACTGTATCCACCTTTTTCTTTGTTTGGCTCAATTGCAGTAATTGTCCCTGCTGTAGAAGCGTTTGAAACCGTATTATTACTTTTTGAACCATCAGGATAGACTTGGCCTCGACCTCGATTTGCACCTAAATAAATAGGATATTTTAAATAAGAAATAGACTTATTTTTATTAGGATCAGGTGACAGTATTGGAAATACCATTTCACTATATTTTTTTCCTGGGACAGGTCCAACGACTAAAATATTTTTCTTCTCTTCATTGTATGGTAAAAAAGATAATTTACCTATTTTAGCTTTCATTTCTTCGGGAATTCGATCTTTTGGAGCTAATTCAAATCCTGGAGGAAGAATTACAACTGCACCAACATTTAAAGGACCTTTTTTCCCATTTCCTAATACTTGTTTAATTTGTTGATCATATGGTATTTTAACCAATGCTTCAAAAACAGTATTTGGTAAAACAGCTTGAGGTACTTCAATTTCCACTGGTTTTTGTGCTAAATGACAATTAGCACAAACAATTCTACCATTTGCCTCACGAGGATTTTCATAATTTTGTTGAGCATAAATTGGATAAGCCTGTACAGGTAAAATACAACAAAAATTAATAAATAAAGCAATAAATATGAGTGAAAGTTTATTGTAAACTAAGTTTGCCTTTGTCTTGAAAAGTAAGGGAACTCGTGAAATAAACGAAAACCAAATAGTAGTAAAATATATTGGTTTACACTTTGAATAACAAAAAATTTGGATCATAATTATTAATTCAATTCAAAAAATTAAATTTTCTTCTCATTTTTATATTATCTTTAAACAAAAAATAAAGAAAGAAAAATTTTTTAAATTCTGATATTTTTATTAATTTTGTTATTTGTATAGTTGATAAGCTTAAGTTTAAGCTTCATTTTATTTACAGCCTTTGCTAGTTTTACTAGTCAAACCCTTCGGGTGTAGCCCAGCTACCTGCAGGTAAATCCTTCGGGTGTAGCGAAGCAACCTTGCAGGCAAACCCTTCGGGTGCCAAAAGGGCTATTAAAACTTTCACTATGCCTAAGATTATCACGAAATGATAATCTAAGATTTACCTAAGGTAAATCCTTGCTTTGCAAGGCAAAGGGAAAGTTTTATAAGGTTGGATTTACCTTCGGCCTTTGCTAGCAAAGCTAGCTACAGTAGCGAAGCAACCCTTTAGGTTGCTTTGCTACCAAAGGGGCTTGCTTTGCTAGTAAATCTTACCGAAGGGACGGCAGTTTAAAGTGATAATTTTAGGAAAAGGTTTTTTATAAAAAAACTATTGATTTTTTTATATTAAAAAGTTAATGTAAGATTAATTTTTTATAACTGGATACGGAATTCTATATATAATATATAGGATATAATCCCTTTACTTATTACCATTTTAGTTTATTTAGAACTAAGAAACAATTAATTTACTATTAATTGGTTTTAGTAATATTAATAGATTAAAGTTAGTTGTAATTTATACACATAAATTAGTTTGAATATCAATACTATTTACGTAAAGCTGAATAGCTTTTAACTCTTAAAGCGCTTGTATATTATAGTAATATTACATTATAAAATTTTTTCACTTAATTTGTAGAAATTATAGTATATTTCACCATTTTAAATTAATTTAATTAATTTAAAAATAAATATATTCAATAAGCATGCTTGTTAAAGCAATTAAACAAATTTACAGTGAACTAACATTTAAATAGTAATTCATTCCTAAATATACAAAGCAACTAAAAATTTTTAGCAATGTAATCTTATAATTAAATAATTTTTTATTTAAAATACGAAAAAGTTATGTGTTTTTCTTTGTAAAATTAAAATGAATCTTTTCAATGAAAAGCTACTATCGCTGGTAACAAAATAATCTAAGGTTGTTCATTACGTAATAATCTTAAAATTTATTTTACTAGTAACAATAGTAGCTTCAAGCTTGTAACTAAAATGAAATTTAAGCTTTATTAAACCAATTAACTTTTGCTTTACTAATATTTTAATAAAGCTGAAATATAAACAAAGCAAATCATAGTAAAACTATGCAATAAGCTTTCTAAGATTCTTACTAACTAATACAAATTTAAAATTCACTTTTAGTGAATTAATTTGTAAAATTTTTTACTAAAAGATTTACTTTAAAATAAATTTTAAATTAGCACTTTGCTAAAATTATGACTTTAAATTGTAAACCAATTTAAAATGATAATTTTATTTTAAATTTAATTTACAATCTAAAATTGTGTTGCTATAGAGTTATAAATAAAATGAAGCTTAAGCTTGATTTTATCAACTATAGGTTTGTCTTACTAGTAGCAAGCAAGCTACGTTACTAACTAGTTTTGCTACAAAAATATACTATTAAAATCAAAACTTGCCTTTGCTAGTTAAAACTAGCTACAGTAGCGAAGCTATGAGTACTTCGATACTAAAGGATTTACTAAAAATAAATCTTAGATTATTATTTTAAATTGTTTTGTATTTAAGCAACCCTGCAGCCTTTGCTAGTATTTAAGTAACCCTTTTGCAAACCCTAAAGGGTGTATTGTACCTGCAGCAACCCTGCAGGTAGCTTAAATACCAAGGGGCTTACTTTGCTAGTAAATCTTAGATTATTACGAAGTAATAATCTAAGGTAGTTGATAAAATGAAGCTTAAGTTTTATTTTATTTACAACTCTGTAGCCTTTGCCTAGTTTTACTAGTTTAACCCTTCGGATGCCGAAAAGTAATTTAAAGTGATAATCTTAGTGGCTTGTTTTATTAAAACATAGTTCAAGTTTATATATAGTATATACTATTTTGAGGAGAAATTCGATGACAATTAGTCCACCAGAACCACAAGCGAAAAAGGTGAAAATTGTAGTAGATCGAAATCCAGTTGAAACAAGTTTTGAAAAATGGGCTAAACCTGGTCATTTTTCTAGAACTTTGTCTAAAGGTCCGACTACAACAACTTGGATTTGGAATTTACATGCTGATGCACATGATTTTGATAGTCATACAAGTGATCTTGAAGAAATTTCAAGAAAAGTATTTAGTGCTCATTTTGGTCAGTTAGGTATTATTTTAATATGGCTTAGTGGAATGTATTTTCACGGAGCACGTTTCTCTAATTATGAAGCTTGGTTAAGTGATCCGACTCATATTAAACCAAGTGCGCAAGTAGTTTGGCCAGTAGTAGGGCAAGAAATCTTAAATGGCGATGTTGGCGGAGGTTTTCAAGGAATTCAAATTACTTCAGGATTTTTCCAACTTTGGCGAGCAAGCGGAATTACAAGTGAATTACAACTTTATAGCACTGCAATTGGTGGTTTAGTGTTAGCTTCTGCTATGTTTTTCGCTGGATGGTTTCATTATCACAAAGCTGCGCCAAAATTAGAATGGTTCCAAAATGTAGAATCTATGTTGAATCACCATTTAGCAGGATTATTAGGTTTAGGAAGTTTAGGTTGGGCAGGACATCAAATTCATGTTTCTTTACCTATTAATAAATTATTAGATGCTGGTGTTGATCCAAAAGAAATTCCATTACCACATGAATTTTTAGTGAACCGTGATTTAATCACTCAACTTTATCCAAGTTTTGCAAAAGGACTTACTCCATTCTTTACGATTAATTGGAATGAATATAGTGATTTTTTAACTTTTAAAGGTGGGTTAAATCCCGTAACTGGTGGTTTATGGTTAACAGATACTGCTCACCATCATTTAGCAATTGCTGTGTTATTTTTAGTAGCAGGACATATGTATCGTACTAATTGGGGTATTGGTCACAGTATAAAAACGATTCTTGAAGCGCATAAAGGTCCATTTACTGGTGAAGGGCATAAAGGATTATATGAAATTCTTACAACTTCTTGGCATGCTCAATTAGCTATTAATTTAGCATTGTTTGGTTCATTGTCAATTATTGTGGCTTAATACGATGGGTCACATTAAACTTCGCTATATGCTGGGACAACTCGGTATTCTTTTAACTTGAACGTAGTTCTACTTAAATAAGTAAGCTTAATGAAGCTTAAACTTCATTTTATAAGCAGTAAGACAAAACGAAGTTTTGTCTAACAAAAGCAAGCTTATCGTACGTTTTTTCCAATATTTACGTCTAAAGTCCTAAATGCGCTTTACAATATACTACTACATAGAAATAATCTAAATTGGAGTATATCGTATTTTTTCACTTGAACGTAGTTCTAGTGAAACAAGTAAATAAAATGAAACTTAAGCTTCATTTTATAAACAGTAAGACAAAACTTTGTTTTGTCTAACAAAATCAAGCTTGTTAAAGCAATATTTTACGGTAAAATCTTATAGACAGAGTTAATCAGCAGGAAACTATTTTTTAATAATAAAAAAATTTTAAAACTTATTTATGTATGAAAATAGGATCCTCAGAGACTACACGCGAAGCACTTGATTTTCATTTTTCTGAATATATTAAAGTAAAACCAAGTCATATTCAAAAAATCGATATACCTTTTTTAGAATGGTTTATAGGATTTGTGGAAGGTGATGGAAGTTTTATAATCGGAACTCCAACTGCAAAAAAACGTAAAACAATTTCATTTTGTATCAATCAAAAAGATAGTAAGTTGATGTACAAAATAAAAAAAAAGCTTGGATTTGGAATTGTCACTACGTTTGTGCAAAATAATGAAACATATCATAGATATGCTGTTTATGATATTCAAAGTATTACTAGATTAATCCATTTGTTTAATGGAAATTTACTTTTAAATAAAGTAAATACGAAATTTCAACTTTGGTTGACTGAGTATAACACACTCTATAGTGCAAATGCAACTTTGTCTAGTCATACTCCCATTTTGCATAAACTATGCCAATCAACATTAAGTTTAAATTCTGCTTGGCTTTCAGGATTTACAGACGCTGAAGGCGGTTTTTATGCCAGTTTAACTAAGCAAACAAACTTAAAATTACAATATCGTTTAAGAATAAAGTTTTATATTACGCAAAAATATGAACTTGATGTTTTAAAAAATATCGTGAAGTTGATACATCAAAATAGTAATCAAAGTAATGATGCTAATTTTGATTCAGCTCGTTACATTTCAAATTTTAAACTTGATTTTTATAGATTAGAAATTAGTACGCAGGCTCTTCTTTTAAGAACAATAGCATATTTTGAAAAATATCAATTAAAAGGAAAAAAACATATTGTTTTCAATCGGTGGAAACGTATTTACTTGAATAAAGATATATTAAAAAAACAAGCTAGTAGTTCTGAAAAAGCTTTTACACGTTTTAAAAGATTAGTCAGTTCAGTTCAGAATAGTGATAATTAAGTTGAAGATATAGTCCACATAAAAAATTATTGGACATATTTGTTTGTCAATGTAAAGGTTTGAACGCAGTTCTAGTATTTAAGTCACCATGGCAAATCAATATGTATATTTTTTATTAGCATCACATGTATAGCATGCCTCCATACCCATATTTAGCAACTGATTATGCAACACAACTTTCACTTTTTACACATCATAACTGGATTGGTGGTTTTTGTGTAGTTGGTGCCGGCGCACACGCTGCTATTTTTATGGTTCGTGATTATGACCCTACAAATAATTATAACAATTTATTAGATAGAGTTATTCGACACCGTGACGCAATTATTTCACATTTAAATTGGGTTTGTATTTTTCTTGGATTCCATAGTTTTGGTTTATACATTCATAATGATACTATGAGTGCATTAGGTCGTCCACAAGATATGTTTTCTGATACGGCAATTCAACTGCAACCTGTATTTGCACAGTGGATTCAAAATACACATTTTTTAGCACCGCAATTAACAGCTCCAAATGCTTTAAATGCTACAAGTTTAAGTTGGGGTGGTGATATTGTAGCTGTAAGTGGAAAAGTAGCAATGATGCCGATTTCATTAGGAACAGCTGATTTCTTGGTTCATCACATTCATGCATTTACGATTCATGTTACAGTTCTAATTTTATTAAAAGGAGTGTTGTATGCTCGTAGTTCTCGTTTGATTCCTGATAAAGCAAATTTAGGCTTCCGTTTCCCTTGTGATGGTCCTGGACGTGGAGGCACGTGTCAAGTATCAGCTTGGGATCACGTTTTTCTAGGTCTTTTTTGGATGTATAATTCATTATCTATTGTAATTTTTCATTTTAGTTGGAAATTACAATCTGATGTATGGGGTACAGTAAATGCTTCTGGAGTTTCTCATATTACAGGAGGAAATTTTGCTCAGAGTGCAAATACAATTAACGGTTGGTTGCGCGATTTCTTATGGGCACAATCTTCACAAGTAATTCAATCTTACGGATCCGCGCTATCTGCATATGGCTTAATTTTCTTAGGAGCTCACTTTGTTTGGGCTTTTAGTTTAATGTTCCTATTTAGTGGTCGTGGTTATTGGCAAGAACTTATCGAATCTATTGTTTGGGCTCATAATAAATTAAAAGTTGCACCTGCAATTCAACCAAGAGCCTTAAGTATTACGCAGGGTCGTGCAGTTGGTGTAGCTCATTACTTATTAGGTGGTATTGGAACTACTTGGTCTTTCTTCTTGGCACGAATTATTGCCGTAGGCTAAGAAAAAAAGATCTGTTTATTTTAAAAAACAATAATAATTTTAGCAACAAAGAATATTATTCTTTGTTGCTAAAATTGGCAGCACATTTGTTTTGCTAATAAGGTTTTGTAAAACAAATTGTGCTTTTTTTCATTAGCTCTTTGGTAGTATTTACCTTTGGTAGGATTTACCAAAGGTAAATCTTAGATTATCACTTCGTGATAATCTTAGAAAAACTATGTTTTTCTGACTAGTAAAACAAGCCCCCCTTGGTTTGACCGTAGGCCTTACCCATAGGGTGGCTCTGCTACTGCAGCTAGTTTTACTTTGCCTTGCCAGTAAATAAAGCTTTGCTTTATTTACTGACAAGGCAAAGTAAAGGCCCTTTAGCAAACCCTAAAGAGTGCCAAAGGGCAATTTAAAGTAATAATTTTAGAGGCTTGTTTTATTAGTAAATAAAAAAACATAGTTTTTCTAGTTGATAACTTAAAGTTTAAGCTTTATTTACAAGCTTAGAGTTTATAAACATAAAACTATGTTTTATTTACAAAATAAACGTTATTTAACTTTTACTACATTAATGTTTTAATAGGCGTTTGCCTTTAAAGTTATTTCGCTATGAAACTAGTTTAAATAATTAAAGATAGAAACAAAAATCGAAAAATCATTTTTTTACTAAAAAGTTCTGAGTATACAAATAAAATTTATTTAAATTTTATTTTTTTATACCCTTAGATTAATAAACATGAAACTATGTTTCATTTTTTTTATAAAGGTAAATTTTCATAAAAATTTTCTATATATTCTAAACATATATTTTTTCATAAAATTTTTAGAGTAAAATTTTTTAAAAATGGCAAAAAACGGAGGATTTCCAAAAAACTATGGCAACAAAGTTTCCAAAATTTAGCCAAGGTCTGGCACAAGATCCTACTACTCGGCGAATTTGGTATGGAATCGCAACTGCGCATGATTTTGAAAGTCATGATGGTATAACTGAAGAAAATCTTTATCAGAAGATTTTCGCATCTCATTTTGGACAATTAGCAATCATTTTTTTATGGACTTCAGGAAATCTTTTCCATGTTGCTTGGCAAGGTAATTTTGAACCTTGGGTACAAGACCCTTTACATGTAAGACCAATTGCACATGCTATTTGGGATCCACATTTTGGTCAACCAGCTGTTGAAGCTTTTACACGTGGAGGAGCAAGTGGTCCAGTAAATATTTCTACTTCTGGTGTTTACCAGTGGTGGTATACTATTGGATTAAGAACTAATCAAGATTTATACAATGGATCTTTATTTCTTATTATTGGCGCCGCTGTATTCTTATTTGCAGGATGGCTTCATTTACAACCAAAATTTCAACCGTCTTTATCATGGTTTAAAAACGCTGAATCAAGATTAAATCATCATTTAGCAGGATTATTTGGAGTAAGCTCATTGGCGTGGACTGGTCATTTAGTGCATGTAGCAATTCCAGAATCTCGTGGAATCCACGTTAGATGGAATAATTTTTTAACGACATTACCACACCCACAAGGATTAGCTCCTTTTTTCACTGGAAATTGGGCTGCATATGCTCAGAATCCTGATTCTGCTAGTCATCTGTTTAGTAAATCAGATGGTTCAGGTGATGCTATTCTCACTTTTTTAGGTGGTTTTCATCCTCAAACGCAAAGTCTTTGGTTAACGGATATTGCACATCATCATTTAGCTATTGCGGTTGTATTTATTGTAGCAGGTCATATGTACCGTACTAATTTCGGTATTGGACATAGTATTCAAGAAATCTTAGATGCTCATACACCTCCAGCAGGAGGGCTTGGTGCTGGGCATAAAGGATTATTTGACACTATTAATAACTCATTACATTTTCAATTGGGGCTAGCACTAGCTGCAGTTGGTACAATTTGTTCATTAGTAGCGCAACATATGTATTCATTGTCACCTTATGCTTTTTTAGCTCAAGATTTTACAGCACAAGCAGCATTATATACTCACCATCAATATATTGCTGGGTTTATATTATGTGGAGCTTTTGCTCATGGAGCAATTTTCTTCATTCGAGATTACGACCCCGAACAAAACAAAGGAAATGTTTTAGCTCGAATTTTAGATCATAAAGAAGCAGTAATTTCGCACTTAAGTTGGGCAAGTTTGTTTTTAGGATTTCATACATTAGGGCTATATGTTCATAATGATGTTGTTCAAGCATTTGGAACTCCTGAAAAACAAATTTTAATTGAACCTGTATTTGCACAATGGATTCAAGCCGCTCACGGAAAAACGCTTTATGGGTTTGATTTATTGTTATCATCATCGGCTAGTCCTGCATTTACTGCAAGCCAAAGCTTATGGTTACCAGGTTGGTTAGATGCAATCAATAATAACACTAATTCATTATTTTTAACTATTGGTCCTGGCGACTTTCTTGTACATCACGCAATTGCACTTGGTCTTCATACTACAACACTAATTTTAGTGAAAGGGGCTTTAGATGCACGTGGATCAAAACTTATGCCAGATAAAAAAGATTTTGGATATAGTTTCCCTTGTGATGGGCCTGGACGTGGTGGTACATGTGATATTTCAGCATGGGATGCTTTTTATCTTGCTGTGTTCTGGATGTTAAATACGATTGGTTGGACAACATTTTATTGGCATTGGAAACATCTTGGAATTTGGCAAGGAAATGTAAACCAATTTAACGAATCATCTACGTATATCATGGGTTGGCTTCGAGATTATTTATGGTTAAATTCTTCACAATTAATTAATGGATATAACCCATTTGGAATGAATAGCTTATCTGTTTGGGCATGGACATTTTTATTTGGGCATCTTGTATGGGCTACTGGGTTTATGTTTTTAATTTCTTGGCGTGGATACTGGCAAGAACTTATTGAAACATTAGCGTGGGCTCATGAACATACACCACTTGCAAATTTAGTTGCATGGAGAGACAAACCTGTTGCACTGTCAATTGTTCAAGCTCGATTAGTAGGTTTAGCACATTTTTCTGTTGGATATATTTTCACATATGCAGCATTTTTAATTGCTTCAACTTCAGGAAAATTTGGATAAAATATACACTGTATATATATACAATACTCAATAAAACTCTTAACATTTAAAAAACTCTAAATACTGATTCAAGTTTTATAATATTACTGTCTAAATTAGATTACTAATCATATTAGTAATCTAATTTAGACAGTAATATTATAAATATTGAATAATTTAAAAATGAAAAATCTCAATATATTTTCAATTTTTACCTTAGAGTGTTTAAAAGGATTTTTTCTAATTTTCAGTGATTCAACAATATCAGTTATGACTTTGAGTGGTAAGGACGCACTTTTAATAATTGAAAAAAAATAATACCTTATTTCGCTTGATTGAAGCATTTTTATTTTATTTTTCACTAGAATTTCGTTCTATTTGCTTTACACATTGTAAAAAAACAAATAGTTTCGTTCCTCTGTTTTTAGCTTTAAAAATTTATAAGTTAAATTTATTAAATCCTAGATTGAGTTTAAATGAGTTAAAAAAGACAAAGTGTATTTATCACTTTAAAAAAATGATAATTATTGCAAATGTTATGTCTCAAAAAACTTTCGACAATCTTATTGAAAAAAATTGGAAATATAAAAATTATGAGCAAATTTGAAGATTTAACATCTTATCCGCTACCACGTAGATTGCGACGTGATTTAACAAAAAACCAAAACATACCATCTTTTCCGCTACTAGTAAAACAAGCCTAAGATTATTACGTAGTAATAATCCAAGATTGACTTTTGGTCAATCCTTTTGGCACCCGAAGGGTTAAACTAAAAGGTGGTAAATAAATTGAAGCTTAACCTTCAATTTATCAACTACTGCAGCTAGTTTTACTAGCAAAGGCCAATGCGTGAACGGTATAGATCACCTAATCCGGGACATTATTTAACAATAATTGAGTTTTCTGCATCTCTATCATTATCACTTGTTTTATTTGGACACAATTTTGGTCTTTTTTCTTCATATAAAGTACAAGTTTTAGATTATTCTATCGTTAGTGAAGTTATTAACGCTAATAACATGAAACAGAGAAAAGAATTAGTAACTCGATTAACATCGTAACCTCCATTTTATAGTAAATTCAGCGGTTTAAATGGGGCTGGTACTTTACTTTAACCTCGACGTCGTTTGACTCTAACTGAGGCTATAAAAGCTACTGATGAAGCAATTCCATCAATTGAAAATATTGTAGTATAAACGAAAAAAGTTAAGATTAGTAGATGGATGTACAAGTTTCACTTTTTTAAATTTCAAAACAAGCAATATTGGCACGTTTATGGTAACACAGTGCCTTACAATTTTGGCCCTAACAACGTATTAAGCATTTACGCATATGCCGAAAAACATTACCCTGACTTCGATCCACCTCCAAATTTTGGCATTAAATTTGACTATTCTCTTCCTGTTACTTTTTCTAATGCTATGAGTATTTCACGTAGCGTAGGTACTGCTGTGCTTGTACCTAAACTTGCTAATGCTATAAGAAAAAATAGCCAAGAATTAGTTGATGACTTTACATGCTTTAATTTCGGTTTAATCTACGAAGAAAAATTAGCAATATTCGGCTTCGATACATTACTTGCCAAAAGATTGACCGACTCGATTGCTCACATGGGAGCATTGTTTGATTCTAGTCAAAAATTAACAAAAGACCTATAAAAAAAAGGTATAAATATTAATATATATATTATCATGTTTCCAGCGAAGAGATATATGACGGTTATGAAAAAGCTTACGAGTATGATATGAACTATTATATGTCAAATTTTTGTAAAAAATTTAATATTGATCATACGAAACCCGAAAGTGTTTTTGCTTTTTTTAATGAACTTATGCTAGCCAGGATGCAAAAAGATTTGGAAATGTCACAATTACATATTAATGAATATTTTAACCCGGCAGAAAATTTAGTACAAAACCGAGTTACGCCAGAATATTTTATTAAACAAATTAGTGATTCTTTTTCTGACCAATTTACTACTAGTAAACAATTAAAATTTTTTATTCCCAGTGATAAATATAATCAGAAAAGATTATATAGTCAATTTCACTTGCGTAAAAAATTAATTGAAGATATTATTGATAGGTTTGAAAAAAGTGATACTTTAAGTAAAGTATTGATAAAAATTATTTTAAAGCGCAACTTAACCTTTTTATAAAAAAAAGAAAACTTGATTGTAGATATTCTTGATCTTGATAAAGAAGATTTATTTCAGAAAATTTTTGATGAAAACAAAAATAAATAAAATTTCTTTTTAGGAAATTTTTATAAGAGAAACTGAGGAATTTGACAAATTCTAGATATAACTATCTTTCGTGCTCAAAAAACAGAACCACTTGTAAAAGACAAAAATAACGTATTTTCTTTGGTTAGAAATGCGCAAAAAAAAAGCAGAGTTCGAATTTTCTAAAAGATCTTTAAGATCTTTTATCCAACAAAAATGTTTAATATGATAGGCCAAAATGTTGCTAGATTCCGAAAAAACGGTGATATATTAGAAACAAAGGGTGATTGTAATAAAAGCGATGATAGTGATATTGAATCTTCAATTAAAAAAATCATCAACTCAAACAAATAAAAATCAGGGTGAAGGAACAGCTTCACCCAGTCAGCATGAAGAGCTGCTGACCCAGCCCTAAGAAATGATTATCGTCCGATGCCTCCACTTGTGCCAAGATCTCCTTGGCACCCGAAGGGTTAAACTACAGGGTTACTTTGTTACGTCCAAACCAAAGAAACTTGCAAAGCAAGGATTTACCTTAGGTAAATCTTGGAGTATCACTTTGCTTTAAATTTAAATTGCAAAGCAATTTAAAGTGATAATCTTACGCATAGTGAAAGTTTTATAAGGTTGAATTTACCTTGGGTAAATCCTAACAAAGGGCGGGTAACTTCGCTACAAAAGGCTAGTAAAAATATAAAAAATTATAAAGTTCACACTTCATACTAAATTTTAGTTTAGTAAATTAAGTCTTTGTAGTGGATAAAATAAAGCTTAAGCTTTATTTTATCCACAAAGTTACAAGTAATAAAATACTACTTTGTCCGTAGTATTTCATTAACAAAAAGCAAATTTATTTTAATATATTTTTATAAACCATTATTATTCTACACTTACTTTAGCACCTGCTTGTTCTAGTTGTTGTTGTGATGTTTCTGCTTCTTCTTTTGAAACACCTTCTTTTACTACTTTTGGTAAAGATGTTGTAAACTCTTTTGCTTCTTTTAATCCTAATGATGTTAAATTTCGAATAGTTTTTAATACTGCAACACGCTTATCACTAGGCACGTCTTGTAAAACTACATTAAAAGAAGTTTTTTCTTCCGCTGCTTCTTGGTTCCCTGAACCACCATCTCCAGCAACTTGAGCAAAACCTCCTCCAACTGACGCTGAAGCGTCAACTCCAAAAGTTTGTTCAATTTCTGATACTAACTCTGCTGCTTGTAATAAAGTCATAGACTTTAATTTTTCAATAATTTCTTCAGTTATAGTAGGCATAATATTTATATTTTTAGTAGATTTGGTACATTTATACAATTTTTAAAAAATTTAGATTAGTCTTTATTTACTTCGTAAATAAAATAAAATTGAGTTTAAATTCATTTTATTTACAAGCCTAACCTTTGCTAATAAAAAAAACTAATTGCAATATTGAAGCAACCCTACAGCCTTTGCTAGTAAAACTAGTTGCAGTATTTAAGTAACCCTGCCTAAGATTATCACTTTAAATTGCCCTTTGGCCTTTTGGCACCCGAAGGGTTTGCCAAAAGGTTGCTTAAATACACCCGAAGGGTTAAACTACAGGGTTGTAAATAAAATGAAGCTTAAGCTTCATTTTATCAACTACCCTTTGGTAGCGAAGCAATTTAAAGCAAAGGATTGCCGAAGGCAATTTTGGATTATCACTACGTGATAATCTTAACAAAGTGATAATTTTATTTACTATTTTTGCTAGCAAAGGTTAAAAGGTTCGTCAATAACGGAACTATAGAATTATTTCACTTGTAATGTAAACCGAAAAATAGTTATCGTTTTGAAAATTGTGGAGCTTTACGCGCTTTTTTCAAACCATATTTTTTGCGTTCTTTACAACGCGCATCTCTTGTAAGATATCCTTTTTTTTTTAATGATCCTCTATATGATGGCTCATTTTCAATACTACAAAAAGCTCTAGCAATGGCTAATTGAATAGCTTCAGATTGGCCTTTTAGTCCACCGCCTCGAACTTTTACAATAACATTATACTCTTTTTGTAACTGTAATATATCTAATGGGGCTTGAATAGTTAATAAACAAGATGAGTTTTCTTGTACATATGAAAATCCAGATTTTCCATTGATAACAAAATTGCCATTTCCTTTTAGTATTTTAATTTCAGCTACTGCTGATTTACGACGTCCAACACCTTTTGCTATAATTTCATTATAATCAGACAATCTTTGTTCTCCTATTTTTCAATGATTTTAAAATGATGTATATCATACATCAGCCTTTGCTCTTCGGCAAAAAAAACTTTTTTAGATTTTTACTAGTGAAAATTTTAGAAAGCTTATTGTACTAAAGTAACGCTTTAAATTACCCGTAAAGTTTGCTAAAGGGCCCTTTAGTAGTAAAGCAAGCCGTAGGCCTTGACCGCTCTTTGGCACCCGAAAGGTTAAACTAGCTTTTTTGGTATTTAAGCTACCTGCCTAAGATTATTACGTAGTAATAATCCAAGATTTACCAAAGGTAAATCCTTTGGCCCTTTAAATTGCCCTTTGGCACCCGAAGGGTTAAACTACAGGGTTACTTTGTTACGGCCAAACCAAAGAAACTTGCAAAGCAAGGATTTACCTTAGGTAAATCTTGGAGTATCACTTTGCTTTAAATTTAAATTGCAAAGCAATTTAAAGTGATAATCTTACGCATAGTGAAAGTTTTATAAGGTTGAATTTACCTTGGGTAAATCCTACCGAAGGGTTGCTTGCTTCGCTACTAAATGAATTTTAGCTTTAGTTTATTTATAAGCTTAATCATTAGAGATTAAGCTATTCGTCAATCTTTACCTTTTGCTAGTAAAATTAAATACATAGAACAATCTTTAATTATTTTATGAAGTTTTTTATAGTGAAATTATCAAAGGCTACATAAATATTTATATATTTTTTATATACTATTACTAAGTAATAGTAGTTTATATAATAAAATTAAACTAATTGTAAGTTTAGTTTAATTCATTTTTTTTTACAATAAAATTTTCGGCCATTATATATAAATAGTATTTATACGATTTTCACTATAAACTTTAATTTATTAAATGTTTAAATATCTTAGACAAAGTTTTTAACTTTTTCTGTCTTTTCAAATAAATGATGACGTAAACTTGTTTGCCAAGGTCGATAAATTTTATTTACTGTAGGTGTAAGTGAGCTGTTCGTTTGATAGATACTAGTAGTAGATTTTATTTCTAGAACAAGGGAATTATTTTGAATTTTTTTATGTTTAAAATGTTTAGTTAAATTAAACGATTTAGCTGGGGATTTTATTTGGCTTTTTTTGTTTTGAAATGAAGAGAAAACATCAATAATTTTTTCAGTTGCCTGATAAATAGCATGTCTCGGATGAATACTCCCATTTGTCCAAATTTCTAAGATAATTTTTTCTTTAGTGTAATTATTTTGAAATTTTTTCTCTAGATTAGAAGGTTCTTTTTTAGTAAATTCATCAATATTTTGTATTGAGAAATTCACTTTAGTAATAGGCATAAAAATAGCATCAATAAAAAGAATATTAGTAGATGTCTTCATTTTTAAATTGTTTTTAAAATTTAAAAGTGTCGTTAATTTACCTTTTTTTTGTTTTTCATTTAATAATTTATTTTCTACTTTAACGTAGTTAAAGTTTGTCGTCGGAGCTAATCCCTTAAAATTTGCCTTCAGAGTTTCTTCACTATTACCGCTAGCCTCGCTATCAAGTTTAAAATTTTGAAAATCAGCTTTTTCGGTTGATTTTAAATTAGTTTGATTTTCACTTACAACAGCCTTTGCTAGCGAAGCTAGCTGCAGGCTTGCTTCGCTAGTAAAATGCGATTGAAAACTTTGTTGAATTAATTCAGATGGTGTTTGAATTATAAAATTTTTTCCTTTACAAATCATAAATTTCATTTCTAAACTACCATTATCTGATAATGTTGAAATGTATTGATCAGGATTTACACATTGTACAAATGCGGGTAATTTTAAATCACAAGCTTTTACAATTTTTGGTCCTTGAATTTTTAAAAATCCAATTTCACATTCATTAAATTTTTTATCACTTACAAAAATAAGTTGTTTTAAATTTAATAAAATATCTAATACCGATTCTCTTACACCTTTTATATTTGAATATTCATGGCTTACCCCTTGAATTTCAACACAAACAATAGCTAATCCGCTTAATTCAGACAGTAATGTTCGTCTTAATGCATTTCCAACAGTAATACTTTCACCTTGATTAAAAGGTCCTAGTTGAAATCGACCGTATAAACTGCGATTAGTCTCTACTCTAGATTCAATACAAGACAATAACACGTGTTCCATACTTTTTTTGTTTTAAATTAAAAATTTACACGTAGTTCTAGTAAAATTAAAAAATGAAGCTTAAGTTTTATTTTATTTACCCTAAAATTATTACGTAGTAATAATTCAAGATTGACTAAGAATAAATCCTTTGGCTTAGTGGCAAAGTAACCCTTTAGTTTAAACCTAAGACTAAACCAAGGCCCTATTAAAACTTTCACTGTGTTAAAGTTTTACTAATTTTTTGTTAGTATTTAAGTAATCCTGCCGAAGATTATCACTTCGTGATAATCTTAGGCGGGTAGCTTAAATACCAAAGGGCCTTTGCTAGCAAAACTAGCTGTAGTATTTAAGCAACCTTGCAGGTAGCTTAAATACTAGTAAAACAAGCCTGCAGCTAGTTTTACTAGCAAAGGCCAAAAGGATTGACCAAAGGTCAATCTTGGATTATTACTACGTAATAATCTTAGGCTTGCTTTGCTAGTAAATCTTACCAAAGGGCTAAAAAGCTTAATAAAATAAGCAAAGCTTATTTTTATTAGGCTAGCAAAGTTTGCAAGGTTGTAAATAAATTGAAGCTTAAGCTTTAATTTTTCAACTACAACAAGTTTTAAACTTGCTATAAGTTTAGACTATGTTTAAGTGAAAATTTTCTAAACTTAGAAATCAATTTAACGTTATTTTTTAAAAGTTTATTTCAGTGTCAAATATGAAAGATTATCTAGTTAAATTATCCAACTAAAGATTTTTTTTTGTCATCTCAAAACATATAAACGTTTAAATTCGTCTTTTCTTCGGAGGTCGGCATCCATTATGTGGAATTGATGTAATGTCTCGAATTAAAATTATTTTAATTCCAGCTTCTTGTAAACCTCGAATAGCAGTTTCTCTGCCTGGTCCAGGACCTTTTACTAAAACTTTGGCTTGTCTCATTCCTTGGTCCAATGAAGATTTTGCTACGGTTTCAGCAGCAATTTTTGCTGCAAAAGGAGTAGATTTTCGTGCCCCTTTAAACCCACAAGCTCCAGCTGATGACCACGAAATTACTTCGCCTTTTAAATTAGTTACACTAATAATAGTGTTATTAAAACTTGCTTGGATATGTACAATCCCTTTAGGTACTTTTCGTTTTACTTTTTTTGGAAGTGATTTTTTTGCTTGTTTTGCCATAATTCAAATTAAAAACTAATAATTTGTTTTTATACTGTATAAATTTTTTATTTATACATGTTATTTTTTATATGTATTTTAAATAGATAGAAACAATTTATCTAATTTTATTAGAATAAAATTTATTTGTTAGTTGAGAAAATAAAGCTTAAGCTTCATTTTATTTACAACTCATATAAAATTTTTACTTGGATTATATCCAAGTAAAAATTTTATAAAGGTAGCTTAAATACTAGTAAAACAAGCGCTTTTGGCACCCGAAAGGGTTAAACTAAAAGGTGGTAAATAAATTGAAGCTTAACCTTCAATTTATCAACTACTGCAGCTAGTTTTGCTAGCAAAAGCCTATTAAAACTTTCACTATGCCTAAAATTATCACTTCGTGATAATCCAAAATTTACTAGCAAAGCAAGCCTGTAGGCTTTGCTAGTATTTAAGTAACCCTTTGGCAAACCCTTCGGGTGCCAAAGGATTGACCAAAGGTCAATCTTGGATTATTACTACGTAATAATCTTAGGCAGGTAAGGCCTACGGCCAAATCAAAGGGCAATTTAAAGTGATAATCTTAAAGCTTGCTTTGATCTATGTTCAAATTTTACTAGGCAAACCCTTCGGGTACCAAAAGGCGGCTAGTTTCGCAATCAAAGTATATAATTAAATTTCTTAACCTTGTCGTTGTTTATGTTTTGGGTTCGAACAAATAACCATTATTTTTCGTTTTCTACGTATTAATCTACAATTTTCACACATTTTTCGAACAGAAGCACGAACTTTCATATCAATTTATTTTTAATTTAAAAAATTTATATTTAAATAGGTTTAAATATTTTAAAAAAATATTTATATTTATTTTTTTTTTTTATCACTTTCACGTAGCCTATAAACAATTCGCCCTCTTGTTAAATCATAAGGGCTTAATTCTACTGTAATTCGATCTCCTAATAATATACGTATAGAATTTCGTCGTATTTTCCCAGAAACATGTGCAAGCACTTGAAATCCATTTTCTAATTTTACTTTAAACATTGCATTTGAAAGACACTGGGTCACGACACCTTGCATTTCAATACGATTAGATTTTTTGTTACTCAATTTTTTATTTTTGTAAAGTTTAACTATATATTTACTAGCAACGAAAGTTTTTGTTAACTATGCTAGTATCAGTAGCAAAGCTACCTAGGATTATCATTTTGCGATAATCTAAAATTTACCTTTGGTAAATTTTCTGGTAGCAAAGCAACCCTGACCAAGATTATCACAAAATGATAATGCAAGATTTGCTTTGCTAGTAAATCTTACATTATTACTACCTAATAATCTTAGGCAGCTAGCTTCGCTATACCAAATAAATTAAAAATTATTATTTTACCAAATTGAACACAAAATTTCTCCCCCAATTCCACGAAAGCGAGCTTCTTTATCAGTCATAATTCCTTTAGATGTAGAAAGAATGGCAATTCCCATACCTCCTAAAACTTTTGGAATTTCTTTATGATTTGCATAAATTCGAAGACCTGGTTTACTAATTCTTTTTAAATTAGTAATACATGGTCTTTTTTCACGACCATAGTATTTTAAATAAATTGTAATACCACTTTTATGGTTATTGAATTTTTTCTGCTGATCTTCATGCTGCGTTTTAGAGAGTAAATCAATGGAATCACGAGTTAAAGAAGCTGACGATGTTGTTTTCGTAGTTTCGGTTTTTTTTTGTGTATTTGAATATTGCTTAAATTGATCAATAGGTGAAGAAAATATTTGAAATGATTCTATAAAACCTTGTTTTTCTAAAATTTCACAAATTTGTTTACTAATACGAGTTAATGGGATGGATACGGTTTGACTTTTTATTAAATTTGCATTTCGAATACGAGTCAAGATATCACTAATAGTATCATTCACCATTTTTATATTTCCTTAAAATATTTAAATGTTTTTAATTTAAAATACTAAAATATTAGTACCAAAGTAAGATGGTTAGCAAAATAAGCTATATTTACTTTGCAAGCTTGTAAAGTAAGCAAAACTTTTTTACTAATTTTTTAGTAAAAAATTAGTCGGCTCTTGGTAAGCAAAAACTTTCACTTTGCTCTTGCTTACCGAACAGAGTTGTAAATAAAATAAATTTAAGCTTCATTTTATTAACTATCGAAGATTAGCACGTAATGATAATCCAAAGTTACCGTTGAAAATTTTTTAAATTACCTATGAAATTTGTCTAGTAAAACAAGCCCCTAAGATTATCACTTCGTAATAATTCAAGATTGACTACCAAAGCAAGCCCCCTTGGTAGCTTAAATACCAAAGGATTGCCAAATACAATCTTGGATTGTTACGAAGTACTAATAACAAAGTAACTCTGCATCCTTTGCTAGCCTTTGCTTTGCCTTGTAAAGCAACGATTTACCTTCGGCCTTTGCTAGCAAAGCTAGAGCTCCAGTATTTAAGCAACCTTTTAGTTTAACCGTTTCGGGTGTAGCGCAGAAACCCTGCAGGTAAAGCCTACGGCCAAACCAAAGGGCCAAAAGGATTGACCAAAGGTCAATCTTGGATTATTACTACGTAATAATCTTAGGCTTACTTTGCTAGTCAATTTTGGATTATCACGAAGTGATAATCTTAGGCAGGGTTGCTTCGCTACAAAAGGAAAGTTTGACTAGCAAAGGCAAGTACTTTATTTCATTTTAAATGGCATACCAAATTCTTTTAAAAGAGCTAGTCCTTCTGGGTCAGTTTTTGAACTTGTAATAATAGAAATGTCCATACCTCGGATTTGATCAATTTTATCATAATCAATTTCGGGGAACATCAACTGTTCTTCTAAACCTAAACTGTAATTTCCATTACCATCAAAGCTTTTTAAACTAATTCCTTGAAAATCTCGGATTCTTGGTAATGCTAAATTTATTAGCCTATCTAAAAAACCATACATTCGATCACCTCTAAGAGTGACTGATACTCCGACTGGCATATTTGGTCGAAGTTTAAATCCTGCGATTGCTTTTTTAGAACGAGTAACTACCCCTTTTTGTCCAGCAATAATAGAAAGTTCATTTAAACACGAGTCTAATACTTTTGCATTTTGCGAAGCAGCTCCTAAACCTCGATTTATTACAATTTTTTGCACTTTAGGAGCTTGAAATTTATTTTTATACTGAAATTGTTCTATTAATTTAGGAACAACATTTTGAAAATAAAGCTTTTTTAATCTTTGTGCCATACTGTTTTTCTATCTAATTATATTTTAAATTAAAGAACCTCTGGAGCTAAAGAAACGATTTTAGTAAAATTTCGATCTCGAAGTTCACGAGCCACAGGTCCAAAAACTCTTGTTCCACGTGGATTATTTTCTTTATTAATAATTACAGCTGCATTATCATCAAATCGAATAATCATACCATTATTACGGCGCAACCCTTTACAAGTTCGCACAATTACGGCTGTTACAATATCAGATTTTTTTAAAGCCATGTTTGGAATAGCATCTTTCACAACTGCAACAATAATATCGCCAATACTAGCTGATTGTTTTTGAGTTCCACCCAAAACTCGAATACACATAAGTTTCCGTGCACCACTATTGTCAGCGACATTGAGAAATGATTGAGGTTGAATCATAATTAGTTTAGTGTAATTTAATAATTAAATTTTTTAACCAAATAAATTTAGTCTTAGCTTTTTTTTGTAGCTAAACAACTCTAGAGTATCCCAACTTAAAATTTTCACTATGTGATAATCTAAAATTTCTTTGCTTTGGGACTAGTAAAATAAGAAAAGCTTATTTTATAAAACTAGTTTTACTAGTAAAAAACTATTAAAACTTTCACTATGTGAAAGTTTTATAAGGCCTTTGTTAACAAAGCTAGCTCCAGTATTTAAGCAACCTTTTAGTTTAACCGTTTCGGGTGTAGCGCAGAAACCCTGCAGGTAAAGCCTACGGCCAAACCAAAGGGCCAAAAGGATTGACCAAAGGTCAATCTTGGATTATTACTACGTAATAATCTTAGGCTTGCTTTGCTAATAAATCTTGGATTATCACGTAATGAGAATTTTAGGCGAGTAGGTTAAATACCAAACGGCAAAATTATTTATAGCAAAACAAACGTTTCGCTAGCAACTGAGCTTGTGGTACTAGTCATATTTAATACTAAGTTTATTAGCTGTGTTAGCTGTGCTACTAATCAAACTAGTCTATCGTAACATAATTTTTTATTAAATATTTACTATTAAGTAAGTCTAAAACTAAATTTTGCTACTAATTAAACTAGTTTAAAATTAATTGTATTAATTTAATACAAAATTGTTTTTCTATAAGCAGCTTATTTATTTGTTACTTGAGGATTTTTTACAACAAATTGTGTTGAAATTGGCATTTTATAAGAAGCAATCCGCATTGCATTTCGAGCTACAGTTTCAGAAACTCCTTTAAGTTCATATAAAATTTTTCCTGGTTTTACTACTGCAACCCAATATTCTGGAGATCCTTTTCCTGACCCCATTCGAGTTTCTGCGGGACGCATTGTAATTGGTTTGTCCGGAAAAATACGAATCCAAAGCTTTCCTCCACGTCGTGCATAACGCGTCATCGCACGTCGGCCTGACTCAATTTGTCTAGAAGTTATCCAACAAGGTTCAAGAGCTTGTAAAGCAAAATCACCAAATGCGATGGTATTTCCTCGACTTGCAGTTCCACGCATTCGACCTCGGTGTTGCTTACGATATTTTGTTCTTTTAGGGCTTAACATAATAAAAAACCTCTATTAATATTTTATTTATTTTTTAAATAAGGATTGCCGTAGGCAATTTTGGATTATCACACTGCCTTTGCTTTAAGTTGTTAATATTTCAACGTTGTTGAAATATAAGCAATTTAAAATGACAATCTTACCCTTGCAGGGCTCGTTCCTGGAAAAATTAATTTGCTAAAAAATTTTCTACGTATATTTTTTAGCAAGCTAGCAAATACACATGTTATAGCAAAGACTTGTGAAAGTAACATTGCTACCCGAAATTTAAAAAATTTCGGTAGCTTTGGTTTATTACCATAAAATTCTCATTAAAAGTAAATCTAAATTTGTTTTAAAATAAACAAAATTTAGTGCTTAAGATAAAAAAAATTGTTAAAGTCTCACGCTTAAATTATTTCATCATAAAACAATATAATTTTTTTTTACTAGTTACTAGCTTAAATTTAAGTTTCTTTTTATTTAGAACCTAAGATTATTATTGCATGATAATCCAAGATTTACTAGCAAAGTTATAAAATGAAGCTTAAACTTCATTTTATTTACCTCGTTGGTAGGATTTACCAAAGGCCTTTGCTAGCAAAGCTAGCTCCAGTATTTAAGCCACCTTTTAGTTTAACTCTTTCGGGTGCCAAAAAAGCTTGCTTTGCTAGTAAATCTTGGATTATCACTTTGCTTTAAATTTAAATTGCTTCGTAGCGAAGCAACTCTGTAGGTAAAGCTACGGCCAAACCAAAGGTCCTATTAAAATTTTCACATAGTGAAAGTTTTATAAGGTTGGATTTATTCGGACTTTGCTAGCAAAGCTAGCTACAGTAGCGAAGCAACCTTGCCTAAGATTATCACGAAGTGATAATCTAAGATTTACCTAAGGTAAATCCTTGCTTTGCAAGTTTCTTTGGTTTGGCCGTAACAAAGTAACCCTGCAGGTAACTTTGTTACCAAAGGGTAGGCCTTACCTACAGGGTTGCTTCGCTACAAAGGAACAAAGCAACCCTGCAGCTTTTGCTAATAAAACTAGCTACAAGCTAGTTTTACTAGTTTAACCCTTCGGGTGCCAAAGGGCAGGTAGCTTTGCTACTAGTAAAACAAGCCTGCAGCTAGTTTTACTAGCAAAGGCCAAAAGGATTGACCAAAGGTCAATCTTGGATTATTACGTAGTAATAATCTTAGGCTTGCTTTGCTAGTAAATCTTACCAAAGGGCAATTTAAGGCGATAATCTTAGGGGTTGTTTTACTAGTATTTAAGTTACCTGCCTAAGATTATTACTTAGTAATAATCCAAGATTGACTTTTGGTCAATCCTTTGGTAATAAAATTACCTGCAGAGTTACTTTATTCCTTTGCTAATATTTCAACTTTGTTAAAATATAAGTTTTAATATAAACAAAGCAAGAGGACGATTTTAGATTATCACAAAATGATAACCTTAGGTTATTTCACTACGGCTAGCTTGTTAGTAAAGTTTAAAATAATTTAGTTTACAAAAAAGATACATATAAATTAGTTTTTTATACAAGTTTGATTTTTAAAGTAAAAATACTTTTGGAAGAAAAATTAGGTTGAGTAATAATTTTTATTAGCGACAAATTTTTACCCTAATTAATTTTAAGGTAGTCTTAATTATTGTAAATTTATTTCACCATTAAAAATCCAAATTTTAATTCCTAATATTCCATAAATAGTTTTTGCTGTTTTGTATGAATAATCAATATTTGCTCGTAAAGTTTGTAATGGTACACGACCTTCTCGTACCCATTCAGTCCTTGCAATTTCAGCACCATTTAAACGACCTGCAATTTGAATTTTTATTCCTTTTACTCTTGCTCTTTTGCAGCGTCGAACAGCTTGTCGAAGTGCATAACGAAAACTACCTCGTTTTTCAAGTTGATCCACCAAAAAATCTGCAATCAAACTAGCTTTTGTATCAGGATTAGCTAATTTAATAACATGAAGTGAAATTTTAGGAGAATCAATATTTATTGGAAGTTGTAAATCTTGATTTGAAATTACATTTTGTTTTTTATTTAATTTCTTTTGTTGTAAAACAATCTGCGAATTTGAGTCAAAAAGACGTTGTGAACAAGCAAGTTTACTTTGAAGTTGAAATTTAGAAAAATTTGAAAAATTTGTAACATTAAAATTTTTTAAACGATATTTTTTTAATTTTTGTTCAAGTAATTTTCGGATTTCTTCCAAATTTTTTTTATTTTGACCAATTAAAACACCTACTCGTACTGCACGAATTTGAATTTTTATTTCATCTAATTTTCTTTGAATTTCAATGCTTTCTATTCCAGCATTAGAATACTTGTCTTCAGAATTAGAAAACTTCTCAACAAGTAGTTTTCTCAGAAAATAATCTTCAACTAATAATTGTGGGTATTTATTCGTTTTAGCAAACCATTGAGATTTATGTTTTTTTGTAATACCAAGACGAAACCCAAAAGGGTGGATTTTTTGTCCCATAAAATTATAATTTTTTTGTAAAATTTTGTACTTATTGTTATTTATACCAATAATAAGAAATTACCTTAAAATATAAACTTTAAATTTAGTAGGTATATAATAATTTTAGTTTTTTTGAACTAAGTTTTACTTCTTTAGTCAGGCTAATCTCCAACTAGACCAGTCTTTTGAGAGTTCCTAGACTAGCCTAATAAAATAAGCAAAGCTTATTTTATAAACTTTGCTTACATTTAAACTTTGTTTAAATATTAGCAATTTAAAGTGATAATCTTACCCTTGCAGGGCTCGTTCCTGGAAAACTAGCCTTAATTAGCTTTGAGCTACAAAAGATTTAGTAAAATAACGGTGGAAAAAAATAGAATTTTTTCCTATTAGCTTTATAAAATTTTTTTTATATAACAATTAGTAAAACAAGCAGAGTGTACAACAAGTTTTAAATTTAGGAGATGCAAATTTTGCAAGGTTATAAAAATTTTGACCTTTAGCTTACCCTACAGGTTTGCCTAGTAAAAAAAAGCTTTTTTGACCTTTGCTAGTAAAATTAGCTGCAGTAGCGAAGCCACCCTTCGGGCAAGGCCTACGGCTTGCTTCGCTACCAAAGGATTGCCAAAGGTAATCTTGGATTATTACTTCGTAATAATCTTAGGTAGTTGATAAATTGAAGCTTAAGCTTCAATTTGTTTACCACCCTGCCTAAGATTATCACAAAGTGATAATCTTAGAAAAACTATGTTTTTATTACTAGTAAAACTAACAAAGGCCTATTAAAACTTTCACATAGTGAAAGTTTTATAAGGTTGGAAAAACTATGTTTTTCTGACCAAAGGATTGCCAAAGGCGATCTTAGATTGCCACTTCCTGATAATCTTAGGGTAAATAAAATGAAGTTTAAGCTTCATTTTATAACTTTGCTAATAAATCTTGGATTATTACTTCGTAATAATCTTAGGTAATTGATAAAATGAAGCTTAAGTTTCAATTTATCAACTACAACAATCTTTTTAAGATTCTCATTAGTAAATTACTTTGTAAAAATTTTTTTTAATAACAAGTTGTTTTACTACTAGTAACTAATAAATGCTAAATTAAATTAGTGTTTAAAAAAGAAATTTAAATTTAGCTTAAAGTTTATCGTCTTAATTTTTTATCTTTTCTAATATGTCCACGAAAAGTTCGTGTTGGTGAAAATTCGCCTAATTTGTGACCAACCATTTGATCAGTAATAAATACTGGAACATGTTCACGACCATTGTGAACTGCAATAGTATGATTAATCATAATAGGGACAATTGTGGAAGCTCGTGACCATGTTAATATAACTTTTTTTTGGCCTAACTTGTTTAATTTTTCAATTTTTTTTAAAAGATGATCTGCTACAAAAGGACCTTTTTTTAATGAACGAGACATGAATAAATTTTCTTTTTATAAATAAATTTAAAAAATAACTACTATCTGAAAATAATATTTTTTTCTCACTAGCTAATAAAAAAATTTTATTTTTTTACTTATTAAAAATAAATTTTTTAATTTATTTTAATTAACTAAAAACATTAAATTCTCGTACACAAATTGTGGTAAGATTATATTTGATATTCCAAATTTAAGTAAGAAATAACATTTCTTAATATTATTTTGTTTTAAGTATTTTAATTTTTTAGTCCATTAACTTTTGCTAGTAAAATTAATTCCAGTAGCGAAGTAACCCTGCTTAAGATTATCAGATTATCACTTCGTGATAATCTGATAATCTTAGGCAGGGTTACTTCGCTACTATCAAAAAACTATTAAAACTTTCACTATGCCTAAGATTATCACTTCGTGATAATCCAACATTTACTTTTAGTAAATCCTTGCTTTGCAAGGCAAAAGGAAAGTTTTATAAGGTTGCCCTTGCCCTTTGCTAATATTTCAACTTTGTTGAAATATAAGCAAAGCAACGGGGGTAGGAAAAACATAGTTTTTCCAACCTTATAAAACTTTCACTGGGTGAAAGTTTGATTAGCCTCGTTTCTGGAAAAACTATGTTTTTCTGACCAAAGGATTGCCAAACACAATCTTGGATTATCACGTAGTGGTAATCTTCCAGTTATTTTATTAGTGCTATTTATTTTCGTTTTCGAAGAATTAATGAATTGCTATATTTTTTGGATTTTCGAGTTCGTTGACCTAATGCTGGTCGACCCCAAGGTGTAACGGGATGTGAGCGTCCAATTGGAGCCCGACCTTCCCCCCCTCCGTGCGGATGATCTACAGGGTTCATAACAACTCCACGTACAGTTGGTCGTTTGCCAAGCCATCGTGTTCGTCCAGCTTTTCCTAATTTTAAATTAATAAAATCCATATTTCCAACTTGTCCAATGCTTGCCCAACAATGTTTTGAAATAAGACGAATTTCTCCTGACGGTAATCTTAAAGTTACAAATTTACCTTGTTTTGCAATTAATTGAGCAGCAGTTCCAGCAGCTCGTGCTAATTGTCCTCCTGATCCTGGATAAAGTTCAATATTATGAATTTGACTTCCTAAAGGCATATTTGAAACAGGTAGTGAGTTTCCAATCACTATAGGGGCATTTACATCAGCAATAACATTTTCTCCTAATTTTAATCCATGCGGATATAAAATATATTTTTTATCTCCATCTTCATAATGAAGTAATGCAATTCGAGAATTTCGGTTTGGATCATATTCAACTGTAACTACTTTTCCAGTTATTCCTATTTTTTTTCTTTGAAAATCTATTTCTCGATACAATTTTTTATGACCTCCACCACGATGTCGACTTGTAATAATACCACGATTATTTCGACCTTTTGGTTGATGTATCCATGACGTTAATGATTTTTCTGGTTTTTTTTTCGAAAGTTCATTAAAATCGGATACTGAGCGATTTCGTGTGCCGGGTGTATAAGCTTGATAATTACGAATACTCATAATAAATTACTAATTTCAATATATTGATGTTTAGAATTAATACTTTTTTTGCTAGACAAAACAAAGCAAAATTTCTCAAGAAAATCTAAGAAAAAATCTCTACTTTTTAACAAGCAAATCAAATTTAGTTAAAGTTTAATTTTAATCTAAACATTACTACACATGGGCGGCAGTTTTAGATTAACTTTAGTTAACCTTCATTTATAAAAACATAAAAACGGGCAGTTTATACAGTTTCTGTAATAAAAAATTTTGCCCTTTGGCACCCGAAGGGTTTGCCAAAGGGTTACTTCGTTACCCTTTGGTAGGATTTACCTTTGGTATTTAAACTATTTACAGCTACAGGGTTGTAAATAAAATGAAGCTTAAGCGTCATTTTATCAACTATAAAAAGAAAGTTTTACTAGTTTTTTAGTAGTATTTAAGTAACCCTGCCTAAGATTATCACTTTAAATTGCCCTTTGTCATCTTTTAGGGTTTGCCAAAGGGTTCCTTCGTTACTAGCAAAGCAAGCCTAAGATTATTACTACGTAATAATCCAAGATTGACCTTTGGTCAATCCTTTTGGCCTTTGCTAGTAAAACAAGCCCTTTTGGGATTGAAGCTACCTGCCTAAGATTATTACGTAGTAATAATCCAAGATTTACTAGCAAAGCAAGCCTATAGTCTAGGCTTTGCTAGTAAAACTAGCTGCAGGCTAGTTTTACTAGTAGCGAAGCAAAACGTAGGCCTTGCCCGCCCTTTGTTACAGGGTTGCTTCGCTACAAAGCAAAGGCTAGCAAAGGCCAAAAAAGCTAGTTTTACTAGTTTAACCCTTCGGGTGGAGGGAAGCAACCTAACCCTTCGGGTGCCAAAAGGCCAAAGGTCGGGCAAAGCCTACGGCTTGCTTTACTACTAGTAAAACTAGCAGTTTCTAAAATGAAGCTTAAGCTGCATTTTATTTACTTGTTTTACTAGGCAAAGCCTATGGCAAAACCAAAGAATTTGACAAAGGTAAATGTTGGATTATCACATAGTGATAATCTTATTATGTAATACTCTTAGGCGAGTAGCTTAAATACCAAAAAACAAATTCATTCACTATTTGAACAATTTGTTTCAAAGCTTATCAAACATGTTTTTAGATTCTCATTAATAATGAGAATTATTAAAAAACGTTTTGTAAATTTATTAAGTAACTAAATTTGAATTATTGGGAAAATTAGGAAGAGAATCTCCTGACTCTAATGTAATAATAACTCGTTTGTAACGAGAACGGTATCCCTTTGACGCACCTAAAACTTTTTTTTTTCGGGGCGATCGATGAGTGTTTACAGCAAGAACATTTACTTTAAACAAATCTCGGATTAATTTTTTAATTTGTGATTTATTTAATTTCAAATCGACATCAAATGTATATTGAGCGTTTTGAATTAATCGAACAGATTTTTCCGTTGAAACAGGATATTTAACTAAATCAATTATCATATTATTTTTATAAAAAAATATTTATTAAGTAAATTTTAGTTTACTTTAAGAAACATAAATTTATATAGTCCTATATTAGTTTTTAAAAGTTTGAAAACTTTTACTTTGTTTAAAAGTAAATAAACACGTCAAAAAAGTTTTTACTTTCACAAATTGACTTACTAGAAATGAATTCTAGATTTTCACTAAAAAGTTTTAATAGTTTTTTGCTAGTAAAACTAGCTGCAGTATTTAAGCCACCCTGCCTAAGATTATCACGAAGTGATAATCTAAGATTTATCTTTGGTAAATCCTTGCTTTGCAAGTTTCTTTGGTTTGGCCGTAACAAAGTAACCCTGCAGGTAACTTTGTTACCAAAGGGTAGGCCTTACCTACAGGGTTACTTGACTACAAAGGAACAAAGTAACTCTGCAGGTAACTTTATTACTAAAGGATTTATCAAAGGAAAGGCTTTTGCTAGCAAAGCTAGCTGCAGTAGCGAAGTAAACCCTGAAGGTAGCTTCGCTACTGCAGCTAGTTTTACTAGCAAAAGCCAAAAGGGCTTGTTTTAGACTTATAGCCAAGCCAAGAGAGCTTATTTCATTTCACTAGGTAAGTTAAAAGGCATAGTTTTTATTTTTTATTTAAAAATAGTTTTTAATTGACTATATATTTTATATATATAAAATATATATGTACATACATTTATATTATTAAAAAGTAAATCAATTTAGGGTGTGTAGCTCAGTGGATAGAGCACGTGGCTACGAACCACGGTGTCGGGGGTTCGAATCCCTCCTCGCTCAAATTAGTATACAATAATTTATATATTATATATAGATGTTAGATGTTATAGATAACATCTATATAGTAGTTTTAATTTAGATCTATACACATATAATATAACTTATATTAAATAAATTATTTTTTTTAGTTTTTCTTAAAATTTTAATGTAATTTAGTTGTGAAATAGCTACTATATTAAATTAAAAAATAAAATTTTTTTTATTAATTTTAATAAAAAGTTGCATTCTTTAAAATGCAATAATATAACTATATATAATTATAGTTAAATTTATGAAATAAATTTTTCAATTAAATAAATAGTTACATTAGTAGCAACGCAAATTTACCGCTACCTTGCTATCAAAGTTTAAAGAATTATAAGATAGAAATTATGTTTGTTATTTTGAATAACAAAATCATATTTTTTTATGTTTTAAAGCAATACGATTGCACAACAAAGTTAATAAATTATACTTGTTCATGTTTTAATAGTAAGATAGTGGTAAAAAAAAATTTTTAAGCTTTGATAGTTTGCTATCAAAAAACAAAGTTAAAATAAATTTGATTACTAAAAAATTAATTAAAATTTTATGACTTCTTTATCTTTAAATGAAAATTTAAATAATTCTGAAACCTTAACCCCAACAAGAGTTATAGTTATTACATCTGGAAAAGGTGGAGTTGGAAAAACTACTGTCACAGCAAACTTGGGAATGTCTATTGCCCGCCTTGGGTATAAAGTAACATTAATTGACGCCGATATTGGTTTAAGAAACCTAGACCTTCTTCTTGGGTTAGAAAATCGCATTTTATATACAGCCATGGATGTTTTACAAGGTGAGTGCCGGTTAGACCAAGCTTTAATTCGAGATAAACGGCAAAAAAATTTAGCTTTACTAAGTATTTCTAAAAATCGACAAAAGTATAATGTTACTCGAAGAAATATGGAAAATTTTATTAAAGCTATTAGTTCGTTAGGGTATCATTTTATTTTAATTGATTGCCCTGCGGGAATTGATGTAGGCTTTATTAATGCGATTTCACCTGCTCAAGAATCATTAATTGTAACTACTCCTGAAATTACTGCAATTCGAGATGCTGATAGAGTAGCAGGTCTTTTAGAAGCAAATGGTATCTATAATGTAAAATTATTAGTAAATCGTGTTAGACCTGAAATGATACAAAAAAATGATATGATGTCAGTTAGTGATGTTCAAGAAATGTTAGGAATTCCTTTATTAGGTGCAATTCCTGAAGATAATCAAGTCATTGTTTCAACTAATCGAGGTGAACCATTAGTGTTAAAAAAAAAATTGACTTTATCAGGTATCGCTTTTGAAAACGCAGCTCGACGACTAATTGGAAAACAAGATTATTTTATTGATTTAAATACACCATACAAAGGTGTGTTTCAAAAAGTACAAGATTTTTTTTTACGAAATTAATTTAAAAATTAGTTTTTATTTCTTATACGCTTGATATATTTCTTTTGTGTTAAAATTGCCAATAAACTCGCATTATCGGTTGGCTACTCCTGCGATAAGTTTAAACTATGTTTAAATTCGTAAAATCTTAATAAAATTACTAAAAAAAGCCTATAGCAAAGATCCTTTACCTTTTGATAGCTAAAATATTAGCTACAAATACAGAGTTACTAAATTATATAAAGTTTTTTCTGCTTTTAAAAAGTAAATGAAAAAGCTCCATTTTATTTCTAGCAAAAAGTTTTTACCTTTGCTAATAAAACTAGCTGCAGTAGCAAAGCTACCAAGGGATTGCCAGAGGCAATCTTGGATTATCACGTAGCTAAGATTATCACTATATAATAATCCAAAATTTACGTTTGACTTTTGCTAGTATTTAAATAACCCTGCCTAAGATTATCACTTTAATAAAATTATCACTTTAAATTTAAATCGTCCTTTGGTAAGATTTAAATTTAAAGTGATAATCTTAGGAAAAACAAAATTTACTTACCAATTAAAAAAACTTCGTATCAAAAATTTAAAAATATTATATGGCAAGAAAAGCTGTTGAACAAACCGGATTAATTCCTAGATCTATTATTCGAACTTTAGATCGATTTAGAAAGCAATTGTTTCCAGAAGCTGAACAACTTATAATTCAAGAATTTCGAATTTCAAGATCTCAATTTATAGTTTCTATAAAATGTTTAGCAAGTTTAATATTTATTCCTTTAATAGTAAATTATTTTTTAAAAAATTTTATTCTAATGCCTTTGACAGAGAAATTTTGGAATACACAACAACCTGAAATTTTTTTAAACTCATATCAGCAAGATCGAGCCTTTAACGAGTTAAAAAAATTTCAAGATAAACTTTATTTTGATTATTTATTAAACGATTTAGAAATATCTGATACTAAGCAAATTAATTTAAATAAACAATACTGTGAAAATTTAAATATTGATATAGAAGATAAAAGTACTAATTTTAATTTACAAAATTTACCCAAAGAAAAATGGTTAAATAATAAATCTTTTGAAAAAAATGAAAAAAATGTATTTTGTAATTTAGTTTTAAACCAAGTTAGTATGACAAATAAATTAAATACAGATACACTTCCATTAAATGAAATTATACAAACAAAAATTCAGCATAAAACTTTGGAGTTAGCTATCCATTATAATTATCAAAGTATTTTGGCTATTACTAACTTACTCGGTGATTTTGTTACATTTCTCGTAATTAGTTTATTACTCATATATATGAAAGCTGAAATTACTATTTTAAAATCATTTTTGACTGAATCAATTTATAGTCTTAATGATACAAAAAAATCATTTTTATTAATTTTAGGAACAGATTTACTTGTAGGATTTCACTCACCTCGTGGATGGGAAATTTGTTTAGAATTATTATTGCGCCATTTTGGGTTTCCAGAAAACAAAGATTTTGTATTTTTATTTGTGGCTAGTTTTCCTGTTTTATTAGATACAGTGTTTAAATATTGGATTTTTAGATATTTAAATAAAATTTCACCTTCTACAGTTGCAACTTATCATAGCATGATTGAATAATTTATTTTTCCTAGAAATAGAAATTACGAAAATTTTTTTTATAGGCTTTACCTTTGGGCTTTGCTAGCAAAGCTAACTACAGTATTTAAGCAACCTTGCAGCCTTTGCTAGTATTTAAGTAACCCTACAGGTAACTTAAATACCAAAGGGCCTTTGCTAGCAAAACTAGCTGTAGTATTTAAGCAACCTTGCAGGTAGCTTAAATACTAGTAAAACAAGCCTGCAGCTAGTTTTACTAGCAAAGGCCAAAAGGATTGACCAAAGGTCAATCTTGGATTATTACTACGTAATAATCTTAGGCTTGCTTTGCTAGTAAATTTTGAATTATTACGAAGTAATAATCTTAGGTAGTTGGTAAAATCAAGTTTAAGCTTCATTTTATAACTTTGCTAGTAAATTTTAGCAAGTAATTTTGCTATAAGTGAAACACTATTCAAAGGAACGTTTTATTCTAGCTAGCTTACTTCCAAAAGCAACAAACTCAAGGTTTGTTGTTTTTAGAAAAAAAAAATTAACTTTATTTTTATTAAAAATTTTTTTAACAAAAATAGAAAAACAAATTACATGTATAAAAAAAAATGTTATATAATAATATATTATTATGGTGGGCGTTGCCAAGTGGTTAAGGCACTGGGTTGTGGTTCCAGCATTCGCGGGTTCAAATCCCGTCGTTCACCCAGTTACATATGTTTTTTTATAGCAAAAAAATATTTTATAAATTAAAAAATTTAATTTTTAGCTACAAGACTTTAGCTAACGTCATTATTAATAAAACAACTCTGTAGTTGAAATATAAAAAAATTTTACTTTTTCACTCTGTAAATTTTGTATTTTTACGTGCTGCTAATCTTTAGCGATCGCTAATTGATAAAATTAATCGAAATTCATTTTACTCGCAATTTTTTAATTTTTAGTTTAACTCATTCTATAATAAAAAAAAATACATTTTTTACTAGACTATATTTTTAATACGGTCTTTTACGTATAAAGCGGATGTAGCTCAGTTGGTAGAGCGTGGTCCTTCCAAGTCCAATGTCGCGCGTTCGAGTCGCGTCATCCGCTTTTTGTTTTAAATAAAAATTTTTTACTTAATTTTACAGCTGTTTTACATTTATAATTATAAAAACAAAAAAATAGCTATAAAATTAAGTAAAAAATTTTACTTATATTAGTAGTAAAATAAAAAATATTTTGTTTATAATATTAAACAAAATAAACATTTTTTATTTATTTAATAAATGAACAGATAAAATTTAGATTTAGATTTTAATCTATTACATATTTTTATTTAAAAATTTATACTCCTATATATTTATATATAAAATATAATTTATGACACTTATTTTTCAATTAACTCTTTTTGCATTCGTTGCTTTATCTTTTT
>VFQR01000702.1_pt1 | contig 36805 bp, 26 predicted proteins | sample 3512321 | NCBI WGS metagenome assembly VFQR01 (sample SAMN10412374, study PRJNA504923) | tailings metagenome | isolation source: Relicate 3 Philex TSF1 revegetated site | place: Philippines: Tuba, Benguet | collected 2017-08-29 | reverse complement strand
CGTTGAATCAGAAACCCTCAACCTTGGGAATCCCCAAAATGTCACCACAGACTAGTCGGCTGTCTGCTGCCCATCAGCATTAGGGTATCCGAGGATGAGCGCCTGCGCTCCCACCCCTGGTGCATGGGGGCCTTGGCGGGGGCTTTCACCGCAAACGGAAATCAAAGTTCTTCACCAGACCACGAAATTGCGCGAGAGTGCGAGTCCCGTAGGGGTCACCAGTTCCGTCAGGCTGGGCCTGCTGGAGCCTCCGCCCGTCTCATGCTAGCCTTCTCCGGTCTGGGGGTCCCGCAGCATGCATGGGCAGTCCGCGGCAAGGCTGATCGTCCATGGGCCGTTCCGGATCGAACGGGCCGACGGCACGCGCATCGACCTGCGCAGCCGCAAGGGCCAGGCCCTGCTCGCCATGCTCGCCACCTCGCCAAGCGGCGACCGCACCCGTGCCTGGCTCCAGGATCATCTGTGGGGCAGTCGCGGCCGCGAGCAGGCACAGGGCAGCCTTCGAAACGAGATCCTCCAGATCAACCGCCTGCTGCAACGGCACGACCTGCCGCCGCTCATCGTCACGCGCGACAGGGTCGGCCTCGACCGCAGCCGGATCCGCCTCGAGCCCGCGTCAGGCACCTTCCTCGAAGGTGTGGACATCGCCGGCGAGGACCAGTTCGAGGACTGGCTTCGCGAGATGCGCACCGGCACCGCCCCGGTGTCGCCGGTCACGGTGCCGGCACCGCCGGCGTCCGTCGAGCCGCCGGCGACGACCGCCATCGTCGTGCTGCCCTTCGCCAACGCCACCGGCGATCCAGGGTCCGACTATCTCGCAGTCGGGGTCGCGGACGAGCTGCAGCACCGGCTGTCGCGCCTGCGCTGGCTGATGGTGATCACCCCGGGCCTTCGCCCGGCGGCCGCCGAAACCGATCTCGAAGCCGGGCAGCGGCTGGGCGCGCGCTATGTCCTCACCGGCCGCCTCGCGCGCCACGATCCCGGCTTCCGCCTGTCGCCGCGACTGCTCGACACCGCAACCAGCCAGATGGTCTGGGCGGAAACCTTCACGGTTCCAGCCCCCCAGGCCTCGGATGCCCTCAACGGGATCGTGGACAGGATGGTGGCCCTGCTCGATGACCGGATCGACGCTGCCGAGCAGGCGCGTGCCGCGCGCCTGCCTGCCTCGACGCTTGCCGTCCACGATCTCATCTGGCGAGGCCGCTGGCACCAGAACCGCCTGACCCTGGCCGACATCGAGACCGCGGCAGACTATTTCGACCGCGCCCGCGCCGAGGCGCCCGACAGCAGCCTTGCCCTCGTCGAATTCGGGCAGAACCTGGCCTACCGCCTGTGGATCGCTCGCGAGCCGGCGCCCACCTACCAGGCGATCCGCAGGCTGGCCGAACAGGCCATCCGCCTCGATCCCGAGGATGCACGGGCCCATATGCTGGTCGGCATCGCCGAGATGTGGCTGCGCCGCGTCGACCTGGCCGAGACCATCCTCATGCGCGCCATCAGTCTCAACCCCAACCTGCCGATGGCCCACGAGCAGCTGGCGACACTTTTCAACCTGTCCGGCCGGCCCGGGGCGGCGATCGCCCCCATGCACCGCTCGCTCGCGCTCAGCCCGGCCGACTTCCGCCTGTTCTACAAGCATGCCGAACTCGCGCTCTCCCATCTCCTTCTCGACGCGCCCGACCGCGCGCTCGACCATGCAACCCAGTCGATCACGCTCCGGCGCGGCTACTGGTATGCCCATGTGATGCGGATCAACGCGCTGGTCCGGCTCGGCCGGGGGATCGAGGCGGCAGCCGCACTCGCCGACCTCAAGGACGCGCGGCCCGGGTTCTCCCCATCCCACATCGACTGGATCCCGTTCGTCGATCCGGCACTGAACCGGATGCTGGCGGAGGGGCTGACGCGCGCGAAAGGCTGAAGGGGGCAGGCGATGCTGAAGCTGAAATATCCGGTTCCGCCCCACATGCCGGGCAGCCCCCCGGTCGCCGATGCGCCCTACAGCCGATTCGACCTCGAACGCCTCAACTCCAGAAGCCTGACCGGCCGGCTGTTCAGCTGGCTTCGAAGGCGGTTCCTGATGCGCCTGTTGCTCCTGCTGCAGCTGGTCTGGCCGCGCTTCAGGTTCGGCCGAGTTGTCATCCTCACCCGCCATGCCGACATCGTCGCGCTGCTCGCCGACAGCACGGGGTTCGAGGTGCCCTACGGGCCGGAGATGCGCCGGCTGACCGGCGGCGCCGACTTCATGCTCGCCACAGATGGTGAGCGGCACCGCTGCCTGCGCGATCCGGTCGCGGCGCTCATGGACGCACAGCGGACCACCGCGATCGTCGAGCACGCCAGTCACATGGCCCGCGCGCTTCTCGCCAATTCCGGTGGCGAGATCGACGCCGCGCGCGATTATTTCATGCGCATCAGCAGCGAATGCGCCTGCCGTCTGCTCGGCCTGTCACCGGACGATCCGGACCGCTTCGGAGACTGGACCCTCGCCGTCTCGGCGCTGGTCTTCGGCGACCCGTTCGGCCGGCCCGAAACGCTCGAGCTGGCGGACCATGCCGCCTGGCGCCTGCGCGCCGTGGCCGACCAGGCCATCCGCCAGGCGCTCGAACCGGCCTCGCGCCCGTCGCTCGCGCACGGCAACACCCTGCTCGCCGACCTGCTTCTCAAGAAGGACGGCCAGGCCTGGAAGCAGCCGGAGCTTCGGGCGCTGCTGATCGGCACCGCGACCGGGGTCACGCCCACGCTGACCCTGCTTTGCTGCAATATCCTGAACTGGCTTCTGGCCCGTCCGAAGCGCCTCGAACAGGCGATCGCGACCGCCGCGCTGTCGCAGCCGGACAGGGCGCACCCGACGAACAGCCCGTCGCCGCTGCTCGCCTTCCTGCGGGAAGCAGCGCGCTTCGTGCCCGCGCTCGATCCCGGTCAGTTCCGCGTCGCTCTCGAAGGCGCGAGACTCCCGGGCACCAACCGGCCGCTGCCGGCCGGCACGGTGGTGCTCGCCGCCACCGCGGCCGCCCTTCGCGACCCGCGCGCCTGGAACGATCCCTCGCGCTTCCTGCCCGGCCGCAGTTGCCCCGAGCCCGATCTCGTCTATGGCGCCCCACCGCACGCCTGCATCGGAAGCGCACTCGCCGAAGGGCTGCTCGAAGCGATGTTCCTCGCGCTGCTGAGCCAGCCCGGCCTTGCCCGCGCGAAGGGCCTGGCCGGGCGCATGCGGCGCGTCGGCCCCTTTGCGTCGCGGCTCAGGGTCACGTTCGACCTGAAGGGCCGCCCGCGCGGCCAGACGATGGCGACCTTCGTGATCCCGGCGCCCCGCGCCACCGGCGACGCGCGCACCGCCATCGAGGCCGAGATCCGGGCGCTCGACACGTCCGGCCGGTGGCAGACGGCGATGGCGAAGGCAGGCATCGTCCATTTCGCCAGCCTGTCGCTGTTCGATTCGAACGGCCGCGCCGGCCCCGAACCGCACCTCCTGCTCGAACTGTCGACCGACGGCAGGCCAGAGCATTGTCTAGCCGCCCTCGTCAAGGATGCCGGGCCCCTCCTCGAACCCCTGCTCGAGCGCATCGGCTCGCCGCCCGGTCGCTACGGCCTTGCCTTCCATCTCGAAAGCTGCCGCCTGAACGTGCACCGCTGGCCCTGGGGCGCGACCGGGCTCGACTTCAACGGCCAGTCGCTCTTCTCGGTCCATGCCAAGGCCGAGGCTCGCGGGGTCGTCGATTTCGCCACCCGCGCCCTCGATGCCTATCTCGGGGCCAGTCCCCGGATCGCCGCTGCCCGCCCGCTCGAGGCGCTACAGTTCATCCGCGCCCTCATCCGGCCGCCCGCACTTCTTCCGCCGGGCCTTGCCGAACTCCTCCAGGACAGCCGGTTCGATCAGCTGCGCAAGGAAGGGGCGGTGCTGAAGGGCGCACTCTGGCGGCCGGGGCAGCGGGGCCTGCCCTGGATCGGCTGGCACCGACCGCCGCGGCTCGCCGTCTTGTGGCGTTTCCTGAGCTCGCGCGACGCCCTGCCGCTCTGGATCGGTCTTGGGGTCATCGCCATCCTGCTGCTCGGCCTTGCGCTGCTCGCGCTCGCCCCGCCTGCCCCCGGCGCGCACCGCTGGCTTGGGATTGCCCTGTTGGCGCTGACCGCCGCGATCCTGCTCACCGTCATGGTCGTCGGCCTGTCGCTATGGCGCTTCTGGTCGGCGCTCAGGCGCCTCGAGAAGCACGACTGGCCCGACACCCGCGATCCCGCCCGCGCCTGGCTCGATCGCGTGACCGCCAGCGAGGACCGGCCCGCCCATGTCCAGAACCATTTCCTCTCGGTCTCGACGCTCAAGACAGGCCTTGTCCGCCGCCTCACGCTGGCGCTTGCCATGTGGGGAATCGAAAATCTCCTGAAGCACGGCTTCCCGCTCGGCTTCGCCTCCGACATCGGCACGATCCACACCGCCCGCTGGGTCCGCTTCGCGCCCGGCAACAATCTCCTGTTCGCCTCCAACTATGACGGCAGCTGGGAAAGCTATCTCGAGGATTTCATCATGCTGGCCTTCCAGGGCCAGAACGCCGCCTGGAGCAACGCGCAGGGCTTCCCGCCCACCAGCGGCCTCATCGGCAAGGGCGCGCAGGACGGCAACCGCTTCAAGCGCTGGGTGCGCCTGCAGCAGCGGCCGACCGGCGCCTGGTACAGCCGCTTCCCGGACCTCTCTATGGAACGGATCCGTCGCGACGCCGAAATCCTCGATGGCCTCGCCCATGCCGCGACCGACGCCGAGGCGCGACGCTGGCTGTCGCTGTTCGGCGGCAGCGCCACCGACAACCGCCCCGACCTCGACGAGGTGCAGACGGTGGTGCTCGCCGGCCGCGGTCGGCTGACCCACGGCCTGGCGCTTTGCATAGCCTGGCCGTCAGACCCGGTCGACCGCAACCGGCTGCTCCAGATGCTGATCGGTGGTGATGCCGGCCTGCCCCCCGTCAGCTTCGGCCTGCCGCCCGACATGGTCGGCGCCGCAGCCCGCGCGGAGGATCCCGGGCCGCTTGTCTGGATCGGTTTCACCGCCCGGGGGCTCACGGGGCTCGGCCTGCCCCCGGAGTCGCTCGCCACCTTCGATCTGCCGTTCCAGGTCGGCATGCGGCCGCGCTCTGCGCTGCTCGGCCTCGGCGACGGCGCCGGCTGGGACTGGAGCGATGCCGATTTCGACGCCCTGCTCACCATCCTGGCACCCGGGGACAGGATCGCCGACTTCAAGGCGGCGGCGATCAGCATCGTCAACGAGGTCGGCGGCACCTGCCTTGCTGCAATCGACCTCGCGCCGGTCGACGGCGCAGTCGACCGGGAGCCCTTCGGATTTGCCGACGGCATCTCGCAGCCGATCCTCGCCCAGGTTCACCCCGACCGGGCCGCCCGCTACCCCGATGATGTGGTGGCGCCGGGCGAGATCCTGTTCGGCCACCCGGCCAACGACGGCCATGTGCTGATGCCGCCCCGCGTCCAGGCCGAGGCCGACCCGTTCGGGCTGCTCGCCGATGCGCCGCCGCCGCTGCCCGGCGCCTTTCCGGCCTTCCGCGATCTCGGGCGCAACGGATCGATGGTGGCGATCCAGCAGTTCAGTCAGGACAGCCTGGGCTTCTGGTCCTTCTGCGAGGCTGCGGCGAAGCGCCTCGTGAACCATTATCCCCGCCTCGCCTTCACGTCCGAGCTCCGCGGCGGCGGCAAGGATCCCAAGGCCGCCGGTGCCAGCCCGGGCGCCGTCTGGGTCGCTGCCAAGCTCATCGGCCGCTGGCCGGATGGCACGCCGCTGGTGGAGTCGCCGGCCGGCCCGCGTGGTGAAAAGCTGCCTGCCAACCGCTTCCGCTACGCCGAACAGGATCCCGCCGGACTCCGCTGCCCGCTCGGCGCCCATATCCGGCGCGCCAACCCGCGCGACGCGCTCGAGCCGATCGGGCCGCTGTCCCTCGAACGATCCAGCCGCCACCGCATCCTCCGGCGCGGCCGGGCCTGGCAGAACAGTGACAGCCGGACCGAGGGCCTCCTCTTCGTCGGCCTCGGCGTGTCCCTCGAACGCCAGTTCGAGTTCATCCAGCGCAGCTGGCTTGCCGCGCACAATTTCTCTGCCCTCGAGGGGGAAGCCGATCCCATCCTCGGACCCCATCCGCACCCGCCGAAGACCGGGCCGGTCCGCGACCACGGCCTTGCCGGAGTCTTCACCATTCCAACCGACAAGGGGCCGCTTCGGGTCACGGGCATGCAGGCCTTCACGAAGCTGCTCGGGGGCGCCTATCTGTTCCTGCCCGGCCGATCGGGGCTTGCCTATCTGGGCTGGCTCACCGAGGCGACGGCCGGCGGCAAACCCGGTCGCGACCTGCCGGGCTTCATCGCCTGACAGGTCGCTTCCGGCCAACCGCATCCGCGCGTCAGCGCGAGGCGAGGCGGGTCTGGGCGCGCAGCTCGGCAAGGGCGATGGCGTTCGCCATCTGCGATGCCGCGCCGGCGATCGCCTCCTTGCGGCACCTGTGCTTTTCCGCCCAGGCGGCCTGGTTCACATTGCACACCCGGTGGGCGGCCGACTTCACCCGCCGCTGCATCTCGGCGCGCCCTGCCTCGTTCAGCAGGTTGAGGTCGCCGACATAGACTTCGCGCACTGGCCGGCTGTCGTCGCTGGCCTGGACGCCGGCCGAGAAGGCCAAGGTTGCGGCAACCGCCGCAAGGATCGAGGTCGTGATCGTCATGGCTGCTCTCCTGTTTCGGCCCGGCACCGCGCCGGCTCCGATGCCGCCCTTCTTGCATCCCGGGCCGCAGGCCAGCGTCCGCATCGCGTCAGGCCAGCGTCAGAAATGCCGCCGGAATGCCGGCGTGCGCGTCAGGCCGCTTCCGGATGGCGCCGAACCGGCGCCCGCTCCCGCCGCCGGCCTGCGATGAAGGCCCGCCAGGGCTCCGGGCGATGGCCCTGGCGCAGGTTTGCCGCCCCCAGTCCGAACAGCAGCCGCCCCTGGAATCGAAATGGTGCATCCGCCCGGTCGTCACGCTGACCGCGGCGACCACAGGCGGATCGGCCCGTCGTTCAGCTGCGCCCAGTCCACCCGCTCGTCGAGCGTCAGGCGAAGCGGCCCGGTGTCACAATGGCTGATGGCCCCCGGTGTGTTGGCCGGTTGCAGCTTCGCGGGCGTAACAGCGCGGCCGGAAGAGGCCGGGCACGCCGGTCGTCGCGATCACAGCGAAGCGCCTTCCGGCCACAGCTCGCGCGGCGGGCCGAAGGCGGAACCGGACCCGTGGCGATCCGCTTCCAGAAGGCGGTCAGCGCTGCTTTGATCGCGCCGATCGAGATCCCGCACACGCAGTCGGGCGCGATGTCGAGGGCGGCCCGCTCCTCGCGCACGCCCAGCTAATGGGCACCCTGCGCGCGCCTGCCCTGCAGCACCAGCACAGCGAGGCGCGGCGGCCGCTTGGGCCCGGGCGTGTCCCACCCTGTCGGCATTGCATCGCCGCACGCGTCCGCGCGCCCTGCTGGCCGGGCCTGTCCGTCATCGCCGGCCCCGGTCAGCCCGCGCGCCACGTCGCCGGCGCCGGATGCCCGCCATGGCGGGTTCGGGCGCCGGGCAGCAGGCAGGCCCGGTCAGCCGGTGGCGACTGCCGTGACGCGTGCCGTCCGCCGCCGGCGTGCGGCCATGCCCACCAGGCCGAAGCCCGCGATCATCATCGCCCAGGTGCCGGGCTCCGGAATGGCGCCGGCGATGAAGCTGCGGTGCAGATAGACGGGCACGGCCCCCTTGAACTGGCCGAAGCGGTTGGCCGACGTGTCGGGGAAGGGGAACCAGGCGAAGCTGTGAACGGCGGCCACCCTGCCGTCGATGAAATAGGCCGAGCCCGAATCGCCGCCGGCCCCGATCCCCTCGCGGGCGCCGACGCCGAGGTCGCAGTATTTGGGCGTCAGGGCCACCCCCAGGATACCGGCCAGCGTGCAGGAGGCGTCCTTGTCCACCGTGCCATTGTCGAAGTCGGTGATCCACACATGCCCGGTCTGGGCGGTTCCGAAGAAGCCGTCGAAGAAGCCGCCCCAGTCGGGGTCGCCGAAGCGGAAGTCGAAGCGGTTGTCGGCATAGCGCAGCCGGCCGGTGCCGGCGGCAAAGCCCGGCAGCGTGCCATTGTCCCCCCCGGTCAGCGATCGCAGGCCGTAGCCGGCAATCGTGTGGACCTCGCCCGTCAGGTCGGTCAGCCCCGACAGCCCGTAGACGGGCGCGAACGAGGGTGCCAGGTCGGACAGGCGGAGCACGGCGATGTCGTTCTGGTCGATCACCTCGCCCGTGTAGAGCGGGTGGATGTGGTGATGGCTGACCGAAAGCACCGTCGGGCCCGGATCGATGTAGACGTTGAGGTCGAGCGGGCCGCCGTAGAAGAAGACGCTGGTGGAGAGCGGGCGGCGTCCGCCGTTCGAGACGCAGTGCGCCGCCGTCAGCACGGCCCGGGCGCTGATCAGGCTGCCGGAGCACACGAAGCTGCCCGCCTCGCCGAAGTTCATCAGCAGGCCGACATTGCCGCTGAACTGCGGCTTTGGCGGAATGTAGATCGGGTTGCCCCCGGCCGCGACCGTTGCGGTCGAGGTCTGGCCGACGATGTCCCGCGACACCATCAGCGCCGCCTCGGCCGGCAGCCCCGCCTGGGCGGCCCCGGCGCCGGCAAGGACGATGGACATGGCAAGGAGCCTCGACTGCGCGAGTCTCGACTGGTCAGGCACGGTTTTCATGATACCCCCCTGGTGGCGTCTGGGCTGGACCGCCCGAGCCCTGCTTCCCGACCACCGGGATGCACGGTCCAGACCCGAAGGCTAGGAGCGCGCGGCCCGTGCCTGCAATCGCGGCGCGATGACAGGCGCGGCGAGCCGCCCTTCCGGCCGGACGGATGGTGGAGGCCCGGCGGCCCGGCCCGGGGCGCCGCTCAGCGCCCGCCCGCCAGTCGTGCCATCAGCCCCGCGACCGGCCCCACGTCATAGCCGCCGCGGGCCGCGGCCTCGGCGATCCCGCGCACATCGCCGCCGCGCGCCGCCTCGGCCAGCGCCCACAGCAGGGTGGACCGCGTGCCCGACCGGCAATAGCCCAGCACCGGCCCCGGCGCGGCCGCGAGCACCGCCGACAGCGCCTCCACCTGCGCGGGCGAGAAGCCCGCATGATCGACCGGGATCGCCGTGTAGCCGAGCCCCGCTGCGCTCGCCGCCGCCTCGATCGCCGCGCCCGACTGGCTCGCCGGCACTTCGCTGTCGGGGCGGTTGTTGACGATGTGGACATATCCCGCCGCGGCGATCGCCGCGCAGTCCGCCGGGTCGATCTGCGGCGCGGCCGCAAAGCCCCGGGTCAGGATCCGGATGTCAGCCATGGGCGTCCCGTCGCGCCAGGTCGGGCGGTGTCGCCTCGGCCCTCAGCCGCGCGACCGCCTCGGCCAGCGCCAGCGTCTCCTGCCGCTCCTCGCCCAGCCGGCGGATGGCGACCGTTCGCGCCTCGGCCTCGCGCCGGCCGACGACCAGCATCACCGGCACCTTGGCCAGGCTGTGCTCGCGCACCTTGTAGTTGATCTTCTCGTTCCTGAGGTCGGCCTCGGCGCGCAGTCCGGCCGCGGTCAGCTGCGCTGCCAGCTCGCCTGCATAGGCATCGGCGTCCGACACGATCGTCGCCACCACCGCCTGCACCGGCGCCAGCCACAGCGGGAAGCGGCCGGCATGGTGCTCGATCAGGATGCCGATGAACCGCTCGAAGGTGCCGAGAATCGCCCGGTGCAGCATCACCGGCCGGTGCCGCTCGCCATCCTCGCCCACATAGCTCGCGTCCAGCCGCTCGGGCAGCACCCGGTCGGACTGGATGGTGCCCACCTGCCAGGTGCGGCCGATGGCATCCGTCAGGTGAAACTCCAGCTTGGGCGCATAGAAGGCGCCTTCGCCCGGCAGCTCCTCGAAGCCGGCCTTGATGTCGTCGGGCAGGTTCGAGGCCATCACCGCCGCGCGCAGCTCGGCTTCGGACCGGTCCCACATCGCATCGTCGCCGAAGCGCTTCTCCGGGCGGAGCGCCAGCTTCACCGAATAGCGGTCGAACCCGAGATCGGCATAGACCGAGTGCAAGAGGTCGATGAAGGCCGCCACCTCGCCCACCAGCTGGTCCTCGCGGCAGAAGATGTGCGCGTCGTCCTGCGTGAACTGCCGCACCCGCATGATCCCGTGCAGCGCGCCGTGCGGCTCGTTCCGGTGGCAGCAGCCGAACTCCGCCATCCTGAGCGGCAGGTCGCGATAGCTCCGGATGCCCTGGCGGAAGATCAGCACATGCGCCGGGCAGTTCATCGGCTTCAGCGCCATCCACTGCGCGTCATCGGGAATGATCGGGCCCTCGTCGTCGGTGTTGGGCACCGCATCGGGGATCACGAACATGTTCTCCCGATACTTGCCCCAGTGGCCGGACTGTTCCCACTGCCGCGCATCCATCAGCTGCGGCGTCTTCACTTCCTGATAGCCCGCCGCATCCAGCCGGCGCCGCATATAGGCTTCGAGCTCGCGCCAGATCGCATAGCCGCGGGGGTGCCAGAAGACGCTGCCCTGCGCTTCGGGCTGCAGGTGGAACAGGCCCATCTCGGCGCCCAGCTTGCGGTGGTCGCGCTTCGCGGCCTCCTCCAGCATGGTCAGATGCCGGTCCAGCTGCTTCCTCGTCAGCCAGCCGGTGCCATAGATCCGGCTCAGCTGCGGGTTGCGCTGGTCGCCCCGCCAGTAGGCGCCCGACACGCGCGTCAGCTTGAAGGCCTCGGGGTCGAGCTTGCCCGTGGACGGCAGGTGCGGGCCCCGGCACATGTCCATCCAGGCACCCGGCGTTCCCGGCTCGCCCGACCAGTAGACCGTCAGCGCCTCGTCGTCGGGCAGTTCGCGCGCCCACTCGGCCTTGAACGTCTCGCCCTCGGCCAGCCAGCGCGCGATCAGCGCGTCGCGCGTCCATTCCTCCCGCCTCAGCGGCTTGTCGGCGGCGATGATGGCGCGCATCGCCGCCTCGATCGCCGGCAGGTCGGCGTCGGTGAAGGGCCCGCGCCCCGGCGGCGGCGCCAGATCGTAATAGAATCCGTCCTCGGTCGCCGGCCCGAAGGTGATCTGCGTGCCGGGAAACAGCCGCTGCACCGCTTCCGCCAGCACATGCGCATAATCGTGGCGCACCAGCTCCAGCGCATCCGCCTCGTCCCTGGCGGTCAGGATGGCAAGCTGCGCGTCGCGCAGGATGGGCCGTTCCAGATCGACGATCTCGCCATCGACCCGTGCCGCCAGCGCCGCCTTCGCCAGCCCCGGCCCGATGGCGCGCGCCACGTCGCCGGCGGTGGTGCCGGCCGCGACATCGCGGACGGAGCCATCGGGCAAGGTGAGGCGGATCAGGGCGGACACGGGCGAACTCCTGGCTGCGGCTCGAAAAGCTCCTGCCCCTAGCGGCCGCCCTGTGGCAGAGGCAAGCCACGGCACGGGAAAGGATCAGGCACATGCTCCGGATCGAGGGACAGGCGAAGGATCTCGGCGGCTTCTCGGTGGCGCGGCTCCTGCCGCACCGGAAGCGGCGCCTCGTCGGCCCGTTCGTCTTCCACGACCATATCGGCCCGGCCCGCTTCGCGCCCGGCCAGGGCATCGACGTGCGCCCCCACCCGCACATCGGGCTGGCCACCGTCACCTACCTGTTCGAAGGCGCGCTTCGGCACCGCGATTCGCTCGGCACCGTCACCGACATCGGGCCGGGCGCAGTCAACTGGATGACCGCCGGCCGCGGCATCGCCCATTCCGAACGGACGCCGCCGGCCGAGCGCGCCGCCGGCCACCGCATCCATGGGGTTCAGAGCTGGGTGGCCCTGCCCCGCGCCCACGAACAGGACCCGCCCGCCTTCCACCACCACCCGGCCGACAGCCTGCCCCGGATCGAGCGGCCGGGCGTGCGGGCCACGCTGATCGCCGGCACCGCCTGGGGCCACAGCTCGCCGGTCGCCTTTCCCCACCCCATCCTCTACGCCGATCTGCTGCTCGAGGCCGGCGCCACCCTCGACCTGCCGCCCGGGCATGCCGAGCGCGCCATCCATGTCGTGGAGGGGCAGGTCGCGCTCGACCATCACGCGCCCGCCGGCGCAGGCACGCTGCTCGTCCTCGAGGATGGCGGCGGTCCCGCCCGGCTCACGGCGGCACGCGCCGGGCGCGTCATGCTGCTGGGCGGCGCCCCCATGGATGGGCCGCGCACCGTCTGGTGGAACCTCGTCGCTTCCGATCCGGCGCTGATCGAGGCCGCCCGGCACGACTGGGCCACCCGGCCCGTCGGCGGCCGGTTCGGGACGGTTCCGGGCGAGACGGACTGGATCCCCCTGCCCGACTGACCGGTGCTGCACGCGGGGGCGCTTTCGCGCCGGGCGAATCTCCACTACATTGCCGTGAGCACGACAGCAGAAGACAGGAGCGACGACCATAAGACCGCCGATGATGCGACGCCCGATCGGGCCGGCCCCGCAACCCCTGAACGGCCCCCGCTACAATGAATGGATCACCGTGCCGAAGGTGCGCGTGATCGACGAGAATGGCGAGAATCTCGGCGTGATGTACACCCGCGAGGCGGCCGCCATGGCGCAGGAAGTGGGCCTCGACCTTGTCGAGGTCAGCCCCAACGCCGATCCGCCGGTGTGCAAGTTCCTCGATGTTGGCAAGTTCAAGTACGAGGCCCAGAAGAAGGCAAACCTCGCCCGGAAGACCCAGAAGGTGCAGGAGATCAAGGAGATCAAGATGCGCCCGAACATCGATGACCATGACTACGAGGTCAAGATGAAGTCGGTGAGGAAGTTCATCGAGGAAGGCGACAAGGTCAAGCTCACGCTGCGCTTCCGTGGCCGCGAGCTGGCCCACGGCCAGCTCGGCCTGAAACTGCTCGAGCGCGTGCGCGACGATTCCGCCGACTATGCGAAGATCGAGCAGCTGCCCCGCATGGAGGGCCGGCAGATGCTGATGATCATGGCCCCCAAGCCGGCCTGATTCCGGTCGCGATCGCGTGCTGCCCGGCCTCGCGGGTGGGCTGAACCCCGGCGGGAACGGGCAGGTCGCCCCGCGCATCGGCATCGGCTTGCAGTACCGCCACGTCGATCATGGCCTCGATGTCCGCAGGCCCCGCGGGGCGGCGGCGTCAGCTGCCGGTTCTCCGGCCCGGTCGGCTTGTCGAACCGGGCTTCCGAGGCGCTGCCGCCTCACAGCAGCGGCACGCCGCGCGTCACGCCGAGCCAGCTGGTCGCGAACAGCAGCACATAGGTGATCTGCACATAGACCCGCGTGCGATCCATGGTGCGGCGAAGCGGGATCTCGGTTTCATCCGAACTGCCCGCCTGCACCAGCCGCATCAGCTGCGGCCCCACCGGCCGGAAGGCGATGTCGATGGCGATCGCCGCCACGAAGATCGCCCCGAACAGCAGCGCCTTCCACGCCACGAACCCGGCCAGCGGCCCGCCGCCCCACAGGCTGGCACCCCCCAGCCCCAGGTAGAAGAGCGCCAGCGCCCATTTCAGCGGCTCCTCGATCCGCCGGGCAGCCCTGGCGCGCGGCGTCCCTTCTGCGAGATGCGCCGTCCACACCAGCCCCAGCCAGACCAGGCCCACCGCGATCCCGGCCGGCAGCAGCCAGCCCGGCATGGCCGGCCACCAGCCGCCCAGCGCCAGCAGGGCAAGGCTCGAGGGCACCATCAGCGCCCAGGCGGTGCGCGGGCCCATGTCGGTGATCACCAGCAGCCGCAGCAGCGTCAGCCGCTCGGGCAGCGAATAGCGGTCGCGCTTGCGGAAATGCTGGCCCAGCAGGAACACGCCCAGATCGGCCCCCAGCCAGAACACCAGCAGCAGCACATGGAACCAGACGAGGGTGGGATAGAGCGCCTCCATCAGGCGAGCCCGTCGAAGATCGCCACATGGAAAGTGCCGGCTCCCGCCCGCATCGGCTTCACCTCGGCCTGGTAGCGCGGGTCGTTCCAGAAGGCCTCTGCCGCCGCCCGGTCAGGAAATTCCGAAACGACGATGGCGCGCCCGTCCCACGCTTCCAGCGGCACCGCCGCCCGCCCCCGAAGCAGCGTCCGCCCGCCATGCGCTGCATGGAGCCCCAGCGCATCGAGGCGCTGCTGGTAGGCCGCCACCGCGGCGGGATCCCGGACGAGCGCCGTCACGACAAGATAGGCCGGCATGCGCGTCTCCCCTTCATCGGGCCGTAACATCCTCTTGCATGGCCGGCGCGTTTCGCACAAGTTGTCCGGACAAATGTGAGCAGTGCGACAGACCGGGCCGACCCGGCGCAGCTGTCAAGCGGGGTCGCCCGCCGGCGTGAACGACGTGGTCAGGCAGGAGGATGAGGGAATATGCGCACATTGTTTTCGGTGTCCGTCGCCACGCTCGCGGCCGTCGCCGCCCAGGCGCAGGATCAGGCCGGCCCGGCCGCTGACCAGTCCGGCGTCGCCGACATCATCGTCACCGCCCAGCGGCGCGCCGAATCGGTGCAGGACGTGCCCATCGCGGTCGCCGCCTTTTCCGCCGACAGCCTCGCGGCCAAGGGCATATCGGATACGCTGTCGCTGATCGGCTATGTCCCCAACATGTTCGGCTCGAACAACACGGGGCTCGGCTCGGCCAATGCCTATTACATCCGCGGCCTCGGCAACACCGAGACGATCGCCACCTTCGATCCGCCGGTCGGCACCTATGTCGACGAGATCTATCTCTCGCGGCAGAACGGCAACAACTTCGCCTTCTTCGATGTCGAGCGGGTGGAAGTGCTGCGCGGCCCGCAGGGCACGCTGTTCGGCCGCAACACGACGGGCGGTGCCGTCAACGTCATCATGCGCCGCCCCGGCGACGAGGTGGCCGGCTTCGTCGAGGGCGGAATCGGCAGCTACCGCAAGCGGATGCTGCGCGGTTCCATCGACCTGCCGCTCGACCCGATGCTGTCGGTCAAGCTGTCGGGCTACTGGCAGGATGACCGCGGCTATGCCCGCAATTCCATCACCGGCCAGCGCACCAACGATTCCGACATGGCGGGCCTTCGCCTCGCCGCGCGCCTCACCCCTGTCGAGCGTTTGAGCTGGAACGTCGCCATCGCCTACATGGAATCGAACGGCGAGAATGTGCTCAACTTCGATTGCGATCCGGCAAACCCCACGCGCTGCGGCGGCCGCTTCGTCACGACCGGCATGCTGACCAGCCGGCGGCCCGGCGGCGCGCCGCAATACACCCTCCCCATCAGCGGCCGGAAGGCGCAGAACCCGCTCGGCAACGAGGTCTCGACCACGCTTCTCACCTCCAACCTCGAATGGGCCGGCGACGATCACACGCTCAACCTCATCACCGGCGTCGTCGACATGTCGCAGCGGTTCGCCGTCGATTTCGCCGACGGCCGGGGGCTGCCCAACATCGGCCTCGCCAACCCGCCGGTGCGCGGCTTTGCCAACGGCGGCTTTGCCATCCTGAACGACGGCCAGCACAGCCAGTTCACCCAGGAAGTGAAGCTCACCGGCCGCTTCGGCGAAGCGCTCACCTATGTGGCCGGCGTCTATCTCTACGGCGAACGCAACCGAACCGATTTCGCCGATGTCTTCACGGTCGACATCGGCTCGCCCACCGGCCTGCCGCTGCTGCTCGCCGACCGGCTGCTGATCAACCGCACCACGGCAAATGCCGGCTATGTCCAGCTCGATGCCCGCCTCGCCGAGGGCCTCACCGCCACCACCGGCATCCGCTACACCGACGAGGAAAAGACCTTCTCCATCAGCGACAACCGCGCCACCTGCATCGCCAATCCGGCGCCGCTGGGCTGCCTCAACAACAATATCGTGGCGTCGAACGGTGTCGTCGTGCCGCTGCGCCAGCGCACCAGGCAGTGGACCCCGCGCCTTGCCCTCAACTGGCGGCCCAACGCCGACCTCATGCTGTTCGCCAGCGCCACGCGCGGCTTCAAGTCGGGTGGCTGGAACGCGCGCGGCACGGATCGCCGCACGCTGCTGCCCTTCGATCCCGAGACCGTCTGGTCCTACGAGGCCGGGGTGCGTTCCGAATGGTTCGACCGCCGCCTTCGAGTCAATCTCACCGGCTTCGTGCTCGATGCGCAGGATCTCCAGACGCCATCGGCCTTCGTGAACCCGGCAACCGGCGCCGTCACCTTCATCACCCAGAACTTCGCCGACTACCGCAACCGCGGCCTGGAGCTCGAACTGAGCGCCGTTCCGACCGACGGGCTCAACCTCTATGTCAATGTCGGCTGGCAGAACGACCGCTACAAGGTCGCCGACTCGCTCGCCCCCAACCGGTTCGGCGTGAAGTCGGTGCGCCAGCAGCAGCTGGACTGCCGCGCCCAGCTCGCGGCCGGCCGGCTGCCGCTGGCGACCGGGGCGCGCAACGCCCCCGATTGCGGCGCGGGCATCGTCACGGTCAATGGCGACATCGCGACACCGGTGCGCACGCCCGACTGGTCACTCGCCTTCGGCGGCAGCTGGGACGTGCCGGTGCCGGCCGCCGGAATCCGGATCGTGCCCTCGGCAAATGTCATCTACCGCAGCCGCCTCGAGACGGGCACGGCCAACGCCAGCATCTGGACGGGCGCATCGCCGCCTGCCTTCGACGGCTTCGTCTTCCCCAACAACCCGTTCGGCGGGCAGCTGGTCTCGGGCTCGCGGTCGCCGGCGCACTGGCTGGTGAACGCCGGGATCGCCATCCGCACCGACGACGACGCGTGGACGCTCAGCCTCGAGTGCGAGAATTGCCTCGATGACATCCACACCCAGTCGAGCCTGGTGAACTACACCTATTTCAACCCGCCGCGCACCTGGACGCTGCGGGCGCGGCGGGCCTTCTAGCGCATGGCCCCTTCCGCTGCGAAGCCGGCCGCCGGGCGCGGCGAGTTCGCGCTCGCCTGGGGCGTTCTTCTCGCCTGCATGATGGCGGTGGCGACAGGCGCGTCGCCCATCCCCTACAACACGATCGGCTTCTTCCTGCCCGAGCTCAACCGCGAGTTCGGCTGGAGCTTCGCTGAAATCTCGCTCGGCATCACCATCTACGGCGTGCTCGGCGCGCTGCTTGCCCCCGTGTTCGGCGCGCTCGCCGACCGCCACGGTGTCAAGCTCGTCGGCCTCACCAGTCTTGCGCTCTTTGGGCTGGTGTTCGGCAGCTTCGCCTTCATCGGCGACCAGCTCTGGCACTTCTATGCGCTGTGGATGCTGATCGGCCTCATCGGCATCGGCTCCACGCCGGTCAGCTTCTCCCGGCTCGTCAACATGTGGTTCTTCCACAACCGCGGGCTGGCGCTCGGGATCATGCTGGTCGGCACCTCGGTCGCTGCCGTTGCGGTGCCGCCCATCGTCACCTGGGCGATCGCCGAACATGGCTGGCGCACCGCCCATCTGGTGATCGCCGCGCTGCCGCTGTTCGTCGGCCTGCCGCTCGGCCTTCTCCTGATGCGCGCGCCCCGGCACGGCGAACGCCCCGCCACCGGCGCGGCCTCGCTTACCACCGGTGTCACGCTGAAGGCGGCATTTCGCGACCGCCGCTTCTGGATCCTGTCGCTTTCCATCTTCCTCGTCGCCTTCGCCTATGGCGGCGCCCATATCCACATGCCCGAGATCGTCCGCCTGCACGGCTTCGAGGGCCAGGATGTCGCCCGGGTGATGCAGGTGCTGGGCCTGTCCATCCTCGCCGGGCGGATCATCACCGGCTTCCTGCTCGACCGCTTCTGGGCGCCGGCGGTCGCCTTTCCCATCCTCTGCCTGCCGGCCATCTCGGTCGTGATCCTGATGGGCACGTCGCCCGATTATCCCCTCGTGCTGCTGGGGGCCGCCATGCTCGGCTTTGCGGCCGGGGCCGAATCCGACCTCATCGCCTATCTCGGCAGCCGCTATTTCGGGCTTGCCAACTACGGGAAGATCTACGGCTTCCTCTACATGAGCTTCGCGCTCGCGTCGGCCTTCAGCCCCGCCGTCTATGGCCGCGTGCGCGACGTGACGGGCAGCTACGACCTGATGCTGACGGCGGCCGCCGGCCTGTTCGTGGTCGGCGGCGCGCTGCTGCTGCTGCTCGGCCGCTATCCCGAGCTCGGCGTGCCCGAGCCGGATCAGCCGCCCATGCCCCAGCCGGCCACGCCATGACCGCGCCCGACCCCTATCTCGCCGTGGCGCTGCAGATGCGCGCCTGGAACGCCGAGCAGGCCGCGGACGCCAGGGCCGCGCGCGCCGGCATCCTCGAGGGCATCGCCCGGCTCGACCGCGAGCTGGACGGCACCCGGGCCTTCCTCGAAACCTTCAGCGGCGCGCCGCTCCGGCTCGCCGTCTGTCCCGAGTATCTCTTCACCGGCTTCCCGACAGGCCGTGTCCCCGATTTCGCGGCGCGGGCGGCCTTCGCGCCCGAAGGCGTGGAGGAGGCCGCCCTGGCCGGCGTGGCGGCGCGGCACGGGCTCTATCTTGCCGTCAACGCCTATGAAAGCGATCCCGCCTTTCCGGGCCTCACCTTCCAGGCCAGCCTCGTCTTCGCGCCGGCCGGCGAGCTGGTGCTCCGCTACCGGCGGGTGCAGTCGCTCTACACGGCCACGCCCCACGATGTGCTCGCCGACTATGTCCGGGTCCATGGGCCGGACCAGCTGTTTCCCGTCGTCGACACGGCGATCGGCCGGCTGGGCTGCATCGCCAGCGAGGAAATCCTCTACCCGGAAATCGCGCGCACGCTGGCGCTGAAGGGGGCCGAGGTGCTGCTCCACAGCTCGTCCGAACAGGGCTCGATGCTGGCCACCCCCAAGCAGATCGCCCGCCGCGCACGCGCCTTCGAATCCATGGCCTGGGTCGTCTCGGCCAACACCGCCGGGATCGAGGGCGGCGGGCTTGCCGGCAATTCGGCCGACGGGAACAGCGCCATCATCGACTGGAAGGGCCTGGTGCAGGCCGAATCGCTGTCGGGCGAGAATGTCAATGCCGCCTGCCTCATCCATGTCGGCGCCGTCCGCGCGGCCCGGGCGCGGCCCGGCATGAGCAACATGCTCGCCCGCCAGCGGCTGGAACTGTTCCGCGACACCTATGCCGGCACCGTCTGGCCGGCCGACACCCGGGCCGGCGGCAGGGCGGCCGACGCGAAGGCGATCCTCCAGGATGTCATCGTGCAGCGTCGCCGCAAGGGGCTGATCTGAACGGAGCAAGGGCCTATGATCCGATCCATGAACAAGCGCGACGACATCCCGCCCGACTATCGCGAAGTGAAGCGCCACGGCGTCTTCCCCGACGTCGCCCATGACGAGGCCGCCCGCTTCAACTTCCTTGCCAACCTCAACCGCCACATCGCCGGCGTGCTCGGCCCGGGCAACGCGCTCGCCTGGGAACATCGCGTGAAGCCCGCGTTCGAGGCGCGGCACGGCCGTGGCCCGAAGGACCGGTTCGAGATCCGCCACGCCATGAACCGCGATCCCTATCATCGCTTCTGGTCGGCGCTCAGGCGCAACTCGATGGAAATGCGCCAGCAGGCCGGCCGCGCCATGGTGCTTCGCCAGCTCGACGCGCTGACCGCCAGGGCCGAGGCGCTCAACGCCGGCTGCGACACGCTGGAGCTTCACCCCGAGGTCGAGGTGCCGCCCTACCAGGCCGCGGTCGATATCCACTGCATGCCCGGCTCCTACCATGGCGAGGCGGTGCCCGGCGACGTGCTGGCCGGCGCCAACTATGACAGCGGCATCTTCGCGACGACGGGCGGCGCGCTCGGCGGGCTGTCCGATGGCGGCGGCCAGGCGCTCGTGCGCTGGGCGCGCGAGAACCGGCCCGGCTGGAAGCCCGCGCGCATCCTCGACATCGGCTGCACCATCGGCCACAACGCCGTGCCGCTGGCGCTCGGCTTCCCCGAAGCCGAGGTCTGGGCGATCGACACGGCCGCTGCCTCGCTTCGCTACGGCCATGCCCGCGCCCGCAGCCTCGGCGCCACCAACATCCGCTTCGTGCAGATGAACGCCGAGGATCTGTCGCGCTTCCCCGACGGCCATTTCGACTGGGTGCAGACCACCATGTTCCTGCACGAGCTGTCGGGCAAGGCGCTGCCGCGCATCATCGCCGAGGGCGCGCGCGTGCTGGCCTCCGGCGGGCTCATGCTGCACCTCGAGCAGCCTGCCTACACCGATGCCATGCCGCTGTTCGAGCAGTTCCTTCGCGACTGGGATGCGTTCAACAACAACGAGCCCTTCTGGTCGGCCATGCACGCGCTCGACATCCCCGCGATCATGGAGGCGGCCGGCCTGCCGAAGTCCGGGCAGTTCTCGATCCGCATCGCCGCCGAGGTCGATCGCGACATCTTTCCCGCGGCCGCCACGGGTGCCGCCGAGGATCATGGCCGCGCTGCCGTCTGGGATGCCTATGGCGCCTGGAAACCCGTCGCCAGTGGCAGGCTCGCCGAGGCAGCCGAATGACCATCGACACCATCCGCCTCGCCGCGGCCAGGGCGAAGGGCAAGCGCCCGGCCTATTTCGACGACCCCGCCATCGACCGGCTGCTGTCGATGGTGCTGGCGCTTGCCGCCGATGTCGCGGTCCTTCGCGAGCGGCTCGACACCATCGAGCGCCTGCTGGATTCGAAGGGGACCCTCGCGCGCGCGGACATCGAGGGCTTCCGTCCCGACCGCGAGGCGGCCTACGAACGCGGGCTCCAGCACCGCGAGCTGGTCGCCCGCCTGCTGCGCGCAGTCCAGCAGGACATGGAGTCGCTCGCCGAGCCGGAGCCGCCGCTCGAGGAGGTGTCGAAGGCGTTGCGCGACGGCTGATCGCCCCGCTACGCTCGCGTGCGTGAGCGACTTCCTGATCTCGGCCGTCCTCGGCTATCTCCTCGGTTCCATCCCCTTCGGCCTGCTGCTCACGCGTGCGGCCGGCGGCGGCGACATCCGCTCGGTCGGCTCGGGCAACATCGGTGCCACCAACGTGCTTCGCACCGGCCGCAAGGGCGCAGCGGCAGTCACCCTGCTGCTCGATGCGGGCAAGGGCGCAGCGGCGGCCTGGCTGGCGATGCGCCTGTTCGGCGAACCGGCCGCACTGGCTGCCGGTGCGGCCGCCTTCGCCGGCCATGTCCACCCCGTCTGGCTCGGCTTTCGCGGCGGCAAGGGCGTGGCGACGCTGCTGGGCATCAGCCTCGCGCTGCTGCCGCTCGCGGGGCTTGCCTTCGCGCTCGCCTGGGGCCTGGTCGCGCTCGGCACCCGGATCTCCTCGGTCGGGGGGATGACGGCGGGTTTCGCCGCCGCCGCCGCGCTGCTGCACGCCGGGCGCGACCAGGCCGCGATCGTGGTCGCCCTGCTGGCGGTCTGGGTGCTGTGGACGCACCGCGCCAACCTCGCCCGCCTTCGCGCCGGCACCGAGCCGCGGATCGGCCGCGGCGGATGAGCGCAGCTTCCGCTGCCGAGCGCCTCGCCCGCATCCGCCTCGCCCGCACCGAGGGGGTGGGCCCGGTCGGCTTCGCGCGCCTTCTTGCCCGCTTCGGAAGCGCCGGGGCCGCCACCAGGGTGCTTGCCGCCAGGGGCCGTCCGCTCGCGCCCGAGGGCCTCGCCGAGGCCGAGCTCGAAGCCGCCGCCGCCATCGGCGCCCGCCACCTGTTCCCCGACGAGCCGGACTATCCCCCCCTGCTCGCCGCGCTGGCCGATCCCCCGCCCCTTCTTCTGGCCTGCGGCGATCCGGCGCTTGCCGCCCGGCCGGTCGTTGCGATCGTGGGCGCGCGCAACGCCAGCGCGGCCGGCCGCCGCCTCGCGCATGACCTGGCGGCGGGGCTGGGCGCGGCCGGCTGGGTCGTCGCTTCCGGTCTCGCGCGGGGGATCGATTCGGCCGGGCACGAGGGCGCGCTCGCGACCGGCACCCTCGCCTGCGTCGCCGGCGGGCCCGACATCGCCTACCCGCCCGAAAACGCCGCCCTCCAGTCGGCCATCGCGCGCGACGGGCTGCTGCTCGCCGAGCTGCCGCCGGGCACCGAGCCGCAGGCGCGCCACTTTCCGCGCCGCAATCGCCTGATCGCCGGGGTCGCGCGCGGGGTCGTCGTGATCGAGGCCGCGCCCGGCTCCGGCAGCCTCATCACCGCGCGCCTCGCCGCGGAGGCCGGCCGCGAGGTGATGGCGATCCCCGGCCACCCGGCCGACCCGCGCTCGCGCGGGGGCAACGGCCTCATCCGCGATGGCGCCACCCTCGTCGAGACGGCAGCCGACGTGCTCGCCGCGCTCGCCCCCTTCGCGCTCGCGCAGGCGCCCGCCATGTCCGTGGCGCACATGCCGCGCCCCGCCGCGCCGCCGAGGGTGGCCGCCGCGCCGCTCGCCGCCGCTGCGGGCGGCGGCGGCACCCTTCTCGAGCTGCTCACGGTCGAGGGGGTCGCGATCGACGAGCTGGTCCGCGCCTCGGGCCGGAGCGCGAACCGCGTGCAGGCCGAACTCGCCGATCTCGAACTCGATGGGGCCGTCGTCCGCCTGCCCGGCGGCCGCATCGCCGCGGCCGCTGGCGCCTTGCCCCCCGGCGCCGCCGCCGGTAAGGCCCGCGCCCCGGCAGCCGCCGGCCGGAGGAACGACTGATGGATCTGGTCATCGTCGAATCGCCTGCCAAGGCGCGAACGATCGAGGGCTATCTCGGCGATGGCACGAAGGTGCTTGCCAGCTTCGGCCATGTCCGCGACCTGCCGCCCAGGGACGGCAGCGTCGATCCCGACCGGGATTTCGCCATGCGCTGGGACGTGCTCGACAGCCGCTCGCGCGAGCAGGTGGCGAAGATCGTGGCCGCCGCCAGAACCGCCGACCGCATCGTGCTTGCGACCGACCCCGATCGCGAGGGCGAGGCGATCAGCTGGCATCTCGCCGAACTTCTCGCCCAGAAGAAGGCCGTGCCCCGGGGCGGCATGGCCCGGATCACCTTCAACGCGATCACGAAGGAAGCGGTGAAGGCCGCCATGGCCGCCCCGCGAAGCATCGACCAGGCACTGGTCGATGCCTATCTGGCGCGCCGCGCGCTCGACTATCTCGTCGGCTTCACCCTGTCGCCCGTGCTGTGGCGCAAGCTGCCGGGCGCCAAGAGCGCGGGCCGCGTGCAGTCGGTCGCGCTCCGCCTCATCGTCGAGCGCGAGCGCGAGATCGAGGCCTTCCGTGCCCGCGACTACTGGACGGTCGAGGCCAGCCTGCGCCACGCCGGCGGTCCGGCCTTCACCGCCAGGCTCGCGGCGCTCGACGGCCGCAGGCTCGACAGGTTCGCCCTGGCCGACGAAGCCGTGGCCGAAGCCGCAAGGGCCCGCGTCGCGGCTGCCGCGCTCGAGGTGACGGCGGTCGAGACGAAGGAGGTGCTTCGCCACCCCGCCCCGCCCTTCACCACCTCCACCCTCCAGCAGGAAGCCGCCCGCAAGCTGGGCCTCGGCGCCCAGGAGACGATGCGCGCCGCCCAGTCGCTCTACGAGGCCGGGCACATCACCTACATGCGAACCGACGGCGTCCAGATGGATGGCGCCGCGATCGCCCGCGCGCGCGACATGGTGATGGAACGCTACGGCCGCGACCATCTGCCCGACCAGCCGCGCCGCTACAGTTCGAAGGCGAGGAACGCCCAGGAAGCGCATGAGGCGATCCGCCCCACCGATTTCGCCCGCACGGCGCGCGCCGCCGGCCTGTCGGGTCTCGAGGCCAGGCTCTATGACCTGGTCTGGACCCGCGCCGTCGCCTCGCAGATGGCGTCGGCCCGGCTCGAGCGCACCGGTGTCGATCTCGCCTCGTCTGACGGCGCGGTCGGGCTCCGCGCCACCGGCACGGTCGTCGTCTTCCCCGGTTTCCTCGCCCTCTACGCCGAAGGCACCGACGACGCCGCCCTCGACGAGGAGGATGGCGGCCGCCTGCCGCGCCTCGCCGCCGGGGACCGGCCCGAGACGCTCGCGGTCGCGACGACGAAGCACAGCACCCAGCCGCCGCCCCGCTTCTCCGAGGCCAGCCTCGTCAAGCGCCTCGAGGAACTGGGGATCGGCCGCCCCTCCACCTATGCGTCGATCATCCAGGTGCTGAAGGATCGCGGCTATGTCACGCTCGAGCAGAAGCGCTTCCGCCCGCAGGAACAGGGCCGCCTCGTCACCGCCTTCCTCGAACGCTTCTTCGAACGCTATGTCGAATATGGCTTCACCGCCGGCCTCGAGGAGCGCCTCGACGACATTTCGGCCGGCAGCGCCGACTGGCTCGACGTGCTGCGCGATTTCTGGGCCGATTTCCGCCCCCGCGCCGACGAGGTGATGGAAAGCCGCCGGTCCGACGTCGAACGCGCGCTCGACGACTATCTCGGCCCCCACCTCTTCCCCGGGCTGGCGGACGGCACCGACCCGCGCGCCTGCCCGTCCTGCAGCGGTGGCCGGCTGGCGCTGAAGGTCGGGCAATATGGCCCCTTCATCGCCTGCTCCAACTATCCCGACTGCCGCTACACCCGCCGCTTCGATTCGAACGGCGCACAGACGGGCCCGCGCACGCTGGGCGAGGATCCGGCAACCGGCCTGCCCGTCGAGCTCAGGTCCGGCCAGTACGGGCGCTACGTCCAGTCGGGCGAAAGGCGTTCCAGCGTGCCGAAGGAGTGGGACGATCCCGATCTCGATCTCGACCGCGCGCTCCGCCTCCTTGCCCTGCCGCGCACCGTCGGCACCCACCCCGAAAGCGGCCAGCCGATCGAGGCCGGTCTCGGCCGCTATGGTCCCTATCTGAAGCATGACGGGCGCTATGCGAAGCTCGCCGGGATCGACGAGCTGTTCGAGATCGGCATGAACGCCGCCGTCGCGAAGCTGGCCGAAGCGCGCAACGGCCCGCGCCCGCGTGCCGAGCCGCTGAAGGAGCTGGGCGCCCACCCCGACTCCGGCGCCGCGGTGAGGCTGATGGCCGGCCGCTACGGCCCCTATGTCAGCGACGGCACCACCAACGCGACCCTGCCCAAGGGCGCCGACCCCGAGACCGTCACCCTGGACCAGGCCGTCGCGCTGCTGGCCGAGCGCGCCGCCAGGGGCCCCGCCCGCGGCAAGCGCAAGGCACCGGCCCGCAAGGCGGCCGCGAAGAAGGCGCCCGCCAGCAAGAAGGCGCGCGCTTGAGCCTTCCGGATCGGGACGCGATCCTCGCCTTCATCCGGCAGACGCCCGGCGCGGTCGGCAAGCGCGAGATCGCGCGCGCCTTCGGCCTGCGCGGCGCCGAGCGCGAGGCGCTGAAGGCCCTGCTCGCCGGGATGGAGGCCGACGGCCTGCTGGCCGCGGGGCCCGGCCGCACGCTGCACCGGGCCGGCGGCCTGCCGCGTGTCGCCGTGCTCACCGTCATCTCGGCCGATGGCGCGCGGATCGTCGCGGTGCCCGACCAGTGGTCGGGCGAAGGCCCGCCCCCGCGCGTGCTGGTCGCCACCGGCAAGGCGCGCGGCGGCCGCGCCGCCGGCCGGCGCGAACGCTTCGAGGCCGGGGATCGCATCCTCGCCCGGATCGAGGGCGAATCACCGAAGTTCCTCGGCACCGTCATCAAGCGCCTGGCGCGCGGCCATGCCCGCCTGCTCGGCGTCGTCCGCCGCGACGAGCGCGGCCAGCTCGTGCTTGCCCCCACCGACCGGCGCGAGCGCCGCAGCTGGCCGCTGCACCATGCCTCCGAGGCGGCGCCCGGCGACCTCGTGCGGGCCGATCTCAAGGGTTCGGGCGCCCGCGCCGCCGCCCACATCGTCGAGCGCCTCGGCGCGCCGATGGCGGGCCTGTCGCTCTCGGCCATCGCGATCGCCGAAAAGGGCATCCCCGATCGCTTCCCCGACGGTGTCGAGGCCGACGCCGAGCGCCTCGCGAAGGGACCGCTCGGCCCGCGCGAGGACTGGACGGCCATTCCCTTCCTCACCATCGACCCCGCCGACGCGCGCGACCATGACGATGCCGTCTGGGCCGACGCGGACGGCACCGGCTGGCGCCTGCTCGTCGCGATCGCCGATGTCGCCTGGTATGTCCGCCCCGGCAGCCCGCTCGACCGCGCCGCCTTCGATCGCGGCAACAGCGTCTATTTCCCGGACCAGGTTGTCCCCATGCTGCCACATGCCCTCTCGTCGGATGCGTGCAGCCTGAAGGCCGGCAGGGATCGCGCCGCGCTCGTGGCCGACATCCGCCTGTCGGCCCGTGGCGAGCTGCTGTCCGCCAGCTTCCACCGTGCCCGGATCCGCGTCCTCGGCAACATCGCCTATGAGGCCGCCCAGGCCGCCATCGACGGCGACGCCCCAGGCCCGCACGCCGATCTGCTCGCGCCCCTGTGGGGCTGCTGGCGCGCCCTGGCCGCCGCCCGGGCGAAGCGCGAACCGCTCGATCTCGAGCTTCCCGAACGCCGCGTCGTCCTCGACGACGAGGGCCGGGTCACCGGAATCGCCACGCGCGAACGCCTCGACGCGCACCGCGTCATCGAGGAGATGATGATCGCCGCCAACGTCGCCGCCGCCCGCGCGCTCGAGGGCGCGAAGGCCGATGTGATGTACCGCTGCCACGAACCGCCCGCCCGCGAGAAGCTGCTGGCGCTGAAGGACTATCTCGAAACGCTCGGGGTTGCGCTTGCGCTCGGCCAGGTCATCACGCCCCAGACGTTCAACCGCGTGCTCGACCGCTGCCGCGACCGGACGGACCTTCCCGAAATCTCCGAGGCGGTGCTTCGCGCCCAGACCCAGGCCTATTACGCGCCGCGCAACACCGGCCACTTCGGCCTGTCGCTCCCGAGCTATGCCCACTTCACCTCGCCCATCCGCCGCTACGCCGATGTCTGCGTCCACCGCGCCCTCATCGCGGCCCTCGGGCTCGGCGACGGCGGCCTCGCGCCCGGCGCCGGCCAGCGCTTCGCGGCCATCGGCGAGCACATCAGCTTCACCGAACGCCGCGCGATGGCCGCCGAGCGCGAGACGCTCGACCGCTATGTCGCCCGCCACCTGGCGTCGGCCGTCGGGCAACGGGTGCGCGCCCGCATCTCGGGCGTGCAGGCCTTCGGCCTGTTCGCGACCGTGGACGGAATCGGCGGCGACGGCCTCGTTCCCGTCTCGGCGCTGGGGCCCGAACGCTTCCGCTTCGACGAGGCCGGGCGCTTCCTCGAAGGCACGCAGACCGGCACCCGCTACCACCAGGGCCAGCGCCTCGACCTCCTCCTGGAAGCCGCCGACCCCGCCACCGGCGCGCTCCGCTTCGCCCTGCCGGGCTTCGCCCCCGCCGAACCTCGCCACCCCCGCACCCGCCGCGAGGGCCGCGGCCCCCGGGGCAGGCCAGCACCCCCGGCACGGCAGGGACGCTAGCTGTTTGGTCCCGGTATGTGGTGGTCGTGGATTGAGGGTGAACCATTCGGGCCCGGATGTCCGGCATCTGCAGATCTATTCGCAAGGGGAGAGGGCTTGGGGTCTTGCGGCGCTGACCGTCGTAGTGGGCGTTTCAGGAAGCTGCCGAGGCGGGCTTCGAACTGGCTGTGGCTGTCGCGGTGGTGCCGCCGGACGGTGGCGTCCTTGATGGTGCGGATCTTGCAGGGCACGGCGGCGGCGAGGGTCTTCAGGAAGGCCGGGGCGGATGTTCTTGCGGTTTTCCTGACGGGCCGGGCGAAGGCGAACCTGCTGGTGGGGTCGATCGCCACGCGGAGGCAGAGCTTGCCCTGGGCGATCCTGACTTCGGCCCCGACTTCGGCGACATCGAGATGGAAGCAGCCGATCGGACAAGTTGTGAACTTGCGCTCGGGCGCCCTGTCGCCGGTGACGTCGGGCAATCGGCTGATGCCCCGTGACGCTTTCGCCAACACCCCAGGGCTCCCTTGACTGTCTTGTCCCTGCTGTATCGCTCGACGAACCGGCTTGTCGTGCGGACGTTCCCGTGCAGAACCTGGCCCATGGCGCATCTCTCCACTCGCTTGCGGATAATGGACCATCAATCCATGTGACCGGATGCCAGGACTGTTTTTGCCGCCCGGCCCCCTCATACTTCCGACGAACAGTATAATCACGTTCACCGCTGCCTGGCTGGCAGTCCGGCCAAGAGTCGACATCTTGGTGCCCTTGAATTGCATTGACCGTATTCTGAAACTCGGCCGCCCTGTCACGCCATAGAATCCATGCATGATGCAATAGGACTTTGGCATGATATTGCATGGGACTGAGGTGGCTTTGCAGATAGAATCAACAGGGGAGCGCGGGCGTGGTCCGGTGCACAGATAAAGCCTAAGGGAGATGGCGCGTGGGATCCAATTTGCACAAGAGTTTCGGCCCTGCTGCTTTCCCATGCGTGCAGGCTGGCCGCGCGGCGCTGGCGATGCTGCTTGCTTCTTCGGCTACGGCTGGCCTGGCGCAGTCCGAAGCGGGTGCCGGGGATTCATCGGGCTTGGAAATTGTCGTTACCGGCTCCCGGATCGCGCGCGGTGACGCAGCGTCTGTCGGACCGATCACGACGCTGACACCAGAAGACATCGCGTTCACGGCGCCGACTTCCATCGGCGATCTTGTGCAGGCCTTGCCAGCGGCCGGCGTCAGCCTGAACAGCAATGGTACACAGGGGACATCCTTCGGCGTCAGCTCCATCAACCTTCGCTATCTCGGCAGTGCCGAAGGCAGCGGGAACCGCACGCTGGTGCTGGTCGACGGAAAGCGCTGGATCAATGCGGTCGGCGGCCGGGGCTTCCGGGATTTTGTCGACCTCAACACCATCCCGATCGGCGTCGTCGATCGTATCGAGGTGCTGAAGGATGGAGCGTCCGCCATTTATGGCGCTGACGCCATTGCCGGTGTTGTCAACATCCACACCATCCAGTCGCTTGATGGGCTGACCGCAAACGCCAGGCTCGGCATCAGCAGCCGGGGGGACAACCAGAATCTGTCCGGACATGTGAACTGGGGCAAGGCGGGATCGCGGGCGTCTGTCCTGTTGTCATTCACATTCAATGATTCCAGGCCGCTGCTGACACAGGATCGTGCCCTGACCGAGCGGGCGCTGCAGCCGCTGACCGCTCCGCCGACGAGCCCGCGCGGGCTGTATGTCCTGCCGGGGCTCGCCAACAATGCCTTCTTCGGAACGCCCGCGAACTTCGGCCAGAATGCTGCCAACGCGATTACCCGGCTTCCCGGTGTGTCGGATGCCGGTTCCGGAGCGACTGCCGCCCGCGCCTTCCGGGTCGCCCGCCTGCCCGACGACGATTTCAATACCATGGCGCAGGGGATTTACGCGATCGGCCCCTCCGAGCGGTATGGCGTCTTCGGCCGGCTGAGCGGAGATCTCACGGACAGGACGGCCTTCCGTGTCGAGGGTCTGTACAATTATCGCAAGTCGTCGCAGCTTTTCTCGCCCTTCGGGCTCGACATCCGCGGGTCCAACGGGTTCCGCATTTCCGCCGATCAGGCCTTCAATCCCTTCGGAACCGCGAACGGCGTTCCTGCAGCCAATGCGCTTGCCTTTACGCAGAACGCCTTCCGCATCCAGCGCGTTGCAGAAGAGGTGGGCAACCGGAACAACGAGCAGGAAGTGAGGACCTATCGGGTCGCGGCCGGGCTCGACGGCACATTCGCGCTTGCAGGTGACTGGACGTGGGATCTGTTCGCATCCTGGAACCGCAACGAAGCCACGTTCACCGCGTTCAACCAGATCAACCTGGAAAATGTCTACAGGGCGCTGCATTCGCCCGCCCTGTGTGCCGCCGCGCCGGGCTGCACCCCGCTCAACATCTTCGGCACGATCACGCCCGAGATGGCGGATTACATCCGTTTCAACGGGTTCGATCGCCAGCGCGCCGAAATGTGGAACATATCGGCAAACGTTTCCCGTTCGCTGTTCGAGCTGCCCGGCGGCGCGGTCGGGTTTGCCGGCGGATATGAATATCGGAACGAGAAGGCGACCGACACGCCCGACAGCTTCGCCAACCAGTTCTCGACGGTCCTGCCGCTTGTGGGCGGTGCCCGGCAGCTGCCCACCACCGCCCAGTCACGTGAACCGACGAGTGGCAGCTATGATCTGCACGAAGTCTATGGCGAAGTGAACCTGCCGATCCTTGCCGACCGGCCCGGCTTCCATCGCCTCGATGTCGATGCGGCGATCCGCTATTCGCATTACTCCACCGTGGGGGGTCGGGCGACCGCCAAGGTCAGCACGGCGTGGTTGCCCATCGAGGGGTTCATGCTGCGCGGCACCTGGGCACAGGGGTTCCGTGCACCATCGATTCTGGAACTGTTCCAGGGCGAACGGCAGACGAACTTCCAGGCCGTCGACCCCTGCAACGGAGGCGGCGGAGGCCTGCCGGGCTGCGCCGGGGTACCGGTGACCTACAACCAGAACCAGTTCGGCAGTGGCGCGATTGCCGGCGTGACGTCGGGCAATCAGAATCTGAAGGCCGAAAGCTCGGACAGCTACAGCCTGGGCATTGCCCTTACGCCGCCAGGCCTCCCCCGTGCCTCGCTTACGGTGGACTGGTTCCGGATCAATGTGCGCGACGCCATTGCCGCGCAATCGGCCGCGCAGATCCTCACCAGTTGCGCCAACACCGGCAACTTCTGCGATCTCGTCCAGCGTGCTTCGTCAGGCGAGGTGCTCCGGCTGAGCCAGGCCGTGGTCAACCTGTCGCGGATTGAGGTCGAGGGCGTTGACGTCACCCTCAGGATGGGGTTCCCGCTTGGGTCAGGGACAATCGATGCCGTCGTGGATGCCGCCTATCTGCAGCGGTTCCGTACGTTCACGCCGCAACCCGACGGCTCGATTGCCGTGACGGATCGTGCGGGCCTGTCGGACCAGCCGCGCTCCACCTTCCCGCGCTGGAAGGGGCAGGCTTCGCTGCGCTGGAACAGTGAGCAATTCAGACTGGGCTGGAGGGCGCGCTACATCGGCGGATCGGACGATGTGCCGAACAACCCTGTCAATGGCGGCCGTGTGAAGGCCATCGCCTATCATGACATACAGGCCAGTACGACAATCCCGGGCAGTCGCATGCGCTTTGCCCTTGGTATCGACAACCTGTTCGACCAGCAGCCGCCTGCATCTCGTGCGAACAATCCGATCAATTTCGACATTTACACCTATGACATTAGGGGGCGCTACTTTTACACGACGATCGGGCTGACTTTCTGATCGACCGGTCCGGTTGCTTCGGCATAGTAAGGCATGTCTAGTGAAGGTCCTCCGGAAAAGCCCGTCCGAGCTGTGGCGGATGGAGCAGCCGGCGATGGCTCGGCACGGGCAAGTGGCGTCTGGCTGAACCGCATCGAGCGGTTCGGGAATGCGTTGCCCGACCCGGTCTTCATCTTTCTCGCCCTCATTGCCGCGCTGGTTGCGCTGTCGGTCTTCGCTGCCTCGTCAGGCTGGAGTGCTGTCAACCCTTTGACGGGTGCCGATGTCCGGGCTGTCAGTCTGCTGTCAGAAGCCAATGTGGCCCGCCTGCTGGTGGGCATGCCGCAGACGCTCACGGGTTTTCCGCCGCTCGGGCTGGTGCTGACGGTGATGCTGGGGGCAGCGGTTGCCGAGCGATCCGGTTTGTTCACGGCGCTGATCGGCAATGCGGTGCGCAATGTCTCTCGGCCTTGGATGACGCCGTCGGTATTCGTGATCGGGGTGATGTCGCACCATGCGTCTGACGCGGCATATGTTGTGCTCATTCCGCTTGCGGCCTTCGTTTATGCGCAGGCGGGGCGGCACCCGCTTGTCGGCATCGCGGTGGCCTATGCCGGCATATCGGGGGCTTTTGCCGGCAACTTCGTGCCGGGGCAGTTCGATGTCCTGATGCTGGGCATCACGGCGCCGGCCGCGCAGTTGGTGGACCCGAGCTGGACCCTGAACCCGCTGGCGAACTGGTGGTTCACCGCGGCCATCGGCGTGCTTTTCACGCCCATCGCCTGGTTCGTGACTGACCGGATTGTGGAGCCGAGACTTGGTCCCTGGCGTCATGAAGGGGACGCAGCCGAGGTCCTTGACGGGCCTGGTCCGCTTACGCCGGCACAGCGGCTGGGCTTGCGGAGGGCCGGGCTTGCAGCGCTCGTCGTGGTGGCCGGCTTTGCGCTGCTGGCGCTGTGGCCCGGTTTCGCGCCGCTGGTTGATCAGTCGGCCGCCGGCCCGGCGCGGATGACACCCTTCTACAAGGCGCTGATCGCCGGCTTCCTTCTTCTGTTCCTGTCAGCTGGCTGGGCATACGGCTCGGCCGCCGGAACGATCGGCGGGCATCGTGATGTGGTGAAGATGATGGGCGACGGCATGCGGTCCATGGCACCCTATCTCGTGATCGTGTTCTTCGCAGCGCATTTCGTCGCCATGTTCGGATGGTCGAACCTCGGCCCGATCATCGCGGTCAAAGGGGCGGATTTCCTGTCCGGCATTGCGGTCCCCATGGGCCTGCTGCTGGTCCTGTTGATGCTTGTCTCGGCCTTCTTCGATCTCTTCATCGGCTCTGCATCCGCCAAATGGGCGGCGATGGCCCCGGTTGTGGTGCCGTTGATGATGATGCTGGGGGTTTCTCCCGACATGACGACCGCAGCGTACCGGATGGGTGATTCCATCTTCAACATTGTCACGCCGGTTGCGTCGAACTTCCCGCTGGTGCTGGTCATCGCGCAGCGCTGGGCGCGCGATGTCGGTGTCGGGTCCATCATCGCGCTCATGTTGCCCTACAGTATCGCATTCGGCGCAGCCGGGCTTGTGCTGGTGGCAGCCTGGGTCACCCTGGAGTTGCCCGTTGGGCCGGGCGCGCCCTCGCGCCTGCCTGTTCCGGTTGCCCTCGTGCCATGACGAGAACGCGCCTGATCGAGGCCATGGTACCGATGCGCGACGGTGTCCGACTTGCAACCGACGTCTATTGTCCCCCCGAAGGGGAAGGGCCCTGGCCGGTGCTGCTGGAGCGCACGCCTTATGGGAAGCAGGGCACCAATCACGCCGACCGAAGCCTTGCCGATCCGGTGCCCAGCCCCAAGTCGGCGATTGCCGCGCGGTTCGCTGTCGCCGGATATGCTTATGTGCTTCAGGATTGTCGGGGACGATTTCAGTCCGAAGGACGGTTCACAAAGTATCTGAACGAAGGGCCAGACGGGGCGGACACGCTGGCGTGGCTGCTGCAGCAGCCCTGGTGCAACGGGCAGATCGGCACGCTCGGCCTGTCCTATGGCGCGCATGTGCAAACGGCGATGGCGGCCTGCGATCCGCCGGGCCTGTCTGCGATGTTCCTGGACTCAGGGGGCTTTTCCAGCGCCTTCCACAGCGGGATCCGCCAGGGTGGCGCATTCGAGCTGAAGCAGCTCACATGGGCCCTGAAGCATGCAAGGCTTGCGCCGGAGACGGCTGCCGATCCAGAGCGCAGTGCCGCGCTGGCCGCGGTCGATATCCGCGAGTGGGTCAGCGCATTGCCCTGGCAGGAGGGGCGGTCACCGCTGGTCTCGGCACCGGATTATGAAGCTTATGTGCTCGAACTTTGGCGGCGCGAATGTTTCGACTCATTCTGGCGGCAGCCGGCGTTCTACGCCATCGGGCACCACGACCGCTTTCCCGATGTGCCGATGGTGTTCATGAGCAGCTGGTACGACCCCTATGCTGTCACCGCGATCGAGAATTTCACTGGCCTGTCCACCGGTCGCAAGGGACCGGTGCGGCTGATCCTCGGGCCATGGACGCACGGGCAGAGGTCGGTGACATTCAGTGGCGAGGTGGATTTCGGAGCCGAGGCGCCCCTCGATGGCAACCTGGCTGCCGACTATCTGGTGCTGAGGCAGGCATTTTTCGATCATCACATGAAGGCCAGCCGAACTGATCCCTTGCCACACCCTGTTTCGTACTTCCGGATGGGCGGCGGGCCCGGGACACGCACGCCAGAGGGGCGGCTTCTCCACGGCGGCGTCTGGAAGTCCGCTGCGACCTGGCCGCCACCTGGCGTTCGGCCCGAAACTTTGTGGCTCGGGGAGGCCGGCCGTCTTTCGGTCGAGCCGCCCGGCCGCCCGGGCTCGGTCAGTTGGCGTCATGATCCGTTCGATCCCGTACCGACGGTCGGTGGGGCCACAGCATCGGGTGCACCGCTGATGCAGGCGGGCGCGTTCGACCAGCGCGAGCGTGCGGACCAGTTCGCACACCATCGGCCCGGTCGTCCGCTCGCGGACCGGGCGGATGTCATCATCTTCGAATCCGCGCCACTGGACGAACCGCTGGAAGTGAGCGGTTCGCTGGAGGCCCTGCTCCACGTCGCTTCATCCGCGCCCGACACGGACATCACGCTGAAGTTGGTTGACGTTCATCCCCCGTCGCCGGATTGGCCCGAGGGATTTGCCATGAACCTTGCGCATGGCATACTGAGGCTGCGCTTCCGCAACGGGTTCGACGCGCCACGTCTGTTGCAGCCTGGCGCAATCGAGCCTGTGCGGCTTCGCTGCTTCCCAACCAGCAACCTCTTCTTGCGCCGCCATCGCATCCGGCTGGAAGTAGCCAGCAGCAACTTCCCGCACTTCGACATCAATTCCGGCACTGGGCAGCCGGCGGGTGCGCAATGTCTGCCGGTTTGCGTCACAAACCGGATTCACTGGTCTCCCGATCATCCGTCGCATATCGTTCTGCCGGTGGTCAGGGAGGGCCGGGCTTGAAGGAACGGCAGACTCTGCGGCCGCTGCGCGGCTTTCACGCCATTGTCGAAACCGGCTCGGTCACGGGGGCCGCCCGGGCTCTGGGGCTCAGCCAGCCGACCGTCAGCCGGATGCTTGCGGATCTTGAGGCCGAAATCGGATTCCAGCTCTTCCATCGGGACAGGGGTCGGCTTGTCCTGACGGCTGACGGTATGCTTCTGGCAGCTGAAGTGGGACGCTCCTTAGGGACAATCGATCGGGTCTTTTCCCTGGTCCGCGATATTGCCGAGTTCCGCGTGGGTGAGCTCCGGCTGGTTGCGCCGCCCAGCCTGTGCGAAAGTGTGCTCCCCGATATCGCTGCGCGGTTCCTGGCCCGGCTTCCCGGTGTGCTGCTTTCGATCGATTCCCGCAGCGTCGAAACGGCGCGGGTGCTGATTGCCAACCGAATGTTCGATGGGGGCTTCGTGAAACTGCCGCTGGACCGGCCGGATCTGCGGGCCGAGCGGCTGATAGAAAGCGAGGCCGTATGCGTGATGGCCGCAAGCCACCACCTTGCGTCCGAGCCCGTCCTGTCGCCGGCGCTTGTTGGCCGCTCGCCGCTCATACTGTTGGGGCAGGGAAGGGCATCGCGCGTCCAGATCGAGGCGAGCTTTACCGCCGCCGGGGTGAAGCCGAATGTCCGCGTGGAGACACATACCATTGGTTCGGCCTGTGCGCTGGCCATGCGCGGAGTCGGGCTGACGATCGTGAACCGGCTGCTTGCAGGGCCCTATATTCGAGATGGGCTAGTGGAACGACCTTTCGAGCCACGCCTCAGGCAGGACTATGCCTTTGTTACATCGTCGGAAACAGTACCGAGCAGGTTGGCAAAGGAATTCTTGGCAGACTGCCGGGCGCATTTTGAGGGTGTTCAGGGGGTGAGCAGCGCTTCCTGACCATCGCGGACCAGGGCGTGGCCCAACCGGTCAGAAAGGAAAGCCAGCCGGTCGAGAATGGCCTTTGCGTCCTCAGGGCCGGCGATGGATGGCCGGCCTCGGGTCGCCAGGTCAGCAGGCCCACCGACGCCGGTCGGGTTCAGCTGGATGGGCAGGAGCCGGGCACCGACAAACTCTCCCCCGTCGAACCGGCACTCGGCCAGCAGAGACTGCCATGCCCAGGGGCCATAGAAATCATCAGCTTTCTTGGTCTGGAAGACAAAGCTGCCGAGCCCGTGGAAAAGCGGTTTGCCGCGATACATCTCGACACCGTGCAGAAGCGGTGCGCCGTGCGATACGAACACAGAGGCGCCGGCGTCTATGCATGCCCGGGCAAATGCCCGCTTCCAGTCTGCGGTCATCCAATTCTCCGCCTCCCAGAGATGATCGTGCAGATAGGCGATGACGATGTCGGACTGCTTTCGGCCCAGCCGGATCGATTCAAGGGTGCGCTGCGCATCGTCCGCATCGATGCCGCCATCCTTGCCCTTGCGAATTTCCGCGACACCCGGCCTGTCCGCTGTGGCTGTGCCTCCTTCCCGGATGAAGCCCGCAGCTGCCGCGACTAGTCCGACCGGTCCTGCCGCAGTGCCGACGATCGTCGCGGTGCTGGCGTGCGCCAGTGACATCCCGGTGCCGGCGAACGGCATCTTCCGGGCATCCAGAGCCGACATCGTATCGAGAATGCCCCCCGTCCCTACGTCGAAGGCATGGTTGTTGGATGTCGAAACAAGTCCAATGCCGAGCCATTGCAGGCAATCAATGACCGCCGGGTCGGCAAGGTGTAGCGTCTCGAGTGGGCGCGTCGGCGGGCCAGCGCGCGGACCTCGAATGGCCACCTCCAAGTTGGAAAAAGTAAGGTCAGCACTTCGTATGCGTTGGCGCAAGGCTTCGATCGCGGACCATTGCTGGGCGCAGATGTTCTCGCGGATGAGGGATTGACCGAGGAGGTTGAGTTGCAACCTCCGCGAGCGCCCTGAAGCTGCGAACAACGGCGCGCCTTTGGAAAGCACGGCTAGTGTAATCAGGCTCGCACCGCCCAACACGAGCCGCCGTCCGACGGTTGGCTCCAGCCATGTGTGTTCATTATTCGCCATGCCGAAGGCTAGGCATGCATATTCTCTTTCGCAAGGCCATGCAGTATTCGCATGATGCAATTGCGAAGATGCCGACAACCCGGTGCGCAGCACATCTGCTTTCTGGGTTCAATCGACAATCAGGGATTCGCTAGGCCGTGGTGACATTGTCGGGGATTCCCAAGCTGGTGTGTTTCTGATTCACGGCTGCTTTTTGGGGGGTGGCTGTGTTTCGCGGGGATCTGACGGACGAGGACTGG